>Ga0302238_1000030_pt1 | contig 169116 bp, 122 predicted proteins | sample AAG_UR_Asn_MG_FD_193527 | JGI IMG/M metagenome (GOLD analysis project Ga0302238, IMG submission 193527) | Enriched activated sludge microbial communities from anaerobic digester in WTTP, New Holstein, Wisconsin, United States - AAG_UR_Asn | ecosystem: Engineered > Bioreactor > Anaerobic >... | reverse complement strand
GCAACACAAGCCTCACCCTGATCCGCGCCCTGGAATACCGCTGTGTCCCTGAAGCCCGTGAATACTTCGCCGAACATCGCAGCCAAACCGTCAGCCTCGTTCGTCACGGGAGAATTCAATGACCCTGCGAATGATACAGAGCTGATACAACGTCCCGCAGCCGAACCGGTATAATCTTCCAGGGGCTGATTCTCGGCACCGCTAATCGGAGAGGAATCATCATGCCTACTCGCCTCCACAAGATCATGCTCTATGAGGGCAAATTGGCCATGCTGTTGCTGGCCGCGACATGTGGTGCACTCATGTGCTGCCATGCTGTATCGGTGCCGGGGGAGGCTGCGGGGCCCGGTGATGCCAAGCAGATTTCCTCGCCGGTTTCCTGGTCAGGCGCCAAGACTGGGATTGCGGAGCCGACCTGCCTGCGCATCACTACGGAGAAGGAGTGGCGCGCACTGTGGCTGCGGCATATCGGCGTGGAGGCCAAGAGCCATGACGCTCTTCACAACGATCCCCCTATACCGAAGGTGGACTTCGGGACCCACATGGTAATCGCCATCTTCGGGGGCGCCAAGGACAACACCCAGGGGCTCCGTATGTGGTCTGTGATCGAAACGGTGGAGCAACTCACCCTGCGATACTCCGTGCAGTTCTACAACAACATCAAGGATGATCCCACGACGCCCTATGGTATCTTCGTGCTGCCCCGTTCGGACAAGAAACTCGCCGTCGAGGAACTGGGGCATAACGATTCCCAGGGCAACCCCACTTGGCGCAAATTGAAGGAGCTCCCTGCGCCGAAAGAGAAGGAGTAATCGCTCGCGCCGCGCTTGCACCGGACGCCGGGGCGGGTCGCGGAGGCTCGGGATCGCACCACGCCATCCCGTTGTCCAGTAGCGACTTAACCGTCTTGCCGCGTCCAGGAGCCGCCGGCTTTCCAGGCCCCCTCGTAAGGGGGCCCCTGGGCCAGCGCCTTCGCCATCGGACCAAGAAACGAAGCCACGCCCGAGACCGCTTCCGCAAACGAACTCGGAGCGTTGCCGAGTCGGGACTTCCTGACGAACGCCTTCCACTGGGTCGCCTTGGCGGGGTCCCTGCCGAAAGCACCGCTGAAGGCGGCGGGGGCGGCGGGGACGGCGCTGTCCCTGGTGGCGAACGTCTTCCGGACCGCCACCGCCAGCGCAACCCCGTCGAAATCGAACTGCCGCGACAGCAGCCAGACGTCGTAGAAGTCCTTCATCCGGCCCAGCAGGTCGATGTCCTTGGTGGGACGCGAAACCGGCGCGCGCCGAGCGGCGCCAAGCGCAACCAGTACCTGGCCGCGGCGGACTGGGCCAGCGGCGGACGCCTGCCGGCGATCATAGAGGAGCCGGTCCAGGTCATGACCGTGCCCCGGCTCGGCGCCGACGGGCGCCTCGCGACCCTCTTCCTGCTCAACGCCAGCATTGACCGGACGCCGGCCTTCCGGGTCAGGCTGCGCCGGGCGCGCTCCGGCAGGGTCGAGTGGGTCACGCCCGGACGGGCGCCCGTCCGGCTGGCCGTCCGGCGCCAGGGGCGCGAGGTCTCAGTCGAGGTTCCGCCAATGGCGGCGTGGACGGCCGGGTATCTCCGGGTGCGATAGGCGATCCGGGCCGCAAGCTGGCATCCATGGCCCCGCGCCGGGCGTGATCGGCAGGGGCACAGGCATGGCGCTCCCCCTTGACGCCCCCTGGCTCACGGCGAGAATCTCCGCGTCCTGCATCCGAAAGGAGGCTGCGTTGACAATCCGCGGCATGCGCCTGGCTCATCTTGCGCCGGCACTCATCATCCTCCTGGCACCCGGCCTGGCCTGGGCTGCAGCGTCTCAGCGCGACGTGGCGGTCAGCACTGAGAAGGGGCTCATTGTCACTGCGAACCGCCGGGTGATCTACGTGCTCGACGCCGCAAGCATGGAGGTAAAGCGCCGGATATGGAACGACGGCATCGTTCAGAGGCTCAGCTTCAGCCGGGACGGTTCGCGACTGGCGATCACAGACGATACCGGCCGGCTGCGGATCCTGGACTCGGCCACCTGGGAGCCGGTGAAGGAGGTGAGGGACATCGGAGCAGCGGCCTTCGCGCCGGCCGCCGATGTCCTGCTCGTCCGGGAGCGCAAGAACCGGCTGTTGGTTCTTCGCTCCATGACCACCGGCGAGGAGCTTGGCCGGGCAGCCCTGGCCGAAGACACCTGGCCCGTAGCGCTGGTGCTCTCTCCTGACGGCAAGCGGGCCATGGCGATCTCCGGGGCTTTGGTAGGCAAGGAGAAGTCCTTGCCCTATGCGGAATGGCCCAGGGATTTCAAGGATCAGGTCGAGAGGGACACCTTCGCGCAGAAGAACGACGGGCGCCACTCGCACGTGGTCCTCTACAGCTGGCCGGACGGCAAGGTGCTCAGCGAAGCTGACGTCTGGTACTGCCTGCCGATGAAGTCGCTGCCGTACTGGCGCGATGACGAGGTCGTAGTTCCCGAGACCGGCAATGCCTGGGCAGCCATTAGCTGCAAGGGCGACGTGCGCCTACTTGAGTGGCCCGGATGGTACTGCGACGGCCTGGGCTGGTCCCCCTCTGGCGACTGTATCTTCATCAGCAGGATTGGTGGATACGCTTTTCTGCGCCGGGGCGATAAGCCGGTTAAGGTCGAGCTGAAGGACGGGCAGAAGCTGCCTGGTGGATTGGGGCTGGAGCAGGAGACCTTCCTAGGTTTCGGTTTCGGCTCGGATGGCGTCGTCTTTGGCGTCACCTCGGACAGCCGCATCGCCCGCATCGACAAGAGCGGCAAGCTGGTGGAGATCAAGCCGTTCTTCTGATCGCCCTTCGGGGTTGACGCTCCCCCGGTTACTTCCCCCCCAGCCCCGCCTCCTTGCGGATCTTCTCGACGTCCAGCTCCTTGAAGTACTTGGGCAGGTTCTTCCAGACCTCGTGGAACCCGTAGGGCCCTTTGGTCATCTCCTCGAGGGCCTCTTCCTTGCTCCAGCCCTGGACAACCACCCGGTAGATGGCGCACATCAGGCCGGTGCGGTCGGAGCCGTGCATGCAGTGCACGAAGACCGGGGCCTTGGCCGGGTCGCCGGCGGTCTTCAGGAACTTGATCACGTCCTCGTCCTCGGCGTGCCAGGTCTGGAAGCGGATGTGCTCGGCGGCCAGGCCCTCGACCTTCGACTCCTTGATCTCGTCCTTGTCGGAGTGCAGGCCGCGGAGGTTGACGACCGTCTTGATGCCCAGCTTCTTGAGCTCCGTGAAGCCCTCGGGCGTGGGCTGCTCGCCGCGGTAGAGCGTCTCCGACACCTTGTAGCAGTTGCCGACGCCGGCGAGCTTCACCGGCTCGGCCCAGGCGCGCTTGGCCGGGGCCGTCGCGCCGGGCTGAGGCTCGGGCTTGGGATCGGCGGGCTTCTCCCCAGTCCACTCGGTGGCCGAGCTGCGGGCGTCGCCGCCCCCGGTGGCCGCCGGCTTGACCGGTTTGGTCAGCGTGTGGCGGAAACAGCCCAGGCCGGCGACGGCCAGAGCGGAGGCGGCCAGCGCCGCCGCCGTCGTCAGGGAAACCCTGGTTCCGATGCTCATGTGCCCCTCCGCGTCACCTGAGTCCCAGCTTGCGGTCGATGCCGTCCATCACGGCGATGGCGCAGGTCTTGTCCCGGTCGGTGCCGATGGCCCCCACCCAGATCACCACCCGGGTCCGCCCCTCGCCGGCGTTGTCGACGTCGACGCGCACGACGATGTCGTCGGCGCGCCGGGCCTTGATCCGGCCGACCAGCGCGTCGTGCTGTTCGGACTCCACCGACAGCTTGAGGTCGACGATCGTGCCGCTGGCCGCGGCCCAGACCCGTTCGTGGCCGACGCGGTAATCCTTGCTGAGCTTGCCGCCCTTCCAGACCCGGGTGGCGTCGCCCGTGCCCATGGTCTCGGTGCCGACCAGGCAGCCGGAGAGCGCCGCCATGGCCAGAACGGCGGCCAGTGTGCCGGCTGCGGATACCAGATGGTTTCTCATGATCGAGTTTCCTCTCTAGATCAACCGCGCCACCAGGTTGTGCTCGCGCGCCCCGGTGACGATCACCCTGTGGAAGCGGCCGGCGCCCAGGGCGGCCAGCCCGGCGTGGGGCGCGGTGATGACCACCTTGCCGTCGACCTCCGGGGCCTGGTACTGGCTGCGGCCGATCGCCGCCTGGCCGCCGCCGCCGGGCGACTCGATGAGCACGGACAGCTGTTCGCCGATGCGCTCCTGGCCGCGCATGTCGGCCACCAGCTTCTGCACGCGCAGCAGCGTGTGCAGCCGCCGGTTCCGGACCGCCGCCGAGTTCTGGTCCTTCATCCGCGCCGCCGGCGTGCCCGGCTCGGGCGAGTAGGCGAAGGCCCCCAGGTGGTCGAACTGCGCATCGGTGACGAAGGCCAGCAGCCGCCGGAAGGCCGCGCGGTCCTCGCCGGGGAAGCCCACCAGGCAGGTGGTGCGCAGGGCGATGTCCGGGCAGCGCCGCCGGAGCTTCTCGACCAGCTCCCGGAGCTGCCGCTCGCCGTAGGGGCGGTTCATGGCCGAGAGCACCGCGTCGTCGGCGTGCTGGATGGGCATGTCCAGGTAGCTGGCCAGGCGGTGCTCGCCGAAGAGCTCGAGGACGTCGTCGCCGAGGTGCGCCGGGTGGGCGTACATCAGCCGCAGCCAGCGGTATCCGGCCACGTCCAGCAGCCGGCCCATCAGGCCGGCCAGGCTGGCGCGTCCGCCGGGCAGGTCGCGCCCGTAGGCGGCGGTGTCCTGGGCGACCAGCACCAGCTCCCGGGCGCCGTCGGCCACCAGCTCCAGGGCCTCGTCGATGACCGCCTCGGGCGGCCGGCTGCGCATCGGCCCGCGGATGGACGGTATGCGGCAGTAGGCGCAGCGGTTGTCGCAGCCCTCGGAGATCTTGAGGTAGGCGGTGCGCTTGTCGCCGAAGCGCAGGCGCGGCGCGCAGCCCAGCACCTCGGGGGACTCGGCCCAGCCGTCCTTGGGGGGCAGGCCCAGCGCCTGGCGGCAGACCGCGACCAGCTCGGCGTAGCGGTCGAAGGGCAGGACCAGGTCCGCCCCCGGCACGCGGGTGCTCGAGGACGGGTAGCAGCCGGCCGCGATCACCTTCCTCAGGCGGGAGCTCCTCTTGAGGGCCTGGAGCCCCCGGAGCGTCCGGACCGTCTCGCTGCGCGCCGACCGGAGGAAGGCGCAGGTGTTGACCAGCGCCAGGTCCGCGTCGGCCGGGTCGGAGGCCAGCAGGAAGCCCTCCTGGACCAGCGCGCCGACCAGCCGCTCGGAGTCCACCTGGTTCTTGGCGCAGCCCAGGCTGATCATGCAGACCACCGGCCGCGGACCGGGGTCGACGGCGGATGGCGGGGGTGCGGGCCTGCTGCGCTGGGGCATGGCCGCATTTTACAGCGCCGGCGCGCCGGCGCCGGGGAAAATTCCGGGCTGCTAGCTCCGGAAGACCATGCCCGGCTCGAGGCGCAGGACCTTGAACAGCGGCACGGTGGCCGCGCCCAGGCAGGTGACCAGCACGGCGGCCACGACGGCGGCGGAGAGCCCCCAGGACAGCTCCATGGGAGAGCCGGTGGAGCGGATCAGCTCGGCCAGCCCCAGGCTCAGCAACTGGCCGATGAGCACCCCGGTCACGGCGATGAGCAGGGCCTGCCCGGCGATGATCCGGAAGAGGGTGCCGCGGCCCGCGCCCATGGCCTTGAGCACGCCGAACTCGGCGCGCTGGTCCTGGACCAGGGCGTAGAGCACCTGGCTGACCACCGCCCCGCCGACCACGAAGCCGAGCAGCGCGGTCAGGAAGAAGGCCGAGCCCAGCCCGGTGCCGAAGAGCCAGTACGACTTGGTCCGCTTGCTGAACTCGGCGGAGGTGAGCACGTCGACCTCGGGCAGGGCCCGCCGGACCTCCTCGCGCAGCGCCGCGACCGACACTCCCGGCGCGGCTTTGACCAGCACGTAGCTGGTGGTGCCGGCCGGGGCCAGCGACGACTTCAGGGCGTCGTCGTGGCGCATCAGCACGTACGGGTTGGTGGTGAAGCTGCGCATCCCGACGGTGAAGCCCGTGACCGTGATCTTCCGGCGGGTGAGCTCGGCGGTGTCGCCGACCTCCCGGATGCGCAGCCTGGCCTGGTCGTCGCGGTCGATGAGCGCGCCGCCCGGGATGCCCGAGAAGTCGGCGCCGGCCGGCTCGACCGGGAAGGGGATGCCCAGCGGCCCGCCGGCGGGCAGGCCGACCACCTCGGTGTTCTCGATCTTGCCGTCGGCGGTCTGCCAGTTGCTCCAGGCCACCAGCATCTTCTCGGCCCACTCGACGCCGTGCACCGACTTGACGCGCGCCAGGTTGGACTCGGGCATGGCGTGGCACATGTCGAAGTTGGGCGTGCCCCGGGCCATGACCCACAGGTCGGCGGGCATCCGGTCGATGAAGATCACCGAGTTGGACATGAAGCCGGAGAGGATGCCGATCTCGACGCTGGCCAGGACCACCGCCAGCGACACGCCGGTCAGCGCGGCGATCAGCCTCCGCCGGTTGTTCAGCAGCATGCGCCGGGCGACGGGAACGGTCAGAGCTGGCACGGCCGGCCTCCGACCCGCCCAGCCCGGACGCCCGGGGCTGCGCTCAGTGCACCAACCCGGGCCCCGAGAATAGGGCCGCCCAGCGCGCCGAAAGCACCAGGCGAATGACGCGTCGCAGGTTCCCCAACGCAGTTTGGCTCCATGCGAACATTGTAACCCTCCTAATCCGCCGCGGCCAGTTCCGCTTGGTGGAGGCGGAGCAGACTTGGGAACCTGCGCAGGGCGACGCGGCGGACGAGCCAGGAGAAGAGGCGGCTGAAGAGGCGGGAGCGTCTGCCGCGGACGTACTCCCGGTTGTAGGGGTCGAAGTAGAAGGCCTGGGGGACGCAGCGGGGCGAGCCGCGCTTGAGCAGGATGCGCATGACCTCGCAGGACATGATTCCCGCGCAGAGCATGATCGACGACGCCAGCGCGGGCCCCTTCTCGGTCTCGAAATCGACGCGGGATGCGTCCATCGCACCGCTGCGGGGGATCCTGGGCAGCAACCCCGCCCCGAAGAGGGCCATGCGCTCGGCCCGGGTCATCCCCGGCCTGATCCCGAAGAACTCGTCGAAGCTCATCCCCTTAGGGTCGAAGATCTGCAGAGACGCCCCGTAGCCGATCGGCCCGGAGGTGATCGCATGGATCCCGGCCTCCCGGGCCGCCCGGAAGAGCGTGCGGCGGGCGTCGATCTGGAAGAAGTCGATCCCGTCCAGCACCAGGTCCGCACCGAAGAGGAAATCGGCGGCGTTGGCCTCGGAGAGGGCCTCGGGGATCACCCGGATGCGCAGCTCGGGATTGACGGCCAGCGCCATCTCGGCCATCACCGCCGCCTTGCTCCGTCCCAGCGTGTGGCTGAAGGCGCCGGCCTGCCGCTGGAGGTTGGCGGCCTCGAAGTGGTCGGGGTCGCAGATCACGAAGCCGCCCACGCCCATCCGGGCCAGCGTCAGCAGGTAGTGCCCGCCCACCGCCCCCATCCCCGCTATCGCCACCGTCGAGTCACGCAGAACCGACTGCTCCTCCGCAGTCAGCAAACCGAGGTTCCGCGAGGTCGCCTCATCGTAGGAGTACGGGAAGCGCGGGGGCTCCTGCACCTGAGCAGCTGCCGGACGCGCAACCGCCGAGCAAACCACGGCTGGCTCCGGCCCGCCGGAAGCAGCCGCCACCAGCCCAACCCGCCGGCGCAGCGTTGCGAGGCAGCGGCGTTGCTCGGGGGAGGCCCCATCGAACATGCCGGGCTGCGCTGCCACGAAATGCTGTAGCTCCGCATCGCTCATCGGGCACAACTGCCGGCGCAGCGATTCAACGCTGCCAGCGGCCTCCCGCACGGTGCGGAACTGCGAGTAGATCGAGCCCGTCTTGACCGCCTCATGCTCAGCCTTCGCCTCCGTCTCGCGATGGCGTTCGGCTCGGTCCAGGTTGAGCCGGAGCAGCACCGCCGGCGCGCCACCCACCCGGTCGCAGTTCCGGTCCGGCCCGGCATCCTCGAACAGCATCAGCCTTCGGTAGAAGCGGGTGTGGCGCGGATTGACCGTGATGACGAAGTCGGTCGCGGTCCGCACCCCGCGGGCCACGAAGTAAGCCGCGTTGAACAGCTCAACGAGGACGCCGGCCCCGGACCGGGAGCGGTCGTCGATGCCCAGCGAGATGATCTCGGCCAGTGAGCGGCCGGAGTCCCGCAGCGCATCGAGTTCCTGGCCGTAGATGCCGTCGGCCGGCAGGCCCAGCGGCGAGTCGAAGACCACGGTCAGGGCTCCGACGGGGACGCCTCCGGTTCCGGGTTCAGCCGGAACGCGTGACCTTGGACTCTGCACTGGTAATCCCCGCTCGGCCAACAGGGTCACCGTCTCCGGCAGCGCGTCAAACATCGAAACCCAGAGCCGCGAGGGATTGGGCTTGGCGTACTCCTTCTCGAGGTAGAGACGGTAGATCAGTTCGTAGGCGCGCTGCCGGCTGTCCAGGTCATTGGCCACCCGGATTGAACAGCCGCAGGACTTCAGACCGACGTCGCTGGACGCCTCGATGTCACGAAGTCGCTCGCTCAACGCCATTCTCACGGTCGTTCCCTCCACAACATCATGAGAGCAATCCGCATGCCGCAACGCCATGGCGACAACCATAGCTACAACAAGCACATACATACTCTGCATTCTGCGACAATTCACCAATAACCCCTTGAAGTATCTAATAGTATCCCAATAATATCTATGCTAAGGATGGAGACGGATGGCATGCCCAAGATGACGAACACTCCGTTGACCTCCAAGTATGCTATGGTCCCAGCCTTGTCCGCGGTCGTGGAAGTCTGCGACGCGATCAGCGCCGCGCTGTGGGACCGCACCGACGGACGCGAGGCGTGGGCCATGGCCGAACGCCTTGAGTTCGGCGCGGAGGTGCCGGCCGATCTGCTGATCGCCCTGTTCACGGACTGGGGCCAACTGGCCACCAAGCTCGGTCGGTTGCCTGACGCCCAGGTGCTCCTCGGCCGCGCCAGGAGCGCATTGCCAGATGGCGCCACGCCGGAGATGGTCAACTGCGTGGCCACCCTGGAGGGCCTGCTGGCCGCCTGGCGCGGTGACCTTATGCGCCGCGAGGCCATCTATCGCGAGAGCGGTCGGACCCTGTCCCCCGGCTCGCGTGAACACTTGCGGCACCGGATCAGCCACGCCCACTTCCTGGCCACCATGGGGCGGGAGTCGGAGGTCGACGCCGAGCTGGGCGCCCTGGAGGGCCTGGACCAGCGCAGTTCCGAGATGGTGCTCCTGGTCCGCTTCATCCAGGCCGTGGAGACCGGGCGCTTCGCCGCCGCCTGGGCCATGGCCGGGACGCTCAGGCGCTTCACCTGGGACATTTCCGGGCACCGGGCCTTCTTCCTGGAGTTCCTGGACCTGGCCGCCGGCCGCTGGCGGTTGCCCGGGCTCGAGGGCTCCGACGGGCCGCCGTCCGTGGCGGGGCAGGAGGGCGGACCGCTGCCGGCATGGGCGCAGATCATGGATGACCTGTTGGCCGGCCGGCCCGAGCGGGCCCTGGAGGTAGCCAAGCGGGAGGCCGGCGGCGACCTGGTCGGCTGTGTGACCAAGACGGGCAGCGACTCCTTCAACCTGATCCGGGCGGAGCTGGCCAACGGCAACTGGCAGGCCGCGGTGCGCCTCGTCGGCATGCGCCGCGCGCGGGGCAACCGTCACTACCTGGACGATTACTTCATGGCGGCTGCCTGCCTGCTGGCCGGCCAGCGGGCCGACGCGGCCGCCCACTTCGCGCGGGTCGAGAGGGCCTGCGCGCAGTACGACGCCGCCGGACGCCTGGAGTTCGAACTGCGCATGGCCTGCGCGTTCCGCCCGGCCGACGTCTATTGGCTGACCCGCATGGCCGGCAGCCCGGCGGCGCGTTCCTCTCGGCTCGCGCGGAGAAACACCGGGATCGCGGAGGCTCAGGGCGCGCCGCCGGCCCCGTCTGTCCAGGCGCAGCCGCCCGCCGAGCCGCGCGGGCTGATGCGACTGGTCGGCCCCGGGGAGGCCATGACCGCCGTCCGCGACGCGGTGCTGCGCTGCGCCCAGCTCGAGGCCCCGGTGCTGATCACCGGGGAGACCGGCACCGGCAAGGAACTGGCCGCCCGGGCCATGCACGAGTGCGGTCCCCGGGCCGGAGAACCGTTCCTGGCGGTCAACTGCGGGGCCATAGCCGAGACCCTGCTCGAGAGCGAGCTCTTCGGCCATGAGCGCGGCGCCTTCACCGGGGCGGCCGGGGCGCACCGCGGGCTCTTCGAGGCCGCCGGCCGGGGCAGCATCCTGCTCGACGAGATCGGCGAGATCCCCCTGCGGCTGCAGGTCGGGCTGCTGCGTGTGCTGGAGTCCGGCGAGATCCGGCCGGTGGGCAGCTCCCGCAGCCGCCGGATCGGCTGCCGGATCATCGCGGCCACCAACGCCGACATCGCCGGTCTGGCGGCGGAAGGGCGCTTCCGGAAGGACCTCTACTACCGCCTGGCGCGGCTGACCGTCCGGATGCCGCCTCTGCGGGAACGTCCGGAGGACATCGTCCCGCTGGCGCTGCACTTCCTGGCCGAGGCCCGCGCCGACGGGGCCAAGCCTGCGCTATCCGCCGAGCTCGAAGAGGCCCTGCGCCGGGCCGCGTGGCCCGGAAACGTGCGCGAGCTGCGCAACGCCGTCGAGCGCATGCGGCTGTACGGCTCGGAGAAGCTTGGCTACGGCCTGGCGGACTGGGCCGGGCCGGAGCCCGTCACGCTGTCCCGGCCCCTCGGAAAGCCACTGCCGGCCGCGGTGGCGGCGGCGGAGGCCGGCGGTGGAGCACGGCAGGTCAGGGCCGCAGACGACGTGGAGGGCTTTCTCCGCGGCGGTCGCACTGCGCTGCGCCGGCTGGAGCGTCTGCGCGAGCTCTTCGCCCGGCACCGCCGGCTGACCCGCGCCGAGGTGGCCGCCATCCTGGAGGTGGCCCCCAAGACAGCCACCGCTGACCTCCGGGCGCTGTGCCGCATCGGATTCATTGAGAAGGTCGAGCCCGGCGCATCACGACGCACGCACTACTTTGCCCTGAGGGAGCCGTCCGGAAGCGGCGGGTGAGGCGGCGCAGATCGCCTGCTACGGCCGACTGCCGGGATGCGCGTCCGGCTCGATGCCGATCTTCCCGAAAGGGATCTCGGCGAAACCCGGGATGGCCAGCGCCGGCGAACCCGGCCGCAGCGTCAGGTCGCCGGCGGCCTCGTTGGCCAAGAGCGGGTCCTGGTTCTCGACGTTGCCGGCGATCTCGGCGTACTTGTCGAAGACGGCTTCGCCCTTGGTGCGCGACTCTCCCATGAACGCGCCGTTGGCGAACCCGAGGTTCCGCGAGAATATGCAGCCCTGGGGCGCGCGCCAGAGCGCTCCGGGCGCGGTGATCTTCGCCCAGTCGTTGGGGATCCTGGCCAGCAGCGGATAGGCCGCGGCCCAGACGCCCTCCTGGTACTTGACGCCGTCGGCGGCCAGCCGTTCGCGGAGGTTCCAGGAGTCGCCGGGGGTGTTGTTGATGTGCACCAGGCCGCGGTTGTCGCCCTGCATGGCCGTGCCGCAGCGCACCATGATGTTGTTGGTCATGACGTTGTCCCGGCCACCGCCGTTGAGGATGCCATGGCCGGTGATGCGGCAGAGCACGTTGCCGGTGATCTCCACGCCGCTCAGGCAGTCGTCGAGGTATATGCCGTGCACCCCGGAACCTTCGACGAAGGTGGCCATGTCGTGGATGTAGTTCCAGCGGATGCGGCTGCCTCGGTAGCCCCAGTTCCGGCCGCCGTAGATCGCGCCGGCGTCGGACGAGTAGCGGCAGACGTCGTGGATGTCGTTGAACTCGATGACGTGCTCGTTGCCTCCGTAGAACACGGCGCTGTGCGGCGCCTTATGGATGAAGTTGTGGGCCACTACCTGGCCGCAGCCCGACAGGGTGACCGCCGGCTTGCAGGTCCAGGCCCAGCGGGCGAAGTCGTGGATGCGGCAGTTGACCACGGCGTTGTTGGCCCTGGTCAGGCTTCGGCGCTCGCCGCCGTCGAGCGTCACTCCGCCCTCGCCGGTGCCGTGGAGGTGACAGCGCTCCACCCGGTTGCCCGAACCGGAAATGATCGCCGCGTAGGTCCCGGCGTTGCGGAGCTCGCAGCGCAGCAGGAGGTTCTGACTGCCCTGGTCGATCCGCAGCAGTTCGCCCCGGGAGGCCTCGATGACCAAGTCGCGCAGCTGCACGTGCGCGGTCCCGCGCAAGGCGACGAGCGGAGTCTCCAGGGTCGAGGCCAGTAGCTCGGACGTGCCCTCCGGCAGCCAGACGAAGAGCTGACCGGTCTTGCGGTCCAGGAACCACTCCCCGGGCCGGGTGATCTCCTCGAGCAGGTTCTCCGCGTAGAAGGGCTGCCCGGCCTCGATACCGAAGGGCGGGGCCTTCACCAGGTTGACGGTCCGGGTCGTGGCATCGATCGACTTGACGGGGACGTGGAAGTCCGCCCAGGCGTGCTTGAAGTAGCCGTGCAGCCAGATCTCCTCGGCCTGGCCCCAGCGCCGGAGACGGTCCCCGAAAATCCTGAGCGCCGCGTCGCCGGGCGCCTCGGCGATCTTCACCAACCCGTGGCTGGCGGACTCCGGGTTCACCGTGCTCGGCGCTCCGGTCGCGCGGCTGTCCTTCGACGGCGAGAGCGGGCCGAAGCCCTGCCCATAGCGGTACCACCACGGGTCGGCGTTCCCCGGATAGCCCGACTTCTGGGTGGTCAGGAACCAGGCGGTGTAGGTCTCGCCCTGGTGCTTCCAGGTGCGCCGGTAGAAGTTGTAGATCTTGCCGCCGACCGGCTGGGCGCGTCGGTAGCAGTTGACCCCGTCGGCGGTCCCGACCGCCAGGTACTCGCCGCCGACGTCCGGGGCGGTGCTGCCGTACAGCGTGAAGCGGCCGTCCGCCGGACCGGAGAGGATGTCGTGCTGCTCCGCGTCCGGCCAGCGGGCCAGGGTCAGCGGTTTGCCGTCGGCGAAGAGCTCGAGCGCCGCGCCGACCGAGTCGCCGAATCCGCGGACGCGCAGCTGACCGTAGTCGCGCACCCCCTGGGCCGGGAGGTCGGCGACCCGCACCTTGCCCCGCGCGGACGGGTCCAGGCGGCTCCAGACCGGAGACGCTTCGGTCACTGCCGCGAACCTGGCTAGGTCCAGCTTCCTGGCCCCGGCCAGCCTGGCCGATTCGCCCGGGAAGCTCGCGTAGACCACCGGCCGGCCCTCGGTGCCGGAGTCCTCCTTGCTGAGTTGGAGGGTGGACTCGCGCAGGTGGAGCCCGCCGCGCAGCCATATCGTTACCCCGCCGGGCGGCAGGCCGCCGCCGGCCTTGAGCGCACGCACTGCGTCCCGCGCGCGCTCCAGCGTGGCAAAGGGCTGGTCCTTCGTGCCGGGACCGCTGTCGCTGCCGCCGGTGGACGCGACGTGGAACTCCGCCGCGCTGGCGCTCGGAGCCGGGATGCCCGCCAGCACGGCCGCCACCAGGCAACCTGTCAGCATCGCGGAGGCTCCGCGGGGGGCGGACTTCGGCGTGATCATTACGGCCTGTCCTGTCTGAAGGATCCGGTCAGTGATTCCGGCAGGCGGTGGCCCCGCCGGCAGAGCCGGCAATCCTAGTCGCGGCTCGATCCTTGTCCAGAATGGGACTGCACCGGCTTCCGCGCGCAGACCATCCAGGTGTTGCCGACGACGCGCTCGCGGACGATCTCGAAGCCAACTTTCCGGAAGCGGGCGCGGATGTCCTCGAGCTCGTAGGGCGTGTGCAGGATGCCCTTGCGCATGGCCCAGGCGTTGATCCTCTCGGCGATCCAGCGGAAGGGCTGGATGCCCCGGGGATGGAGCAGCACGTTGGCGGCGAGCGTCCCGCCGGGAGTCAGCACCCGGAAGATCTCAGCGAGCACCGCGTCGACCCGCAGGAAGCAGTGCATGGCGTTGGGCACGTTGGCGGAGGCGAAGCTGTCGGCGGGCAGGTCGAGCGCCGCAGCGTCGCCCTTGACCAGCTCCACGTTCGGGTCCTTCCGGAAACGCCGGCGGGCGCCGGCCAGCATGGCCTCGGCGCAGTCCAGTCCTGCGACCCGCACCCGCGGCGCACCGGCCAGTCGCCGCCAGCCCAGCACCAGCCCGAGGAAGGTGCCCGTGCCCACCGCCACCTCCAGGTGCCGATCGGCGACGTTGCCGGCGAAATGCCGGACCTGGGTCCAGAGCGTGCTCCGGTAGGTGAAGGTCAGGATGGCCAGGCCCCTCAGGTTGTACCACCACGGCGGTGACGAGTAGGCCTGGTCGATCTTCTCGAGCTGCTCCTCGGGAGCCAGGCCGCTCAGGACCGAGGCGGGCGCCGGTTGGTACGAGATGCTCATCTCATTCCTCCTCGGCGAAGGTCGAGCGGCAGCAGTCCCCGCCCCGGGCGATGGTCTGCTCGTTCTTGGAGAAGCGGATGCCCCGGCCCGCGACGACCCGGGTCCAGAAGCAGACATCGGCCTCGCACATGGCCGTGGCCAGCTCGCCGATCTCCAGCTCGCGCAGGACGCGAAGGAAGGCGCAGTCGGTCACCGCGAACTGGAAGCAGCCGGGTTCGTCGCGCTCGTAGCGCACCTTCTGGTACCGCCCCGCGCCGCGGTGGACCTTGCGGTACTGCGCGGCGATGATCGCGACCCGCGGGTCGGCCATGACCGGCCGGAACTGGCGGGCGGTCTCGACCGCCGCCGCGGTGCGCAGGACCATCTCCATCGACGCCCGGAGGGCCGCCGGATCGAGCCGCGCGGTCAGCACCCGGTTGAGCGCCGCCAGCGGCAGGAACTTCAGCCGGAGCCGGAAGGGGCTCTGTCCCCGCAGCAGCCGGCCGCCCATCGCTGCGGTGCGCAGCGCCACACGCAGCAGCAGGCCGGCTGTGCTCAGCCGGGCGCGGGCCGCGCACCCGGCCAGGGCGCCCAGGAGCCGCGGATGGATCTCCGGCACCCGCGTGGCCGGGACCGCGCTGGTCCCCGGCACCCGCCCCGCGGTTGCGGCTCCGGCGGTCGTTTCGGTAGCCAGCATGGCAGCCGCTCAGGAGTTGAAGCCGGCGCCGCTGAAGAGCGCGTCCCAGTTGCGGCGGGAGAGGATTCTCCTGACCAGACGCAGTCCGCGGGATATCTTCCGGGCCATGTTGCTGTCCTTTCTCACTCGCCGGCCTTGCCGGCGGCCAGTTCCGCCTGGTGGAGGCGGAGGAGGCTTGGGAACCTGCGCAGGGCGACGCGGCGGACGAGCCAGGAGAAGAGGCGCCTGAAAAGGCGCGAGCGCCTGCCGCGGACGTATTCGCGGTTGTAGGGGTCGAAGAAGAACGCCTGGGGCACGCAGCGGGGCGAGCCGCGCTTGAGCAGGATGCGCATGGCCTCGCAGGACATCACGCCGGCGCAGAGCATGACCGAGGAGGCCAGCGCGGGCCCCTTCTCGGTCTCGAAATTGACGCGGGATGCGTCCATCGCGCCGCTGCGGGGAATCCTGGGCAGGAGCCCCGCCCCGAAGAGGGCCATGCGCTCGGCCCGGGTCATCCCCGGCCGGATGCCGAAGAACTCGTCGAAGCTCATCCCCTCAGGGTCGAAGATCTGCAGAGACGCCCCGTAGCCGATGGGGCCCGAGGTGATGGCGTAGATGCCCCGATCGCGCGCCGCGTGGAAGAGCGTCCGGCGGGCGTCGATCTGGAAGAAGTCGATCCCGTCCAGGGCCAGGTCCGCGCCGGAGAGGAAGTCGGCGGCGTTGGCCTCGGAGAGGGCCTCGGGGATCACCCGGATGCGCAGCTCGGGGTTGATGGCCCTGGCCATCTCGGCCATCACCGCCGCCTTGCTCCGACCCAGCGTGTGGCTGAAGGCGCCGGCCTGCCGCTGGAGGTTGGCGGCCTCGAAGTGGTCGGGGTCGCAGATCACGAAGCCGCCCACGCCCATGCGCGCCAGGGTCAGGAGGTAGTGACCTCCGACCGCGCCCATGCCGGCGATGGCCACCGTCGAGCTGCGCAGAACCTCCTGCTCCTCCGCGGTGAGCAGGCCGAGGTTGCGGGAGGTGGCCTGTTCGTAGGAGTAGCCGCTGTCCTCCGCGGCCGGCATGCTGAACCGCGGCCCGGGCCGGCAGCCCGGCTCAGTCCTCCGGGCGGGGGCCGATTCGAGGTCCCTCAGCATCATCAGGCACCGATCCCTTCCGTCTGGGGCATGACCACCTCGGCCTCCAGGAACATGCGCTCGAAGTCGCAGGCCAGGTAGCGCGACTGCAGGTACATGCGGTCGTCGGCGCTGGCCCGCTCGAGCAGGTCGCTGCGCTCGACCATGAAGTGGCGCAGGTCCTCCTCGGACATCGGCCGCCGGCCCGAGCGCAGCCAGTCGAGGATGGCCGGCTCCTGGTCGTTGACGAAGAAGGCGTGGAGGTTGCCTGGGCCGCTCATCCGGCCGAACTTCTCGCGGTAACGGTCCTCGGCAGTGAGCAGATCCAGGCGCAGCGGTGAGGCCAGCACGCCGTTGACCGCGTCGTAGGGCCGTGTTTCGCCGATGGGCTCGAAGAGCAGCAGCCGGCGGTAGTACTTCTCGTGCCTCGGGCTTACCGTGACGACGAAGTCCGTGCAGTCGCCCAGGCGCCGCGCGGAGAGGTAGGCCAGTTTGAAGAGGTGCAGGAGCAGCTCCATTCCGGAGCGCTCCTCGACGCAGGCCACCAGCTTGGCGATCTCGCAGGGCCGGCGGCCGGCGGCGCGCAGCGCATCGAGCTCTCGGCCGTAGAGGGCGTCCATGGGCAGGCCGAGGGGGCTGTCCGGGATGAGGGTGAGCGTGGCCAGCGGATGGGTGCCGTGCGGATCGCTTTCGGCCAGAAAGGTGGTGCTCTCCGGCAGGGCATCTTGAAGGAGCAGCCGCATGCCCAGGTCGCGGTTGGGCTGGTAGCCCTTGTCGCAGTAAACCTCATGCACCAGCCGCCAAGCCCGCTCGCGGCTCTGGCGGTCGGAGGCCACGGTGATGTTCCAGCCGGCAACCGGCGCCCACGGCGCCACCGCAACCGTCCGCGTTGAGAATCCCTGCCCCTCCACCGCCTGCAGAATCCGCGACAACCGGTTGGTGGGCACGTTCGGCATGATCGAACCCTCCCCTTCGTTTCGACAGTCAGCAACTGAGGGGCCTCCTCCCGGCTAATCGCAACTGTCGCTACAACGCGCTTTATGCATTCGGTCCAAAATCAATGCTTGCTCTCAGCAGGCTTACAGGCTATATTCAGGCCGCATTCAGATGGCATACAGCCATGACGGCTTCACATCTGGAGGACACCCATGGCCCGAGGCGTCGAAGGCCGGCCGGCCGGTCAGCACCCTTTCGTGCGGAGCTACCTGGCCAGCAGCGAGTCCATCGACGACCTGGCCCGGCAGGCGCCGGAGCCCCGCGACCCGGTGGTGCAGGCCATGATGCTGCTGAACGAGTGCCAGCACGAGCGACGGTCCTACGAGGAGGCCGCGGCGGCGGTCCAGGGACTCGAACTGGGCGCATGCGATCCGTCGCTGCACATCATCCTGCTCGACATGTGGGCCATCGTGGCCAACGAGAACCGGCGCTATGCGGAGGTCCAGGCGCTGGCCAAGCGGGCCCGGGCGCTGACCTCCCGGCAGCTTCCTCCGGAGATACGGGCGCTGGCCCGGTCCATGGAGTCCTTCCGGGTCGTGGTCGGCGGCGACCTGGCCCGACGCGCGGCGGTTCTCAAGGACGCACTTGACCTGATCCCGGCCGGCTCCCCGCGCCGGCTCCATGCGCTGCTCAACTACGTCTGGTCCTTCGCCACGCAGGGCCGGCTGACGGAGATCGGGACGGAGCTGGCCGAAATGCGCGCCAACCCGGAGGCCGGCGCCATGACCAGGATGATCGAATTGGTCGACCTGGTGGAGACGGGCCGGACCGACGGCGCCCTGGGAGTCATTGCCGGCCTCGGGGCGCCCTGGGGGCCGATCTGGAAGAGCGGGCGCATGCCCCGCCAGGTTCCGGCCTATCGCACCGTCCGGGTCATAACGGCAATGCTGCAGGGCGACGGCTCCGTGGAGCGGGCCTATCGCGAGCTCGGCCTGGGCGACCCCCAGGACCCCGAGTTCCTCGGCCCGGAGCCGCAGCCCGGGAAGCTGCCCGACTGGGCGCTGGTCCTGCATCACCTCCTGGAGCGCCGGCCCGACCAGGCGCTCCGGCAGGCCAGGCTGCAGGCCGCGAACTGGGGCGAGTCCATGGACCGCGAAACCGGGATCGTCTCCCTGAACCTGGTGCGCGGCGAGCTGGCCTGCGGCCACGCCGAGGCTGCGCGCCGTCTCCTCGAGCGGCGCCGGGACATCGGCAACATCCACTATCTGGACGATCTCTTTCTGGCCCGGCTGGAGCTGTTGTCCGGCGAGCGCCCGGCGGCGGCGCGGCACTTCGCGGCCGTCCTGGCGGCGGCCGACCGGTACGATGCCCACGGCCGGGTGGACTTCGAGCTGCGCATGGCCTGCGAGCTTTCGCCCGGCGACGTTGCCTGGCTGGGCCGCGCGGCGGGCGCCCTGCAGGCGGCCGTTCCGGCGGAGGCCGCCGGCCCCGCCGACCGGGCCGCCCCGGCTGCCGGGCAGCCGCAGCTGGTGGGCTCCAGCCCGGTCCTGGCCGGGGTCCGGAAGGCCATCGACCAGCTCGCGCCCCTGGACGTGCCCGTGCTGATCGTCGGCGAGACCGGCACCGGCAAGGAACTGGTCGCGCGGCTGCTCCACGAGCGCGGCCCGCGGCGCGAGCGGCCCTTCGTGGCCATCAACTGCGGGGCCATCGCCGAGACGTTGCTCGAGAGCGAACTCTTCGGCCACGAGAAGGGCGCCTTCACCGGCGCGGAGCGGCCCCGCAAGGGCCTCTTCGAGGAGGCCGCGGGCGGCACGGTGCTGCTCGACGAGATCGGCGAGATATCCCCGCGGCTGCAGGTGATGCTGCTGCGCGTGCTGGAGACCGGCGAGATCCGGCCGGTGGGCGGCAGCCGGGGCCGGCGCATCGCCTGCCGCATCCTGGCCGCCACCAACGCCGACCTGCAGGAGATGGCCGAGGGGAGGCGCTTCCGGCGCGACCTCTACTACCGCCTCAAGCGGATGGAGATCCGGCTGGCCCCGCTCCGCGAGCGCCCCGGGGACATCCTGCCCCTGGCCGGGCACTTCCTCTGCGCGGGCCGGCGCGACGGGCAGCGGCCGGCGCTCTCCGAGCGGCTGCGCCAGTGGCTCCTGGCCCAGCCCTGGCCCGGCAACGTGCGCGAACTGCGCAACTTTGTCGAGCGGCTGCGGCTGCTCAACTCCGAGAAGCTGGAGTACGACCTGGACGACATCCAGGCCGGCGCCGACGGCGGGGCCGACCGGGCCCCGGACGGCCAGCCGCCGGTCCCGGCGGAGGCCGGAGCCCGGGCCGGCTTCGGCCCGGAGCCCGACTCCGCGGGCGCGGCCGGCGCCGGCACCGGGGGCGGGTCAGCGTCCGGCCCCCCTCCGGCGGTGGCGGGGGGCGAGGCCGCCTTCCTGGCCGCGGGCCGCAGCCCGCTCCGCCGCCGCGACCGGATGCGCGCGCTCTTCGCGCGGCACGGCCGGCTCACCCGTCAGGAGCTCGCGGAGCTGCTGGGCACCTCGGTCGACACGACCGGCCGCGACCTCAAGCTGCTGGTCGCCGAGGGCCTGATCGAGAGGGTCGAGCCCACGGCCTCGCCGCGGACGCACTATTTCCGGATGCGCCACCCGTGAGCCCGGCCGGCGGGCCCGGGGCTGCTGGATCCGGGGCGGTCGGGCCGCCGCCGGTCAGAAGATGAACGGCACCAGCCGCCGCACCCGGCCCCGGTAGGCCGGGAAGGCCGCCGGGAAGAGCCCGGCCATCTCGCGGTCCTCGACGAGGATGCGCGCGAAGAGCAGGGGCACGACCAGCCCGTAGAGCGCCCAGCTCCAGATCGCCCCGAGCATCAGCGAGTAGCCGGCGCCCTGCAGCAGGTACCCGGCGTACATCGGGTGCCGCACGACCGCATAGAGCCCCGAGGTGCACAGCCCGCGGGAGTCGTCCCTCCAGGCGGCCGCCAGCTGGCGGGCGGCCACCGCGGCCACCAGCGTCCCGGCGGCGAAGACCAGCAGCCCGGCGATCATGGTGGGTGGCAGGGGCGCGCCCTCGGGCAGCGCCGGGCGGAGCCACTGCTTGTAACGGAGCACGTACTCCACGCAGGGGGCAATCTGCATGACGCCCAGCGGCAGCAGGCAGAGCAGGCTCTTCTTCCAGGCGCCTCCCCGGGCCGGCCGGCCGGCCGGGGCCGCGGCGGGGCCGGCGGCGGCCAGGCAGTCGCGGTGCCGGAAGGCGAAGCGCGAGGCGACGATCGCGGCCATGTAGATCGGCACGGCCAGCGGCACTTCCAGGTTCAGGATGTTCATGCCGGGATTGTAGGGGCGGCCCGGGCCGGGACAAGGTCGCGCGGCGCCCCGCGAACGAGCCCCCGCCCCGCCTCGCGCCGTTCCCGGCGCCTTGGCGGTCCAGGGCCGTCGCTGCGCTGTGCCGAAAGCGCCCCGGGGCCGGGGCCCGTCGCTAGAACTGCTCCTTGGGGGCCGGGACCGCCTCGGGGGCCTTGCCCGCGCCGCCGGCCGCGCGGCGCTCGCGCCAGGCCTTCATGCGCTCCTCCATGGCCCTGCGCTGGTCCTCCGGCAGGTTCTTCTGGAACTCCTGCATGCGCTGCTGCATCTTCTCGCGCATCAGCCGGCGACCTTCCTCCTGGGTGATCTTGCCGTCCTTGACCTGCTGCTGGATGACGGCCATGTCAGCCAGGCCATCGGTCAGGGCGGCGCGGGCCCCTTCGGCCTGCTTCTTCTGCTCGGGGGTGAGGTTCTTCTCCTGTTCGGCCCGGGCCTTTTCCATGCCCTCGACCGTCCCAGGGGGCAGCACCGCCTTGAGGCCCTCGGTCATCCTGGCCTCGACGGCGGCGCGGCCCTCCTCGGGCGTCATCTCTCCCTTGGCGACCTTATCCTGGATGGCGGCGATCGCCGCGAACTGGCGGTCGGCCTCCTCCTTTATGCGCTCGGCCCGCGCGGCCAGCGCCGCCTGATCGCGGGCTCCCGGCGCGGGCGGGGCGGTCTTGGCCAGCTCCTCGCGGGCGGCCTGGGCGGCGAGCTCCCTGAGCCGGGCTTCGCCGGGCGCCGCGCCCTCCAGCCGGCGGCAGCGGTCCTCGACCTGGGCCAGGCGCGCGGAGGCCTCCCCCAGTGCGGCGGAGAGCTCCCGGCCGGCCTTCTCGGCCGCCGCGGCGCGTTCCGCCGCCGCGTCCTTCTCGGCGCGGAGCCGCTCGACGCGCGCGCCGGTGGCCAGGGCCGCGCCCACGGCCACCAGGATCCCCGCCGCGGCCACGCCCAGCGCGGCCCAGGCCAGGGCTCCGGACCCGGCGGCGCCGCCGGCCCGCCGGTCGTTCAGGTTGATGGTCGGCTCAGTGTCCTGGGGCATGCTTGGCCTCCTGCGATCGGTCCGGGCGGTCAGGTCAGAACTCCTCGTGTTCGGGAATGGGCACGGGCTGGGCCGGGCCCCCGCCGCCCGGACCGCGCCCGAACTGGCGCTGCTGCGCGGCGACGCCGCCGGCGACCGCGCCGACGATCAGCGCCCTGGGCAGGTTGGTCCGCGCCTCCAGGCGCAGCCCCTTCCCGTCGGCGTAGAAGGCCGCAGCCTCGGGGGCCAGGTGCTTGGTCAGCAGCTCGCCCGGCGGCAGCAGCTTGAGGTCCAGGCCCCAGCGCTGCTTGAGCTTGTCCCCGTTGGGCAGCGCGGCCAGGAACGGCGCGGCCGTGCCGTAGACCATGCCGAACGCCTTGGCGGTGTCGATGTACTGCACCCCGACCGCGCCGGGCGAGAGGACCGACAGGGCGTCGCGGAACTCGGCCTTGTCGGCCAGCGCGGGGGCCGGCTTGGACGCGGCGCGCTTGGCGGCCATGGCGCTGGAGGCGAGGATCACCCGGTCGGGCAGAACCAGGGCGCTGATCGCGATGGGGTTGCCCTTCTCCTGGGGCAGCGCGAAGAAGCGGCCGCCCTTGTAGTCGACGGGCTCCAGCTTGAAGGCCGCGGCCTCCTTGCCGGCCTGCTCGTTGACCTTGTTCCAGTCGACCTCGCCGCCAGCCGCGCGCATCTCCGCGGCGATCCTCTGGCGGATCGGCGCCTTGGCCGCCTCGCGGGCCAGCAGCTGGATCATGGCCTCGGCCGCGGCGTTCTCCCGGGTGCCCAGGACGGCCACCACCTCCGGGAACATCCCGGCGCCGGCCGGCGGCATGGTCGCCCAGAGGGCGACCTCGCCGGTCAGCGACCTGCCGAGCAGCGCCTCGATGTCCAGCCCCCGCTCCTTGACCTGCAGGAACTCCCGGCGGACCTTGTCGGCCGCCTTGGGATCGGCCGCGTCCAGGGCGCCGAAGAGCGCGGGGACGACCTTGTCGGCGGGCAGGTTGGCCGCGGTGAAGAAGAGCGCGTCGGCCGGGGCGTTGGCGGCGAGCTTCTGGGCGTCGACCGGCCGGGCGTCCTTGAGCAGCGACAGGAGCCCGCGGGCCTCGGAGACCTCCGCGGACAGCTTCTCGCGGAAGAGCGGCTTGTCGAAGTCCAGCCGGTAGGTCAGGCGCCGGGCCGCGGTGAAGCCCAGGGCGTCGGCGATCTTCCAGTCGCGGTCGTCGGGATCCTTGGCCCGCGCCTGTTTGATGAAGCCGGCCAGGCTGGCCGTGGCCGAGAGCAGCCCGTTCTCGGACTTACGGAGCAGGGGGTCGGCGGCCAGCGAAGGGGCCGCGCCGTCCAGGCAGTCGATGGCCTTCTCCAGGACCGCCGGGTCGAAGGCCCACAGGAAGTAGCCCTGCGCCTGGGCGTAGGCGATGCTGTGGCCCTCCACCGCGAAGCTCCGCAGGTCGGAGCCGCGGTAGGCCCGGGCGCGCAGCTCGGCCTGGGGGGCCATCTGCTTGACCCGCTGGACGAACTCGTCCATCAGCTTCTCGAAGGGCGCGGGCTTCTGGCCGACCTCGGCGATGAAGAGCAGTATCGGCTCCTCGCCCCCGCCGTCCTTGGCCTTGACGCCCAGCACGGCCATGCCGGTCTCGCCGGTCAGGGTCTTCTCCACGTCCGCGAGCTTCACGGCGTTGAGCAGGTTCTCCTCGAACTGCTTGCGGCGGGCGTCGAGCAGGGCGTTGAGCTTGTCGAGGACCGGCTTGAGGAAGGCCTTGACCTCCTCCTCGCGATAGGCCGCGCCCAGGCTGGAGTTGGTGAAGGCCTTCTCCCACTTCTCCCGCGCCGCGGCGCCCACGAAGAAGAGGGCGTCGGCCGGCACCGCCGAGGCCACCGTGCGCTCGCCTACGGCCAGCGGCGCACCGGCCGCGGCGGCGGCCTGCTCCCCGGCCCTGACCGGCACCGGCTCGGCCGCCCCGGCGGCCTGGACCAGCACCGAGCCCTCGAAGACCGCCACGGCCAGAGCCGCGGCCAGCGTGCCGCTCACGATTTCCTTCCTGCCCACGATGCCCTCTTCCTTTCCCTCGGGAGCTCCCGAGCGAACCCAGAAACGCGTGCCCGTGGCGGTCACTTCGCCGCCCGGGGCCTTGACCCTGAACTCTCCGCGGCCCTTGGCCACCTCGGCGGTGAGCGCCCCGCCGCAGAGCTCGACCTTGCGCCCGGCCCGGTCGCTCGCCGCGAAGCCGCGGCCCAGCCAGCCGGTCATGCCCCGCTCGAGGTCCAGCCGCGAGCCGTCGGCCAGCTCCAGGCGCGCCGAGGAGCCCGGCTCGCCGGGGACGCGGAAGACCTGTCCGGAGAGCAGCCGGCGGGCCTCCACCCAGCCCTCGCCGTCCTTGACCAGCAGCCGGCCGGCCCGGACCTCGGCGACCTCCACGGGCGCCCCGCCGGAGCCGCCCCGGAGGCCCAGGAGCAGCGCCAGGAGCACGAGCGCCGCCGCGGCCGCCGCCCAGGGCAGCCAGCGGCGCCTGACGGCCGCGTCGGCCGGAACTGCCGCCGCGCTTCGACCCTGCCCGGGTCCCTGGGCCAGCGAAGCGAGCCGAAGCGCCAGCCGGTCGGACAGCCCCTCGGGCGCGGCCGGAGCCGCGGCCCGGCTCTGCTGGATCAGCGCCCAGAGACGGGTCTCGCGGGCGTGGGTCACCCGGCAGGCCTCGCAGCCGGCGAGGTGCAGCCGCAGCTCCTCGCGCTCGGAGGGCGTGAGCTCGCCGGACACCGACAGGCTGATGAGCTCCTCGAATCTGCTGCAATCGCTCATGGTCAGCCCTCCAGGCAGCCCCTTGAAGAAATGCCGGGGACCGCGTTGCGGACGGGCGGCTCGAATGCAAGGCGCGAGGAGGAAGCCGTGTTCAAAGCAACACGGCGACGACGCGCAACGCCGCAGGCGGGCTGCACGGCCGCAACCCGAAGGGACGCTCGATCTTGCGGCCTCATGCTTCGTCTCTCCTCGTCAGCGTGCCTTCCGGACACGCAGTCCTCGTCGTTCCTCGCCTGAGTCCGCAATCTCAAGCGTCGCGGCCCCGGCATTTCTTCAAGGGTCTGCTATGAGATGGGCCAGGCGTCCGCGGAGCGCCCGGCGCGCCGAGCACAGCTGGACGCGCACGTTGGTCTCCGAGATCTCCAGGGCCGCGGCCGCCTCGCTCACGGAGAGCTCCTCCAAGTCGTGGAGCACGAAGACCTGGCGCTGGCGCTCGGGCAGGTCCTGGGCGGCAGCCAGCACCGCGCGGCGGATGTGCCCGGCATCGGCGGCCCCGGGCTCCGCGGCGGACGCCCTGGCCGGCGCGGAGCGCAGGACCTCGGTGTCGGCCCGGCCGGGGCGCCCGGCCTGACTCCTGCGCAGATCGGCGGCGGCGTTGACGGTCATGCGGTAGACCAGCGTGCCCAGCGCCGCCCGCTCCGGGTCGTAGCGCCCGAGCATGCCCAGGAGCCGGACCAGCACCTCCTGGGCGACGTCCTCGGCATCATGCTCATCGAGCCCCAGCGACCGCGCCAGACGGAAGGCGGCCGGCCCGTGCGCGCGGGCCAGTTCTTCGGCCGCGGCCGGGTCGCCCCGGGCTGCGCGGCTGGCAAGTTCGGCGTCGGTCTCTCTCACGCCCGGCAGTTATACGCGGGTGCCGATAGAGCGCTAAGATAAAAATCCGGGATCAGAAATCCCCCTCGATGGGCCCCGGCGGGGCGGGCTTCGGGCCGCCCTCGGCCGGCGGCGGCTTGCCGGGCTCGCCGGTCAGGGGCCGGGCGGCCCGGGCCAGCTCGGCCACCGCCGCGGCCGGGAGCGCGCCGCGGTAGATGCGCACGTCGCTGAGCGCCCCGTTGAAATACCGCCCGGCGGCGTAGCCCTGCCCCAGCCGGAAGGGCAGCTTGGCGTTGGCCGCGAAGGGCCCCTTGGCGGGACTCCGGCTCGCCTCGTCACCGTTAAGGTAGAAGATGGCGTTCTCGCCGTCGCAGACCACCGCCACGTGCTGCCAGGCCTCGACCTTGAGCTGCACGACCTTCGTGCCCTGCCACTCCTTGCCGGTGCCGTAGCCGAAGCCGAAGACCCCGGCCTTGTCGCCGTCCTGCTGCATGACCATGCCGACGAAGGGCTCCCCGTGGTCTCCCAGGATGTCGGCGTACTGGACCTGCTTGGCGGCCGGCCGCACCAGGAGGCATATGGAGAACGGCAGCTTCAGGTCGGCGAACGAGGTCTTGAACTCCACGATGCCGTCGACGCCCCCGAAGCTCAGGGCGGCGCCGGTCGGGGTGCGCACCCAGACCGGCCGGCCCTTGGCTCCCCGCAGGACTCCGGCCAGGCCGTTGCCCGACGAGTCGGCCACCGCCTCGCCCTGGCCCTCGTCCAGCTTCCACCAGGCGGCCAGCGGCGGCAGCGCGGCGGCGACGGGCGTCGGCGCCGGGACGGGGACGGGGGCGGGGGCGGGCTCAGGCGCGGGTGCCGGTGCCGGCTCGCCGGCCGAGGCCCCTCCTGTCATCAGGGCGGCGACGATGGCCGCCAGGCCGAGGGCCGTGACCGGAACGGGGCGGCGGGATCGGGTCATCGGGCGCTCCTGCGGGGTTGTCGATCGCCTACAACATAGCCGGTTCCGGGCGTTCGGGCAAGGGCCCTGAGCACTTGGCCATCGAGTCGCCCCGGCGCCGACTGCGCCGCAACCTTCGCCCGACCCGGCGTCTATGCCGCCCGCCCGGGCCCGCGCAGGAAGCGCACCATGGCCCAGTTGACGTTGGTCGCGTAAGCCACGCAGATCGAGAGGGTCACGGACCAGTGCAGCCGGCAGACGCCGTGGCACACGAGCAGCACCGCCAGGACGACCAGCGCCCCGAGCAGGACCTGATCCAGCGTGGCTTCCTCGTCGGCGATGTTGTCCTGGTCGAGGATGCAGAGCCTGTCGAGCAGCAGGAGCAGCACGCCGTTGGCGATGTTCCAGATCGGGAAGACCAGCATCCAGCCGTGGAAGCCCTCCAGCATCTGGACCCCGGCCACAATCCCCGTGCCTGCGCTGACCACGACCGCGAAGAAGAGCATGGCGGACTTCTCGAACCCGGATTTCCGCCGGGTCACGAAGACGTTGAAGAGGGAGAAGAGCAGCCCGGCCGCGAACGGGGCCACCACCAGGTAGGTGCGCGGGTCCCACAGCTCGGCCGCGAGGTGCCTGCGGCAGCCGGCCCGCATCCCCGCGTCGGCGACGAAGAGGCTGAGAAACGCCAGGCTCATCACGAACAGGGATAGCTCGTCGTAGCGCGGCACGAAGAAGCGGATCAGGACGCCCCAGCGCCGGCGGCGGGGGCGGAGGGGACCGTCGGCTTGCCCAGTGGATGCAGACATCGATCGCTCCGACGCCATTCTCCATGGCCCGTGGTGCGGCGCAACCAAGGGCCGGCTACCGGCCTGAGACCTCGCCTTCACCGGCGCCCCCGGCTCGGAGGAAGATTGCCCCCACGATGGCGACGACCAGGCCGATGGCCAGTAGCCATAGGTGCCAGTTGCGCGGCCCGGGTTTGAGAGCTGCCCACTCAGGGTCATCCCGCCGATGGAAGACATCGATGCGCGAACCTTTGACGTGGTCCATGGCCGCGCCGGAGGCGCTTACTACATCATCTTCCCTGTGCTGGCGCCAGGTCGCAGCTGTGGCGCTGGCTCTGTATTTCCTGCCATCCACGCAGTACTCGAAGGTCACCACCGGCCTGAATCTGAACCTGAAATCGCTGAAGGAGAAGCTCGTCTCCACGTCGCTGGCCAGCACCGTCCCGCTGACCCTCGACCAGTTGCCACCGTCACCGCCGTCCCACACCAGCCACAGCCCGATGCAGAACAATGCGGTGCCAGAGCTGAGGACAATCCATCCAAAGGCCCTGCTGCTGAGCACGGGTAGGATCCTCCGCTCCGCCATTCTCCCCGTCCCCCGGCGGGGCGCAACCGCGGGTGGCCTAATCCCTGAACTCGAAGACTATGTCCCGCGGAAGGGACGCACACGCCCGTGGGCTGGTGCTGACCTCCGTACATTCCGTGCTGCCGCCATCATCCTGGCGGTCCCGGCCGACACTCCACACTTTGCAGCCTGACTCCGTCAACGCGTAGCTGAAAGGCTTGCCTGAGAAAGGGTCCTTTATCGACTCGTCAAACTGCCCCGGAAACTCGACGGTCAGGTCCGCCAGGCTTTTCGGGTATTCGGTGTGCCTGGCCTTGTAGAGCTTGCATCCGATGCCCAGCCTGACCGCAGCCAGCCTGGCCCTGTTCTCGCCGTCCTCGTTCAGATAGGGATGTGGCCAGAGGAGTGCGGTCCAGACTCGCCAAATCGGCAAGTCCCGGTCAACGTTACAGGCCAGGTCATCAACCTGAGCGGCCGGGACCTCCCACAGTGGCTGGTCCGCCAGCGCAATTGCTTTGGACATGGACTCCTCGAGCAGACACGCGTCCTTGGCGGCAAGCGCCTGCTCCTTGGCGGCAGCAGGTCCGGCCAGGCGGCTGGACTCGACGCGAATGGTTGCCAGATTCCACACCATGGTAGTGCGTAGAGCCTGGGACAGATCTCCTCGTGCCGCCGAGTATCGTTTCAGCTCCTCAAGCGCGAAGCGCAGGTCGGTCTCCTGCAACGGGCAAGTCTCCAGGGCCGTCCATAGTTGGCCGGCAACACTCTCTTCCACCATCAGTTGCCACGAATGGTCAAACATGATACCGCCGCGCACCTTGTGTCGGCCCATGCGCAGTTGGCAAGTGGCCAGATCAAGGCATTCGCGGCCAAGGCCGGCGGCTGCAGCCTGCGCGGCCGCAAACTCCAGGAGCCTGGAGGCTTGCGCCAGTTTGGAGGGTTCAGGCAACTCACTGAAACTAGCCCCTTCTTCTCGGCTCTTGCCCTTGCCCCGGAGGCCAGCCATTCCGGACGCCATGTCGAAGCCCATATCGCAGTCAGGCTTCCTGGAAGCATCAGCGAGCCTGGACAGGAACTCCTTGTTGTCTTTCAGGAATTGTTTGACTGCTGCTGGATTGCGGTCCTGGTAAAAGGACCGGCCTTCGTCTGCGGGGTATGACTCAAAGGCCTCACGATAGAGCTCAGCCGCATTATCCGCCTCGGCAGGCCGCGGGTGGGCTCGGTGGTGCGCTTCCAGAGCTTCGTGTGCGTGCCGGCAGAAGTCGGGGTAGGATGCAGGCGGGTGCAGGGCGGACCAGGTTTCCACGAAATGGTGGACGGCTGGAATTCGCAGAACAAGCACGGTCCCGATCACCAGCGCACCTATCGCGATACAGGCGGCCAGCACCCAAAGCAGCCAACGCGACCGCGGCCGGGGCGGTGGTAGAGGCGGGGTGATTTCTGCCGACGGCGGACGCCCTCGCTTGCGCTTCTCAAACATCGCCTGGTACCTCTCGGGCCCGGAATCCAGATGGTTCCGCGGCCATTCTCCCCACCCCCGCGTCCGGCGCAAGGCCACCGACCGGCCGGTTTCTCCGGCTTGCCGCGGATCTAGTTCAGCCGGAGGGCGGCTAGGGGGCTTTCCTGGGGTCCAAGCCGGCGCTTTCGATCTTCTCAACCTTTGAGAGATTCCTGATGGACAGAACGGCCAGAATACCGTAGAGCACGAAAGCGCAGGCCAGGCCAAAGCCGATCATCCGCCCATGACAGAAGGCGAGGATGGCTATCGTAAGCAGCACTACCAGGAGCGAAAGCCCACTCAGCGCGCAGACCCAGTAGTTGACCCACACGTGATGCCGGCGGGCCAGTGCGCCCAGCACTACGAAGGCGATGCCGACAGCCAGGGACCAACCGCCCGAGATCGGGTTGGTCGGGATGTCGCCGGGTTCGAAGAGGGCGGCAAGGTTGATCACGCCTCCGACCGTGTTGTACACGCCCGCAACATAGAGCACGATCCCCATCGCCATCATGTGCGACTGGTAGGTGGCGATCAGTAGTTGCGGGGAGGTCCTTCGCGTCGTCGGAGGCGCCGTAGCCGCCGCCGTGGGTGCGATCCGGGGGCCTTCTGCAGTCTCAGAGGGTGCCAGGGTCTCAGCAGGCCTCGGCCGCGAAGAGCCAAGCGAGACCTCCGCCCCGCACTGGGGGCACGGGAAAGGCTCGCCGCCCCAGTCCGCAGGTGAGTTGGCCAGCTTGCCGCAGTTGTGGCACATGGTCTGCATGTCGCTCTCCTGCTCGCACCACCCCAGCTGCGTCCGGCGGACTTGGCATAGGCCCCTGCTGCTTCTCGGCGCCCATGACGCCTGGTTTACCCCGCCGGGCGGCGGGGCGCAAGCTGGCCCACGGCGTAGCTCCCCGCCGTCCGCGCAGCCATCGGCCGCCAAGTGTGGAGGGGCCGGATGTGCTGGCTGGCCGATGAAGACCCAACCATGATCTCAAGGGCCGGGAGAACCCGGCTCCGCCAGCGTCTCACCTATGAGCTTGATGAACCAGGGCCTTCGGCGATAGCGGTCGAAGACCACGTCTCTGGCGAAGAAGGTGCGGCTGACGCCAGGTTGTTCGATTCCAGGCGCCAGCTTCAGAGCGGCCGTCATCGCCTTTTCTATCTGCTGTTCGTCGCCGACGCTGGCATAGAAGCACGCCAGGCAGTTGTAGTAGACATGCCGTTCCCACGGCTCGGTCGGCTCGGTCACACTCTTGATCCTGTCGACAGCCTGCCGCTCTTTGCCCAGGTGCCACTCCCAGGAAGCGAGCACCATGTTGGCGTGCATGGCCCCGCGGCCTTTCAGGGCGACGGCCTTGAGGCCCTGTGCCTCCGCTTCACTGAAGCGGCCAAGCTTGCCCATAGCCACCGAAAGGTTGGCGTACAAGACGTCCCATGTGGGACACAGGGCTATTGCCGCGCGATAGTGCGTCGCGGCCACGTCGTATGCCCGAGCATCAAATGCGGCCCTCGCCACTTCCAGGTGCCAATCCAGCCTGTCCTCCGGTGTGGCCACGGATGCCGGAGCAGCGTTGAGCGCGGCCGTCAGCCTGTCAGCGTACACGGCATCATCCTTGAGCCGCACCCGGGCAGGCTGTCGCTCGGAAGGGGCCTGCCGGACGGTCGGAGTGCCCTGGCAGCCGTTGGCCAAGAAGCCCAGTTGGGCAATGATCAGGGCCGCAAAGCCCATGACGAAGGGGTTCTTGCTTGTCATCGGGTGCCTTTCTGCGCTCCGACCGACGCCATTCTCCCCGCCCCTCGGCGGGGCGCAACCGCCAGGCGGCCTATTTCCCGATGGGCTTGTCCTGCAGGGGGTCGCCGCCGACGCCATTGCCCGTGGCTTTCATGGCGTCCAGGGCGGCCCGGGTGAGGCCGCGGCAACTCAGCTTGCCGTCGGCCAGGACCAGCTCGAACTGCTGCGGCTCGGCCTGGGCCGACTTCGTCCCGACGCCCACGCAGGCCTCGGGGAACACCCACACCCGGAGGCACTGGCGCTGCTCGTCGATGCGAACCTCGAACGGCCGCGGGAAGACCTCGTCCCCGCGCTGGCGGTAGTACTCCCACTCGACGCTTGCGCCGTCCTTGGTGACACCGGGCATCGACGGGAAGAACCCCCGAACGTCCTGAAGCGTCCGCTGTCCCTTGCCGATCCGGAAGGCGGTGAGGCGCGTTGAATAGCAGGTTGCCGCGCTCTTCCGTTCCGATATCAGCACGTATACGGGGCCGGCAGATGTCTTGATCGTGGCGATGCCCTCGACCCAGCCGAGGCTGCCGGTCTCCATGTCCAGGATGCTGTCCCTGCGTTGGCCGTTGTCGTACCAGCGCAGGGTGTTGACGATGTCCGGCATGCTCCCGCCCAAGTGCGAATTGTGGTTCCACACGGCAAGCTCCCAGTCTGACGAGTACACTACCGGGGCGTTGCCAGCGGCTGCGAGTCCGGGAGGGGCGGCCACCGCACCAGGCACGGGCGGTGGCACGAACTCCGGTGGCCGAGCCGCCCTCTTGCTCAGCGGGAAACAGATGGCCGCCCCTGCGGCGAGGCCGACGAGCAGACCCACCACTGCCGCAGCCATCGGCCGCCAAGTGTGGAGGGGTTTGCCGGCCTGCTCGGTCATCAGACTGACCTCCCCCGCCCCCACCACTCGAGCCCAGCCATAGCTTACCAGCCCAGGCTGGTGAAGTAGGCCCGGTGGAACATGAACGCGGCGCACCCCACGGCAATCAGCAGCGGCACCGAGCAGATCAGCCGCAAGCCGATTCGTCCGACGATGATCGTCATCACAAGCGCAGCGAAAAAGAGCACGATCACCAGCGGGTACTGCACCAAGCCATACGTCTCCACGCAACTCCTGAGCCTGTCGTTGGCCTCCATTCGGCCCATGAATTGACCAAGGTCTCGCTGCTCCTCAGCGCTGAGAGCGCGGGACAGAGAGCCATCCTCTCTCAGCTCGACCTCGTGGAAGCGGTACCAAGTCAACCTTGCCGTATTGGGGCCCATGGCCCTCCACTTTGTGAGCCCGTGGGATGAGTCCCCGTCCCGAAACTCACGCCTGGGGAGCTTCCCGTCCGCCTTGGCGTTCAAGTACTCGATCCGTGCACATATGAAGGCTGCCAGGGCCGCCAGCACATAGAGGCCGGCAATCATGGCGATTCGGCCACGTCCGATGCGGGCTGGTTGGTCACCGGCTTCCGGCATAGCCCCTCCGCCGTAAGCTTACCCGGCCCGGAGATGGCGTGCAAGGGCACCAGTCGACGCTCGGAAGCCTTGTCACGCCGGTGTCACATTTCCCTGTCCGAACGGGGCTTTTCTGGGCCATTCGGGACCGTCGCCGTGATCTGCAGCGTGAGCTGCACTCGGCAACCAGCGCAGTCGCAACCAAAAGAAAAACTCCGGCTTAGGCAGCCGGAGTCTTCTTTTTCGGTGGGGTGGATGACCGGATTCGAACCGGCGACCTTCTGATCCACAGTCAGACGCTCTAACCAAGCTGAGCTACATCCACCGGTGGTTCGGGTTCCGGGACGGGATTGTATCCTCCGCAGGGTCCGGCGCAAGTGTGGGACGGCGTCGGCATTGAGACGGCATTCGGCCTTCGGCTTTCGGCATTCGGAACTGACGTTGTGCCGAAAGCCCGAAGCCGATAGCCGAAAGCCGAACGCCCCTGCCGCGCCCCCGCCGATTTGACACCCGTTGGCCCACGGCTATCCTTGGGGCCGTTCCGGCAGATGAGGAGCATCGCCATGAGCAGCCCCGCCAAGAAGACCTGGACCGTAGCGGAACTTGCCGCCGTATGCGGCGCTCGCGTCGTCGGCGACGCCTCCCGGCGCGTGGGCAGCATCGCCCCCCTCGACCAGGCCGGGCCGGAGGACGTCTCCTTCCTGGCCGACCCCAAGTGGGAGAAGCACCTGGCGGCCACCCGGGCCGGGGCGGTGATCGTCAAGAACGAGGTCCCCGGCGCGGCCTTCGCTCAGATCGTGGCGGCCGACCCCTACCTGGCCTACGCCCGCGTGGCCGGGGCCATCGCCGAGGTCCTCTTCCCGCGCCCGGCGGCCGGCGTGGCCCCCGGCGCCTTCGTGGCCGGCTCGGCCGTCCTGGGCGAGGGCTGCACGGTCTTCCCGGGCGCCTCCGTCGGCGAGCGCGCCAGGCTCGGGCGCAACGTCGTGCTCCACCCCGGCGTCGCGATCGGCGACGACGTGGTGGTGGGCGACGACTGCACCTTCTTCCCCAACGCCGTGGTCTACCCGCGCTGCCGGATCGGCAGCCGGGTGCGGATCCACGCCTGCACGGTGATCGGCAACGACGGCTACGGTTTCGCGCCGACGCCCGACAGGAAGCTGGTCAAGATCCCGCAGATCGGCTGGGCCGAGATCGGCGATGATGTTGAGATCGGCCCGTGCTGCACGATCCACCGCGGGGCGCTGGGCCCCACCCGGATCGGGCGCGGCACCAAGATCGACGCGCTGGTGCTGGTGGCCCACAACGTCCAGGTCGGCGAGGACGTCCGCCTGGTCGGCGGCGCGGCCATCGCCGGGAGCTCGTCGGTGGGCGACCGGGCGGTGATCGCCGGACAGGTGGGCGTGGCCGGCCACCTGAGCATCGCCGCCGACGTGGTGGTCGCGGCCCAGAGCGGCGTGGCCGGCAACGTCGACAAGCCCGGCATCTACTGGGGCACCCCGATCATGCCCATGGGCGAGGCCAAGCGGGTGATTATGACCATGCCCAGGCTCCCGGAGATGCGCAAGGAGCTGCGGGATATAGCCAAGCGCCTCGATGCGCTGGAAGGCAAGAGCGACAAGCAGGTATGAAAACGAGAGGAGCCGCTCCATGAAGACCGACGCCAACGGCCGCCACCACATGCGCCGGCAGGACCGGGCCATGCCCGACCGCGCCGAGCAGCTCGACGTGATCCGCGGGAGCCGGTTCCTGACCCTGGCCATGAGCCGCGACAACCAGCCGTACCTGGTCTCGCTCTGCTACGCCTTCGACGAGCGGGAGAACTGCTTCTACGCGCACGGGGCCACCGCGGGCAAGAAGCTGGAGTATGTCCGCGCCAACCCCCGCGTCTGGGGGCAGGTCCTCGACGACGGCGGGTACGCCCCGGGCAAGGCCACCTACTACTACCGCACGGTGATGTTCGACGCGCTGGCCGAGGTGGTCGACGACCCCGAGACCAAGGCCCGGGCCCTGCGGACGCTGATCGAGCGCTACGAGCCGGCGGCCGGCGCGGGCCCGATGGCCGCCAGGATGGTGGTCCAGGCCATGGTCGACCGTACCGCGGTGCTGCGCCTGCGGGTCCTGGCCATGACCGGCAAGCAGAACCGGCCGGAGGCGTCTCCGGCCGCCCCCCCGTCCCCGGAAGCCTGAAGGAGTCGTCACGGATGCTCAGAATCGGCATAGTCGGAGCGGAGAACTCCCACAGCCTGGCCATCGCCAGGACCCTCAACGTCAGGAAGGCCATCCCCGGCGTCCGGGTCACGGCCCTCTGGGGCGAGACCGACGAGTTCGCCCGCAAGACCGCCGAGGGCGGGGAGATCCCGACCGTCGTCCGGCGCCCGCAGGACATGATCGGCGCGGTCGACGCCGCGGTGGTCGACCACCGCCACGCCAGGTTCCACCTGCCGGCCGCGCGGGCCTTCCTGCGGGCCGGGCTGCCGCTGTTCATCGACAAGCCTCTGTGCATGACCGTGGCCGAGGGCCGGCGCTTCCTGGCCGAGGCCGCGCGCCGGCGCGTTCCGGTGGTTTCCTTCAGCGTCATGCCCCTGGCCGAGAGCTTCGCCGAGTTCCGGCGCGAGGTGGCCAAGTCCGGGCCGCTCCAGAGCCTGACCACCTCCGGGCCGTCGGACATCCACTCGCCCTACGGCGGCGTCTACTTCTACGCCATCCACCAGGCCGAGGCGGTGGTGCGCCTGCTGGGCCTGGAGGCCACCGACGCGCTGCTCAACCCCTCCGGCTCGGGCGGCACGGCCACGGTCTGGTTCAAGGGCGGCGTGGTCGCCACCATGAACCTGCTGCCCAAGAACTGCCCGGGGTTCCACGCGACCGCGGTCTGCGATAAGGCGGTGGTCTCCCGCATGCTGCCGTCCGACCCCGACCCGTACCTGACCGGCATCCGCAGCTGGGTGGGCATGTTCCGCGGGAAGCGGCCGCTCTACACCGCCCGGGAGATGCTCGCGCCCATAGCCATCCTCGAGGCGCTCGCCAAGTCGCTCAGGACCGGCCGGAAGGCGAAGGTCCCGCGGGTCTGACCCGCATGGAGGAACTGCGCAGGCTGCTCGTCGCCCGCGGCGCGGCTCTGGCCGGCTGCGCCGACCTCTCCGCCGTGCCCCCGGAGGCGCGCGAGGGCCTGCCCCGGGCGGTGTCCATCGCCGTGGCCCTGGCCCCGGCCATCGTCGCGGGCATCGCCGGCGGCCCGACCCGGGAGTACCTGGAACACTACAAGGCCCGCAACGCCCTCCTCGACGAGCTGTCCGCCGCGGCCGCCGAACTGCTCCGCTCGCGCGGGGCCCGGGCCGTCGCGCTGGTCTCCACCAACGGCGGCACGGTCGTGCGGCTGCCCCACAAGACCGCCGCCACCCGCGCCGGGCTGGGCTGGATCGGCAAGTGCGCGCTGCTGGTCACCGAGAGCCACGGCTCGGCCGTGCGCCTGACCACCGTGCTCACCGACGCCGCGCTGGAGCCCGGCCGGCCGGTCGACGAGAGCCGCTGCGGGGACTGCGCCGAGTGCCGTAAGGTCTGTCCGGGCGGCGCGGTCCGGGGGCCCAACTGGCGGCTGGGCATGGGACGCGAGGAGATCTTCGACGAGGCCTCCTGCCGCGAGGGCATCCGCAAGGCCAGCGCCGGCCGCGGGCTCGACCGGCTGGTCTGCGGCATGTGCGTGGCGGCCTGCCCCTTCACCCGGCGCCATCTGCGCCGAAGCGGGGCATGACCGCGGCCGGCGGGCAGCTCCCGTCCGTCCGGAAAATTACGGGAGTATCCCGCCGGCTCCGGCGTCTGTATAATCACAGGTGACAGGGCCGCCCCGGGCACCCCCGGCGGCCCCGGAGGATGACCATGCGATTTCCAGCGATTCTCGGACTCGCCGCAGCCGTGCTGGCCGCGGCGCCATGCGCCCCGGCCCTGGCCGACGTGGTCCACCTCAAGAGCGGCAAGAAGTTCGAGGGCACCGTCGAGGACAAGGGCGACACCGTGGTGGTGCGCCTGGAGTCCGGCTCGCGCTTCACCTTCAACCGCGAGGACGTCGACCGCATCGAGCTCAAGACTCCCCCCTGGGAGACCTACGAGCAGAAGGCCGCCGGCCTCAAGCCCGGTGACGCCGCCGGGCACCTCGAGCTGGCCAAGTGGTGCCGCGACAGCGGCCTGTCCTCGCGGATGCAGAAGGAGCTGGACCTGGTCATCAAGGCCGAGCCCGACAACGCCGAGGCCCGCGCGCTCCTGGGCCACGAGAAGGTGGACGGCAAGTGGCTCTCCCGGGAGGAGGCGCTCAAGGCCCGGGGCTTCGTCCAGGTCGACGGCGTCTGGCTGGGGCCCAAGGAGTACGAGGCCCACCGCCAGAAGGTCGAGGCCGAGGAGAAGGCCCGCAAGGCCTCTGAGGCGCTGATGGGGAAGTTCGAGGCCCTGGCCGACCGCGACGCCGCCAAGGCCGAGGCCGCCCGCAAGCACTTCACCGACCAGGGCAACCAGGCGCTGCCGACCCTGGCCTGGGCGGCCATGAACATGAAGGACTCCCGGGTGCGCGTCGAGGCGGTCAAGCTGATCAACGCGATCGGCGTCCCGGAGAAGAGCGTAGTCTCGGGCTGGCTGGCCCGGATCGCCTGGCAGGATCCCAGCAACGAGGTGCTCACCGAGGTGACCAAGGGCATCCGCGAGCGCAAGGACGAGATCGCCCTGACCCTGCTGGTCTACACCGCCTCCTCGGAGAACGCCTACCGCCGCCGCGCCGCCGCGGCGCTCCGGATGGTCGGCGACACCCGCGCCTACCGGGCGCTGATCGGCGCACTGGTGGGAGCTTCCAGCAACAACCTGCCCGGGCAGATGGGCATGAACCTGCAGGCCCTCAGCGCCATGGCCGGGCAAGCCGGGGTCTCCCAGACCGGCCACCAGCTCGGCGAGGTGCTGCCCGCCGCGGACTCGCTGGAGCTGATCAGCGGCCAGGAGCACCGCAACGACGTGGCCAAGTGGCTGAAGTGGGTCGACGAACAGGAACGGGCCCCCGGCGGGGCGGTGGTGACGCCGAAGTAGCGCCAGTCCAATTGCCGTCTGCGGCAGTCGGGCTATAATCCCATCCGGCTGCCCGGCGGGCGGCCGGGGAGGTGCCCGATGTCCCGGAGCCTGACCTACACCCTTCGACTGCCCATCATGGGACTGATCCTGACCTCCGCTGCGGCGCTGGCCGGCGAGGCCCCGGCCCCCGCGCCGGCCGCCGATCCGGCGCTCCGCGAGGTGGTCGCCCAGGTCCAGGCGGTCACGCCGCTGCCCTGCATCACCCCCCGCGAGGCGCGCGACGAGCACATCCGCCTGACCCTGACCGGCGGCAAGGGCACGCTGCCCCTGCCGGTCAAGGGCGGGACGCTCAACGTGCTCCAGGCCCAGGGCGCCGTCGCCGTGGAGGTCCCCGGCGAGGGCGCCGGGCGGGCGCCGGCCTCCGCGCTCCTGCCCCGCGAGGGCTTCTCCGCGCCGCTGGTGGTGAACCTCGAGTACGCCGACAAGAGCACCGGCATCGCCGCCCTGGCCTTCGCCCGGGGCGGGCGCGACGGCGAGCTCTTCGTCCGCAACCTGGCCGTGGCGGCCACCAGCGTCGGCGGCGAGGGCGTCTTCGTGATCGACGACAACTGCAACGGCCGCTACGGCGAGGCCAACGAGGACGCCTTCTTCTCGGCGGGCCAGGGCGGCGGCGGCCGGCTGGCCGTGCCGCTCGGTCCGACCGTGATGCTCGGCGGAACGCCCTGCAGCCTGCAGCTGACCGAGAACGGGCGCAAGCTCACCTTCAAGGCCGCACCGGCCAAGCTCGGCGCCGCCGGTTTGAACACCGGCGACGGCTGGGGCCGCCTGGCCGGGGCTCTGCTCAAGGGGCCGGCCGGGAGCTTCGCGCTCCGGTCCGACCGGCAGGTCGGGCTGCCGGTCGGCAGCTACGAGCTGGCCTACGCGGTGGTCGAGGACTCCGGCGGCAGGCGCGTGCTGATCAGCGGCGGCGATCTCAAGCTCGAGGTCGTCGAGGGCCGGTCGGCGCAGCTGCCCTCCCTCGGCCCGGTGAAGTTCACGGTGCAGGCCGGATTCGACGCGGCCACCGGCCGGATCATGGTCGAGGCGCCCAAGGCCGAGTCGGTCACCTGCACCGGCGGGCGAGTCACCTATCTGTTCCCGCTGCCGGCGCCGGACATCGAGATCGTCCGGCTGCCCACCAACAGGGACAAGGACACGATCGAGAGCGTGATCCGCAGCTTCAAGATGCCCATCAAGGGCGGCAACCTGACCTTCCACTTCGGCGAGGCCAACATGGCCTACTACCAGAAGTACCGGGTGGACATGATCTGGAAGGTGGGCCTCGGCCCGGAACCCCGCGGCTCCGCGGCTCCGCTCGAGGTCGTGCCGCCGCCTCCCAAGAAGAAATGACCCCGGCCCCGGCCATGGTTGACATCTCCGCGCTGCGCTCGGCCGTGGCCCCGCACTTCGGCGGCGCCGCGATGGAGTTCGAGCCGATCCGCACCGGCCGCTTCAACGCCGGCTACTACCTGTCCGGCGGGCCGGGCGAGTTCGTCCTGCGGGTCGCCCCGCCGGACGACGCCGGCTTCCTCTTCTACGAGCGGCGGATGATGCTCCAGGAGCCCGAGGTCCACCAGCTGGTCCGCGAGGAGACCCACGTGCCGGTGGCCGAGATCGTGGCCCTGGACTCCTCGCGGCGGCGGCTCGACCGCGACTTCATCATCATGCGCCGCCTGCCCGGGCGCTCGGCCAGCGAGCTGGCGCCGACCCGCGAGACGCTCTCGCGCTTGCACCGCGAGGTCGGCCGGGCGCTGGCCCAGATCCACCGGATCACCCGGGCGCGCCACGGGTACCTCGGAGCCCACCGGCCGATGAAGCCTCAGGAGTCCTGGCGCAAGGCCTTCGAGACCATGTGGAACAAGCTGCTGGTCGACTGCCGCCGGTGCGGCGGCTACAGCCGCGAAGAGGCCCAGCTGATGAGCCGGGCGTTGCGCCGCAACCTGGAGATCTTCGACCGGCCCGGGCCGGCGTCGCTCCTGCACATGGACGTCTGGGCGCAGAACATCCTCTGCGACGAGGACGGCCGCCTAACCGGGCTGGTCGACTTCGACCGGGCCCTGTGGGGCGATCCGGAGATCGAGTTCGCGGTGCTCGACTACTGCGGCCTGGCCAGCCCCGAGTTCTTCGCGGGCTACGGTCGCCCCCGCCCGGACGATCCCGAAGCCCGGCTCAGGCAGGTCTTCTACTATCTCTATGAAGTGCAGAAGTACGTGGTCATCGAACGCCTGCGCCGGCGCAATCCGGCCCGCGCCGACGGCTACAAGCGCCAGGCCTTCACCCTGCTGACCAGAGCGGTCAGCATGCGTGGGTGAGGCGCATCAGCCCCGGCCGACCTCATCGGCATGGGACCAGCTGATCCGGCGCAAAAGGCATGATGTCGTCAGTTGTGCCCCGCGCGCCGCCTGGTTGCGCCAGCTGTTTCACCGCTGTACTGCCACTGTTTTTTTCAACAGAAGGCTTGACACTACGTGCCGAAATTCTATAATCGCACACGTTCCGGATGGACGTTAAGTGAAGGAGGTTGTCATGGAACGCACGATCGGAGAGGCCGCCGGACGGGTATGGCAGGCGTTGAGTCAAGGGCCGCTGGGGCTGACTGACGTTGCCAAGGTGACCAAGCTCCCCCAGGACCTGGCCAATCAGGCCATCGGCTGGCTGGCGCGCGAGGGCAAGCTGACCACCGTGGAATCGGCCAAGGGCAAGGCGCTCAAGCTCAAGTAGAGGAGGATCGCTCGAGATGGAAGCCGCAATCGGGTTCGCAGCAGGCAAGATCTGGCAGACGCTCAACTCCAAGGGGCCGATGGCCAAGTCGGCGATCGCCAAGGCCACCGGGCTGGCCCCCGACGTCCTGGATCAGGGCATCGGCTGGCTGGCGCGCGAGGGCAAACTGACGGTGGTCAAGGCCGGCCGCGTGGAGCAGCTCAAGCTCAAGGGCTGACCGCCGGGCCAAACTCCGGAACCCCGGAAGGTTGAATACCGGCTCCCCTGGCCACGGCTGGGGGAGCCGTCTTTTTTGAGGCTGACCCGGGGGCGGGGTGCGGGGTTACAATGGTGTCAAATCGCTGGGGGGAGAAGAGATGCGCACCATGCTCGCTATCCGTGTGCTGATGCTGGCCGGATTTCTGCAGGCCGCGGCGCTCGCGGCGGCGCCGGCCGGAGGGGGCTCATCCACGGGCGGCGTGGCCGGAGGGCCTCCGCCCTCGACGCTCCGCGTGGAGAGAGCCGCCGACACGGTCATCCTGACCGACGGCACCAAGCTCACCGGCACCATCCTGGCCGCCGGACAGCGCTCGGTCATCATCATCGAGCAGGACCAGACCTCCGAAAGGATCATCCCGCGCTCCGATGTGGAGAGCTTCAGCTACTCCTCCAAGGGCAGCGGGGAGGTCAAGGGCTACACCACCGGCGTCCGGCCCGATGAGGGCCTGCCGGTGATCACCGGCGAGGGCTCGGCGGCTGCCGGATCCCCCGGCACCCCGGGCGGCGGCGGTACCCCGGCGAACCCGTCCGGCAACAAGCCCCCGGCGGGCGGCGGGGCAGGCAACCCGCCCAAGGCCGGCGGCGGGGCCGGACCAGGCGCCAACCCGGGCGGCGGTGGAGCAGCCGGCGGCGGCCGGGACCGCTCCAAGCTGTGGGCCCTGCTGGGCGGCACGGCCAGCGCCGCCGAGATCAAGGCGGCGGTCGAGGCCAACCCGCAGTGGCGCGGCGAAATCCGGCGGCTCATGAGCGGCGAGATCCCGGCCGAGGGGGCCGATGCCGTGGCCAGCTTCCGCGCCCGCGTGGCCAAGGACCCCGAACTGGCCAAGCTCCTGCTCGAGTGGACCAGCCGCCAGGGGCGCACCGGCGGCGGCGCCGGCGGTGGCAAGAACGGCGGAGAGGGACAGGGCGGAGGGCACGGCGGCCGTCAGTAGACCGGATTCGCTAACGCACTCCCGCGCATGATCGCATCCAATCCCGAGGTCGGCACCGGAACCGGCGCGTCCCCGCGCCGCAGGGTGCTCTTCACGGCCTTCTGGCTCTTCACGGCAAACGCCATTGCCGCGTGGCTCATCAACCTGGGGGTGATCCGCCATCACGCCTGGAGCCGCATGCTCGGCGACGGGCACTTCCTGCTGGCCTACCTCTCCCACCTGGCCCTGGTTTCGGCGGCGCTCTGCGCGCCGTTCGCCGCGGCCGGCGCGCTCGCGCCCCGGTTGGGACGGGCGCTCTTCCTGTGGGCCCTGCCGCCGGTCCTGGCCGCGGCGCACTTCGTCTTCGTGGTCGACGGGATCGTCTACGGCCTGGTCCGGTTCCACCTCAATCCGGCCGTCCTCGACTTCCTGACCACCCCCGGGCTGAAGGACAACATCCAGCTCTCGCCCTGGCAGGTGACCGAGGCCGTGCTGATCCTCGCCGGCCTGGCCCTGGCCGAGCACGTCGCCGCCAGGGTCCTGTGGAACTCCGCGGCCGAGGCGGTGCCCACCGGCCGGCCGGGTTTCCTCGGCCGCCTGGGATCGGCCCTCCGGCGCCGGCTGCCCGATCCCGGGCGCCTGCGGCGCCACGCGGTCACGGTCCTGGTCGCGCTGGCGGTCGGCGTCCTGGCCGAGAAGGCGCTGTATGCCTGGGCCGACATCCGGGGCGTGGGCTCGGTCCTGGTCAACGCCGCGGCCCTGCCTTTCTACCCGCAGCTGACCTGCCAGAGGCTGGCCCGCACGCTGGGGATCAGGCCCGAGCCGCGCCAGAAGCTGGCGGGGGAGACGGCCCTGCGCTATCCGCTGGCCCCGCTCGTCCCTCCGGAGAACCCCCGCCGCCTGAACGTCGTCTGGATCGCCGTCGAGGAGTGGCGCTCCGACATGTTCACCCCGGAGATCACCCCGCGGGTGTGGCGCTTCGGCCAGCGCGGCCTGACGGCCGAGCGCCACTACAGCAGCGGCAACGCCTCGCGCCACGGGATATTCGGCCTGTTCTACGGGCTGCACGGTTTCTACTGGGACTCCTTCCTGGCCGAGCGCCGCGGCCCGGTACTCTTCCCCGCCCTCCAGCAGATGGGCTACGAGGTCCGGGCCATGGGCTCGGCCAGCCTGGACAACCCCGAGTTCCGGCTGACCTGCTTCTCGGGGCTGTCCGCCGCCGAAGTCCTGGACCGCTGGAAGCCCGAGTCGCTCGACTCCGCCAGCAAGGACTTCGACATGGCCGAGGCCTTCGCGGGCTTCCTGGCCGGGCGCGATCCGCAGCGGCCCTTCTTCGCCTTCGTCTTCCTGGACTCGCCGCACTCCAAGCGCTTCAAGCCACTGCCGGGTTTCGAGCCGCCGTTCCCCGTCGACGACGCCGCCTTCGTCAGCTACGAGCGGCTGGCCGGGGACAAGCGCGAACAGGCGCGGACGCTGCTGCGCTACAAGAACTCGCTGGCCTACGCCGACTTCCTGATCGGCAGGGCGCTGGAGGACCTCGAGCGCCGCAAGCTGCTGGAGAACACCGTGGTGGTCATCACCGGCGATCACGGCGAGGAGTTCGGAGAGGGCGGCTTCTACGGCCACAACGGGTCGTTCAACGACTGGCAGACCAGGGTGCCGTTCGTCCTGTACTACCCCGGGGTCAGGCCGGGGCGCATCGCCGGGATGACCGCCCACCAGGACGTGCTGCCCACCACGCTGGGGCTGCTGGGCTTCACCGCCGACCCGGCCGGTTACTGCCTGGGCCGGGACATGCTCGGCGCCGGGGCGCGCGATCACACCGTGGCGGCCAGCTGGAACGATGCGGCGGTGATCACGTCCGACGGCGGCCGGGTGGCCTTTCCGCTCTCCGCCTACCGCCTGTCGACGCTCCAGGTCTATGACGGGGCCGGCCGGCCGCTGCCGGACCGCGACGCCTTCCTGGCCGCCAACGCCGCCCGGCTGAGCGAGGCGCTGGAGTCCGCGAGGAGATTCAGGAGGTAGGGTTCGGGCGGGACAGATACCCCTGCCCCACCCGGTAGTAGTAGCGCCCGATCACCTTGCCGTGGCGCCTGACCAGCAGTTCGCGCGGCTCGCTCAGGGACACGAAGTGCCTGCGGATTCTGCGGGTCTCCAGGGACGGGATGTCCTCGCCGACCAGGATGAGCGTCTTCCCCTCCTGCCGGGATCTGGGTGCCCAATCGCCGAACATCAGGCTTTCTTTGCCGAAGAGGTGCACACCCGCGACTTCGTAGGCGCCTTCCCCGTGGTACCGGGGCTCAGCCTGAACTCCGTTCTCCGTAGCATCGTCGCCGGCGACGCTGTCGTAGAAGGCGAGTTCGCTGGAGATGTTGTACTTGTCCATGCCCACCACCATGACGCCGTCGGGCCGCTCCTGCTCGAGGACATGCTCGATGCGCTCCACCTGGCTGCCGAGCTCGCGCCAGCCGATCAATTTGTGGATCCCCGCGGGGTACGGGACCCCCGGCAAGCCCAGCACCAGAAAGTGCAGGCCGCCACCGTAGAAGAGCAGGGCGACCACGATGGTCGGGACCCAGCTCCGGCGCAGCAGCCAGGCGGGCCGGCTCTCGCCGCCGGCCTGTGCGGGCCCCTGCCTGCCGGTCAGGCTCCACGCGGCCCAGGGCAGCATCGCCAGCCAGATGGGGCCCGTCCAGTTGAGCTTCGGCTGGTGTCGCAGGCTGAAAGCCACGAACACCGCGAGGGGCACCAGCAGGAGGACCAGGGCGAACTTCCGTCTGGCGGCCTGCGGAGGCTGCGGCCGGTCCGACCGCTTCGCGGTCAGGGCGGCAAGCCCGGCGATCAGGGCCGTGGGCGTGAGCAGGATCAGCGCGTCCAGGGCCAGCAGGTGCATGGAGAAGTGCGGCTCCTCGCCGATGCGCCGGGGGCCCTGGAAGATGAACGAGGCCCATCCATGCCGGAAGTTCCAGTAGAGAACCGGCATGAACAGCAGCAGCGAGAGCAGCGCCCCGGCGTAAGGCTCCGGCCGCCGCAGCCAGCGCCGCGAAGGCCGGTGCAGCAGGACGAAGAGCAGGATGGCCGGCCCGAGTATGGCTATGGTGTACTTGGAGAGCAGCCCCAGGCCGATGCAGGCCCCTACTCCCCACCAGGCCCGCGGCCTCCCGGCGAGCAGCGCGCGCTCCAGGAAGAACAGCGCCCCGGCCCAGCAGGCGGCCAGCGGGGCGTCCGGGGTCATCAGGAAACCGGTCCCGAAGAAGAAGGGCAGCACCGCCAGCAGCAGGACGGAGCAGAGCGCGGTTGTCTTTCCGAACAGGTTGCGGGCCAGGCCGAAGGCGAACCCGGCAGTCACCACCCAGGCCCCAAAGGCCCCGATGCGCACGGCCAGCTCGCTGTGGCCCAGGACCGCCGTGTTCAGCCAGATGATCCAGGCCACCATCGGCGGGTGGTCCAGGTAACCCAGGTCGATGTGCCGGGAGTAGTTCCAGTAGTAGGCCTCCTCCGGGATGAGGTCGGGCAGGCCCAGGTAGGCCAGGCGCAGGATGACGGCATAGGCCAGGACCCCCAGGGCCGCCATCCTCCAGCGCAGGGCCGGGCTGACCTGGGCGGATCCGAAGACGAAGTACGCGCTCCCCAGGTAGTTGACGACCGCGGCGGCCGCCACCGCTCCCAGCAGGGCGGCTTGGGCCGGCCAGCCCAGATGCTCGTTCAGGAGGGCCAGCACCGCCCCCCGGAGGAAGAGGGCCAGCAGACAGACGCACAGGAACTTCGCGTACCGCCTCAGGTCCGACCCGCCGGAGCTCCGGGCGGCTTCGGCGAAAGCCCACCGGGAGTTCAGCACGTAGTTGACCAGGGTGGCGGCCACGAAGCTGGACACGTGGGACGGCCCGAGGCCCCAGCCGGCTCGCAGCAGCAGCTGGAACAGGAGCAGGTCGGTCACCAGTCCGGCCGCTCCGGCCAGCAGGAATCTGGCCGCCGTGCCGGGAGAGACCGCCCCGCCGGCCAGGCCCGCAAGCTGCTGGAGATAGGCCAGGCCCACCCCGGGGCGCATCTTGGATTCGCCAGCGGACCGGTCCCGGAAGGTGATCGGGACCTCGGCGACCCGCAGGCTGTCAACGCCGCGCGCCAGGACCTCCAGGCCGATCTTGAAGCCGCGCGCGGTCCTGGGCACCGCCATCAGCAGGTCCCGCCGGACGGCGAAGAAGCCGGCCAGCGGATCGCCGACGTCGGCCAGCGGCCAGGACAGGGCGGCCGCCATCCGCGACAGCAGAAGGCGCCGCAGCGGCCACCCCGGGGTGGATCCGCCGCGGACGTACCGGCTGCCGATCACCATGTCATGAGTGCCGCCGAGCACGGGCGCAACCAGCGAGGGCAGCGCCTCGGGTGGATGGCTGAGGTCGGCGTCCATGACCACGCAGACCTCCGCCGAGGAGGAGGCCGCTCCCGCCAGAACCGCTCCGGACAGGCCGCCTTCGTTGCTGGCCCTGGCCAGCAGGCGCACCGGCCCGCGTTGCTCCCACGCGCGGACTCTGTCCTGGGTGCCGTCGGTGGACCCGTCGTCGACCACCACGATCTCGGCATCCGCGCCGATGTCGGGCAGCCTGGCCAGCACCCTCTCGAGCAGCGGGTCGATGTTGGCGCTCTCGTTCAGCGTGGGAACGATTATCGCCAGACGCGGCATCAGGTCCGCCTTCTGCGGGCGCGGCGCAGGGCAATGGCTCCGAGCGCTGCCGCCAGGACTGCGCCCGCGGCGGCCCAGCCGATCCAACCCAGCTTGGTTCGGCGCTTGGACGTTGCGATCACGGTCTCGGGGGACGACCAGCCGCAATCGACGGGGATCTCGCAGGACTCGAACTCCTCGAAGGCCGGGCCCTTGTCGTTCACCGGGCGCCAGGCCTTGATAACCGCCTTGTCGGCGGTCACTGTGACGGACAGGAAGTGCGTCTCCTTGGCGAAGCTGGCCTGCCACTTCGGGATGGGGCTGCGCTGACCGGCCCTGGTCCCGCCCGCCCCGCCGGAGACCAGGTAGGTGACGCCGTGGACCGGGATGGAGCGCTGGTAGTTGTGGTCGTGGCCGGAGAAGACCGCGTGGACGCGCCCGCCCGCCAGGGTCGGCTCGATGTACTCGCGGTAGTCGTAGTCGGATCCGTGCCGGCCGTTGGAGTAGATCGGCGTGTGGAAGGCCACGAACCGCCAGCGCGCGGACTCCGCGGCCAGGGCCGCGGACACTCACTTCCGCCTGGCTTCAGCGGTGCTCTCCGGCGCGAAGCGGTCGAGGACCAGCACCCGGATGGGCCCGCAGTCGACGAGACGATCAGTGTCTCCCGGAGCCCCCCCGGGCGGTTCCGGCTGCGGAAAGAACATTCGGAAACTGGCGCCGTCGCCGTCGTGGTTGCCGCGGACCGGCACGATCGGCAGCCTTCGAAGCGTCTCCTGCGCGGGCCGGAAGAACTGCCGGGCCCACTCCGCGTGGTCGTCGGCCTTGTCGGTGAAATCCCCGAGGTGGAGGATGAAGGTGAACTGGTTCAGGCGGCGAGCCTCGGCCAGCACCCCGGCAGCCACCAGCCCATGCCGCTCCGAGCGGGCCTGGCTGTCGCCATAGACGAAGAAGGTCAGGCCGCCGCCGGGGTCGGCTCCGGGCGCCGGGAGGGAGCGATAGGCCAGATCCCCGGCCGGCGTGTCCCCGGAAAAGGCCTCGATACGGTGCTCGGTCGCCGGCTGCAGCCGGGCGACCCGGACGGAGTGGAAGCGCCCCGCCGCCGGCTCGGCGGCCTCCCGCCAGTCTGCAACGCCCTCGGCCTGCCAGCGAAGCCGGCCGACGCACTCGCGCTCCGAGATCCAGCAGACGGTGACGCCGTCGTGGGCGGGAGCCAGCATGTAGGGCCGGACTGACCCGCGGTGGACCGGTCCCCCGGAAGCGTCCTCGGCAGCCAGGCCCGCCATGGACATGGCCGCCGCCAGGACCGCGACTCCCGCGAAGAGAGTCAACTTCCTGAGGTCGGACATCCGCACTCTCCCATCCCCGGTCGACCATGATGCTAGGTCGTACGGATTAATGGATGATTAACGCCGCATTAGAGGACACTAATCACGCGCGGCCACAGGAAAGGTGAACACAAACTCGGTGCCGGGGGCTCCATCGCTCCTCTGGCGACAGGCCAGGTCACCTCCAAAGCTCCTAACGGAGGCTCTTGCGATGCTCAGGCCCAGACCGAAGCCGCCGGGCTTGTCCCCGATGGTGCGGGCCGGGTCGAGGCGCACCAGGGGCGCGAAGATCCTCTCGCGGTCGGCTTCGGGCACTCCGGGGCCGTGGTCCGCAACGGTCAGGACGACGCGCCCATCGTCGATCGCGGCGTTCAGCTCCGGCGGAGCCCCCGGCGCATAGATCGCGGCGTTCTCCAGAACATTGCTGATGGCAGAGGCCAGCAGTTCCTCCTCGCCGTTGATCTGGACGTTCTCCAGTTCCGCCGGGAGGCGCAGAGCCGCTGGGCTGGCGCCCCTCTCGGCCTTGCGCAGCAGCCCGCCCAGCCGGACGGGATGGCCCGGCACCTTCGGGCCGTCCGCGGCGCGCGCCAGCTGGAGCAGGCCATGGATCAGGCTCTGCAGGCGGTCCACATCCGCCATGGCATAGCGGAGATTCTCGCGGTACTCGTCGGAGGTGCGCTCCCGGCGCAGGCTGACCTCCAGATGGGTCCGAAGCTGGGCCAGGGGGGTGCGCAGCTCGTGGGCGGCCATCGAGGCGAACCGCCGCTCGCGCTCGAGCCCTTCCGCCAGGCGGCCGAGCATCGCATTGATGGTCTCCCTGAGGCGCACGCACTCCGTGCTGGTCCCGGCCGGCGATATCCGGCACGACAGGGTGTCCGGACCGATGCGGGCGGCCTGCTCGGCCATCACGCCCAGGGGCTTGAGCTGCCAGCGGATCACCAGGGCGAAGAGCAGGGCCACCCCGGCCAGCGCGGCCGGCCCCACGCTCCACAGGATGGCCCGGAGGCGCCGTCGGGCCGTCTCCATGTCCGCCGCGGAGTCCCAGGCGGTGAGGATCAGATCAACGCGCCGGGTCTCGTCCGGGAGAGCGAAGTACGTGAAATAGAGCAGCTTGGTGTCACGGTCCCGCTCGCTGGCGTGTGCGGCGGGCGGGGTGGTCTCCTCAAGCCGGGAAGCGGCGAGCGTCGGCCAGGTCGGGTCCCCCATGGTCCTGGAGATCGACTTCACGACCACCGGCCGGTGCAGGCGCCTGCTCATCGACGACCAGAGGACCTGACCGCCGTGCCTGGATATCTCCCAGTTGGGCGCCGCGCCTTCGGCCTCCGGCACGGGGCCGAGTTGCAGCCGGCCATCCTCCACCTCGAGGGAGGTCTGCAGCCAGAGCAGTCGGGCGTCCAGCCGCCCTTCCACGTTATCCCGCAGCTCGCGGTACTCGCTGAAGTAGATGGCCGCCCCCGAGCCGGCGCCGCCCACGGCCAGCAGGCCGACCACCAGAAGCGTGATGCGCGTGGTCAGGGACATGCCTGCGGACCGTCCGGCGGAGCGCCGAACTGGTAGCCGCGGCCGCGGACCGTGTGGATGACCCGCGAACCACCGCCACTCTCCAGCTTGTTGCGCAGGTAGTTCACGTAGACGTCGAGCACGTTGGACAGCCCGTCGTATTCGGCGTTCCAGACCGACTCGTACAGCCGCGCGCGGGTCATCACCCGGCCGGCGTTGGCCAGGAAGGTCCGGAGCAGCGCGAACTCCCGCGCCGAGAGGCTGAGCGGCCGGCCGCCGCGCTCGGCGTGGCCCCGGGCCGGGTTGAGCATGATGTCCTCGAAGCGCAGCTCCGGCTCCTCGCGCGCGCCGGCCCGCCGCATGGTCGCCCTGATCCTGGCCAGCAGCTCCTCGAAGGAGAACGGCTTCACCACGTAATCGTCGGCGCCGCTGTCCAGCCCCTCGATGCGGTCGCGGACGTTGTCCCGGGCCGTGACCATGACGACCGGGACGTCGGAGCGCTTCTCGCGCAGGGCGCGGAGCAGGGCGAAGCCGTCCATGCCCGGGAGGTTGACGTCGAGCAGGACCAGGTCGTACTCGCCGCCGCCGGCCATGTGCAGGCCGGTGATGCCGTCGGCGGCGACGTCCACGGCATAGCACTCCTCGGTCAGGCCCTTCTTCAGGACCGCGGCCATCCGGCTGGAGTCTTCGACGACCAGGATGCGCATCGGCTCCTCTCCGGGCCCGATTATCCACCCGAGGGCGCCGATGGTCAACGACAGCGGCGGAACGGGTCCCCTGCCGGCCGCCCAACGTTCCCTTGCGTCCCGCTCCATGGCGCCTAGAATCCGCAGTGTTGTCCGACCGGGGTGCCGTCCCGCGAGGGGCGGAGAATAGGGAAGACGGTGCGAATCCGTCGCGGCGGGCCCGCTGTAACCGGCTGACGTTCCCCTGGAGCCGGAAGCCAGAAGACCTGCCCCGGTCATCAGACGCGCGGCTCCCAGCACCAGGGAGGTCGCGGCCGGGGCTCCCGTCGCCTGAGCCCGGACCGCCTCCCGGTCCGGGCTTTTCGTTTGCCCGGAGCGGGCGACTTGCGGCCGGCCGGCGGACCCCGGCGCCAGAACGGTGGAGGGAGGGGTTCCTTCGAATGTCGGTCCGGCGGGCGTCAGGCTTCAGGTGTCAGGTGTCAGCGGGGAGCCGGCTCCGGCGCGTCCCCCCTCTGCTCCTCCCAATAGTCTTCTGCTGCGGGGTCCTTCTGGCGGTCCCGGCCGCTGCGGCCGAGCCGGACAGGCCGGCGGACCCGGCGGCGGCTCCGACAGCTCCGGCCGCTCCCAGCGCGCCGGTCGCCCCGGCGCCCGCCAAGCCGGCCGACCCGAAGAAGCCTGGTCCCACCGGCGGTGACAAGCCCGCGGACATCGTCATCACCGGCAGCCGGGTGCCCACCGAACAGAAGCACGAGGGGGCCTCGGTCGCGGTGGTCGACGGCGCCGAGCTCGGCCTGCACCGCCCGAGCACCGTCTGGGAGGCGCTGCGCTTCACGCCGGGGACGGCCTTCGCCCAGACCGGCACCACCGGCCAGACGACCAGCCTCTTCCTGCGCGGCGGAGAGAGCGACCACACCCTGGTGCTGCTCGACGGCTTCAAGGTAAACAACGACGGCGGCGACTTCCCCTGGGAGACGCTGGTCCCCGGGGGCGCCGGGCGCATCGAGGTCCTGCGCGGGGCCGGCTCGGCGCTCTACGGCGCCGACGCCATGACCGGCGCAGTCCAGGTGCTGACCGAGCGGGGGGCCGGCCCGCCGCGGCTGAGTCTGACCGCCGAGGGCGGCAACCTCGGGCAGTCCCGCGAGACCGCCCGGCTGGTGGGCGAGGACGGCCCGTTCGCCTACAACCTGAGCCTGTCGCGCTACAACCTGACCGACGGCCGGATGCCCAACAGCGACACGGACATCACCGCCTTCTCCGGGCGCCTCGACTGGGAGACCGCCGGCGGCCTCCACGTGGAGCTCGTCCAGCACACCGCCGGCCAGGAGGTCGGCAACTACGAGAGCGACGACATCCAGGACCCCAACGCGCTGGTCCGCCACCGCCGGGAGCTCACCGGCCTGATCTTCGAGGGCCAGATCGCCGGCGTCGTGGACAGCCGGCTGAGCATCGGCCGGGGCCGGAGCCACTACTTCTACGAGGACGGCCTCGACGCCGTCGACACCGTCTACTACCGCACCGCGCGGGACCTGGAGCGGCTCAGCGCCGACTGGCAGAACTCGGCGCAGATCTACGAGATCGGCCCGGCCGTCGGGCGGCTGACCGCCGGCGTGGCCTGGGAGGAGGAGCTCGGCCAGGTGGATGCGCTGGCCTCCGGCGGGGCGGACTCCGCGAACCACATCGACCGGGTCCGCACCGCGCGGGCCTTCTACCTCGAGAAGCGCCTGGAGCTCTGGGAGGCCCTGACCCTGGACGCCGGCATGCGCACCGAGGAGCACAGCACCTACGGGACCACCACCAGCGCCAGGACCGCCGGGGCGCTGTGGCTGGAGTGGACCAAGGGCTTCGGCACCAAGCTGCACGCCTCCTGGGGCCGGAGCATCAAGAGCCCGACCTTCTTCGAGAACTTCGACGACTCCTACTACGACCTGGGCGGGCTGGTCACCTACACCAACGGCAACCCCGACCTCGATCCCGAGCGGGTCGACTCGGTGGACGCCGGGGTCGAGCAGCACCTCTTCGACGACAAGGTGGTCGCCGGCGCGACCGTCTTCCGCAACCGCTTCAAGGACTTCATCAACTTCGAGTTCGGCTTCCCCAACAGCACCTACGTCAACGCCGGCCGGGCGCGCGCCGAGGGCGTCGAGTACGAGCTGCGCCTGGCGCCGGTCAAGTGGGCCCGGGCGCGCGGCTCCTTCACCGTGACCAACACCGAGGCGATCACCGGCTCGAGCTCCATCAACTTCGAGGACGGCAAGCCGCTCCTCCGCCGGCCGCAGCGGGTCATCGCCGGGATCCTGGAGGTCGAGCCGCTGGCGCCGGCCGCCGGCGCACCCGAGTGGGCCCGGCGGCTGTCGCTCTTCGGCGAGATCGTCCACCAGGCCGACACCGTGGACGTAGACTGGAACGCCTTCGAGCGGGTCATGCTCCCGGACTTCACGGTCTTCAACGCCGGCCTGTCCTGGGAGCTGGTCCGGACCGAGCGGCACTCCCTGCGGCTGCTGGGCCGCTGGGACAACGTGGCCGACGCCGAGGTCGAACAGGCCGCCGGCATCACCGGGAACGGCAGCAGCTTCATGGCCGGGCTGGGATACACGGCGAAGTTCTGAGAAAACGACGCAACATGCAACACACAACACCCAACATCCAACACGCGGAGACCCGGGCGGAGTGCCCCCCGTCTCTGCCTGTTGCGTGTTGCATGTTGAATGTTGCGTGTTCGTCCCCGGCCGGAGGCCGCTGGTGACTACCACCTCCGGCCGCAAGGGCCGGTTCCCCTTCCGGCTGGGCACCACCTCGTACATCGTGCCGGCGGACATCCTGCCCAACGTCGAGCTCCTCGCGCCGCTGGTCGACGACGTCGAGCTGGTGCTCTTCGAGTCCGAGGAGCAGTCCAACCTGCCCGACCCGGGCACCATCGGGCGCCTGGCCGCGCTCGGCCGGGAGCGGGGCCTGAGCTACACCCTGCACCTGCCGCTGGACGCACGGCTCGGCGACGCCGACGAGGCGGTGCGCCGGCGGTCGGTGGCCAAGTGCCTGGCGGTCATCGCCCGCCTGCGGCCTCTGGCGCCGCTGGCCTCCGCCGTCCACCTCGACTGGGACGGGCGCGGCGGCCTGCCCGCCGACCCCGACGGCTGGCGCGCGCGGCTCTCGCGCTCGGTCGGCGAGCTCGTGGCCGCCGGCGTGCGGCCGAGGGACCTGTGCGTCGAGAACCTGGGCTTCCCGTTCGACTCCGTGGAGCCGGTGGTGCTGGAGCACGACCTCGCGGTCTGCATGGACGTCGGCCACCTGCTGCTCATGGGCCTTTCCCCGGAGGAGTTCCTCGACCGGCACCTGGAGCGCTGCCGGATCGTCCACCTCCACGGCGTGGTCGACGGTCGCGACCACCGCGGCCTGGCCGGGCTCGAGCCGGGGATGCTCGCGCGGATGGTGGAGCGCCTCTCGGGCCGCGGGGCCGCGGACCGGATCGTGTCTCTGGAGGTCTTCAGCCGGGCGGACCTGGACGAGTCTTTGGCCATCATGGAAGGGCTTGCGCAATGGGCCGGATAACCCTGATCACCGGCGGAGGCCGGAGCGGTAAGAGCCGGCATGCCATGGAACTGGCCATGGCCCGCCCCGCGCCGCGGGCCTTCATCGCCACCGCCGAGCCGTTCGACGACGAGATGCGCGAGCGGATCGCACGTCACCGTCGCGAGCGCGCCGGGGCCTTCGCGACCATCGAGGAGCCGGTGGACCTGGCCGGGGCGCTCGGCCGGGTGCCGCCGGGCACGACGGTTGCGCTGGTCGACTGCCTGACCATCTGGCTGGCCAACGTCATGCACCGCCGTGGCGAGGGCGCGCGGGAGTACCCGGAGATCGCCGCCTTCGTCGCGGCTCTGAAGGCCGCGCCCTGTGACGTGATCGCCGTCACCAACGAGGTGGGCATGGGCATCATCCCCACGGACAGCGAGCTCTCCCGGCGCTTCCGCGACCAGGCCGGCTGGCTCAACCAGGCGGTGGCGCAGGTCGCCGACGAGGTGGTGCTGGTGGTGAGCGGCATCCCCCTCGTCCTCAAGAGGAATGTTGAATGATCAAGGATGAATGCAGAAAGGGGCCGGGAGGCGGCTGCTCCTCCGGTTTCATCATTCATAATTCATCACTCTGCATTGGCCTGACACTTCGGTGAGGACACATAGAGGAAGAATGACATGAGCCTGCTTGAAAAGACCCTGGCCGAGATCACGCCGGTCGACGCCGGCCTGGAGGCGGCCGCCCGCGCGCAGCTCGACAACCTCACCAAGCCGCCGGGCAGCCTCGGGCGGCTGGAGGACGTCGCCGCGCGTTGCTGCCTGATCGCCGGGTCGGCCGAGCGGCCGCTCCGGCTCGGCCGCAAGAAGATCTTCACCTTCGCCGGCGACCACGGAGTGGCCGACGAGGGCGTCTCGGCCTTCCCCAAGGCGGTCACCCCGCAGATGGTCCGGAACATGCTCGCCGGCGGGGCGGCCATCAACGTGCTCGCCCGGCACGCCGGCGCCGAGAGCTGCGTGGTGGACATGGGCGTGGACGACCCGCTGGAGGGCGCGTCGGGACTGGTGCGCCGCAAGATCCGCCGCGGGACCGACAACATCGCCAGGGGGCCGGCCATGGGCCGCGAGGAGGCCGTCCGGGCGCTGGAGGCCGGCATCGAGCTCGCCCAGGCGGCGGCGGCCGAAGGCGTGGGGCTGCTCGGCACCGGCGACATGGGCATCGCCAACACCACCCCGAGCTCGGCGCTCTTCGCCGCGCTCCTGCCCTGCCCCGTGGAGGAGATCACCGGCCGGGGCACGGGCATCGACGACGCCGGCCTCTCGCGCAAGATCGCGGTGATCAAGCGCGCGCTCGAGGCCAACCGCGAGCGGCTCTCCGACCCGCTCGGGACCCTGGCCGCGCTCGGCGGCTTCGAGATCGCCGGGATCGCCGGGCTGGTGCTGGGCGGCGCCTCGCGGCGCGTGCCGGTGGTGGTCGACGGCTTCATATCCTCCGCCGGAGCGCTGGTCGCCTGCCGCCTGTGCCCGGCGGCCAGGGACTACCTCTTCTTCAGCCACAGGTCCAACGAGGCCGGCCACGCCGTCTTCCTGCGGCTCTTCGGGGCCCAGCCGCTGCTCGACCTGGGACTGCGCCTGGGCGAGGGCACCGGCGCGGCCCTGGCCATGGGGCTGGTCGAGGCGGCGGTCAGGGTTTACAATGAGATGGCCACGTTCCGCTCGGCGGGCGTGGCGGGGAAGAAGGCAGAATGAAGAATGGTGAATGCAGAAACCCGGGAGCGAACGCCGGCGTGCCGCCGGTGCTCGGCTTCTCGAGTTTCACCATTCATCATTCTGCATTCATAATTCCCTCCGGCGGAAGGTGACATGCTCCGCGGCCTGGTGACGGCCCTCCGCACCCTGACCATCCTGCCGGTTCCCGGGCGGGACGCGGAGGGCTTCGGCTCGGCGCTGCCCTTCTTCCCGCTGGTCGGGGCCCTGCTCGGAGCGGCGATCTGGGGACTGGTCGAGGCCTGCGGGCAGCTGCCCGACTACGGCTGGTCCATGGGCGCGGCGGCCGCCGCGGTGGTCGGCGGCATCGTCCTGACCCGCGGCCTGCACCTCGACGGCCTGGCCGACTGGGCCGACGGCTTCGGCGGCGGCCGCGACCGGGAGAGCACCCTGCGGATCATGAAGGACCCGGCCATCGGGGCCTTCGGGGCCATGGCCCTGGCCTCCGTGCTGCTGCTCAAGTTCGCTGCGGTAGCGCGCCTGGCGGCCAGCGGCACGGCGCTGTGGCTGGTGGCGGCGGCCACCGTATCGCGCACCGTGCAGGTCGACCTGATGGTCTCTCTGCCCTACGCCCGGGCCGAGGGCGGCAAGGCCGGTCCCTTCGTCCAGGGGGCCAGGGGCTGGCACCTGGCCGCCGCGCTGGCCGCGGTCCTGGTCATCCTCCTGGGCATCTTCGGGCCGCTGGGCGCTGCGGCGCTGGCCGCCGGCTGGCTGTTCGGGCGGCTCTTTGGTCTGTGGTGCCGTCGGCGGGTTGGCGGGGTCACCGGCGACCTGCTCGGCGCCGGCAGCGAACTGGTGGAGACGGCGCTGCTGGTGGCTGCGGCGGCCGCCGGGTCCCAGCTCGCGAAGTGCTCCGGATGGGAGCCCGTCCGGCAGCTGATGGGGAGCCTGACATGATCGACCTCTTCCTCCGCGGCGGGCCGGTGATGTGGCCGCTGCTCCTGACCAGCCTGGTGGGGCTGACCTTCATCATCGAGCGGACCATCTTCTGGCTGCGGGTGGCTTCCGGGCGCGACAAGGCCCTGGTCCTGAGATTCCTGGAGCTGTCCGACGGGGCGCGCTACGCCGAGGCGGCGCGCTCTGCCCAAGGCTCGCGCGACTACGTGGTCGGGGTGCTGCACTCCGGCCTGGTCCACCGCAACTACTCGGCCTCCGGCGCGCTCCAGGCCGCCGCGGCCGACAGCTATCGCCGGATGCGCCGCTTCCTCTCGGTGCTCGACACCGTGGTCACCATTGCGCCGCTGCTGGGCATCCTCGGGACGGTGACCGGGATCATCGCCTGCTTCAACCTGATGGGCGATGCCGGGGTGGCCGACCCGGGCAAGGCCACCAAGGGCCTGGCCGAGGCGCTGATCACCACCGCGGCCGGGCTGGTCATCGCCATCCCGACCCTGCTGGCCTTCAACTTCTTCAGCCGCCAGGCCGAGCGCGCCGCCGCGGAGATGGAGACCTCGGCCAGCTGCCTGGAGATCTGCCTGGCCCGCAACGAGTCCCACGGGGTCAGGGATCCCGAGGAGACGGTCGGGAAGGCAAGCTCGTGAAGATACCCCGCGCCGTCGCGAAGCCCTCGCGGATCGAGATCGTTCCGCTCATCGACCTGATGTTCCTGCTGATGGTCAGCTTCGTCTACGCGGCCATGACCATGACCGTCCACCGGGCGCTGCCCGTGGACCTGCCCGCCGCGGCCGGCGCGCCGGTCGACCGCGAGGATCACCTGGCCGTCACCGTGGACCGGAGCGGGGCCATCTCCCTCGACGGGCGGAGCGTGACCGCCGAGGAACTCGCCGCCGAGGTCAAGTCGCGGCTGGCCGCCAAGCCGGACCTCAGGGTGTCGCTCGACGCCGACCGCGGCGCGGCCTACGGCGAGGCCGTCCGGGTGCTCGACGTGCTCCGCCGCGCCGGGGCCGAGCGGGTGCGGCTGTCGGTGCAGCAGGAGTCGGTGAAGCCGCGGCACTGAGCGATTCAGCCACCAAGACACCAAGACACAAACGGTCCACCTGGAAAGGAAGCCCTCTTCCTCTGCGGCTCCTTCGTGTCTTGGTGTCTTGTAGGTTGGAGCGCGTCAGGCGTTCGGGGCGGTCTCCAGCGCGGTCACGAAGGTCTCGAAGATCCGGCAGAGCCGGTCGATCTCCGTCGGGGCGTAGGCCCGGGTGCTGATCTCCGCGCAGACCTCGCGCAGCTCGCCGGCCTCGATCCCCCCGTGAATGCGCCCCTCGCCGCGCGTCGCCACCATGGCGGAGAGCGCCGCCGCGGTCTCCTCCAGGCTGCCGGAGTTGCGGGGAACCGGGGTCGCCCAGCGCGCGGCGAGCAGTTCGGCCGTGCGCGTCACCATGGCCAGGAGCTCGGAGCGCCGGGAGGAACCGGTGGTCAGGTGCCAGGCGATGTAGGCCTGCCAGGCGAAGGCCAGGGTGGAACCCACGTTTTCGCGATCGAAGCCGCCCGGGTTGTGCTTGACGGCGTAGACCGCCGCCTGCAGTTCGGCGCCGTCGACACCCGGCGGCAGCGGGCTGCCGTCCTTGAGTGCCCGGAGGATCTCCCCGCAGTAGATCCGGGTGGTCGGGCTCCCGACCGGAGGGACGAAGTCATCGCCGGGGGCTTCGTAGGACGTCCCATCGGGGGCGTGGTTGTAGAGGATGAACTCGCGCAGCTTGGCAACCGCCGCGGAGATCTTCTCGTCGGCGCTCAGGGGCATTCGCTGCGTCCTCCGTTGCCAGGCGGCATTATCGCGGCGGAGAGCCGGGCGACAAGCGGAGACGGAGGAATGCAGAATGATGAATCATGAATGACGAAACCCCTGGGCTAACGGCGGGAATCTGCGCGCGTGTTTCTGCATTCATCATTCAGAATTCTGCATTTCCGGCCGGTCGACCTTCCTTTGACGCCGCGCCGGGGGGTGCTACCATTTCCCTCCCAAGGAGGACCCTCATGGCCCCGAGCAAGCATCTCGCCGCCGCACTGAAGGCCGCCGACTGGTTCGTCGCCACCCAGCTGCTCATGAAGAAGCCGCACTGGGACGGCAACCACGGCCGGCTGGTCTACACCTACCACATCCCCACCAGGAACCGCGTGCACGGGATCTCCTGGACCCAGGGCCGCGGGATCATCACGTTGCTCGCCGCCTGGGAGGCGACTGGGAAGGGCGAGTACCTGAAGGCCGCGATCCAGGCCGGCGAGTACATCAAGCACCTCCAGGTGCTCGACCAGCGCGACCCGCGGAGCTTCGGCGCCATCCGCGAGGAGTGCCCGGCGGCCTGGTACGTCTACCCGCGCGACGCCATGGAGGCCGGCCTGGGCCTGGTCTTCCTGGCCCGGGCCACCGGCGACGGCGAGTGGCTCTACCGCGCGCGGATCTTCGGCGACTGGTTCATAGACCAGGCCATGGACGAGACCGGCTGGGCGCCGTGGGGCTTCTGGCTCGACGCCGGGGAGCACCGCGCCAAGAACCCCAACCACTCCTTCTGCCTGGGCGGCGGAACGCCCTTCTTCTCGAACCTCTTCAAGGCCACCGGTGACGCCAAGTACATGGACAAGGGCTTCAGGCCGCTGGCCCGCCACCAGCTCGAGAAGTACACCCGCGAGGACGGCGCCATCCTCTCGCACGCCAGGGGCGAGAAGGTCACCGCCGGCACCGGCCACCACGACGCCAAGGGCAAGCGCTGGGCCGGCCTGGCGGTCAACGACGACGCCCTGGGCGTCACCAGCGTGGCCGCCTGGAAGGAGCTCGGCGAGCAGGTCTACCTCGACCGGGCGGTGGCCTACGCTGAGTACATGCTGGCCGACGAGTACCCGGTTCCCAACCACGCCGCCCTGGGACTGCGGGCGCTCACGCTGCTCGAGACCGCCCGGGCCTCGGGCGAGAAGCGCTTCGCCAGGTTCGCCGAGGAGCGGCTGGCGCCCATGTTCCTGAAGAACCAGGTGGCCGGCTCCGGCGACCCGGCGGTCGAGGGCGCCTTCCGCGGCGAGGACGAGCCGACCGAGTACTACGGCCCGAAGGGTTCCGACCCGCTCGAGTTCGTGAACACGCGCGTCACCGCCTATGCGGCCAGTGCGCTCTTCAAGCTCGACGGAATGGTCTTCGGCCCTTACTACTCGGCCTTCGACTGGGAGAAGCCGGTCAGGAAGCCGGCCCCGGAGCTGCTGGCGCCGTATCGGGTGTGAAAGGGCCATCGGCTTTCGGCATTCGGCATTCGGAACAACGACGACGCAGGCGACTAGCTTCTCCGGCCGTTCCGAAAGCCCAAAGCCGGCCCAGGAGGTCGCAATCATGAAAGCCGTCGGCATCGTGGCCAGCCCGCGAATGGACGGGAACACCGCCTTCGTCGTCGGCAGGGTGCTGGAGGGCACCGGGGCGGAGGGCCGGGTCTTCGGCATGAACGGCATCGAGCCGTGCTCGGCCTGCATGGCCTGCAAGGGCACGGTCCGCTGCGTCAAGCGCGACGGGATGCAGGCGATCTACGAGGCCCTCGCGGTCTCCGACCTGCTGGTGGTGGGCAGCCCCATCTACCTCGACCACATCAGCGCCCAGGCCTGGACCTTCCTGAACCGCCTTTACTGCTTCATCGGCCCGGCGCCGCAGCTCGAGAACCGCTGGCGCGGTCCGCGGCGCTGCCTGGTAACCGCCACCCAGGGGCGGCCGGCGGAGGGCCACTACCTCCCCCAGCTCGGGCAGATCACCGCCGTGCTTCGCAAATACTGGTCGATCGAGTGCCAGGAGCCGCTGGTGGTCGGCGGGTGCCGGCGCGAGCCGGACCTGGCGGCCCGGCCGGAGGTGATCTCCGCCGCTCTGGCCGCCGGGCGGAGGCTGGCGGGCCGGTAGACCGGCATTCGGCATTCGGCTTTGGGCTTTCGGAACAACGGCGGTAGTCGACGCCACCATCTCCGGCCGTTCCGAAAGCCGAAGGCCCAAGGCCGAAAGCCGGTTCCAGTCCCGGTTGTCCATCCGGCCAAGCCAGTTGTATAATGCAGCCATGAGCCCGGAAGCCGCCGGTACACCCGGCGCCGCCGCCAGTCCCGAGCCCGCCCCCTTCTCGCCGGCCGAGCGCCGGCAGCTGTGGCGCTTCTGCCTCTACGGGTTCCTCAAGAACCAGCAGTACTTCGAGAACTTCTTCATGCTGGCGCTCCTGGCCAGGGGGCTGTCCTTCACGCAGTGGGGGCTGCTCATCGGCTTCAGCAAGGTGTGCAACAACCTCCTGGAGATCCCCGCCGGGGCGGTGGCCGACGTCTGGGGCCGGCGGCGGACCATGATCGCCTCCTTCGTCTGCTACATCGCGGCCTTCGGGATGCTGGGTCTCTCGCAGTCCTACTGGGCCTTCTTCCCGGCGATGGTGCTCTTCGCGGGCGGAGAGGCCTTCCGCGAGGGCACCCACAAGGCCATGATCTTCGACTGGCTGACGCGCATCGGCCGCGCCGCCGAAAAGACCCGGGTCTACGGCATCACCCGCTCGTGGAGCAAGCTGGGCTCGGCGCTGGCCGTGGTCCTGGCCGCCGGCATCCTCATCGCGACCCGCGACTACAAGTGGCTCTTCGTCCTGACCACCATCCCGCTGGCGCTGGGCATCGTCAACTTCCTCTTCTACCCCAAGTACCTGGACGGCGAGGGCCGGACCGGCCGGATGCCGGCCGAGGTGGCCCGGACGCTCTGGGCCGGCTTCAGGCTCGCCGCCGGCAAGCGCGAGCTGCGCGGCCTGGTGGCCGAGTCGATGTGCTTCGAGGGCGTCTACGAGGCGGCCCGGGACTATCTCCAGCCGCTGGTCACGGCGGTGGCCGCGGCGGCCGTGGGCCTCTGGCTGCAGGGCCGCGGCGGCGGGTCCGGCGACTACGGGATGGTCTTCACCGCGCTGCTCATGGCCGTCGTCTTCCTGCCGACCAACCTGCTGGCGAGCTTCGCCTCGCGCCAGAGCCACCGGGCCGCGCAATCCTGCGGCGGCGACGACCGGCTGGCCTTCCGCCTGTGGCTGGCGGTCCTGGGGTTGTACCTGGCGATCGGCGCGGCGCTCTTCTCCGGGTTCGGCGCGGCGGCCATCGCCGGCTTCGTGGCCATCACCGTGCTGCAGAACGTGTGGCAGCCGACGCTGACCGCCCGCTACTACTGCCACGCCGAGGCCGGCTCGGCGGCCACCACGCTCTCCATCCAGAGCCAGGCCAAGGGCCTGGCCACCGCGGCGCTGGCCCCGCTCCTGGGGGCGATCATCGACCTCTTCGCGCGCCACCAGGGCGCCACCGCCAGGACCGCCCCGGCCGAGGCGCTCTGGCCGGCGGCCGCCTGCGGAGCGCTCTTCTGCCTGGCCGGGCTGCTGGTCAACATGCGCCTGCGCAGGTCGCCCGCCGCTCCCGTGAGGCCCTGAGGCGGGGGCCTTGAGATTTCCCGGCCGCCGGCATAGAATCCCCATCCGTGGCGGGGGCGTGCACCCGCCGGGGGGAAGCCTTGCCTGACCTGGACAGGTACCTCAGCAGCTCTCCTTCCGACCTGCCCGATCCGGGCCGGCCGGCGGGCCGCTCCCCGGGCGCCTCGGCCAGCCGCAGCCGCGAGACGGCGGGCATGCCCTCGGTCGAGCGCTTCCTGGGCGAGGAAGCCGACCTGGTCGGCCGGACCCTGGCCGGCTTCCGCATCGAGAAGAAGATCGGCTCCGGCGCGGTCGGCGCGGTGTATCTGGCCGAGCAGGTGGCGCTCTCCCGCCCGGTGGCCTTCAAGGTGCTCTCCGGCGGACGGGCGCGGAGCGCCGAGTACCTGGCCCGCTTCACCCGCGAGGCCCGGGCGGTGGCCCGCCTGGTCCACCCCAACGCCGTGCAGGTCTACGACGTCGGCCAGGCCGACGGCTACCACTTCATCGCCCTGGAGTACGTCGACGGCCAGAGCCTGTCCGAGCTGCTCGAGCGCCGCGGCCGGCTGCCCTGGCGCGCGGCCCTGGAGATCGCCCGGCAGGCGGCCTCCTCGCTGGCCCGCGCCCACGAACTGGGCATCATCCACCGGGACATCAAGCCCGAGAACCTGATGCTCAGCCGCCGCGGCGAGGTCAAGGTCACCGACTTCGGCCTGGCCCGGCTCGGCGGGGACCCCTCCATCACCCACCACGGGACCATCCTGGGCACGCCCTTCTACATGAGCCCGGAGCAGGCCGAGGGCAGCGAGGCCGGCGCGGCCGCCGACATCTACTCGCTGGGCTGCACGCTCTACCACATGCTGGCCGGCAACCCGCCCTTCGAGGGCCTGACCGCCCTGGACGTGGCCCGCAAGCACGTGGTCGAGCCGCCGCGCCCGCTCTCCGAGGCCGCCGGCGGCGTCCCCGAGTCCGTCTCCGGGCTGGTCCTGGAGATGATGCGCAAGCGCCCCGCCGAGCGCCCGGCCTCCGGCCGGGAGCTGCTCGAGCGCATGAGCGCGGCGCGCCGGGCCGCGGAGGCGGCCGAGGCCGAGGTGATCGGCTTCCTGGCCGGCGGCGGCCCGCCGGACTCCGGCGCGGAGGCTCCGCCGGCCGCTCCGCCGCGGCCGACCCCGTCGGTCCAACCCGCCCCGCCCGCCCCGCCGGCCCCGCCGGCCGCCAGCCCCGCCGCCGCGGCGGCCGAGGCCGCGCGCCGCGCGGTCATCCGCGAGGTGCTCGGGCCGGAGGGCCGCGCCTACACCCGCGTCCCGGCCGAGTCGGTGGTCCAGCTGCGCTCCACGGAGCTCTCCGCCGGCGCCCGCCAGCAGCTGGCCGCGCGGGTGGTCAACATGTCCGAGGGCGGGCTGTTCCTGGCCTGCGACCAACCTCCGCCGGTGGGCACGATCATGGAGATCACCTTCCGGCCGGCCTCCGGCGCCGAGGAGATCGAGGCCCTGGCCGCGGTGCGCTGGGTCTCCGATTCGCCGGCCGGCATGGGCCTGGAGTTCGTGAGCCTGGCCGAGGCGGAGCGCTCCAGGATCCGCGGGCTGGTCGAGCAGGCCGAGGCCGAGCTGGTCATGGAGCACCTGACCCGGACCGAGCTCCACCGGCGGCTGCTCAAGGCCTACTACTGCGACACCTCGGCCCGCTGCGTGCTCACCGAGCTGGCCGAGCGCGCCGGCACCGGCGTGGTCATGGCCCGCGAGGGCCTCAAGCCCTTCGTGCGCCACCGGCTGGCCCGGCTGTCGGACAGCCGCGTGGAGTTCAGGCCGCCGCCGGGCCGGGCCCTGTCCGAGCGCATCCGGGAGTGGGTGCTGGAGAACGGCCTGACCTGAAGCCGTGACAATGCCTCGGAGGACGGACCTATGCCGGAGATGAACACCGGGTACACCCAGGACTTCCGCGCCGCCAATCAGGCCAGGCAGGTCCCGCTGGGCCAGGGCGTGGAGAACTTCGTCAAGTTCGCCCTGCCCAGCGTGGCCCACCTCAGCGTGCTGCGCTACCTGATCGAGCGCGGCAAGGAGACCAGCTCGGCCGGCGAGGTGGCCCAGGTGGTCTGCGAGCCCAAGGCCGCCGTTCAGGCGGCGCTGGAGCACTTCGAGAAACTGGAGATCGCCCGGTCGAGCATGTCCCTGCTGGGCCGGAAGTTCGCCATCCTTCCGGACGGTCCCAAGGTCGACGCCGCCCGCAAGATCATCAAGCTATGGGACCATCCGCAGACGCACGCCTCGCTGCTGGCGCTGATCCTCCGGAGTACGCCCAAAGCCTGACCGCATAGCAGGTTGCGCGCGCCGGAGGCCGCCCTGACGTTCGGAAATGTTCGTTTGGGCCGGTGAATTCCTGCCGCTTTCGACCGGAATGGTGAACCAGGTCCCGGGCCTTCGTTCTCAGAACCAGAGGCATCGCAGTCGCGATGTCTGGGAGGAACTGACATGGCCACTTCAACCGACCTGCGAGCCGCCATCGAGGAAGTCCAGCAGCAGCTGCCGGCCGGACAGCTTCAGGCCGAGGGCGAGCTGATCCAGGAGGATGGCGGCGACTGGAGTTCGAGGCTCTCCCGCCGGGTTGGGGCGCTGCCCTGGTGGGTGATCTCGGCGGCGACGCACGCGGTGCTCTTCCTGCTCATCGCGCTGCTGGCCACCGCGGTCGCGCCGGTCAAGCAGGACGAGGTGGTCATCAGCACCGACGTGGTCAAGCAGAAGCCGCCGGAGTATGACCCCAACAAGAAGCGCGACATCTTCAAGAACGTAAAGGATATTCAGGCCGACACCCAGGTCGAGGCGCCGGTGGTCGTCCACGAGAAGATGATCGAGTCCGATACGGTCGAGACCGACAACAACATGGACAAGCAGACCGCCCGCGGCAACGAGGACGCCATCAGTGACATTCCGCTGGGCGGCACCGGCACGGTCGGCTCGATCGGCGTGGGCGGCGGCGGCATGGCCGGCGTCTTCGGCTACCGCGACGGCGGCGGGCGCAAGAAGGCCGTGGGACGCTTCGGCGGCAGCACGGCCACCGAGAGCGCGGTGGAGGCGGCGCTCCGCTGGCTGGCCCGCCACCAGGAAGCCGACGGCCACTGGGACATCAAGAAGTGGGAGGGCGGCGGCGGCGTCTCCGGCGGCTATGCCAACGACGCAGCCTGCAGCGCCCTGGCCGCCCTGGCCTTCCTGGGCGCCGGGCACACCCACCAGAGCGGCAGCTTCCGGGAGAACGTCAACCGCGCGGTCGAGTGGCTGCTCAAGAACCAGCGCGCCGACGGCGGCTGGGGCGACATCAACCAGTCCTCCGGCTACGAGATCTACGCCTCGACCATCGGCACGCTGGCCATGGCCGAGGCCTACGGCATGACCAGGGACGCGCGGCTGAGCGCCTCGGCGCAGAAGGGCGTGGACTACATCCTCAAGGCCCAGGACAAGTACGCCGGCTGGCACCACGGCGGGCTGCGCTCGACTTCGGTGGTCGGCTGGGCGGTGATGGCCCTGAAGAGCGCCAAGATCGCCGGCCTCAAGGTCGACGGCGCCGGGTTCCAGGGGGCGGCCGCCTGGCTGGACAAGGTCACCGACCGCGGCACCGGCAAGGTCGGCTACAACGGTCCGGGCCAGTACCAGTTCCAGCAGGGCTACGCCATGACCGCGGTGGGCATGGTCTGCCGGCAGTTCATGGGCACGCCCAACAGCGACGCTGTGCTGGTCAGGCAGGCCGACCTGCTCGCCAGGACCCCGCCGAGCTGGAACCCCAAGAGCGACATCCACGACCCGCAGGACCCGTACTACTGGTACTATGGCACGCTGGCCATGTTCCAGATGGGCGGCCGGCACTGGGAGGCCTGGAACGCGGCCCTCAAGCCCACGCTGGTCAACAACCAGCGCAAGGGCGGGCCCATGGACGGTTCGGCGGCCGACAAGGACGGCTCGTGGGACTGCGAGATGGGCTGGGGCCCGACCGGCGGGCGCGTCTACCACACGGCCATCAACGCGCTGAGCCTGGAGGTCTACTACCGCTACCTGCCGATGTACGCGAAGTAGAGGGCTCCCGCTAGGCAGTACGCAGAGGACGCGGAGGGCCACGGCACCGGCCGGCGTTGTTCCGAAGAGCCGCAGGGGCGGGTCTCAGACCCGCCCCGCTCAGCAGCCCCTGCCATCCTGCCCCAGTCTCTCCATCATAGTCATCATGGGCGCGAAGAGTGCCCACTTGGCGAACGCGGCCCAGAGCATAAGCCCGAAAATCGTGATCACATTCAGGGCCATCGTCACCGCCTTATTCCGGATGAGAGCCTCCTTGGCAGGTATCAGAATAGCCAGGGTAAGAAAGGCGCCCGTGTAAACCCACCAGGGTACGGTCAGCAGCAGCCTGGTCGGCAGTGGCAGTTCGCCAAGGGCCATATCCGCGAAAAGCTTCATAAATCCGGGAAGGACCACCGGCCACAACAGTTGGGAGAGACAGAGTACCAACGCTAATCCGGTCGTGATCCAGCTCAGGACAGTGCCGGCCCGGGCTGCCCCGCGCTTTTCGGCCAGTAGGACCTCCTCCTGCAGCAGTGCAGCTTCCTCGGGCCGGAGCCGGCCGGACGAAACAAGTTCGCCGAGAAGCGCTGAGCCGGCCCTATCGCCCGGATCTGCCGGAGAAGCCATGCATGCCTCCTCTCGTGTCCTGTCCAAGGATACCCGCTGACCGATGGTTGTCCAGAAGGCTGGGATATGTAAGGAAAAGACGCAACGCTGGAGATGGACAGGCTTCCAGCAACTGCCTTCCTCCTTCTGCCTTGTCTCCTCCCGCCCGCACTTGCGCCCGGCGCCGCCCGGGGCTAGCATCGGCGGCGGTCAGCGCGCAGGGAAAGGATCGAGAGTGTCCGACAGCCAGAACCAAAGCGGCCCGGTGCGGGTGGCGGTCGCCGGCCTGGGGCGGGCCGGCTGGAACATCCACGTCGAGGCCATGCGGAAGCTCCCGGATCTCTTCCGGGTGACCGCGGTGCTCGATGGCGTCCCGGAGCGCCGGGCCGAGGCCGAGCGCGAGCTCGGCTGCCGGGCCTACGAGCGCTACGACGACCTGCTGGCCGACCGCGGGGCGGAGCTGGTGGTGGTGGCCGCGCCGACCCAGCTCCACGCCGACTGGACGGTCGCGGCGCTGTCCGCCGGCCGGCACGTGCTCTGCGAGAAACCCATGGCCCGGGACCTGGCCGAGTGCGACCGGATGATCGCCGCGGAGAAGCAGAGCGGCCGGACGCTCTCCATCTTCCAGAACCGGCGCTTCTCGCCCAGTTTCCTGAAGATGCGCCAGGTGGCCGCCTCCGGCGTCCTCGGGCGGATCGTGATGGTCCGGGCGGCCGTGGCCGACTTCCGCCGGCGCTGGGACTGGCAGACCGTGCGGTCCATGGGCGGCGGGATGCTGCGCAACTACGGCGCGCACCGCATCGACCAGCTCATGGAATTCTCCGGGCCGGCCGAGCCGGCGGTCCACTGCCGGCTGGACCGCGTGCTCGCCTCCGGCGACGCCGAGGACTTCGTGCGCCTGTCCATGTCCGCGCCGGACGCGCCGCTGCTGGAAGTCGACATCTTCATGAACTGCGCCTTCGATCTGCCCGAGTGGCTGGTGTTGGGCGACCGGGGCACGCTGCTGAGCGGGCCGCGCGGCAACTCCGACCCCATGCGCTGGAAGGTGGTGCGGGGCTTCGACGCGCTCCCCGGGCACCGGCCGGACCTCGGCCCGGCCGCCGGCCGCGAGTACAGCACCGAGAAGCTGGCCTTCGACGAGTTCCAGGCCGTGCCCAACCAGGAGTTCGAGGACTCGGACCTGGCCTATTACCGGGCGCTCCACGGGGCCATCCGGGGGGGCCGGCCCGCGCCGGTCTCGAGCGCCAGCGTCCGGCGGAGGATGCTGGTCATCGAGCAGGCGGCGCGGGAGCAGGCGGGGCTGCGGTAAGGCCGCGAGCCTCACGCGGAGCCGCGGAGCCGCAGACGACAGCAACGGAGTGAGTCGCTCTTGGCGTTCGCAGCGTCTTGGCGTGAGCAATCACTGTTGTTGTTCATGGCTCCCGGCGTGAAGCCGAACAACGGCAAGTGGCAGAGCAACAAGTCATAGTCAGTGCCTTGCGGGAACCATCACAACCCGGAAGCCGCGGCTGCAGTCCCCGTTTTGCGGGCCAAGCGTGCCGCGGCGCGCCGCGCGGCAGCCATTGGTGTTGTGTACCCACGAGCCGCCTCGCACCACGCGGGACGAGCCGGTAGCAGGACCTGCCGGATCCAGCTGGGACGCCCATCCGCCATCAACGTATTCTCTGTACCAGTCGTTGCACCACTCCGCCACATTGCCGTGCATATCGAAGAGGCCCCAGGCGTTGGGCTTCTTCTCCCCCACCGGATGGGTCGTGTTCCCGGAGTTGGCATGGAACCAGGCATAGTCGGCCAGGGATGCGTCCGCGTCCCCGGAGCAGAACTGAGACCGTGTCCCTGCCCGGCAGGCCCATTCCCACTCGGCCTCGGTGGGCAATCTGGCCCTTGCCCCATCCCCTTTCCCGGAGGGAGCGGGGCCGGGGGCCAGGGCCGGAAGTTGGTTCAACAGTTGCAGGAAGGCCTGACAGCCGTCCCAGCTCACGCGCTCCGCCGGATTCTTCGGGCCGCTGAAGTCGCTGTAGTTCACCCCCGTCACCTTCTCCCATTGCTCCTGGGTAACTTCATACTTGCCCATGTAGAAGGGGCGCGCGATCGTCACCCAGTGCAGCCGCTCATCGTCGCGGCGCCCGACCTCCTCCGCCGGGCTGCCCATCCGAAACCGGCCCGCCGGGACGAGGACAAACTCCATCTTCACGCCGCCGCCAAGATCCAGTTCCATCTCGACCGGCACCCTGAGACGCCCGGCGGCGGCCGACTGCCGCTTCTTGGCCTCGTCGGCGTCGAACCACCAGACGGTCCAGGTCCGCCAGAACCAGAAGCTGAAGAGACCCACGACGATGGCTGCGCACATGACCGCGTAGAAGACGGTCAGGCTGCGGTGATGCTTTGCGGCAGGCTCGCCGGGCAGGGTCGGCTGGTCGGCGGCTTCCGTCATGCCCGGGATGGTACTCGTGGACGCCGATGGCGCAATCCCGGTTCGGGGGCGCGGTTCACCGGGGCGAACCAACGGCGGAACCGCAGAACATCGAATGTCCAATATCGAATGTCGAAGTCACTTCGTGATTCGGACTTCGATATTCTGCGTTCTGCGGTTCGCCGTCTGCCGTCTTCCGAGACGCCCTAAAGTCCCCTCCCCTGCAGGGCCGATACAACATATTGCCCGGAATCCCTTTGGGGGGAGTTTGGGGCGGAACGCCAGTGGCGGAGAAGACCTGTGTCGTCAGGGAACCCGGAAACGCGTCCCACGCGGCACCCGGAGATATTCTGGGTGCTGTTCACGGTGGCCTCGGGGGCGGTGCTGCTGGCCGTGGTCGAGCCGGCCCGGCGCGAGCACGACGCGGCCGCCGAGCGCATCCGCCAGGTGCGGGTCTGGGCCGCCGAGCACCAGGCCTACCTGGACGACCTGCGCTCCACCTGCCGGAGCCTGGAGAACGGCGAGCGCGACGTCTGGGAGGCGGTGGCCCGCAACCAGGGCATGTCCGCCCCGGAAGAGGTCCGGCTGGCGCCATCTCCGAAAGCGCCGAGGTGACCGGTGCCTGAGGTCCTTTCGCAGAACGAGGTCGACGCGCTGCTCAGCGCGGTCAACGACGTCAACGCCGACCTGGGCCAGCCCGAGGAGCGCACCGGCACCCGCGAGGTGGCGGTCTACGACTTCAAGCGCCCCGAGCGCGTCTCCAAGGACCAGATGCGGGCGCTGGAGACCCACCACGAGGTCCTGGCCCGCAACCTGGCCGCCACCCTCTCCGGCCACCTGCGCACCATCGTGGACTGCAAGTTGACCGCCGTCGAGCAGCTCACCTACTCCGAGTTCGTGATGAGCCTGCCCAACCCGACCTGCTTCAACGTCCTGACCGCCGAGCCCCTGGAGGGCAAGCTCGTCCTGGAGATCAATCCCGCCATCGTCTTCCCGATCATCGACAAGCTGCTGGGCGGCCAGGCCGGCCCCGGCTCGGTGCCCGAACGCGAGATGACCGAGATCGAGCGCAAGCTCTTCGCGCGCATCACCGAGCGGATCCTCGGGCACCTCCGCGACACCTGGATGCCGATCAAGGCGCTGAACTTCGCCGTGGCCCAGACCGAGAGCAACCCGCAGCTCCTGCCGGTGGTCGCCCCCAACGAGGTGGTGGTGCTCATCTCGCTGGAGGTGCGCATGGGCGACGTCACCGGCCTGGTGAACCTGTGCATCCCCTACCCGGTGATCGAGCCGATCATGGGGGCCTTCTCCACGGTGCAGAGCTGGTACAGCCAGCGCCGCAAGAGCCAGGAGATCCAGGAGGCCGCCGACTACCTCCGGGACAGCCTGAAGGGCGCGGTCCTGGACGTCTCCGGGTTCGTGGCCGAGACCCAGGTCTCGGTGCGCGAACTGCTGGAGCTGGCTCCCGGGCAGGTGCTGGTCACCGACAAGCCGGTGGCCGCCCCGCTGATCCTGACCGTCGGCGGCAAGGCCAAGTTCGCCGGACGGGCCGGGGTCTTCCGGGGCAAGAAGGCCTTCGAGATCGTCCGGCCCCTGCGGCCCGGGGAGGTGGTCTGACCATGGCGGCGCGCGGCAGCGGGGCGATGCCCGACCCAACCGCCGTCCTGGCGGCAACCGCCCAGGGGCTGGCCGAGGAGCTGGCCCGGGCGCTGGAGGCCGCCTGCGGCCGCCCCGTCAAGTGCGGCAGTCCCGCGACCGCCGGGCTCTCGGCCGCGGAGGTCGGCGCGAGGCTCTCCGGCCCGGGCGCGGGCTTCTGCATCGAGCTGGGCGGCTCGCTCGCCGGCCGGATGGCGTTCATCTTCTCCGGCCCGGGCACGCCCGAGCTGGCCGCGCTGCTCGCCGGGACCGCCGGGGCCGCCGGGACCGAGGAGGAGAAGGACGCCGCCCGGGAGCTGGCCGACGCGGACCTCGAAGTCATGGCCGGACCGTTGTCCGGGGCGCTGGTGGGCATGGCCGAGAAGCTCGCCGCCCAGGCCGGCTCGACGCCGGGCATGGGCCTGGGCGACGCCATGCTGGTCAGGCCCGGCGCGGCCGAGCCGCTCTGCGACCTGCTGGGGCGCGGGCCCTATCCGTCCGCCGGTTTCCAGCTGGAGGTCGAGGGGCTGCCCGCCGTCTCTACGCTGGTCGTCTTCCCCGCGCAGTTCGAGGCGGACGAGGCCGCCGGGTACGGAGGGGCCGGCAGCGCCGGCGGCGCGTCGCCCGAGGGCGGCGGCGACGCCGGGGGCGGCGACCCCGTCCTGCTCGGGCTGCACCCCAACGTCCGGCGCATCCTGGGGCTCAGGCTCCAGGTGTCGGTGCTGGTGGCCGAGAAGCAGATGGACTTCGAATCGGTGCTGAAGCTCAACCCCGGCACGATCCTGGAGTTCGACAAGAGCGCCGACGAGCACCTCGACCTGATGATCGGCGACCAGAAGATAGGCTCCGGCGACGTGGTCATCGTCGGCGAGCGCTTCGGCATCCAGCTGCGCCAGGTCGAGGGCCTCGAGCAACGCATCCGCCGGATGGGCTCTGGCCGGCGCTGAAGTCGCGCAGCAGTCGCACCTCACGGCAATACCAGGCCTGGCACTGCGACCGGGAGTCGGTGTCACCGGGCGCGGAACGCCCGGAAGTCATGTATCAGGAGTGTCGCACCCGCAGGGCGGCCGGGCCTGAAGCGCTTCCGATGCCCGGAGCTCCGGTGCACCCCGGTCAAGCCAGCCCGAGCACGGCCTTGACCGTCCGGAGAATGGCCGTCGGTCCCAGCCGTGCGGTGTTGATGGTCAGATCGTAGCCGAGCGGGTCATCCGGGTCGGTCCGGAAGTACCGCTTGATGAACCGGCGCTGCTGGCGCTCGGCGGCCGCCAGCCGTTTCCCGGCCACTCGCGCGGACAGACCGAAGCGACTGGCCCAGTGGTCCTGGCGGCGCTCGCGAGGCGCAATCAGCCGGAGGCTGAGGCGCTCCTTCGGTGGCAGGATGAGGTGCGCGCCCCGGCCGACGATGACCGCGCCGCCCCGGGCGGCGATCGAGAGGATCACCGTCCTGAGGCCGGCCAGGTACCGGTAGCCCGGCATGGACAGCCCCTCGGCGACGATCCCCGCCAGGACGTTGTCCAGCTCGGACCGGACCTTTTCGTCGTGGGAGGCCACGGCCGCCTCGCTGACCATCGCTTCGCGGGCGATCATCTCCACGATCTCGCGGTCGCAGAACTCCAGCCCCAGCCTGCGGGCCAGCATCCGGCCTATGGCTTCGCCGCCCGCGCCCGGCTGCCTGGAAATGACGATGACCGGACCGGCCCGCCCCTTGGGGGGGGCCGGCTGGTAGGCCGACTCCCTGTTGGCGGCCGATACGATCCGGGCCAGGTCGTTGCGAGCATCCACGATGTGCCTCCCCGTGCCGGTGTTCCCTGGTGTTGCTTCACTGATAGAACGGCTTCCTGGACGCCTTTCATCCGGAATGAGTCCAGACCCACCGCGACTGCAGCAAACTGGTGCGGGACTGCGTGGACTGGGTGCCGGCTGGCGCGGAGGGTCAGCCGGCAGTCGCATCACACATCAATACGGGACGTGAAGCTTCGGCAGAAAGCTGGCGCTATCGAATCGGAACGCCAGGAAGTCATGTATTGCGAGTGTCACGTGGGGGTCTGCGGTTACGCTAACCGAGTGTCACAGCAGCGGAATGCGGCATTCCCGTCGTCCACTCTGCCCTGAGCCCCTGCAGCACAGTCACCAGTTGTCCTTCGTGGGGTCGAGGATTGCGCCATCCCACATGATCCAATCCGTAACCGTTCGTTCTATGCTTAATGAGGCCACACTAGTACAGCGTATGTTGCGGCGTCCTTCGTCCCAGCAGAACTCGCCATTGACCGTCGCCGGCAAGATATACCTCCACTGCGACCCCACGCAGGGCGATGCTACCTTGCTAACGCTGTTCGCAACTTCTTGCCGTAGCGGCAATGCAACCATCTGAGACGAATCAGATGCATTGGAATCACTTGCCAAGAAGAACTTGGCGTCATCTCGACTCCCGCAGATTCTCAGTTCACCAACAACGCTGAGGGCATCTCCGCTATTGATGTTCATAATCACACTTCCCATCAACTCCTTGAGCCGCACCGCTACCATGCGCCCCTCCAGACGTTAGTTTCTGCCCGCTGTCCCTGGCCGTTCCGGTGGCAGTTTCAGGGATCACAATACCCTGGCCCTCCCAATTAGAACCCGATCTCGACCGTCAGGATCTTCCTGGCCCCCGCCCGCAGCTGCACGGCGTTCTTCCGGACCTTGAGTCGCCCGAGCGGCTCCTCGGCGAGCGTGAGCTCGCGGGCGACCTTCGGCTTCCGGAGGCAGACGAGCTCCGCGGTGGTCTCGCGGTCGGACGGGTTCCAGAGGCGGAGAATGACGCGGTCGCGGTCCTCGGCGCGCTTGACGGCGGCAAGCTCCAGCGCCGCCGGGCGCAGCGCGAAGAAGCTCGCGCTCCGCGGCAGCGTGCCCTTCGTCGAGCGTCCGGCCTGCGCGGCGCGGAGCGGCAGCAGGTAGGCGTAGGCCTCGGCCATGACGCCGCCGGCCTGCCAGTCGCCGCGGTGGGGCATGAGCGCCCAGCGGAACTCCTGCGGCCCGAGGCACTGCGAGCCGGGCTGGTCGGGGTACTCGGCGCGGCGGACGGTGTTCTTCTGGGCGAAGCAGCGCATCAGCGTGAGGACCAGCGTCCGGGCCGCGTCCTCGCGGACCTCGTACTGGGGCACGCCCATGTCGAGGAGCGCCAGGCCCTCGGTGCCGTCGGAGACGTCCACGAAGCCCAGGTGCGGCTGACAGCCCGAGGGCGGTTCGCGCCAGCCCGTGCCGTCCGGGACGGCCACTGGGCGCTCGACCACGTCGAAGGCGCTCTCGGCCGCGGACTTCGTCGCGCCGACGAGCCCCGTCGGCAGGGCGATCCTCAGCCGGTGGTCCTTGGCCGTGTTCACGAAACGGGTGACAACTTCCAGCCGCCGCGCGCCGGCGCGCAGCGTGAGCAGGTTCTCGACGGCTAGGACCACCTCGTCGGGGCTGCGCTTCTGGTCGAAGCCCAGCGCGCAGGCCGGCACGCGCAGGTCGAACCTCACCGAGAGCGTCGCCGAAAGCGGCCCGTCCTCGACGACCGCGACCGCCGCCTTGGCGCCGGACGAAGTAACGAGTCGGTCCTCCTTGGGCGCGTAGCGCACCCAGGGGTCGCCGACCTCGCCGTCGTCCTCGAAGAGGCCCAGGCCGGAGAAAGTCCGGCCGGTCTCTCGGTTCGTGAGGCTGAAGGTGCCGTTGACGGCCACCTCAACCTTCAGGTGCTCGTTGGCGAGCCCGCGCGGGCCGGCCAGCAGCGAGCCGCTCTGGATGGAGCCCTTGCCGCCGCGCCTGAGCAGGTAGCTCTTGTAGCCCAGCGCCGGGACGTTCTCGGCCCGGAAGTAGAGCTTGCGATTCCTGGCGCGCATCCGCAGGGGCAGCTCGAGCGGGCTCTGGAAGATGGCGAGCTTGGCGTCCTCGCCGCCGGCGAGCTGGACAGGCGCGGGCCGGCCAGCCTCGTCGACGATTTCGAATGAGTCGAACTGGTCGTCGACGTGGGTCTCGAGCTCGGCCGGCACGACCTCGCTCCGCTCGCGCAGCTCGGGATTGAAGACCACCAGGAGAACGTCGTCCTTGGCGAGCTTCGCCCCGTCGATGGAGGCGGCGATGCGGCCGAGGCCCTTCACCGCCAGCTCCCCGGCGATGATCCGCACCTGGCGGTTGCGGTCCATGGTGTCCTCGTGGACCGTGTCCATCGAGCAGCCCGAGATCGAGTCATGCGCGTGGTTGGCCAGGAGCAGCTTCCAGGCGCGCGTCAGGAACGGCGCCGGATAGGTGTCGCCCAGGAGCCACCCCAGCGCCGCGGCCGGCTCGGCCCAGCGCGAGAGCTCGAGCTCCGCCGCGCGGTTCGCCGTCTTGATGTAGGCCCGCGCCGGGAAGATGTGCGGGTAGAGGTCGGTGATGGACTGCTCCTTCTGGGTGTGGCGCATTTCGCCGGTGAGGGTCTGGAGCTGCGGCCCGGCGGCCAGCACCGCGGCGATGTAGTCGGGCAGGCTCGAGATCCGGTAGGCCTCGCGCCCGGCGCGCGCGTTCAAGGCGTCGACGAGCTTGGCGAGCTCCGGATAGGCCTCGAGCGAATCCTGGGTCTGCATGCCCAGGAGGTGCGGCGTGGTGTTGTCCCTGATGTCGGCGTCGAGGTTGGCGATGGCCTTGTCGATCTCCTCCGGATGCCAGCCCATGGGCGGTTCGATCAGCTCGTAGGGCGCGATCGAGGACGACCCGGCCAGCCGGAAGGGCGCGCCGCCGTCCGCCCAGAGGTGCTCCTGCTTGGAGCGGTCGCGGCCGTGGACCAGCGGGCGGTAGACCAGGTGGAAGAAGTTGGCCCGCCCGTAGCCGCAGAAGCGGAAGGCCAGGATCTTCGAGCCGTCGGGCGACTGCCACCAGAACTCGCTCTGCGGCGCGGCCTGGCGGTTCACCCCGCGGTAGAAGAGGATGCTCGTCACTCCGAAGCCGGCCATGATCTGCGGCATCTGCGAGACCTGGCCGTAGCTCGTGGGGCTGTAGCCCACGGGCATGGCACCGCCGAACTCGCGGCTCGCGGCGCGCCCGACCAGGAAGTTCCGGACCAGGCTCTCGCCCAGCACCAGGTTCTCCTCGGGGAGCGTGTACCACGGTCCGACGAGCAACTTCCCCGCCTTGCATACCGCCTTCAGGCGCCGGGCGTTCTCCGGGCGCATCTCGAGATAGTCCTCGATCGGGATGGCCTGGCCGTCGAGGTGGTAGCGCCGCCGGCCGGCGGTGTCCTTCTCGAGGATCTCGAGGAGGTTGTCCATCAGGCGGATCAGGCGGATGCGGGTGGCCTCGAAGGGGAACCGCCACTCGCGGTCCCAGTGAGTGGCCTCGATGACGTGGACGGTGCGGGCGGGTTCGGTCACCGGAGTTCTCCTCGCAGGTTGTTCTGTCGCTGGCTGGGCATGAGGCTAGCCGGCCGCTGGCGGCTGTCAAGGCCTGCGAGGTAAGACACCAACGGCGGATTGACGATTGGTGATTGCAGGTTGGTGATTGCTGAAGTGGGCCTTCAGGCCTCTTCCCGTCCTTCTGAAATCAGCGATCATCAATCAGCAATCTGCGGTTCCGGCGTGGGAAACCAGCGACGGATCAATGACTGGCGGCTACTTCGCGGCTGGCGCCTCGGCCGGCTTGGGCGCCGCCGGAGCCGGGACGGGCGCCGGGGCCGCCGCCCCGGGCAGGCGGATCTTCACCTGGCGCTCGCGGGCCAGGCGCTTGACCGCCAGGCGCAGTTCCTCCTGCTTCTCGCAGGCCGCGGCGAACTCCTTCACGCCGGCCGCCGCGCGGCCGTTGACGGCGACGACGATCTCGAAAGGCCGGATGCCGGCCACCGCCGCCTTGCTGCCCGGCTCGACCGTCGAGACGATCACCCCGGGGTCCTCCGGCTTCATCTGGAAGTAGCGGCGGACCTCGAAGGTCAGGTCGCGCACGGTCAGCCCCAGCTCCGCCGACTTGTGCCGGGCGGCGGTGTCGAAGTGCGGCGGGCTCTCCTCCACCTTGAGGGCCTTGCGCAGCGGCAGTCCGCCGACGCGCAGTTCGGCGGTGTACTCGCGCCCCAGGCCCAGGTCGGTCAGGACCCGGGCGAGGGCGTCCCCGGCCGGGGCCCAGGGCCGGGCCGCGTGCTGGTACTGCGGATCGGGCAGCTCGCCGTCCTCGTCGCCGGCGCCGGACTCCTCCTCTTCCTCGCCGTAGTAGTAGCCGGCGCCGCCGTCGGCCAGGCGGACGTCGATGGGCAGCGGCTGGCCCTTGACGTGCAGCCGCAGCAGGACCGCCCCCGGCCTGATGCCGGCCCGGGCCGCGGGCGAGCCGGGGTAGACGTGGGCCACCAGCGCCCCGATCTCCCCGTCGCCGGTCTCGACCGAGATGCCATGCATCCTGGCCAGCTCGCGGTTCAGGGGCTGGAGGATGACGCCCATCCAGGCCAGCCGGCCCTCCTGGGCCTCGCCCAGCGGCACGTTGGCCGGGTCGCCGTTGGCGGACAGGTCGGCCAGCTGCTCCAGGAGATGGGCGGCCGCGGTCAGCCGGGGCGCCTCCGCCGGCTTGCGCGGGTCCGGCGGGACCATGCTCGCCGGCGCCCGGCGGGTGACCGGCAGGGCTACCAGCAACCCCTGGGGGTCGAACAGGAACCGGCCGTCGGGCGATCCGTCGGCCAGCGGGCAGAGCCGGCGCTTCCAGCGGGTCTCGAAGGCGGTGATCCGGGCGTGCTCGTAGACGGCCAGGCGCTGCTCGCCGTAGAAGCCGATCTCGGCGGCGGTCAGCAGCGCGCCGCGGAACCGGCGGACGTCGCCGTCGGCCAGCTGCAGGGCGGCGGCCGGCACCGGCCGGTTCAGTTCGGCCACCAGGCAGCCGTATTCGGCGAGCGAGGCCACGAACTTCGCGGGGATGGCCGCGTCCATCATGGTGTGGGCGGTGATGCGCTCTAGGCGGGCGGTCTCCGCCGGCCGGAGCTCCTCGAGGACCAGCATCCGCCCGTTCTCCAGGACCACGCCCACCGCCTCGCGGACGGTGGCCTCGTCGCCGTCGTGGGCGTGGGCCCGCAGGGCCTCGGCCGAGCCCCGGCGCGGGCTGCGGAACTCCAGGGTGACGCGCAGCAGGCCGCGGTTGGCGCGGCCCTCCGCGGCCGCCAGGCGCTTGGCCATGCGGTCGGCGGTTATCACCGGCCAGCCGAGCGGCGAGCCCCGCCAGGAGCCGTCCAGGGGCAGCTCCGGCGAGACGGTCACGCCGGCCGGGGCGCCGCCGGCTCCGAGGATCAGGCAGTTGGCGGGGACGGGGGCGAACCTGCGGCCGTCGTCGGCCAGCGCCGGGAGCAGGGCCAGCGGCGCCGCGGCCGCGATCCACCGGCCGCCGGCCTGCGTGCGGGTCACGGCCTGGAGCGGCTCCCGCCCGGCGGCCGCATCGCCGCCGCCCGCCGCCGCGGCCGGCTCGAAGGCCAGGGGCTTGCCGCCCTTCAGCGGGCGTTCGAGGTCGAGGTAGACCGCCGCCTGCCCCTCGGCGTAGCCGCCGACCTGCGCCACGACGCTCTCCTCTCCCAGCCGCACCCGGATGGAGCGCACGAAGCGCGGGTGAACCAGCGGGTCGGGGGTGAGCACCTTGCCCGGGGCGATCAGCCAGCCGGCCAGCTCGGCCGGCCGCTCCTCGCGGACGAGGTCCGCGCCGGCCCGGACCCCGCGGGCGCGGGGCTCCTCGTTGGTGCTGGGCTTCAGCCAGTACTCGACGACGACCATCGAGCCGGCCAGGGCCTCGAGCGTCGCCGCCGCGTCCGGCGCTGGGGCGTTGGCGGCGTCCGGCGCTGGCCGTTCCGCCGGGTCGGCCGGAGCGGGCGCCGGGGCCGCGGGCGCGGGCTCGGCGGCGGCGGCGGAGACGGAAACGGGAAGGAAGACGACGGCCAACATGCAGCATGCAACGCACAACACGCGACACCCGATGAATATCGGAAGAATCCTCGGCGCTGAATGCTGCATGTTGGATGTTGCGTGTTGCATGTTCGTAGCCATGCCCCTATTCCTTGTCATAGTCCCGCGAGAAGGTGAGCACTATCTGGTGCTCCACCCCGCCGCGCAGGATGACCAGCGGCACCCTGGGCCTGCCGGGCAGCCCGGTCAGCGCCGCGGCGTGGGCGGCCTTGACCTCCGGGAGGGTCTTCACCTCGCGGCCGTCGATCCTGACGATGATGTCCTGGTGGCGCAGCCCCGAGCCCCAGGCGTTCCCGGGGTACTTCACGCCGTAGACGAAGACCCCGGTCCGGCGCTGGAAGTGCAGGCCGGGATTCTCGAACTCGTTGATGGCCTTGACGGTCAGGTCCCAGCGCGGGCAGTCCAGGGCCTCGCCCTCCACGCTGCCCTTGTCGCGCGGGGTGATCTCGACCGTCACCGGTTCCTCGCCGCGCAGGAGCTCGAGCTTGGCCGGCTGCTGGCGCGGCAGGGAGCCGAGCAGGCGGCGGACCGCCGGCAGGTCCTCGGCGGTCAGCGCGGTGACCGGCCGGCCGTTGACGCGCAGCAGCCGGTCGCGGGGCTGCACTCCCGCGCGGCGCGCCGGGCTCTCCGGGTCGGTGCCGGCCACCACCACGCCCTCCGAGGCCTCGAAGGCTATGTTCTTGTCGAAGTCGCGCAGCGGCTGGAGCTCCAGCCCCGTCCAGCTCCAGTTCACCCGGCCGTGCTCGCGGAGCTGCGGCAGGATGAAGCTGACCGTCTCGGAGGGCACGGCGAAGCCCAGGTCCCCGCCGGTGAAGGAGCTCAGGGTGTTGATGCCCACCACCTCGCCGGCGGCGTTGACCATCGGCCCGCCGGAGTTGCCCGGCGAGATGGACGCGTCGGTCTGCAGCCAAAGGCTGTAGTGCCCGTAGCCCGGCAGGTAGCGCCGCGGGCAGGAGACGATGCCGATGGACACCGAGCGGCTCATGCCCCAGGGCGCGCCCATGGCCAGGACGAAGTCGCCCTCGACCAGGCGGGTGGAGTCGCCCAGCGTCGCGCAGGGCAGCGGGGGCAGGGGCGTCGACTTGCCGGCCGGGGCCTCGCGCCGGAGCAGCGCCAGGTCGGTGTCCTTGTCGGTGCCGACCAGCCGGGCGGCGAAGGACTCGCCGCTGTAGAGCAGGCAGCGGATCTCGGTGGCCTTCTCGACCACGTGCCAGTTGGTGAGCACCTCGCCTTCGGGCGAGACGATCACGCCGCTGCCGGAGACCTCCCGGGTGAGCTTGCGGCCGCCCTCGTAGCTCTCGCTCAGGCACTTGATGAAGACCACCGCGGGGAAGACCCGCTCCTTGGCCCGGCGGACCACCTGCCGGAAGTCGAGTCGGTCCACGGCTCCGTCGAACTCCTCGCGCGAGGGCCCGCAGCCCGGACCGGCGGCCAGGAGGAGCGGCAGGAGCAGCAGGATCGGCAGGGTTCTCTTCATGCGGCGGATCCTTCGATCAGAGGAAGCAGTCACGGGCGCGGCGCCTCGGGGTCCTGGGCCGGCGGCGCGGGAGCGGACTCCCTGGGGGCCTCGCCCTCGGCCGGCGGCTTGGCGGGCTTCCTACGGCCGCCACCGTCGCGGTAGCCGTAGATGGACTGCGGCCCCCGAGTTTTCGGCTCGGCCCGGACCTCCTTGAGGTCCAGCCCGGCGCCCTTGAACGAGACGATCTGGCCCTTCTTCTTCATGTCCGCGAGCTTCTCGTCGAACTTCGGGTCGGTCGTGTCGTAGGACCACTTGAGCTCGCGGCCGCTGGTCTCGTGCGCGGTGGTGACGATGACGTCGCCCGGGACCCGGACGGTGATGTACAGCCGCTGGAGCTCCCACATCTTCCGGATCATGCCCTTCATGGCCGGGAGCTCGGGTAGCGCGGTGGCCGGGTCCTCGGACGGGCTGATGGTCAGCAGGTAGTTGCCGTCGGCGCTCCTGATCAGCGACCAGTCGCCCGCCTCCGCGGCGGCCCGGGCCGCGGCCAGGTCGCGGCAGTGCATCTCCTTGGCGATGCGGCGCCAGCCGCCGGCGAGCTCGGCCTTCACGCTCTTCAGCTCGACGCCGGCCTTCTCGCCCTCCTGGCGGTCCTGCTTGAACTCGTCGCGGACGGCCTGCTCGTCGAACATCCGGCGCAGGGCGTCGGAGTTGCCCTGCTGCGCGACGGCCCGGGCCTCGGCCTCCTTGAAGAAGGCGTCGTGGACGGACTTGCGCTCGGTCACGTCCGCCGAGCCGTCGGCGTTGAGGACCAGGGTCAGGTCGGTGCGGAGGTAGCGGTGCGACTCGCCGGCCGCGGGCTTGAAGCCCTCGGCCCTGAAGGTGACGGAGTCGTCCTTCCCGGCCATGGCCTTGAACTTGGCAAGAAAGTCCTTGTCCGCGGCGTCGACGGCCCACCGCGCCGTGCGGCCCTCACGGGCGTGGGCGTTGCTTGCGGTGATCTCGCCCGGGACGGTGACGGCCGAGACCATCCTGAAGCCCTTGAGCTTCTTGAGCTCCTCCGCCGAATCCTCCTTGCCGAGCTCCCCGGCGAAGGGCAGCTGGGACTCCCCGCCCTTGGAGACCAGCGTGAACGTGCCGTCGGCGTTGCGCGTGAGCGCGAACTCCTCCTCCTTGTCCATGGCGCGCATGGCGGCGTTCAAGGCGGCGAGGTCCTTGCAGTGGGCCTCGAGCGTCTCGCTCAGCCAGCCGTCGGCGGCCTTGGCGACCTTGAAGCTCCGGACCTCCACGCCCGCCCTCTTGGCGGCGTCGAGCTTGGCACGGGTCTCGGCCTCCTTGATCAACGGGTCCAGCCTGGGCGGGACCTCCCGCCCCATCCCGTCCTCCTCGCTGATCGCCGCGCCCAGCGCCTTGGCGGATTCGGCCCAGGACTTCTCGTCATAGGCGAAGGTCATCTTGAGGTCAAAGGAGCCGTCGACATTGAGGACGATGTCCTGATCGAGCCGCATGCAGCCGGCGGCGAGGACCGCCAGCGCCGCGGCGGCGAAGAGCCGGAGCATTACGACTCGAAGCGAGCAGCCCATGATCTGCCTCCCGCCCTCAGGTGTCCGTCGGCGTCTCGTCCCAGCGGTTGCCGGGGGCCAGGCCGCAGAGCCAGTTGAGCGCGCAGTGCCGCTCCCGGATGATCGAGCCGGCCAGCTGGTATTCGTCGGCGGAGAGCGCCCGGAAGGCCTTTCCGTCGAAGACGAAGTCGTCGTCGATGATCCGGGCGAGGTCGCCCTCCTCGTGCGACTTGCGTGCCGTGAAGCGGACTATGTCGTCGTAGCACTTGAAGCCGGCCTTCTTCATGTTCTCGTCGGACGGGAAGGGGCGTTTCTCATCGATGAGCTGGCGGGTCCGGACCCGCCAGTGCCACATCTCGATGAGGTCGCGCTTTTCGGAAATCTCCTCGCGGGGGCGGAGTTGTGGCGGGCCCTTGAGCGCCGCGGCGATCTGCCCCAGCTTCTTCAGGTCGTCCGGGCTGTACTCCTGGTCGATGGCCGGCCAGTCGGGGGTCAGGCCCAGCGCCCAGAGGAGCATGGCCAGCGCCTCCTTGCGCCAGATGGCGTCGGTGCGGGCCTGGTCGCCGATCTTCGAGCCGTAGGACTCGAGGAAGGCGCGCTCCTTCGGGGAGACCGCCTCCCAGGCGCCGGCCTTCTTGAGGTCGGCGACGGCCTGGTCCGAGAAGCTCTTGAACTTGGCGTCGAACTCCGCGCGCTCGGCCTCCGAGCCGTCCCCCAGGACCTTGTCCACGACCTCCTTCGGCGGGTTGACCAGCCCGTAGACGACCACGCGGTGCAGGACCTTGAGCCGGGCGAAGGCCTCCGCCGAGTCCGGCGGCTGAGAGGCGGCCGCCTCCTCGGAATCACCAGCGCCCTCCTTGCCCTCCTGCTCGCCCAGGTATTCGATGAGCGCCGCCATCGCGCCCATGATGACCGGTTCGGGCACGCCCTTGGTGACGAGCTCGTCATGCAGCTTCTGCGGGTCGCTGTGCTGCATGGACTCGGTCATGAGCTGCGTGATGCCCATGAAGACGTCGGCGCCGTCGGCGTCCACCAGGCCGGAGCGGATCAGTGAGCGCTTGATGCCCTCCCCGCTCTCATTGCGGGCCCAGGCCTTCATGATCACCCGGACGGTCTGGCGCGCGTGCTCCTGCGGGTCCTTGTCGGGATCGGGGAGCTTCAGCCGGCTGCGCCGCGGCGGAGGTTGCGCGGCCTTCTTCTGTAGGTGCCGGTGGAGGATGTAGAGCAACACGACGATCACGATGCTCAGGGGAAAGAGCAGGAACGGAGACCACATAGATCGTCCTCCGGCGCGAGACCTGCGGCGTCGACCGCTCTATCTGAAGATCACCCCAGCTTGGCGTTGGCGGCGTCGACCTCTTCCTTCTCGATCTGCCTGAAGAGCGGCTCGGGCTTGCTGAGCTTCGTGCCCGCGGCCGGCGGATTCCCGGGCGCGCTCCACTGGCGCGGCAGCTGCTTCGGGTCGCGGGCCAGGTAGCTCTCGATCCTGGCCGCCGAGCCGGGCATGTAGGGGTACATGAGGAGCGCGAGCCGGTCGACCAGCTCGATGCAGACGGAGATCGCTGTGCCGCAGGCGGCCATGTCGGTCTTGCGGCTCTTCCAGGGCGCGGCCGAGTCGAAGTAGCGGTTGGCCGACTGGGCGAGCTTCATCACCCGCTGCAGGCCGGCCTTGAAGCGGAAGGCCTCGAGCTCGGCGGAGACTTCCTTGACGGCCGCCTCCGCTTCGGCCAGGACGCCCTTCTCGAGGTCGCCGAGGGTCCCGCGCTCCGGGACGACTCCGTCCAGGTACTTCTCGGTGAAGGCCAGCGTCCGGTGGACGAAGTTGCCGAGCACCGCGGCCAGCTCCGAGTTGTTGCGGCTCTGGAGGTCCTCCCAGGAGAAGTCCGCGTCGCGGCCCTCGGGGGCGTTCGTCGTGAGATAGTAGCGCAGCGGGTCCGGCGGGAAGGCGGCCAGGTACTCCTCGATCCACACCGCCCAGTTGCGGCTCTTCGAGCTCTTCTGGCCCCGGACGTTGAGGAACTCGTTGGCCACCACGTTCGAGGGCAGGTTGATCCCGCCGTGGCCCATGAGCATCGCCGGCCAGACGATGGCGTGGAAGACGATGTTGTCCTTGCCGATGAAGTGGATCAGCGCGCAGTCCGGGTCCGACCAGTAGCGCTTCCAGCCGTCGGGGTCGCCCCGCGAGGCGAAGAGCTCCTGGGTGAAGGAGAGATAGCCGATGGGCGCGTCGAACCAGACGTAGAGGACCTTGCCCTTGGCCTCCGCGAGCGGCACGGGGATGCCCCAGGAGATGTCCCGGGTGATGGAGCGCGCGCCCAGGCCTTCCTTGAACCATCCCTTGCAGAAGCGCCCGACGTTCTCGCGCCAGCCCTCCTTGGTCGCGAGCCAGGCCTCGAGCCCCTTCTGGAAGTCGCCGAGCTTGATATACCAGTGGCGGGTCTCGCGCGGCTCGGGGCGGCTGCCACAGAGCGCGCAGGCCGGTTCGACCAGCTCCAGCGGCGAGAGCGTCCGGCCGCAGACCTCGCACTGGTCGCCCTTGGCGCCCGGCGCGTTGCACTCCGGATTGGGGCAGCGGCCTGAGACGTAGCGGTCCGGCAGGAAGCGGTTGCACTTGCCGCAGAAGAGCTGCTGCTCGGTGCGCGGCTCGATGTGGCCCTTGCCGAAGAGGTTGGTGAAGAACTCCTGGCTGATCCCGGCGTGATGCTTGGAGGTCGTGCGGCCGTAGACGTCGAAGGCGATGTCCAGCCCGGCGAAGGCCTTGGCGTTGGCGTTGTGGAACTTGTCGACCACCTCCTGGGGCGAGATCCCGGCCTTCTCGGCGGTGATGGTGATGGGCACGCCGTTCTCGTCCGAGCCGCAGACGAAGACCGCGTCCCGGCCGGTCGAGCGCAGGAACCGCACGTAGATGTCCGCCGGCAGGTAGGCCCCGGCGATGTGGCCGACGTGGATGCGCCCGTTGGCGTAGGGCAGGGCGCTGGTGACGAGGTAGCGCTTGGGTTGGGTCATGGGAAATCCTTCTTTCTGCGAGGCGATTCTAGGGCGCAGGGAGGGTGTGTCAAGCTTTGGCCACCGAGGGCGGATGGCGCTGCTTGGCGAGCCCCGATATCGGATCGCCAGGCCAACGCCTTCCCCAGCTCTGGACCGGGGTTCCACGATAGCGCCACGCAGACAGGGGATGATTCAGGACGGCAAGGGCTTGCACGGGGCGCCTATGAGCCTAGAATCCCTTTCCGTCGGGCGCCGAGGCCAACCTGCCGTGGCGGGCGGCCGAGCGTCCTATCAGCTTTGGGAGGGCCGGAACATGGGCAACCTGAGCGACGAACAGCTTCTCAAACGCGCGAATCACGCATCTCGGAACCTCGGGGCTGTGGCCACACTGGCCAGCCTGGGGTCCCTTGCGCTCATCGGCTGCATGTTCGTGTTCCGGGACTCCGCTCTGCGCATGGGCATGCTGGGGATATCCATCGGGCTGATTGCCGGGGCCTGCTGGACCCTCATGGTTGCTGCCAAGCGCGGCGACCCCGCATCTGTGACCGGCCTGTTGATCGCCGTGGCCGCCCAGATCGTTCTCAGTCTGGGCATGACGGTCCTGACCGGCATGAATGATCCGGAGGCTGCAGGACGGAACATTGGAGGCTTTGTGGTGCCGTTCCTGGTCCTCGTGGCGCTGTACAGCAGCCGAAGCGTCCTGCTCGAACTCAGGGAGCGCGGGCTCTGGGATAAGGCATTCGCCGGGGCCAGGCCCGTCGGGGCGCTGTGCATGATCGGCAACGGACTGCTGGTGGCCGGCTTCCTCAGCTTCAATGGCGGGAGCGTGTTCGTAGGCATTCAGACCGGCAGGGAGATGGCGGCCGAGAAGCGCAAGGCCCAGGTGTTCCCGTCCATCCTCATGACCGAAGAGAAGGCGTTCATGGAGGCGCTGGGCAAGGCCTCCAATCAGACGGACCCTGCCGCGCCCGCGGCCGAGGCGGACCGCGCTGAGATGTGGAAGCGGCTCGCAGCGCTGCAGGCTCGGGTTGAGGTGGCCAGGAAGGATGCCGCGGACAACCGGAAGCTGCTCGGCATTCTTAACACGTATTCCAACGCCGTCGACCTCTGGAAGAAGGGGCTGGAGGCCATGACTAGGGAGGACGGCGACGCCGTCAAAGGACAGCAGCTCCTCAACCAGGGCGATGGCCTGCGCGGCAGCGCGATTGCCGAGTTCGATAACACCTACGCCAAACCCAGGAAACAGCCCTAGATGCCCGGGATGGACTCGCCTGGATGGCCGCCTGCCGGGGTTGTTGGCGAAGGCGAGGCTGCTTGGCCAAGGCCCAGTTCACAGGGTGTCCCCCGCTCCGCCGGTCGATATCCGGACCGGCGATGCGGCGCACCCGAGCCGCCCAAAATCACATGTGCACTCGGCGGCGGACAGCGGTGGTCACTTCGTGCGCCGCAAGGTGCAGGATAGAAAGTATTGACGACCTCCCCCGCGCGAGGTAGACTACCTCGCCTGTCTGCACGTTGTGCAGTCGCCTTCCGGAGGAGCGCACCAGCAGCCCGATGCCGACCAACGAGGACCTTCAGTTCGGCCGACTGGCCATGGCCCAGAACCTCGTCACGCGCGAGGAGCTGGCCGCCGCGCTACAGGAACAGGAGCGCCGCCGCCTGGCCGAGGGTCAGGCTCCGCGGCTCTGCGACGCGCTGGTGGCCATGGGGCTGCTCACCGAGCGCCAGGTGGCCCAGCTGCTCTCCGGCCAGAGCGTCGCCGGCGGGGCTGGCAAAACGCTCGGCGGCTACGAGCTGCTCTCCAAGCTCGGCTCGGGCGGGATGGGCACGGTCTACAAGGCCCGCCAGACGGCCCTCAACCGGATCGTGGCCCTCAAGGTCCTGCCGCAGAGGCTGGCCAAGGACCAGGACTTCCTCGCGCGCTTCTACCGCGAGGCCCGGGCGGTGGCCAGGCTCAACCACCCCAACATCGTCGGAGGCATCGACGTCGGCGAGGCCGACGGCTACCACTACCTGGCCATGGAGTACGTCGACGGGCGGAGCTCCGCGGCCATGCTGGCGGACAGCCCCGCGGGCCTGCCCTATCCGCGCGTGCTGGACATCGCCATCCAGACGGCGGAGGCGCTGGAGCACGCCCACCAGAGCGGCGTGATCCACCGCGACATCAAGCCCGAGAACATCCTGGTCTCGAACACCGACGCGGTCAAGCTCTGCGACCTGGGCCTGGCCCGCTCCGCGGCGAAGGACGACCTGTCCATCACCCAGGCGGGCATCGCCGTGGGCACGCCGCACTACATCTCCCCGGAGCAGGCCCGCGGCGAGCAGAAGCTGGACCTGCGCACCGACATCTATTCGCTGGGCGCGTCGCTCTTCCACCTGCTGTCCGGGAGGACGCTGTTCTCCGGCGACAACGCCATGCAGATCATGCTCAAGCACCTCCACGACCCGACGCCGCTCCTCACCGAGGCCGTTCCCGACGTCCCGCCGGACTTCGCGGCGGTGGTGGCCAAGTGCCTGGCCAAGCGCCCCGAGGACCGCTACGCCTCCGCCGCCCAGCTGCTGGAGGACCTCCGCCTGGTGGCCGCCGGCAGCCGGCCGGCGCACGCGCCGCCCCTGTCCGCCGGCCGCTCGCCGGCGCCGGCCGCGGGGGCCGTCCGCCGGCCGGCCACCACCCGGGTCAACACCGCCATGATGCGCGCCGTGGCCGAGCGCCGCCGGCAGCCGGCGCGGATCCTGGCCGTCGCGCTGGCCGTCGCCGCGGCTCTGGGCGTGGGGGTCTGGCTGCTGTTCTTCGCCGGGAAGAAGGACTCCGGGCCCGATGGCGGCCATACGAACGGGCAAGCCGCCAGGCCGGACCCCGGGCCGGAGCACACCCAGGTGCAGGACCCCGCGGCCAACCGGGCCAAGGAGGACTTCGACCGGGCCGTGCTCTACGCCGAGCGCTGTCCCACCGAGTACCGGCGCCAGATCGAGCTGTTCTCCAAGGTCGAGAAGTCCGGAGGGGCCGAGAGCGTCTGGGCGCGGCTGGCCGCCAAGCGGGTCCGCGCGGCCGAGGACGAGCTGCGCAAGGCGGTGGAGCGGGACCTCGAGCCGGTCCGCCGCGAGGCCGGCGAGCTCAAGGCCAGGAAGGAGTTCGCCGCGGCCGCCGCGCGGATGACCCGGCTGCCCGAGAACCTGCTGGGCGAGCCCCTGGCCGTGGCCGCGGCCGAGAAGGCCGCCGCGGAGATCCGCGATGCCGGCGGCGCCGAGTGGGAGTCGGTGCTGGCCGGGGCGCGCAAGCTTTCCGAGGCCGGCGACTTCGCCGGAGCCCGGGCCAGGATCGAGTCCGCCCGTCCGTTCGGTCTTCCGGCGGTCTCCGCCGGGATCGAGCGGGAGCTGGCCGCGGTCCTCGAGGCCGAGAAGGTCGCCGCGGCGCTGCGCCGGCGCAAGGCCGAGGATGCCTTCTCGGCCTGCCACCACGACCTCCTCAAGCTGGTCTCGTCCCGGCGCTACGGTGAGGCCCGGGAAGCCGCCGGCAAGGTCCGGACGGAGCTCCCCGCCGACCTGCAGGCCCGGGTGGACTCCGACCTGGCCGACGTCGACGTGGTCCGGGGCGTGTGGGAGCAGGCCCGCCGGCGGCTGGCTGCGGCCAAGAAGGACGAGCTCTTCACCCTCACCCACCGCACAGGCGGGTCGGTGACCGGCCGCTTCGCCACCCCGGGCGACAAGCCCTTCGACGGGTCGAGCTTCCCGCTCCTGCGCACCTTCGGGGCCGGCGAGTCGAGCATCGGCTATGACTTCAAGCTGGCCGATCTCTGCACCGAGGACGTGCTGGCGCTGGCCGGCCTGACCGCCCCGGCCGCTGCGGCCGAGGCCGAGCGCGCCCTGTTCTTCACGGTCTTCGACCGGACTCCGACGCCGGAGGCCCTGCAGAAGGCGCTGGGCACCGCCAGGATGCGCGGCGTGAACACCGCCCGGTTCGACGCCCTGGTCGGCGGCGCCCAGGTCGACGCCCGCGACCGCCAGGCGGCCGAGGAGCTGCGCAGCCTGGAGGCTCTGGTGGCCGCCAGGCGCTGGGAAGAGGCCATCGCCGCGGCCCGCCGGCTGGGCGAGACCTTCGCCGACACCCCCGCCTACAAGGCCCGGGCCGCACAGGTCCAGCTCTGGCTGCGGCAGGCCCAGGAGGAGGCCTCGGCCAAGGGCCGCGTCGAGGTGGTGCTCCAGGACGGCCAGCCGGTGCCGGCTCTGGGACTGGCCTGCTACGCCGGGACGCGGGACACCTCGCTCTTCTCCGGCCCCGAGCGGATGGCCGGCCGGCTTCCCCTGCTGCGGGCCTGCGGAGGGAGTCCCGCGGAGCGCGTCCTGATCTGCTTCGACCTGAACGCCGTGCCCCGGGGCGTGACCGTCGACGCCGCCCGGCTGGAGCTCTTCTGCAAGACCGGGCCGGCCGGGGGCGGCCGGATGCCGCTGCGCGCCTTCCGGGCCACCTCCGGATGGGAGGAGGGCTCGCGGCTGGGGACCTCCGGCGCGGAGGCCGATGGGGCCACCTGGCGGCAGCGCGGCCGGGACAGCGGCGGCGCCCCGGCGCCGTGGGGCGAGCAGGGCGGAGACCGGGACAAGGCCACCGATTCGGGCAAGGGCCCCGGCGTGCTCGACGCCGCCGACGTCCCGGCCGCCGGGCAGTGGCTGCGGCTCGACGTCACCCCGGCCGTCCGGGACTGCGTCCAGGGCAACGGGCGGAACTGGGGCTACCTGCTGATGGGCGACGAGAAGGCCGCCTCCCCGGCCGCCGCCTCCTTCGCTTCGCGGGAGTCCCTGCTCCAGGACATCGAACGGCGCCCGCGCCTGGTGCTGACCCTGCGCGGCCTGAACCCGCCGCCCCAGGCGCCGGCCGAGGTCGCCCCGACCCTGCAGGACTACACCCTGGTGGGGAACGCCGGTGCTGCGGCCTTCGCCGCCGCCGTGCAGCTCTCCAGGGGCAGTCATGCCACGCGCCTGACCGCGGCGCGTATCAGTTCCGGGACCCTGCTGCTCGAGCCCAACGCCCAGCCCTGGTTTCTGGAGACCAGGCGTCCCTGGGGGGCCGAGCTGGAGGTGGCCGTCAAGATCACGCTGCCGGACGGCGCCCGGGTGGCCGTGGACCTGGGCGACAAGCTGACCGATACCAGCGCGCGGTACTGGGCCTTCGCCCACCTGGCCGCCGACAAGGCCGTCGCTGCCGGGTTCGGAACGGGCCTGGACCCGGCCGCGGCGATGCCGCCGGGCGCCGCCGGCGTGGGCCGGCCCCGCACCCCCGACGCGGCGCTGGAGGCCCTGCTCTCCTCCGGCGGTAAGTACGAGCTGCGCTTCATCAAGCAGGGCCCGCGGCTGCGCCTGGAGTGCCAGGGGCTGGTTCTGGCCGAGCTGGTGCTGTCGCCGCGCGACGAGCAGGCCCTGGCCGTCCGTCCGGTCCGGCTGGTCGTGCAGGTGCCGGAGGACGCGGCCAAGGCGGCCGTGGGCGCGCGCATCCAGGGGCTGCGCCTCGGCCCGGTCCAGGCGCGGCCCAGCCCGCCGGCCCTGCCGGAAGGAGGCGGATGATGTCCGACCCCCAGGACCTCCTGCTCGGCCAGATGGCCGTCAAGAAGGGGCTGATCTCCAGCCAGCAGCTGGCCGCGGCTCTGTCCAGACAGGAGGCGCTCCGGGCCGCCGGCCAGAAGCAGCCGCTGGGCGAGATTCTGATCGCCGACGGGCTGGTCGACCGGACCGCCGTCCAGGAGCTGCTCCGCAACCAGGCCAAGGCCGCGGTCCGGGAGCTCGGCGGCTTCGAGCTGATCAGCCGGCTGGGCGCCGGCGGCATGGGCACAGTCTACAAGGCCCGGCAGAAGTCCATGGACCGGATGGTGGCGCTCAAGGTGCTCCCGCCGCGCCTGGCCAAGGACAAGGTCTTCATCGAGCGCTTCTTCCGCGAGGCGCGGGCGGTGGCCAAGCTCAACCACCCCAACATCGTCCAGGGCATCGACTCCGGCGAGGCCCAGGGCTACTACTACTTCGCCATGGAGTTCGTGGAGGGCCGCAGCCTGCGCGACCTGCACGAGCAGAAGGGCCGGCTCTCCGAGGAGGAGGCCCTGAACTTCGTCGAGCAGATCGCCAGGGCCCTGGACCACGCCCACAGGAACGGCCTGATCCACCGGGACATCAAGCCCGACAACGTGCTCGTTGACAAGACCGGGGTGGCCAAGCTCTGCGACCTGGGCCTGTCGCGTTCCAGCCAGGAGGACGCCTCGCTCACCCAGACCGGCATGGCCATGGGCACGCCGCACTACATCGCCCCCGAGCAGGCCCGGGCCGAGAAGGACCTGGACGGCCGGGCCGACCTCTACTCGCTGGGGGCCAGCTGGTACCACCTGCTGGCCGGCGTGCCGCCCTTCACCGGCGACAGCGCCATGGCCATCGTCGCCCGGCACCTGACCGATCCGGCGCCGTCCATCCGAACGGTCCGGCCGGACGTCTCGGCGGGCACCGAGGCGGTCATCTCCCGGCTCATGGCCAAGGAGCGCGGCGGGCGCCACCAGTCGGCTGCGGACTTGCTCGCGGACATCGCCGACCTGCGCGCCGGGCGGCTTCCGCGCATCGCCAGCGGCGGATTCTCCGGCGAGATCACCGTCGAGAAGCCGGCCGGCCCGGCGATCACCGTCGCGCCGGCGACCTCGCTACGAGAGCGCGACACCCGGGCCTATCCCCCGGTCGAGGTCCCGGACATCCCGCCGGTCTTCCCCGGCCCGGGCGGACGGACCGGCACGACCCTGCCGGTCGCGCCGGCATCCGGAGCCGCCGGCGGCCGGGTCCTGGTCCGCCTGGCGGTCGCCGCGGTCGTGCTGGTGCTGGCGGTCGCCGCCGGCTGGGCGGTCAAGCGCAGCCTGACGTCCGCGTCCCGGGAGAAGGGGCCGGTCGACGCCGCGCCGGAGACCGGCGATGCGCGGCCCGGACCGGAAGACGGGCCCCGGCCGGGCGGCGATCCGGTGGCCGGCCTGGACGAGCTCCTGGCCTACGCCCGGAAGACCGCCGGGGAGAACCCGCGGGACTACAAGCTGGTCGAGGAGCGCTGGACGCAGCTGTCCGCCGCCGCCGACAAGCTCGGCGACCGCGGCATGAAGCACAAGTGGATCGCCCAGGACGAGCTCCGCAAGCTCGCCGCCCGCCGCGACGAGGAGGAACAGTCCCGACGCCGGGCCGAGGAGGCCCGGCGCCGGCTCGACGAGCTCGACGGGCGGGTCTCCGGGATGCTCGCCGGCGGGCGCTACCGGGAGGCCCACGAGGCGCTCCGGGCCTTCGCCCTGGAGCCCGGCACTCCCGAGGAGCATCGGACGCGGCTGACGGCGCTGAACGACAAGGCCGAGGCCGCGGTCCGCAAGGCCTCCGCCGAGGCCTGCGACCGGGCCGTGAAGCTGGCCGAGGCCGGGAGCTTCGACGAGGCCCGCAAGGCCCTGGTGGCGCTGGACGCCTTCGGGCCGCTGGCCGCCGCCGGGCGACGGTCCGCCGCCGAGCGGATCGACCGGCTGCAGGCCGACCTCCAGAAGCGCCGCGAGGAGGAGGCCCGGCAGCGCTGCGACGCGGTGCTGGCCGCCGCCGCCCCGCGCATCGAGAGCCGGGACTTCGCCGGCGCGCTGGCCGAGCTGGACAAGGCCGCCCGGGAGCTGCCCGCCGACGCCGCCGAGCGGCTCAAACCCGAGCGGGCGGTGGTGGCCGCCGCGGCCCGGTTCATGGAGCGCTGCCAGGAGCAGGCCGCGGCCCGGCCGGCGGGCCTGCGGCTGACCCACAAGGGCATATCCGCGCCGCTGAAGGGCTACGAACCGGCCTCCCGGGTGCTGACCCTGGGCGAGGGCGGCGCCAGCTTCCCGGTGAAGCTGGCGGAGCTCGACCCCGACCAGATGCTGATCCTGGCCGGCTGGCGGGACGCGGAGAAGATCCCCGCGGCCGACGCCCTGGCCGCCGCCGGCTTCCTGGTCAGCCAGAAGCGCGGCGCGCAGGCCGCCCCGTTCCTGGCGGCCGCCTCCCGGGGCGGGGCGATGGGGCCGGACCTCGCCCGCGCCCTGGAGCTGAGGCTCAAGGGCGAATCGGAGGTCCTGGCCGAGGAGGGCTTCCGCCGGCTGGAGGCCGCGGCCGCCGCGCGGCGCTGGCAGGAGGCCCGCGACACCGGCGCCAAGCTCCTGGCCGATTCGGCGGAGACGGCCTTCCTCAAGCCGCTGCTGCCCAAGGTGCGCTCCATGGCCTGGGACGCCGAGGACAACCTCTTCCCGGCCGACCGCAGCCTGCCGCGCGACGCCCGGCTCTACGACCTGGGCTCCGAGGCCGGGGCCCGGAGTCTGCGCGAGGACTTCGAGTTCCGGCAGGTGGCCAGGCGGCAGGCGGAGGGCAACCTGCCGGTGGAGACCGTCGACGGCGTCCTGGCCTGCGCGCTCGAGGACGGCCAGTCGCTGGCGCTGGTGGCCCGCAACCTGACCTACGGGGCGGCCGGCTCGCTCTCCTTCGATGCCGACTGCTCCTCCAAGCGCTTCGCCGATCGCGGGCGGGTCTCCTTCGTCTTCCCGCTCTCGCAGCGCAAGGACGAGCCCCGGCAGGTGCTGCTGCTGTCCACGGCGTCCGGCGGCGGGGAACTCCTGGGCCGGCTGCAGGAGGAGAAGGAGGGCGCCGGGCGCTTCCTGGCCGACAGCCGGACGATGATCGCGCCGTCCGGGGCGCTATTCCGCTGGAGGCTGCGCATCAGCTGGAAGGAGCCCTACCTGGCCTGGTTCATGAACGGTCAGCGGGCCGGCCTGGCGCGGTTGTCGACCGAGCAGTGCCAGGCGGTGCGCAACGGCCGGCTGGTCGCGGTGGCCGGGCTGGCCGACAACGAGACTCCCGGCGACAGCCTCCGGCTCCGCATCCGGCGCGTGGCGGTGGGCGTGCCCCAGCCGCGCGACTTCGACGGCAAGGACGAACTCCCCGACCCGGACCGCAAGATGAAGACTCCGGACCAGCAGCCGGAGCCTCAACCCCAGCCCCAGCCCCAGCCACAACCTCAACCTCAGCCCCAGCCCTGGCCGCACCCTCAGCCGCGGCCCTGGCCGAAACCGCCTCGTTAAGGAGAAGCCCCATGGCCGTCAGCCAGAAGGACATCGCCGAGTTCCTGGGCATGGATCGGAGCACCGTCACCAAGGTGCTCAACCGCGACCCGCGCTACTCGGCCAGCGAGAAGACCCGCGACCTGATCTTCCGCACGGCCGAACGGCTGGGCTACGACTTCACCGCCATCCGCCGGCCGTACAAGCGCGAGTACGGGCGGGTGGAGATCAACGCCCGCGGGGTGCTCATGCTGCACACCGGCGAAGGGGAGCTCTTCGACGAGGGCCAGGCCACGGTCCGCAACCTGTCCATCGGCGGGGCGCTCCTGACCGGCATCCGCACCGCCAAGATGGTCCTGCCGCTGACCCCCTTCCGGATCACCCTGCGCCTGCTCGACGTGCCGGAGCTGGCCGACCTGGGCGGGGAGTGCGAGCTGGTGCGCATCTCCGAGCGCGACGCCCGGGGCGAGCCGCAGCTGGGCGTGCGCTTCGTGGACGTGAAGCTCCGCGACCGGCGGCGGATCCGCGAGTTCGTCGAGGAGAAGCTCCGCGCCGAGCGCCCCGAGGGGTTCGGCGACGGCTCCGGGGCCCCGGGCGCCGTCCCGCCGCCGGCGGCCCAGGCTGCGCCGGGATCCTGACGTGGCCGGCTCCGGCTCCGGTCCCGGTCCGGGGGCGGGCCCCTCCGGGGGGCGGGCGGCGGCCCCGTGCCAGCCGTCCGAGGAGCTGGTCGCGGTCGTCGACCAGGGGCTCTACGGGCGGGCGCTGTCCGTCGGCTCCCGGCTGCGCGGCGGCATATTGCAGTGGTACGACGGCGCCGAGCTGCACCTGGTGCGCGGGCGGGTCGTGCCGGAGAGCGTCCGGCGCCGGTCCTTCGAGTTCGAGCGGGTCAACGACCGCCACCTGCTGAAGTTCACCGAGCTAGACGGCGAGGCCTTCGAGGCCGAGTACCGGGAGAAGTTCCCCGGGGCGCCGCAGGGCGCCAGCGGCGCCGAGATCCGCGCCTGGCTGCTGGCCGGCCACGGCCTGTGGAGGGTGCCGGCGGACGCCTGAGGCGGGGACGGGGCGACGGGGTACATGGGATCGTCCTCGTTCTCGTTCTCGATCCGCGCCGGTAATGCGCCGTGGGGCAGGCAGAAAATGGCGGGGCGCGCTCCGCTCGGCTGGGCGGGACGGGAAACGGAGGCCGGACTGTGTTTGAGGCCATGATGGCCGTATGCCTGCAAGGTGCGGCCGAGGCCGGGCCGGAGGGAGGCCGGGGCGGGGGCGGGCCGCCCTCCTGGGTGCTGCCGCTCCTGCCCGTAGCCTCACTCGGGTTGTGGTGTCTGGGCGGCTGGACGGTTGCGATCATGGGTGGCTGGGCGCGGCTGGCCGATCGCCACCGGGCCGGTTCGCGGCCGAGCGGCCACGTGTTTCGGTTCCAGAGCATGAGTCTCGGCAGATTCACCGGCTACGGCAATATGCTCACCATGATCGTGGCCAAAGAGGGTCTGTATCTGGCGCCTATCTTCCTCTGGCGGGTGGGTCACCCTCCGCTGCTGATCCCGTGGGGCGAATTCGCGGCGGCCCAGGCGAAGCAGGGGGCGTTCGGGTCGTGGGCCGAGGTGGAAGTCGGGCGGCTCAGCCCCATCCGGATGAAGCTGCCCGACAAGGTCTGGCGGGCCGGGGCCAGGTTCAGGACGGAGTCCGGGTGATCGGCAAGGGGGCGCTTCCCAACCGTCGCCGTGGCGCTCCTGACGCTGCTGGCTGCGATGCTGCGCGGGCAGGGCAAGTGGCTCCGGGCTACGTCGGCGGGAGGCGGAAGAAATGGTAGGAGGACGACACGGGACAGAAGGTATGACCTCGGCCGGTCCTGCGCCGGGGCCGCCCCGGAATTGGGTCGCGGGCATCATGTGCGGGGCCTACCTTCTCGTCCTTGGCTTCCTCTTCGTCGTCGTCATTCCCAAGTTCGGGGAGATGTTCAGGGAAATGGAACTGTCGGAAGCCGCGCTGCCCCGTTCCACGGCGCTGGTCCTGGCGGTGTCCGCATGGCTGGGGCGCCTCTGGTTCGTGTGCCTGCCGGTTGCCGTTGGCATCTCGCTGCTTGCCTCCCGAATCCCTCCCGGAGCCATGCGCTTCGTGACGCCCATCTTCATCGTCGCCGCCGGCGGCCTGGTATTGCTCGTCGCGCTCGCCCTGGTCGCCCCGCAGCTCCACATGATGGGCGATGGAGCCGGGCAATGACTGAGCAAGCCGGCCCGCTCGGTGCTCTTCGCCTCCTCCCCTGGCGGCCGGTGGTCCCGTGGGCCCTGGCCCTCGGCTTGCTGCTGCCGTTGGCCGCCGGCTGCCGGCACCCCAACAGCCGCCGGCAGGCCGACGATCTCCGGATAGGCGTCGAGCTCAGCCGGGGATTCGTCCGCCGGACCATGGAGGACGTGCCCAAGGACCTGGACGTCGCCCGGGAGACCGTGGAGCAGGGTCTGGATGAGGCTGACGACATCGGCGACGTGATCTTCTGCCTGCTGATCGTTGCCCCCATCGCCTTTGGCCTGGAGGACGCCGTCGAGCACGCGGACACGACCAAGGGCTATATCTGGCCGAAGGGCATCGGCAACTACCGCCAGCGGCTCTACTGGGGAGAGAACCGGGTCTACCTCCCGGCGCGGTGCGCCAGACAGGTCGTGACCCTGGTCGTGGAGTTCCGCGGCAACTACGCCGGCACCTACGAGTTCGACGTGGACTTGGCCAAGAAGCGCCGCCGCGTCAGGCTCTGACGCTCCTTCTGCCCCCGCCGGTAAATCTTTGACAACCCGGCTTCCCAGGTGTACACTAAGTGGGCGGTGGAGTGGCGCTTAGACATCTTCGATGCGAGTTCACATGTGCAGCCGGCTCCGCCTGACGTGTCGGGGGAGGTGCCGGTGTTCAGACTGAAAACGGTGCTGGTGCTCGCCGTGGCGGCCGTGGCCGTCGCGGGGACCGCGGCGATCCAGTCTGACCAGGAGGGGGCGCCTGCCGCCCCGGCCGATCTGCTGGCCGGGCCCTATCTGCAGCGCCCCGGGCAGACCGAGATGACCGTCATGTGGATCCGGTCGCTGTCCGGCGTCTGCACGGTGCGCTACGGCATCGGCAACCTCGACAGCCAGGTGCAGACCGACTACAGCCAGACCGGCACCGGGCCCGACGGCACCGAGTACGTCTACGAGGCCCGGCTCACCGGCCTGACGCCCGGACAGACCTACAGCTATGAGGTGGTCACCGCCGGGGCGACCGGCGCAGGGAACTTCAAGACCTTCGCCGCCGATCCCGGACGGGTCAGCTTCATCGCCTACGGCGATACCAAGGACGGCCCGGCCACGCACGCGGCCCTGGCGGCCCGCTTCCTGGCGCACGATCCCGCCTTCATCCTGCACGCCGGCGACATGACCCAGGCCGATGCCTTCAACACCATCCGGGCGCAGTTCCACAACCCGCTGGCCGGGGTGATCGGCGGCGTACCGATCCTGGCCGCCCGCGGCAACCACGAGGACCAGGAGGGGCTGACCTTCCGCCGGATCTTCGCGCTGCCCAACAACGAGCGCTGGTACTCCTTCGACTACGGCAACTGCCACTTCACGGTGCTGGAGTCGACGCTCTACCGGCACGCGGCCGAAGTCTCCATGATGGACGAGATGCTGGCCTGGGTCGACGCCGACCTGGCCGCCTCGACCGCCGAGTGGAAGATCGTGATGTACCACGAGCCCAGCTACGATGCCGGCAGCCGGCGCGAGGAGTGGGGCTGGTACGACGAGGACTACTTCCCGTGGGACTTCCTGTCGGTCTTCCGCACCCGCGGGGTGGACCTGGTCATCAACGGCCACGCCCACGGCTACCAGCGCTTCTACCCGATGGCCAAGAAGGGCGTCAACGAGGACCACCCCATCACCCACGTGATCACCGCCGGCGGGGGGTCGTCCCTGAGCGCGACGCCCGAGGCGCTGCCGCACCTTGCGGTCCACGCCGAGGTCTACAATTACACGGCCTTTGCCGTGGAGGGCGGCCGCCTGGAGGCCAAGGCCTACAAGACCGACGGCACGGTGATCGACAGCTTCGTCATAGAGAAGCGTGGGGGCGTGTTCACTGGAGACTACCTCGCCCAGCGCATGTGGGAGGACGACTTCTACGAGGGCCTGCGGGTCCTCTACGTCGACAGGGACGCGACCGGCCTCAACGACGGCTCCTCCTGGGCCAACGCATTTACGGATCTGCAGTCGGCCCTGGCCGCGCCGGCGGCAGCCGACAAGGTCACCGAGATCTGGGTGGCCGAGGGCACCTACCGGCCCACGGCCGGGGTGGACCGGGCCGCCACCTTCACGCTGCGCGCCGACGTGCCGGTTTACGGTGGCTTCGTCGGCACGGAGACCCATCGTGAGCAGCGCGCCCCGACCGCACATCTGACCGTCCTGAGCGGCGACATCGGCGCCGCCGGGGACGACTCCGACAACTCCTACCATGTGGTCACGGGCGCCGACGGCGGCTGCCTCGACGGCGTGACCGTGACCAAGGGGCGAGCCGACACCAACGGCGGCGGGATGTACAACTCCCACGTCCGGGTGACGGTGGTGAACTGCGTCTTTTCGGACAACAGCGCAACAGCTAACGGCGGGGCCATCTACCAGACTGGCGGCCAGCTTGACATGTGCGGCAGCACACTGTCGGGTAACTCCGCCGCGGACGGGGGCGGGCTCTATTTCTACGACAAAAACGCCGAGGGATCCTCGACCGTCTCCGGTTGCACCTTTGCAGGAAACACCGCGGACGGGGGCGGGGGGGGGATCGCCTCACTGCACAGCACGCTGAGCGTCGATCACTGTGTCTTCCGCGGCAATTCGGCCGCGGCCGGCGGCGGGATTGGCGGAAAGACCGGCACCATGCCCGTGAGCCACTGCACGTTCAGCGGGAACACGGCCACGGTTCGGGGCGCCGCGGCGTGCGCCGGCGCACTTCGGAACTGCATCCTGTGGGACAACGGCGACAACGGGTTGGACGTCGGCATGACCGTCGACTATTCCTGCGTCCAGGGTGGGTATGACGGCACCGGGAACATCGACGCCGACCCGCTCTTTGTCGACGCGGCCGGCGACGATTTCCATCTCAAGTCCGAGGGTGGACATTGGACTGCCGGCGGCTGGGTCACCGACGCGGTGACCAGCCCGTGCGTCGATGCCGGCGATCCGGCCGATGCCTATTCCACCGAACCGCTGCCCAACGGCGGGCGGGTCAACATGGGAGCCTACGGCAACACCTCCCAGGCCTCGAAGTTCGGTGGCAACACCTCGCCGGTGATCTCGGACATCCCCGCCCAGACCTGCGCCGAGGACGCCTCCGCCGGCCCGGTGGCCTTCACCGTGTCCGACGCGGAGACCGCGGCTGGCAGCCTGCTCCTGAGCGGAGCCTCGAGCAACACGGCCTTGGTTCCCAACGCCAACATCGCCTTCGGCGGCAGCGGCGCAAGCCGCACGGTCACGGTGACCCCTGCCCCCGGTCTTTCGGGCACGGCGACCATCACGGTTACGGTGACCGATGCGGGAGGCCGGACGGCCAGCGACACCTTCGTCCTGACGGTGTCAGCGGTCAACGACCCGCCGAGCATATCGAGCTTCAGCCCGGCTGACCCGGTGACGGTGGCCGCCGGTGCCACGCAGTCCTTCAGCGTGGAGGCCTGGGACCCCGACGGCGACGCGCTCGCCTACGCGTGGACCATCGACGGCGGGGCTGTCCCGGTGACCGCTGACGCCATGAATTACAGCCCGCTGGCGGCCGACGCCGGGGCGCGCACGATTGCGGTTACGGTCTCCGACGGGCACGGCGGCTCGGTCGTCCAGAGTTGGGCGGTGACGGTGACGACCGTCAATCACGCTCCGGTGATCACCGAGGGCGCCTCGGTGGGCGTGACCATGAGCGAAGATGGTGTGCCTACGCCGTTCAGTCGCACGCTCAACGCCACCGACGCCGACGGCGACACTCTGACCTGGAGCATCTCGACACCGGCCGCGCACGGCACGGCGTCGGCCGAAGGCACCGGGACGGGCAAGGCCATCGGCTACACGCCGGCCGCCGACTACAGCGGCCCGGACAGCTTCGTGGTTCAGGTCTCGGACGGGTCGCTCAGCGACACCATCACGGTGAACGTGACGGTCACGGCGGTCAACGACGCGCCGGTGATCGCCGAGGGCGCCTCGGTGGGCGTGACCATGAGCGAGGACGGCGCGCCGACGGCCTTCAGCCTGACGCTGCACGCCACGGACGCGGAGGGCGCGGCGCTGACCTGGAGCATCTCGTCGGCGGCGGGGCACGGCACGGCGTCGGCCAGCGGCACGGGAGCCAGCAAGGCCATCGGCTACACGCCGGCCGCCAACTACAGCGGCGCCGACAGCTTCGTGGTGCGGGTCTCCGACGGGACGCTCACCGACACGATTGTCGTGAACGTGACAGTCACGGCGGTCAACGACGCCCCGGTGATAACCGAGGGCACGTCGGTTAGCGTGACCATGAGCGAGGATGGCGCGCCTACGCCGTTCAGTCGCACGCTCAACGCCAGCGACGTCGATGGCGACACCCTGGCCTGGAGCATCTCGATGCCGGCCGCACACGGCACGGCGTCGGCCAGCGGCACGGGGGCGAGCAAGGCCATCGGTTACGCGCCGAATGCCAACTACAGCGGCACTGACAGCTTCGTGGTCCGGGTCTCCGACGGGGCGCTCGCCGACACGATCACCGTTAACGTGACGGTCACGGCGGTCAATGACGCACCAACGGCCAACGCCCAGGTCGTCACGACAGCCGAGGATACGGCCAAGGCCGTCACCCTGACCGGATCGGACGTGGAGGGCGGCGCGCTGACCTTCGCGGTGGTGACCGGCCCGGCGCACGGGACACTCTCCGGCAACGGGGTGAGCCTGACCTACACGCCGGCGGCCGACTACAACGGCCCGGACAGCTTCACCTTCAAGGTGAACGACGGCGCGCTGGACTCCCCCGCCGCGACAGTCTCGATCACGGTCACGGCGGCCAACGACGCCCCGGTGGCCAACGGCCAGAGCCTGGAGACGGCGGTGAACACCTCCAAGGCGATCACGCTGACGGCCGCGGATGTCGATGGCGGCGCGCTGAGCTACGTGATAGTCAGCGGGCCGTCGCACGGGGCATTATCCGGGAGCGGAGCCGGCCGGACGTACACTCCGGCTGGCGGCTACAGCGGGCTGGACAGCTTCACGTTCAAGGCCAACGACGGGCTGGCGGACTCCAACGTGGCGACGGTGTCGATCCTGGTGGGCGGGGTGAGCGGCTCGGTTAGGGTCTGGGGCTACAACAACTCCGGCCAGCTGGGGCTGGGCACAACGACGACGGTCAAGTCGCCGGCGGCGGTGCCCGGCCTGAGCGGCGTTGCGGCTTTGGCGGTCGGCGAGTTCCACACGCTTGCGGTGATGGCCGACGGCACGGTCATGGCGTGGGGGTCGAACAAGTACGGCCAGGTGGGCGACGGGACGCTCACGAGCCGGAAGACGCCGGTGGCCATCGCCATGCCGGGCGGGGCCAAGGCGGTGGCGGCGGCGGCCGGTCAGTACCACTCGGTGGCGCTGCTGGATAGCGGCACGATCGCCGTCTGGGGCTACAACGTCCACGGCGAGCTGGGTCTGGGGACGACCACCACGGTAAAGGTCCCGACGGTCAATGCACACGCCGGCCTGGCCGCCGGAGTGACTGCGGTGGCGGCCGGGCGCAACCACACGCTGGCGCTCCTGAACGGCGGTGGTGTGGTGGCCTGGGGCTACAACAACCGCGGCCAGCTGGGCAACAACTCGACGACGGCCAGCAAAGTGCCGGTGGCGGTGAAGGACGGGACCGGACTGGCCAACCTGTCCGGGGTGACGGCGATCGCGGCCGGAGGCTACCACAGCATGGCGCTGGTGGCTGGCGGCGAGGTGCGGGCCTGGGGCTACAACGCCACCGGCCAGTTGGGCGACGGGACACTGACGAGCCGCAAGCTGCCTGTGGCGGTTTCGGGGCTGAGCGGTGTGAGCGCGGTGAGCTGCGGGCTTTCGCACACGCTGGCGCTGCTGGCTGACGGGACGGTCCGGACCTGGGGTGCGAACAAGTACGGTCAGCTGGGCAACAACTCGACGGTGACCGGGAAGGTGCCCGCGGCGGTTCCCGGGCTGGCCGGCGTCTCGCGGATCGCCAGCGGCCTGAACCACAACCTGGTGCTGCTGACCGACGGGACGGTCAAGGTTTGGGGCTACAACATCTACGGGCAGTTGGGACTGGGCACGACGACGCTCAGCAAGGTGCCCGTGACGGTGTCCGGTCTCTCAGGTGGCGCGGTTCCGGCCGCCGGCGGTAGCCAGAGCATGGTCATCACCATGCCATAGCCGTTCGGACCGCGGGCATCGTCCTCAGCGCGGCCCTATCCGCAGCGCCCAGATCTCCCCGGTGGAGTTGCTCCAGGCCAGGCAGAGCTTGTTGATGGTGTCGTATTGGATCCAGCCCAGGCCCTCGGACGGACGGGCCGGGACCTGCACCTCGAACCAGGAGTTGCGCTTCGCGTCGTAGACCCAGGTGTCGGTGACGTGGCGGCCGCCGTGGGCCACGAAGAGTTCGTTGCCCGGGTCGTAGCAGACGGAGTGCGAGAGGACCGCGGGCGGCCTGGCCTGCGGCCGGATCTCGCCCCAAGTCCCGGTGGTCAGGTCGAAGGCCCAGGTGTCGTCGAAGCCTTTGGCGCCGTATATCGGGCCGCCGAAGAGCACGATGGCCTTGAGCGGGGGCACGTGCGCGGCGATCTGGCCCGGGCAGTTGCGCTCCGGCGGGGCGACCTTCCCCGGGAAGCCCGACCAGGTCTTCCTCTCGAAGTCCAGGACCTCCATGGTGTGGCCGTTGTACTTGTAGACCAGTCCGCCGACGACGGCCAGCGCCTCGGCGTGCTCGTTCAGCGGCGAGTACAGGCTCCAGGTCCGCGGTTCCATGGCGAACAGGCAGCTGGCCCCGCGCCCCTTCTCGCCGCTGTTCTGGGCGCCGATGAAGAGGAGCGCGTCCTTGCCCGGCAGATAGGTCAGGCCGCCCGGGACGTTGCCGTTGTCCAGCGGGAAGGTCTCGCCGTCGCCGCGGAACGGCTTGGAGAGCTGGTCCCAGCGGTCGGCGGCGGCGCTGAAGGCCTGGACCGCGAAGTCGCGCGAGGCGGCCACGTACCAGCCGCGCTTGGTGTCGAAGGCCACCGCACAATGGCCGGCCATGGGACTCCTGCCGTTCATCTTCTGCCAGGCGCCCTGCCAGGGGCTCTGCCCCGGGACTGGCGCCGGGGCGGGCCCGGCCGGCGCGGCCTTGAGCGCGGCGTCCAGCCAGGCGCGGTCCAGGGTGCCGGTGATGCGCAGGTTCTCGACGCGCCGGACGGTGCCGGTGCCGCCCATGGCCGGCCGCACCGCCGGGTAGACGTAGCCGGCCGGCAGCTGGCCGTTGAGGGCGGGCTGGCCGTTCATCGTGACCGTCAGCCTGCCGTTGGCCAGCGTGTAGACCATGGCTGCCGCCGCGCCCTCGGTGATCTTGCTGCCGGACTCGGCGATCTGCGCCCGGCTGGCGCCCACGACCCAGGCGCCGGCCCCCTCGGCCCTGAGCATCGCGGCCACCGAGCCGTCGTAGCCCGCGGTCACGAAGTACACATTGGCGCCGGCCTGGTTCGGCAGCCGGTCGCAGCCCACGCCGAAACGGACCTCCAACCCGCGGGAGTCCCACATGGCCCGGTGCTCGACGCGGTCGGCGCGCCACCCCTGGTTCAGGGTGACGCGCAACTGGCCCTTCTCGACCTGGGCCTGGGCTGTGCCGGTCACCGGCCAGTCTTCGGCCTGGCGGGGATCCTGGAAGTCGTAGGCCAGTTCGGCGGCCAGGGTCTGGGGGTCGAAGCGGACCAGCCGTCCCCGGAAGAGGGCCTGGACCCTGCCCTGCATGCCCTCCGGGCTGCCGGCCAGCGCGGTCAGGGCCAGGGCCTGCAGCCGGTCGATCTCGGCCCTCTGCGCCGCGGCGAACTTGGTCGAGCCGTGCGCCTTGGCGAAGGCCTCCAGCGCCGCCAGGAGCGCCTTGCCCTCCGCCGCCGAGGGCTTGGCCGCCTTCCCCAGCGGCGCGACGCTCTGGTCCCAGGCGGCCTTGGCCGCGCCCTCCACCGCGCCGAGCCTCAGGGCGTCGACCCGCGCGGCGTAGCGCCCGGCCATGGGGTGGGCCCCGGCGCTCTCCAGCGCCCGGCCGGCGACCGCGGCGTCGCCCTTGGCCAGCGCGGCGATGGCCTGGGCCACGAACCCGTCGGCGGTCGCGGGCTCAGGCTCGGGCAGCAGCCGCGCGAGCTCGCCCGGGGCCAGCTCCGCGAAGGCGATGCGGTACTCCGTCTTCTTGCGTTCCCCGCCGACGGAGTACCAGCGCTCCACCTCGAAGGCGTCGGCCGCCACCGTCCGAATGGTGGCGTTGTGGACGATGTCGCCCCTGGTGCGCAGCGCGACTTCCTTGCCGATCAGCGCCTTGAGGGCCGCCTCGCGGGCCGAATCCCGGTTGGCCAGTTCCCGGGCCACCCCGTCGAGGGCCCGGAGGTCGGCGGCCACCAGCGCCCCGAGATCGGCCGGGATCCTGGCGCGCTCGGCGGCCACCAGGGCCGCGGCCTCGCGGTTCCGGCCGGCCAGGGCCTGGACGTCGAAGGCCTCCAGCAGCGCGTCGCGCTGCCGTCCGGCGTCGGCGAGCTTCCGCTTGCGCTCGAGCTCCGCGACGTTCTTGAGCTCCTCGGACAGCCGGGCGCGCAGCGCGGCCAGCCGCGGGGCCCAGGCGGCATATTTCACGCCGGCCACCTTGTCCAGCTCGGCCAGGGCCCGCTGCGGCTCCCCGTCCCGCGAGAGCTTCTCGGCCGCCCCCAGCGCCGCGCGCAGGCGGTCCTCGGCCCCCCGCCGGAGCGCGTCGCCCTCGGCGCGCAGCTTCGGCCCGAGCAGGTCGGCCAGCCGCGCCGGGCGCCGGTCCAGCTCGGCCAGGGCCGCGTCGTAGTCTCCGGCGGCGGCGAGCTTACCGGCGCGCTCCCGGATGCCGGACAGCTCGGCGTCGACCGCCGCGTCGCGGGCCTTGGCGATCTCCGCGCAGGTGTCCTCGGCCTTCAGTCCCCAGACCCCCGCGCCGGGCCGGCCGCCGATCCTCCGGAACCCGGCTATGGCCTCGTCGTACGACCCCGGATGGTCGCGCCACCACTGCTCCGCCGCCTTGTACTGCTCCTCGAAGCTCGGACCTTCCTTCGGGGGCGGGGGCGGCGGCACCGGCTGGACCGGCGGCGTCACGGCGGTGGGACCGGGTCCGGTCTCGACGGGCCTGCGCATGCTCCGCCCGACCAGCCAGCCGCCCAGCAGCAGCAGGGCCAGGGCGGCGACGGCCAGGCCGACGCGCAGGAGCCCGCCGCGGCTCCGCGTGGGAATGGCCTTGGTGCTGTCGGTGATGCCCGTGCCCAGGCGGGTCGACGGCCGGCGGCCGGCCACCGGGCGGTAGGCGCCGGTGCCGCGCGGCCGGGTCGCGGGGGCCCCCGCGGTCCCGGCGGCCGCCGCCGCGCGGGGCGGGGCCAGCTTCGGCGCTCGCCCGGCCAGGACCAGCTCCAGGTCGGCGATCAGCGCGGTGGCGTCGGGGTAGCGCTCCTCGGGCTTCTTGCCCATCATCCTGGCGATCAGCCGGGCGCAGTTCTCGGAGACCGCCGGGTTGGCGTCCTTGGCCCAGGGCACCGGATCGCTGATGTGCTTCATCATGACCACGGCCGGCGTCGGACCGGAGTACGGCGTCTGCCCGGTGACCATCCGGAAGAGCGTGGCGCCCAGCGAGTAGATGTCGCAGCGGCCATCGATGGTGGTCTCGCCGCGGGCCTGCTCGGGCGAGACGTAGTGCGGCGTGCCCATCATCGTGCCGGTCTGGGTCAGGCTCAGGTCGGAGTCGGCCTGCTTGGCCAGGCCGAAGTCGCAGAGCTTCACCTTGCCCTCGGGGCTGACCATGATGTTGTCCGGCTTGACGTCGCGGTGGACGATGCCCAGCCGGCCGGCGCACTCCAGCGCCCGGGCCACCTGCAGGGCGATGCCCAGCGCCCGCGGCTCGTCCAGGAAGCCGCCGTCGGGGATCAGCTGGGCGACGCTCCGGCCCTCGACGTACTCCATGGCCAGGTAGTGGAAGCCGCCGGACTCGCCGACGTCCAGGGCGCTGACGATGTTCTCATGGTTGAGCTTGCCGGCCAGCCGCGCCTCGCGCTGGAAGCGCTCCACGAAGTCCCCGCCGCGAGCCAGGTTCTTGCGCAGGACCTTCAGGGCCACCAGGCGCTGCAGGGACAGCTGCCGGGCCAGGAAGGTCGCGCCCATGCCGCCCTCGCCGAGCTTGCGGATGAGCTCGAAGCCCTCGATGGGCTGCTTGGGCCGGTCGGGGGAGCCCTGGGCGGCGAGCAGCACGTCGAGTTGCACGCGCGTCAGGAAGCCCTGCTCCACGAGAATCTCGCCGAGGGGCAGCTGCGAACCGGCCGCGCGCCGCGCCTCGAGCTCGGCCAGGGCCGCGTCGAGCTGCTCGGGCGTGATCAGCCCGCGATCGACGGCCAGGCGGCCGATCTGTGGAAGGCGGTTGTCGGACAAGGCGCGGCCTCTTCCTGCTTCCTCGGCTCCCCCCGGCCGGCGGCCGGACCGGCTATAGTATAGCCCGTAACCCGGGAGTGGCAAGGCGGCCATAGGCGCCGGCCAGCGCACCCGTGACTTCCGGCCCCCGGCCCGGTATAATGAATCGGTCAGCGCCGCCGGGGGGCCGGCGGCCGTGGCCGGGAGGTGTCCCCATGATGCCGCGCATCGCCGCCGGAATCGCCGCCGTCCTGCTCGCCGGCTCCGCGCTCGCCGACGAGATCACCCTCAAGAAGGAGTTCGGCGGCGACGTCATCCAGTGCCAGATATACAAGGAGACCGACGAGTACATCAACTACATCGACATCAAGAAGGACCAGGACGCCGGCTGCGCCCGGAGCATAGTCGAGAAGGTGACCAAGAGCGACAAGCCGCTCGTCGACGTGGAGGCCTTCTTCCTGCGCAAGGCCGGCGAGGCCAAGGACAAGACCTCCGCCGACGCCGCCCGGGCCAAGGCCGAGGAGGCCCGCAAAGCCGCCGAGGCCGCGGGCAAGGCCGCCGGCGACAAGAAGACCGGCAAGCTGACCATGCGGCCCATGAACGAGACCTCCGGCGTCAAGGTGGTGCCCTCCCACGGCGCCGGCGGCGGCTCCGAGCTGATCGTCGATCCCTTCCCCGAGGAGGGCACTCCCACCGTCAAGCCGCCGGCCAATAAGAAGTGACGCCATTGGACCCATAGGTCCTATAGGTCGTATAGGACCTATGGAGCTCCCTTTGACAACCCGCGCCCACCGGCGAGAATCGCCCCCATGCGCCGCGCCGAGGTCTACCTGCACCGCAACATGGTCCCCTACGGGGGGCTCGGCGGCCACACCGCCGTGGTCTTCGACGTGCTTCGCGCCTCCACCACGGCGGCGGCGGCGCTCGAGGCCGGCGCGGAGTTCGTGATCCCCTTCGCCGACATCGCCGAGATGCGCGACTTCCGCGAGCGGCTGCCCGCCGCCGCCGCCGCGCGCTGCCTGCTGGCCGGCGAGCGCGGGGGCCTGGCCGCCCCGGGCTTCGACCTGGGCAACAGCCCCGGGGAGTTCACCCGTCAGCGGGTCCGCGGGCGGATCGTGCTCTTCTCCACCACCAACGGCACCGACGCCCTGGCCCGCGCGGCCGAGGCCAACCGGCTGCTCTTCGGGGCCTTGCTCAACACCGGGGCGCTCGCCCGCGAGCTGCTCAAGACCGCTCGGCGCGAGCACGAGGAGCTGGCCCTGGTCTGCGCCGGCACGGAGCTGTCCGCGTCGCTCGAGGACATCCTGGCCGCCGGGCTGCTCCTGGATCGCCTGGGGGCGCGCGGCGGGGAGTGGGAGCTCGACGACGGGGCCCGCGTGGCCCTGGCCGTCGCCGCCGAGTGGAAGGGCCGCGAGCGCGAGGCCATGAGCCTGGCGGTCGGCGGCCGCAACGTCGCCAAGCTGGGCATGGAGGCGGACATCGAGTTCGCCTCGCGGGTCGACAGCCTGGACCTGGTCCCTGAGCTGGTGCCCGGCAGCGGCGAGTTCGCCGGCGTGGAGGTGCTGGTGCCCGCCGGACGGGCAGCCGCGCCCGGAGCCGCCGGCGGGCCCGCCCCCGCCGCGCCGAAGGTCGCGCCCGCCGAGGCGCCCGCCAGCGACGGGAAGCCCCGCAGGAACCCGAAGAGCCCGAAGGACCGGAAGGTCCGCCGGGGCTGACCCCTGCGGCTCAGGCCGGCTTGCCGTCGGTGCTTCCGTCCGCAGCCGGACCGGCGCACCGCCGGCGCCGCAGCCACCAGACGTAGACGGCCAGCACCGCGGCGCAGAAGACCGCCGCCCCGATGATCACCTTGGAGAAGTGCGCCTTGATGACCTCCTGCTCGGCGCCGATGAAGTAGCCGAAGCAGGTCAGCACCGTGCACCAGATGGCCGCCCCGAGCAGCGTGTAGAGCGAGAACCTGAGGTGGTTCATCCCGGCCAGCCCCGCCGGGATGGAGATGAGGTGGCGGATCACCGGCAGCAGCCGGCCGATGAAGGTGGCCACCTCGCCGTGCTTCAGGAAGAAGGCCTCGGCCCGGATGAACTTCTTCTCGCTGATCAGCACGTACTTGCCGTACTTGAGGACCAGCGGCCGGCCCAGCCACCTGGAGACGAAGTAGTTGGCGTAGGCGCCGATCAGGCTGCCGACCGTCCCGCAGAGAATGGCGAGCGTCGCGCTCATCTGCCCCTGGTGGGCCAGGTACCCGGCCGGGGGCATGACCAGCTCGCTCGGCACGGGCAGCACCGAGCTCTCCATGGCCATGAGGATGAGGATGCCCGGATAGCCCAGGGCGTCGATGGCCGCCACCAGCTGGTGGAAGGCGTCCATCACCCAGGTCATGAAGTCGTGCATGGCGGGCATTCTATGCCCGTTGCATCTCGAATGCCAGCGGGTAAACTCCTCAGAAGAGCGGGAGGCTGGCCTCATGTCCGGAGCGGGGCTGTTGCTGGCGATGGTGATCTGCGCTGGCGCCGGGCCGGCGGCGGCGCCGCCCGGCGCACCACCGGCCAAGTCCGGATCGGTGCGGGTCCTGACCTGGAACATCCAGTACGGCGCCGACCGGGGCGATGAGGTCAACGGCTGGCCCGAGCGCAAGGAGCTGCTCCGCAGGGCGTTGGAGGACGAACGTCCCGACCTGCTCTGCGTCCAGGAGGCGCTCGCCGGGCAGCTCGAGTTCGTGGACGGCGTCCTTCCCCGGCACTCGCGCGATGGCGTTGGGCGCGACGACGGCCGGAAGGCCGGCGAACACTGCGCCATCTACTGGGACAAGCAGCGCTTCGAGCGCTCCGCCGGCGGAACCTTCTGGCTGAGCGAGACCCCGGACAAGCCCGGACCGTCCTGGGGAGAGCAGTACAACCGTGTCTGCACCTGGGTGCGGCTCAAGGACAATACCGCGGGCCGCACGCTGCGGGTCTTCAACGTGCACCTGCCGCTCCTAGAAGAAGCGCGAAAGAAGGCTGCCGGGCTCGTGGCCGAACGCGTCAAGGGTTCGCCCGAAGGCGATGCGCTTATCGTCGCGGGCGACCTCAACTCCGGCCCGGAGAGCCCGGCCTGGGCTGCACTGGAAGCCATCGGGCTGGTCAACGCCGAGGCTGCCGCAGGGCGGAAGCCCGGCACCGCGACCTTCCATCGCAATGGCATCCCCCTGGTCTGCCTCGACGCCATCTTCGCCGCGAAGTCCTGGACGGCGAAGGAACATCGGGTGATCGGCGGCCTTCTGCAGAAGGCGTACCCCTCGGACCACTTCGGCGTTGCCGCGGTCCTAGAATACGGAGAGTGAAATGCGCATCCACTTCCACGGCGCGGCGGGCACCACCACCGGCTCGATGCACGTCCTGGAGTTCGAGGGCGGCCGGCGGGTGCTGCTCGACTGCGGCCTGTACCAGGGCCACCGCAAGGAGGCCTTCGAGAAGAACCGCAACCTGCCCTTCAGCGCCCGGGAGCTCTCGGTCTGCGTGCTCTCCCACGCGCACATCGACCACAGCGGCAACCTGCCCTCGCTGGTCAAGGCCGGATTCCGCGGCCCGATCGTGACCACCCCGGCAACCCGCGACCTCTGCGCGGTGATGCTCGAGGACAGCGGCCGGCTGCAGGAGTCGGACGTGAAGTTCGTCAACAAGAAGCGCCTGGCCGAGCACAAGCGGCCCTTCGAGCCGCTCTACACCCCCCAGGACATCCCGCCGGTGATGGAGCTCATGGAGCCCCTGCCCTACCGAACGGGCCGCGAGCTCGTCCCCGGCGTGACCGTCACGCTCTTCGATGCCGGGCACCTGCTGGGCTCGGCGTTGGTGGCCCTGGACTTCACCGAGGGCGGACGCAGGCGCCGGCTGGTCTTCACCGGCGACCTGGGCCGGAGGGGCCAGCCCATCCTGCGCGACCCCGAGCCGGTGACCAGCGCCGAGATCCTCATCACCGAGAGCACCTACGGCGACCGCCTCCACCCCAAGGACGAGAACGTCCAGGCCAAGCTGGTCGAGCTTTTCGGCCAGGCCGCCGCGCGGCGCTCCAAGCTGATCATCCCGGCCTTCAGCGTGGGTCGCACCCAGCAGCTGCTCTACTTCCTGAACGAGCTCCACCGCGCCGGCCGTCTGCCGGCCATCCCGGTGTACGTGGACAGCCCGCTGTCCAACAGGGCCACCGAGGTCTTCGAGCGCCACCCGGAGTGCTTCGACGCCGAGGCCTCCGCGCTCTTCCGCGGCCAGTCCGAGCCCTTCGCCATGCGCGGGGTGACCTACGTCACCGCCAAGGAGGAGTCCCAGCGGCTCAACGACGCGCCCGGCCCCTTCGCGGTCATCTCCGCCTCGGGGATGTGCGAAGGCGGGCGCATCCTCCACCACCTGCGGCACGGGGTGGACGACGCCCGGAACATCGTCCTGCTGGTCGGCTTCCAGGCGGAGAGCACCCTGGGCCGGCGCATCCAGGAGAAGCAGGAGTTCATCCGCATCTTCGGCGAGGAGCACCGCCTGCGCGCCGAGGTCCACACCATCCAGGCGCTGTCCGGCCATGCCGACCGCGAGGAGATCCTGGCCTATTTCCGGAGCACCGGGCCGCTGCCGAAGACCGCCTACGTGGTCCATGGCGAGCCGCCGGCCTCCGCGGCCATGGCCGAGTCGCTCCGGGCGCTGGGCATCGGCAATGTGGTGACGCCGGCGGCGGGCCGGACGGAGACGGTCTGACCACCGACGGTCGGCTTTGGGCTTTCGGCTTTGGGCTTTGGGAACAGCCATTGCTCCGATAGCTGAATGCCGAATGCCGACTCCCACCAGCCGTTCTTGGTGACTTGGTGTCTTGGTGGTGGACCCGCGCCGCTTGACTTGTCCCCCCGGCCGTCTATGCTTCCTGCCGGCCGGGCTGCACAGCCTCTCGGCTAGTTAAGGAGCGCCCTGTGGACAACCTCCAGCCGTCCCCCGAGCCCACCTTCGGACAGCAGCCGGCCGGGCAGCTGCCGCCCGCGCCTGCGCAGACGCCGCCGGCCGCTCCTCCCCCCTACGGCTACGGGCGCTATGTCCCGCCGCCGCCGCCACCCCCGCCGCGCCGCAGCCGTCTGGGCACGATAGTCCTGGTGCTCCTGGGCGTAGGCGTCCTGGGCATGGTGGCGCTCGGCCTGATCGGCCGCCACCTGATCAACACCTTCAACTACTCCTCCGGCGGGGACGGGATGGCCGGCTACGACCTGGGCGTCGAGGAGCACGGCGACGGGCCGAAGAGCATCCTGATGATCCCGGTGCACGGCATGATCGTGCCCGACGAGGGCGCCGGCCCGGCGGTGATCCAGCAGCTCCGCCGGCTGCACAGCGAGAACCAGCCGTCCGGCATCCGGGTGGTCATCCTGCACGTCGACTCGCCCGGCGGCGACGTGACCACCTGCGACATCATCGACGACGAGATCCGCAAGTGCCGGGAGAAGAACATCAAGTTCGTGGCCTTCTTCGGCGACCTGGCCGCCTCGGGGGGCTACTACGTCTCGGCCCGGGCGGACCGGATCATCGCCCGGCCGACCAGCATCTGCGGATCGATCGGCGTGCTCATGATGCACTTCGACGCCGGCAAGCTGCTCACCGAGAAGCTCGGCGTCCGCGACGAGAGCGTGATCAGCGGTCCCTACAAGGACGTGCCCAGCCTCTTCCGGGCGATGACCCCGGAGGAGCGGGCCTACATGCAGAACATCGTCGACAAGCTCTACGCCCGCTTCGTGGGCATCGTCGCCGACGGTCGGGGCATGAAGGAGGTCGACGTCCGCAAGTTCGCCGACGGACGGGTCTTCCTGGCCGACGAGGCCAAGAAGCTCGGGCTCATCGACGACATCGGGCACCGCGACATGGCCATCGCCGAGGCCCGCAGGCTGGCCGGCTCCAGCGACGCGGCGGTGATGATCTACCGCCGGAAGATCAGCCCGCTGGAGGCGCTGCTCCAGGGCGGGGCCAATTCCGGGCCGCTGCCCCGCGAGGCCCAGACCATGGCCCGCATGGCGCTGCACCCCAGGATGCTCTTCCTCTGGCGGCCGTGACCGCCGGCTGAAGCGCGCCCGGGCCGCGTCCCGGGCGCCCCGCTCCGGGCGGGCCGACCCGGAATATGACGAAGGCGAACCGGTAATGTTGAAGGCCGAACCCGAACCGTCCGCGATCACCCGCGCCCCGCGCCTCTATCTGCCGGCGGCGGCGGTGGCCTTCGGCTCCGGCGTGGCCCTGGCCAGGCTCCTCGATCTCCCCGCCGACCGCGTGCTGGTCGCCGCCGCCGCGGCGGTCCTCCCGGTTCTGGCTGGCTGCCTGCTCAAGCGCCGCGCCGCGATGGCCGCCGGGGCGCTGGCCCTGGTCCTCCTGGCCGGCGCGCTCGACTTCGCGGTCCGGGCCTCTTCGCGGCCGGCCGCCGACCTGGGTTCGCTGCTGGGGCTGGAGGAGGACCGGCCGGTCCTGACGGTGGTCACCGGGCGGATCGCGGAGCTGCTGCCGGTGTCGGCGCCCGGCGGGCGCGGCTACATCCGGGCGGTCCTGGAGGTCGACGCGGTCGGCCCGGAGGGGCGGAGCCGGCCGGCCTCCGGCCGGGTGCGGCTGACGCTGGAGGGCGAGGCCGGAGACCTCCCGCCCGGGGTGCGCCCGGGGGTCATGGTCCGGCTGCCGATGCTGGTCCGGGCCCCCGAGCGGCAGCGCGCGCCGGGCGGCATGGACTTCGCGGACTACGCCGCCACCCGCGGGATCTGGACGGTCGGCTCGTCCCCCGCGGCGCTCTGCCAGCCGGCCGCGGACGGGGGCGCGTCGCCGGCCGGGTGGCTGCCCCGGCTGCGCGAGCACCTGGCCGGCATCGTCCGCCGGGAGATGCCCGAGCGCGAGGGCGCGCTGCTCAACACCCTGCTGATCGGCTGGCGCAGCGAGATGGACCCCGAGGACGAGCTGGCCTTCACCCGCACGGGCACCGGGCACCTGCTCTCGGTCAGCGGCATCCACGTGATGCTGCTGGTCGGGGCGGTGTGGTGGGCGCTGCGCATGCTGCGCACCCCGCCGCGCCTGTCGGCCGCGGCCCTGGTGCTCTTCGCGGTCGGCTACGCCGAGCTGGCCGGGGCGGGCGCCCCGGTGGTGCGCTCCGCGCTGATGGCCGCGCTCTTCCTGGGAGGCATGACCATCGAGCGCGAGTCCGACGGGGTCAACAGCCTGGGCGGGGCCTTCCTGGCGATCCTGGCGGTCTGGCCGCGGGAGCTTTTCACCGCCAGCTTCCAGCTGTCCTTCATGGCCGTGGCCTTCCTGATGGTCGTCACCCCGGTGCTGGAGGGGGCGTGGCGCTCCTGGCGCGGCCTGCGCCCCGAGGACCTGGCCGCCGAGCGGCGCGAGCTCTGGCGGGCCCGGGCCGGGCGCTGGCTGCGGCTGTCGCTGTGCTCCTCGCTGGCCGCCACGCTCGGGACCATGCCGCTGATCGTCAGCTGCTTCGGGCTGATCTCGCCATGGGCGGTGCTGGTCAACCTCGCGGCCATCCCCCTGGCCGGCCTGGCGCTGGCGCTGGGGCTGATCTTCCTGGTCGTCGGCGTGATCGTCCCGCCGCTGGCCCCCGTGCCGGCGGCGCTGGTCTGGGGCGCGCTGTGGCTGCTCGAGAACCTGGTCGCGGCCGCCGAGCGCCTGCCGGCCTGCGCGGTCACAGCCGACGCCCCGCCGGTCTGGGCCCTGCTGGCCTTCCACGCCCTGGCCCTGGCGCTGCTCCTGGCCCTGCGCCGGCCGGGCCGCTGGCGGCTGCCGGCGGTTGCCGCGGCCATGGTCCTGGCGGTCCTGACCAGCCTGTCCGGCTGGCTGCTGAGGGCGCCGGCGCCGGACGGCACCCGGGTGACGGTGCTGGCTTCGCGGCGCGGGGCGGCCGCCGTCGTGGAATCGCCTTCCGGCCGGAAGGCCTGCCCCTGGCCGGGCGGGAGCCGGGAGCTCGTGGACCTGCTCAGGTCGGAGCGGCTCGGCGGCATGGACCTCGTCGCGGTCGGCGCGGACCGGGAGAGCCAGGTCTCCGGGGCCGGGCTGCTATTCCGTTCCGGGCGGGCCGGGCGGCTGGCCGCTCTGGAGGGGGCCGTGGCCACCCCGCAGCTGCTGGAGCTGCTCCGGTCCCGGCCGGAGGCGGAGCGCTTCGGGCCGGGCTGGAGCGCCCGGCTCGGCGGGCTGGACCTCCGGGCGATCGGGGCGGGGTCGCGCTCCGGGGCCGAGGAGTCGGCGCGGCCCCGGCCGCTGATGCTCCTGGCCGGCCCGGGCGAAGGGCCGCCCGGGCCAAGCGGCGGGACGGTGCTCTTCGCGGACCTGAGCAACGGATACACGGTGCGCGCCGCGGCGGCGGAGGCCGCGGCCGGGCGGCTGCGCGCCGACGTGGTCGTGCTGGGCTTCGCCTGGCGCCCGGCCCGCGAGAGCCTGGCCATGCTCCGGGCCACCGGGGCGCGGGTGGCCGTGCTGGGTCTGAGCCCCTTCGAGGCCTCCGAGCCGGCCGGGCGCGAGCTGGCGGGCCTGTGCCGCCGCGCGGGCATGCTGCCGCTGGCGACCGCCGACCTCGGCTCGCTGCGCTGCACGGTCAAGGACGGCGGCGTCGAGATCGAGCACTACGCGGATGGATGCTGGCGAAGGCTTGGCCGAGTCAGTTGTCGGACCGGCCCGACTGGTCCGACGAGTCCGGCCGGGCGGACAGCTCCGAAGCCTACCCCTCCCGCAGCGCCCTGATCACCCGCCGGTAGTCCCACTCGAGCCCGGCGCGGCGGGAGATGTCGGCGACCACGGCTCGGTACGTCTCGTAGAGCTCCATGCCGCGCGCGCGGCCCTCGCCGTCGCAGAAGTAGGTGCGGCAGCCGATGGGCCGGTACTGGCGGGCGGTGCACTTGCCCTCGACCCGGTAGGGGCAGATCAGGTCCTCGGGGTGCCGCGGAACGGCCGGCGCCGGAGGCGGACCGGCCAAGGCCAGGACCTCGCGCTCGAGCCGCGAGGCGTAGAGGATCTCGCCGTGCGTGCCGAAGTCGCAGCAGCTCCCGCAGGCCCGGCAGCCGCGCTGGATGCCGGCGAGTTCCTCGTCCATCCGGCGGTAGAGGGCCAGGACCTCCGCGACGACCTCGGGGGGCAGCGTCATGCGGCGGCTCCTACTTCCTGTCCCCGGCTCCGGCCCCGGCGGCGGCGGCCTCCCGGCGCCGCAGGGAGACCTGGGCCTTCTCGGCCTCGTCGACCTGCCGGCAGAACTCCGTGAAGCGGCCGTAGTCGGCGGGGGTCACGGCCTGGGCCGGCAGCGTCGCGCGGCGGGTGACGCTGAAGCCGCCGGCGGTGCGCGCGAAGAGCAGGTTGTAGGTCCCGAACCGCCCGGAGATCACCGTGTCCGCCGGGAGCCCCGCGACCTCCAGCTCCGGCGGCAGCCGGAAGCTCAGGGTCTCGTGGAACACGCGCGGCTCGGCGATCTTCAGCGGGTACTTGCGGGAGGGGTCCATGGCCAGGTCGGAGGCCAGGCGCACGGGCTTGAGCCCCGGCGGGCAGATCAGCCGTCCGCCGCCGCCGGCCTGGAGGTAGGCGCCCCGCTCGAAGCGGCAGGAGGCGGTCAGCGGCGTGCCCGGTTCGGCGACGGCGCCGAGGTCCAGGTCGGCCAGGCTGGCCCCGCGGAACATGGCCTCCAGGTCGTTCTGGACCATGGCCCGGCAGCCGGCGGCGTCCAGGCCCGAGATCTGCTCCTTGGCCATGGCGCCGGCCGGCCCGGGGGTGATCTGGCGGAGCGTGCCCTTGAGGTTCCCGGCGGCGTCGAGCTCCAGGTCGCCCTGCAGCGAGGTGGCCGAGGAGTCCAGGGCGGTCCGGGGCAGGATCTCGAAGAAGGTCCCCGTGCGCGCGATGGCCAGCACCTTGGCGCCCTCCAGCTCCTGGCGCACCATCCCGAAGGGCATGTAGCGGCTGGACAGGTCCATCCAGCGGATGCGGCCGTCCTCCAGGCGCACGCCGACCAGTTCGGCCCGGAAGAGGTTCTCGTCGGGCATCTCCCAGGTGGGCGGCTCGTCGTCGGAGTCCTGGTGTTCGGGCGCCTTGTTGGCCCGGCCCTGGAGGACCTCCAGGCCGACGGCCTCGCCCAGCGCCAGGTACAGCATCTCCGGATCGCCCGAGCCGCTCTCCAGCACCTGGTGGGCGTTGGCCTGGCCCGCGCGGTGCCGGACGCGCCCGGCGACCAGCTGGTGGATGGCCCGGGCCTTCTCGTCGGCGGTCTTGCAGCCCTCGACCGCCTGGCGGGCGGCCTCGGCGATCAGCCCGGTCGGGCGGGTCCGGCCCAGGTAGAGGCTCTTGAAGCTGTCGGCCACGTCGCCCCAGGAGCGCTCGGTGCCGATCTCCACGAACGGCAGGAAGTGGTCGAAGTGCTCCATGTGCGGCTCGGCGTCGACCCGGGCCCGGTCCCGCGCGGTCCAGCGGTAGATGGTCAGCCCGTCCTTCTCCTCGACGCGCTCGGCGACGTCGAAGTTGTGCCGGACCACCTTGTGGGCCATGCCCTTGGGGATCATCACGATGTAGTCGGAGACCTGGTGGGGCTCGTCCAGCTGCGGCGAGCGGAAGTACCACTTGCTGAGATAGAAGCCGCCCCACTCGCGCTCCGGTTCGTCCATGCGGTACTTGTACTCCACGGTCGCGCCGGGCTCCAGCCCCGGCATGGTCAGCCGGTGCTCGCCGGGGATGATCGTGGGCTCGAGGACCGAACCGTCCTTGCCGATGGTCCGGGCCTCGGCCACCTCGCCGTAGACCGGGATCTCGCTGAGCTTCTCGACGGCCTTCTCGGTGAGGATCCGCTCGCCGTCGGCGATGAACGAGCTGGCTGCGCCGTCGGGGTAGACCCGGACCACGGTCTGGTCGAGCACCCGCACGGCGTTGGCGCGATCGTAGGTGCGCTTCCTGCTGGTCTCGATCTCCTTGCGGATGTCCAGGGCCACGGCCGCGGAGAAGTCCTCGTCGACGCCGCTCAGGCGCTCGACCAGGCGGCGCAGGCGGTGGTCGCCGGGGTTGAGTTCGAGGGCCGCGGAGTAGGCCTTGAGCGCCGCGGCCGCGTCGCCGGCGCGGGTCAGGGCCTCGCCCAGCGACCGGGGGTGGCCGGCCTCGCCGGGCACCAGTTCGGCCAGCTCCCGCCAGACGTCGGCGGCCCGGCGGAACTCGCCGGCGGCCTCCAGGCAGCGGGCCAGGTCGGCGCGCGGCCCCGGGTCGTGGGGGCGGAGCCGGACCGCGGCCTCGCGGAGCTTGACGGCCTCCTTCCACTCGCCGCGGGCCGCCAGGACCCCGGCCAGCAGCCCGGCGCAGAAGGGGCTGCCCGGCAGGGCCTTGCCCAGCTCGCGGTACTCCTCCATGGCCAGGTCCAGGTTGCCGTTGTCGCGCTGGAACTCGGCGGCCAGCAGCCTCCGGGCCGGCAGCGCGGCGGAGAGCTTGCGGGCCTCGTCGAGCCAGGCCCGGGTCTCGTTCCGCCAGCCCAGGCGCCGGGCGATCACGGCCATCTCGATGGGCACCTGCGGGCACTCCGGGGAGGCCGCCAGGGCGAGCTTGAGCTCGGCCAGGGCCTGCTCCTCGTGGCCCTCGGAGGCGAAGGCCTCGGCCAGGCGCAGCCGCGCCGGCACGAAGCCCGGGTCGCACTTGAGCGCCGCGGCGTATTCGGCGGCGGCCAGGTTCTTGCGGGCCGGCGGGGAGAGGTGTTCGGCCGAGTGGCAGGCCTCGGCCAGCTGGAAGTGCCAGGCGGCGCGGGCCGGCTCCTTCTCGACGGCCGCCTTGAGCAGGCGGATGGCCTCGTCGTCGAGGTTCTGCAGCCTGGCCAGAACGCCGGACGCCGCGATGGAGGCGGCCGGCTTCTCGGCGGCGCCGGCGGGCCCGCCGGCAGCGGCCGCGACTGGTTCGGGCGCGCCCGCCGGCAGCGGGTGCAGGGCGTCCTTCTTCTCGGCAGCCAGGGCCAGCGGGGCGCCCTGGTCGGTCAGGCGCACCGAGACGGGGGCCTGCGCGCTGAGCTTGATGAGCAGGCGGTTCCAGCCGGCGGCCAGCGCCACCGGGGTCTCGACTTCCCGCGGCAGGTTCTGGCGGAAACGGTCGCCGTCGCGGACCAGCCGGCCGTTGACCCAGACCTTGAAGGCCGCCGAGGTCCTGATCAGCAGGGCGCAGCCGCGCCGCTCCCTGTCGGACTCCACCTGGGCCAGCAGGTAGCAGGCGCCGCCGGCGGGGCGGAGGTAGTCGTAGGGCTCGAGCCGCTCGCCGCGGCCGTTGGTCGGGAGGATCCGCCACTTGTTCTTGGCGACGTAGTAGTAGCGCCCCGGGTCGTACTCGGCGGCCAGGTCGATCCACTCCTCGGGCGGGAAGACCCGGTCGTGGGTGGCGGGGATGTTCCGGCCGAACGTCCCGATCATCATCCAGTTCTCGACCAGCCCCAGCCCCGCAGCGGCCTCCTCGGCCTCCCGGGCCTGGCCGGTCTCGCGGAGCACGTCGACGAGCAGTTCGCGGGCCAGCGCCGCGGCGACCGGGGCGTCCTTGGCCGCGGAGATCTCGCGCAGCGCCTCCAGGGCCGGCTTGGTCCCCAGGACGGTGAGCCGGGCGCGCATCTCGGGGATGCGCCGGAGGGCGAGCTCGGCGCCGGGACCCTTGGGGTCCTTGCGCGCGGCCTCCAGCCACTCCAGGGCCGCCTTGTCGTAGAGCCCGCGGGCCTCGGCGGCGCCGGTCAGCGCCTCCCAGCCGGCGACGACGGGCTGCGGTGCGGGCGGCTTCCGGTCCTTGTCGGGAACCGCCTCGCCGGCGACGGCCGCCGCCGCGACCAGCGCCAGCGCCCCTGCCGTCATCAGTGCCCTGAACCTCGCACCTTGCACCCTGCACCTGGTCATGTCAGCCGCCCTCCTTCTCGGAGGCTGGTTTTTCCCTGCCGCGGTCCTTCTCCGGAGCGGCGGCCTTCCGGACCAGGGTTATCCTCTCGGACTCCAGCCGGTCGGCCTCCAGGCAGAACTTCCGGAACTCGGCGTACTTGGCCGCCGGCACGCGCACGGCCGACAGCGACAGCTGCTTCTCGATGGTCAGCCGGCCGCCCTCGGCCTTCCTGGTGATGATCACCTTGCCGAACTCGGTCTCCAGCCGGGCGTCGGCCGGCAGGGCGGCGGCGGTCAGGCCCTCCGGCAGGGTCACCTCGTAGCGGACGGAGTGCTGCCAGGCGGCCGGCAGGACCACGTCGTGCTCGCGGCGGGTGCCGGGGACGTACACCGAGAAGTGCTCCGGGAAGAGCTCGTCCTTGCCGTTGTAGCCGAGCACGCCGCGCAGCGGGTCGTCGGGCAGCTCCAGCAGGAACTCGCCGCCGGTCCGCCGCAGGCAGCCGGGGAGGTCCACCGAGTAGCGGAAGCTCACCGGCACGTTGAGGTCCTTGAGGTCCGAGCCGGTCGCGCCGACCACCGCGGCGCCCTGGTGCCGCCGGCCGTAGAGCCGGGAGAGGATCTTCGAACGGTACTCCGCCTTCTGGAAGGTCGAGCGGCAGACCATGGAGCGGTTCCCCGTGGCGGTCGAGCGCACCGTGCCCCGGGCCAGGCCGTCGAGCCCCAGGGTCAGCCGGAAGTCGCTGGTCGTGGCGTTCATCTCCGGGGCCGACGGGGGGATGTCCCGCACCTCGGCGCCGTCGGGCAGGATGACCGCCACCCGCGCGCCCCGGTCGGTGTCGAGCAGGGCGTCGATCGAGCAGTGCTGGGCGGTGCCGTCCAGCCACATCTCCGGCCGGTCCTTGGCGGCCGGCAGCCAGGCGATGCAGTGGTTGAAGTTGCTGATCAGCGGCAGGCCCAGGTCCTGGCGGGGGCGCAGGATCTCGGCGCGGATCAGCACCGGGTGGGCGACGATGCCCTGCTCGGCGAGCAGCGCGCAGATCAGGGTGGCCTTGTCCTTGCAGTCGCCGAACTTGCGCGCGACGATCTGCTCGGCCCGGTAGGGCTTGAAGCCGTGGACCCCGAACTCCCAGGCCACGTAGCGGATGTCGGTGACCACGTAGTTGTAGACCGCCCGGATCTTGTCGAGCTCGGTGGCCGCTCCGGCGCAGAGCTCCTTGGAGAGGCGCCCCACCTCCGGGCCGGCGTCATGCTGCTTGCGGATCAGGCCCCAGTACCACTTGCCGAAGGCCGCCCAGTCCTTGTAGGTGGAGACCTCCACCGTCGGGGACAGCTCGGAGGCCGGGGGCATGAAGGGCTCGGCCTCGATGCCCGGCTGGTCGCGCATCGCCCAGGTGTAGACCGTGGCCTTGTCCTCGGCGTCCTGGCCGATCTCCGGCTTGAGCTCGCAGCGCACCGCGCGGGTGTGCAGCTCCAGCCCGGCCGGGACGATGAGCACGTACTTGGCCAGGGCCGTCGGCAGCTCCTGGCGGAACTGGAAGACGTTGCCGAAGTAGCGCCCGAAGAAGCTCTGCTCCAGGTCGTCGATGCGGTACTCGAACTCGACGATGTCCCCGGCGGCCAGCGGCGGGTAGCGCAGGGCGCGCAGGGCGATCTGGCGTTCGCCCACCGGCACGACCTGCTCGGGCAGCACCCGGGCCTGCTCCTCGCGGCCGTCGGCGCGGATCACCCGGGCGGTGCGGACCACCGCGCGCTGCTCGTCGGGGTAGTAGACGATGCGGTCCTCGCCGAAGCGCTTGGCGCCGGCGTCGTTGAGGACCCGCACCATCATGTGGACCGTGCGGCTGTTGGTGCCGTCCGGGTAGACCCGGTCGATGACCTTGTTGAGCAGGAAGGCCCCCTGGCCGCTGCCGGCGGCCGGGGCCGCCGCGGCGGCGGAGAGCAGGTCGGCGGTGTTCTCGCGGTACTTGCGGTCGTAGCTGATCCGGTTCTCGGCGTACTCCACGTAGCGCTCCAGCTCCACGAAGTTGGGCTGGAGCTCCAGGGCCTGCCGCCAGGCCTCGCGGGCCCGGTCGGGCTTGCCGCTGGCCGCCAGGTACTCGCCGAGCTGGCCCAGCAGGCGGTGGTCCTCGCGGCAGACGTTGAGACCCTTCTGGCACTCCTCGATGGCCTGGTCGTACTTGCCGCTTCCGGCCAGCCAGCGGGCGCGCTCGGCGCGCAGGTCGGTGCGGTACGGGCGGCGTTCGAGCAGCTCCTCGAGGGTCTCCAGGGCCTTGTAGGTCTGCCCGGCCGCCAGCCACAGCCGGGCCAGGCGCTCGGTGTCCTGCTCGGATGAGCAGTCGAGCTTCAGCGCGGCGGCGGCGGCCTCGGCGGCGGCCGGCAGACTGCCGGCGGCCTCCAGTCCGGCGGAGTGGGTCAGCAGCCCGCGGGCGCCGGCCGATCCGGCCTTGGCCAGGGCCGCGGCGGCGGCGAAGGCCTCGGCCGCGTCGCCGCGCTCGGCGGAGAGCTCGATCTCCAGCAGCCGGACCTCCGGCGAGTCAGGGCTCAGCGTCCGGGCCCGGCCCAGGTGCGCGGCGGCCTTGCCGAAGTTGCGGTACTGGCGCAGGTAGTGGGCGGCCAGCTCCAGCTCGGCGGCGGCCGAGGGGGCCATCTTCACCGACTGCTCCAGCGCGCGGCGCCGCGGGTTCTCGTCGCTCTCGGCCCGCATCTGCCCTCCGGCGGCGGCCACCGCCGAAAGCTCGTACCAGATCCGGGCGCTGTTCGGCTCGGCCCGGGCCGCGGCCTCGAGCAGCTGGGTGTCGGCGCGCTCGCCCTTCTCGCGGTCGAAGGCCGCCAGCCGCGAGGTCAGGAAGCCCAGGCGCAGCAGGGCGGCGGCGTCCTTGGGATCGGCCGCGGCGCGCCTGGAGAAGAAGCCCAGGGCTCCGGCGTCGACTTCCGGGGCGGCGCCGGCCGCCGGCTCGACGGCCGGGTAGACCCGGTCGGCGCGGACCTCGACGTCCTTCAGCGGCGAGCCGTCCGGTGCGGTCAGGCGCAGTCGCAGGCCCCATTCCCCGTCGGCCTGGGCGACCTTGACGAGCAGGGCGTTGGCGCCGGGGCGCAGCACGGCGCCGAAGCAGTCCTGGTCGAAGGTCGCCGGCCGCCGGGCCTCGCGCTTCCAGACCTCGCGGCCGTTGACCCAGACCCGGACGCCGTCGTCGGAGGCCAGGCGCACGGCGGCGGGCAGGTCCTTCTTCCCGGAGACCTGTACGTAGGCCAGCAGGTAGGCGACCGCCTCCTGGCTGGGGCGGAGCATGCCGGCCAGATCGATGTAGCCGTCCTCGGGCTGGCAGGGGTTGCGCTGCCAGGCGACCTTGCGCTTCTTGCCGGGGTAGGTCTTGGCCAGGTCGAGCTCGGTCTCCGGCGGGAAGGCCTGGGCGAAGCCCTGGCCGCGCTCGTTGTCGAAGGGGCCTATGACCTGCCAGTCGGTGACGAAGCCCAGGCCGCGGAACTCCTTGGAGGCGGCCTTGCGGTCCCCGGCGGCGCGCAGGCAGCCGGCCAGCCGCCAGTGGATCAGGCCCTCCAGCGCCGGCTGGCGCTCGGCGAGCTTGGCCAGCCGGCCGAGCGGCTCGACCAGCTGGCGGCGGCACTGGCGGAGCTCGGCCAGCGCGCAGGCCTTCTCCAGCAGGAAGCCGGCCTCCGCCCAGGCGGCGGACTGGTCGGGCTCGGTCTTCTCGGCCTTGCGGGCGGCCTCGGCGGTCTCGATGGCGGCCTTGAGGTAGAGCTCGGCGGCCTCGGCGGACCGGGCGGCCATCTCGGCGGAGGCGGCCTTGTCGGCCAGCTCTCCGGCCTTGACCGGCGGGGCGTCGGGTTCGGCTGCGCGGCAGCCCAGGACCGGGACGAGCAGGAGCGCGGCCAGCGCCGGGGCGGCCACGCGGATGCGCAGGGACATGGCATGGGTCATGAGGCGGCTTCCTCCCAATGGCCGGATTCTAGCCGCCCGGCGTTAAAGCGCCAGGGCCGCTGGCGCTCCGTCGGGGGGCGGATAGAATCCCGGCAGGGCCGGCCGGATCGGCCCGAATTTGGGATAGATGGAAGGAGACGCCCATGCCGGATAATCAGGAAGCCCTGCCGCCGAGTCCCCCTCCCCCGCCCCCACCGCCCGCTGCGGCGATGCCCCCCGGAGCCGCGCAGCAGCCGCCGGCGCCGCCTCCGCCGCAGAAGAGTTCCAACACCGGGCTGTGGATCGGCCTGGCCGTGGGCTGCGGCGTTGCCGCGATCCTCGTGGTCGGGCTGCTCCTCGGCCTGCTGCTGCCGGCCGTGGGCAAGGTCCGGGAGAATGCCAAGCGCACCTCCTGCAAGAACAACCTCCGCCAGATCGGCATCGCCTGCCACCTGTACGCCGAGGACAGCGATGGCGAGTTCCCGCCCAATCAGGCCAGACTGTTCGGGGACACCTACACCGACAACCCAGGATCTTCAGCTGCCCGAGCAAGCCGTCGAACTACATGGACTTCCGGACGGGCTCGGTCGGCGAGGGCAGCTCCAGCTACGTCTACCTGCCCGGGCGCAGTTCGGCCATGCCGGGTGACTTCATCCTGGCCTACGACAAGCCCGGCAACCACGGCAGCGACGGGGTCAACGTCCTGTGCATCGACTCGAGCGTGATGTGGATCAGGAAGTCGGAACTCCCCGGCCTGATGCAGAAGATCGCCGACCAGGAGGCGCAGCTCCCCGCGCTGCGCAAGAAGCTGAAGTTGGGCGGCGGCGTGCCAGAACCTACGAAGGGGCCGATCCTGCAGGGTCCGGCCCTGCCTGCGCCTCCGAAGGCCCCCACGGCGCCGGAAGGCTGGTGATCGCCGAGGTGCGGTCCGGCAACTCCCGTTTCGCGCATGGAACGGGGAGGGACGGTTGATGCCGGGCAGTGCGCGGCAGCGTCCGTGGATGCGGGCGTTGGGACTACTGCAGGTGGCATGTCTCGTGGCCGGCGCCGTGCTCAATTGCGCCCCCTACCTCAACACCGATGGCCGGACGCTGGTGCCCAGCGCCTCCATGTGGGCGCATGTCGGCAAAGCGCTCATCGGTGTCGCGCTGGTGATCCTGCTTCTGAGGTGCAGGAGCCTGCGCGGTGCGATTTGGGGCGACGATCCGGCATGCAGCTGGAGAAGGCGCGCAGCACGGTGGAACTGGTTGATGTCCGTTGGCTCGTTGATTGGCGGTGGCATAGCCCTGGCGATTACGCACTGGCGCGACGACCTCCAAGGTTCGAGAATCGCGGTCACAGTAATGATCGTCGGCTTTCTGCTCTTCGGCTCCATGGGTCTGCTTTGGCGCCAGGCGGACCGGCCGACCGGCGAGTGGTGGAGGCGCAGGAAGACGGGTGAGGCCCGGTGACGCAGACACTCCCGTGCAAGTCAGCCCTGGTCGCCCTGGCCCGCAGCGAATGGCGCGCGGAGCGCCTGCGCCGGGTGATCTGGGTAGGCGCCCTGGCCGTCCTCGGGCTGCTTTACGCCGGCTGGGGGATGGCCGCGGTCCGGTTCTGGGTGCTGGAGCGACCCGGCGTCACCGTTCTCAACGGCCCCGGCTCCCATCTCTGGCAGGCGCTCGGCAATCCCGGGCATTGGAGCCTGCTCTGCATGGCGCTGGTGCCCATCCTGGCCTCGGCTGCGGTCGTCCTGTCCACCAGCGTGGCCATCTCTTCCGCCCGGCAGGACAGCTCCCTGGACGTCCTGCGGCTCGCCCCCTTCGAGGCCGGCAGCCTGGCGTCCGCCTTTCTCCGCCCGCGGCTCCGGACGGGCCTGCTCATTCTGCTGGCCGGGGCGCCCTTCTACTTCGCCCCGCACGATTTCAGTCTCACCGGGGAGTTGTTCGAACCCTGGTTCGTGTCCCACACGCTGCTCTCCTCGACGCTGGGCCGGGGGCTGATCCTGATCGGGCCTCTGACTGCCCATGGCTGGCCGGAGCATGTCGATCCGGAACGGCTGTCGTTTCTGGCCGACAACCTCTTCAGCGGCACGCTGGCCCTCGCGATCGACGCCTCGCGGCTCTTCGCCGTGGCCGCCATCGGCACGGCGGCCGCTCTGCGGACCCGCACCGCCGCGCGGGCCGTCGTCTGGGCGGCCGGCTTCGCGGCCCTGTTCCTGCTCGTGACGGCGGCGGGCGAGGCGGCAGGCGCCCTGCTGGTCCGGGGCACCATGCCGGCCCATCCCTTCGAGCGCTGCAAGGATCTGGTCCTGGCGGCGCTGGCCCTGGAGGTCGGCGTCGGCAACCTGCTGGTGCCCTGGCTGGTCCTGGGCTCCGCCGCCAGGCGGGCCGAGGACCTGCTGGCCCGGGCCGAGGAGGGCTGAGTGTGAGGCCGGTTCCCCGCATCCTGCTGGCCGCCGTCATCCTGACGGGCGCGGTCGCGGTGGGCTGGATCATCTGGTGGGAGTACTCCCATCCGCTGGCCCAGCTCGGCGCCGACCGGGTGACTTTGGCCCGCATCGTGCCCCTGCCGGCCGGGCGCGGGGCCGGGCGCGACCTCACCGCGGAGGAGATCGCCGAGCTCTGCCGGCTGCTGGCCGGAGCGCGCACGGCCGGCGCGGTCGACGCCGCCGGCTCCCTGCGGATCGAGCTCGACACCCTGGACTTCGCCCGCGTGGAGATCGTGGACATCGCCGGACCGGGCTGCCGCGCGGCGCTCTTCGCCGGCGTTCCGGGCGAGAAGCGCTACACCCTGCGCTCCCCGGAGCTGGGCGGATTCCTCGCGCGGCTGGGCGGTTCCCCGGCCGCCGACGACCGCCGCCGCCGGCCCTGAGCAACACCCAATGGCGCGGCTCCGCGCCGGGACCGCGCTGCCCGTCTCCCAGCAGAAAAGTCCACCACCTTTGCAGCCCGGTCCAACTGGACGGGCCGCTCGGCAGTGTACAATCCCCAGCAGCCCGCTGTTGGGCACAGGAGGAAGCACTGCCATGGCCAGGAAATCATCCGCCGACACCCCCAAGTCCCTGAAGAGCATTCTGGAGCTGGCCTCCGGCGAGGCCCGCGCCGAGCTCGAGCGCTTCCTCGCCGAGGAGGAGTTCGCCAGGGGGCTCTGCGAACTCCACCCCCGGGAAGCCACTGGCTGGAAGCGGCTGCTCTCGCGCGCCCGGGAGCTTGTCGCCAAGGCCGTCGAGGGCGGCTCGGCCGCCTCGCTCCAGCGTGCGGTCCGCGAGGCCGAGAAGCTGCTCGCGCCCGTCGGCAGGGCGGCCCGGGGCTGCACCGTCCACCTGGTCGGCCACGCCCACATCGACATGAACTGGATGTGGGGCTGGCCCGAGACCGTGGCGGTCACCAACGACACCTTCGGAACCGTGCTGCGCCTCATGGACGAGTACCCCGAGTTCCGCTTCTCGCAGAGTCAGGCTTCGGTCTACGCCATCATCGAGCAGCACAACCCGGAGATGCTCGCGCGCATCAAGCGGCGCGTGGCCGAGGGCCGCTGGGAGGTCACCGCCAGCCACTGGGTGGAGGGCGACAAGAACCTGGCCGGGGGCGAGGCGCTCTGCCGCCACCTGCTCTACACCCGGCGCTACATGCAGGAGCTCTTCGGCCTCAAGCCCGAGGACGTGAACATCGACTGGTCGCCGGACACCTTCGGCCACGCCGCCACCGTGCCCAGCTATCTGGTCCGCGGCGGCGTCAAGTACCTGTACCTGCACCGCCCGGGCATCTACCTCAAGAGCAAGCCCGGCGCGTTCTGGTGGAAGGCCCCGGACGGCTCGAGGGTGCTGGTCCGCAACGACATGAAGCTCGGCTACAACGGGACCATCGGGCCGGGGATCGTCCCGCACTGCCTCGCCTTCCTGCGGGAGACCGGCGCCCGCGACTGGATGTTCGTCTACGGCGTCGGCGACCACGGCGGCGGCCCGACCCGCCGGGACATCCTCCGCGGCCTGGACATGGCCGACTGGCCGGTCTTCCCGAAGGTGGAGTTCTCCACCGCCCGGGCCTTCTACCAGCGGCTCGAGGCCCAGGGCGCGAAGCTCCCGACCCTCGACACCGAGCTCAACACCGAGTTCGCCGGCTGCTACACCACCCAGACGCTCATCAAGAAGGACAACCGCTTCGCCGAGTGCAAGCTCGCCGACGCCGAGGCGGCCGCGGCGCTGGCCTGGGCGGCCCTGGGGCGCGACTACCCCGGCGCGGCCTTCACCGAGGGCTGGCGGGACACGCTCTTCAGCCACTTCCACGACATCCTGCCCGGCTCCGGCGTGCACGACACCCGGACCTACACCCACGGCCTCTTCCAGAAGACCGCCGCGGCCACGGGCATGATCGAGACCCAGGCGCTCCGGGCGCTGGCCGCCGCGGTGGACACCTCCGCCGCGAAGGCCGGCGACCTCTCCGGCACGCCCGCCCCGATGGTGGCCAGCGGCCTCGGCGCGGGCGTCGGCTTCGCCTCGGCCGACGGGCGCATCGACGCTTCGGAGCAGAGCTCCGGCCAGGGCGACCGCCCCTTCGTGATCTGGAACCCCAGCTCCTGGGAGCGCCGCGAGGTGGTCGAGGCCACCGTCTGGGACAACTGCCCGAAGAACGTCGGCACGGCGCTCAAGGACCGGAGCTTCGCGGTGCGCGGCCCCGACGGCGTCGTCCGGCCGGCCCAGAAGGTGAAGAGCGGCGACTACTGGGGGCACCAGTACGTCGCGGTTGCCTTCCCGGTCGAGGTCCCGGCGCTGGGCTACGCGCTCTACACCGTCTTCGAGGGCGAGGCGCCGGCCGCTGGCGACGCAGTCAGGCAGACCGGCGAGGTCCACCACTGCACCTACGCGCGCAACGAGCGCGCCCGCGAGGGCCTCGAGAACGACCTGATCCGCATGGAGCTCGACCCGGCCACCGGCGGCATCCGCTCGCTGGTGGAGAAGGCCTCCGGCGCCGAGCTCGTCTCGCCGGAGCGCCCCGCCCCGGCCCTGGAGTTCGCCGTCGAGCGCCCCCACGGCATGAGTGCCTGGTGCATCGAGAACGCCGGGCCGCCCGAGCCGGTCCAGGCGCTGGCCATGCGCCGGAAGCTTTCGGGGCCCCACCGGGCGTCGCTGGAAGTCGACCTGGCCGTCCGCCAGTCGAAGTTCACCCTGACCTACGAGCTTCGCGCCGGCGACCCGCGGCTGCACATCCATCTCGCCGGCGTCTGGTTCGAGCGGGGCACGCCGGAGACCGGGGTGCCGGCCCTGGCGCTGGCCCTGCCGCTCGACCTGGCCGACGCCAAGGCGCGCTACGAGATCCCCTTCGGCGCGGTCGGACGCGACCTCAACCGCCGCGAGGAGCTGCCCGCGCTCAACTGGGCGATGGTGACCGGCCGCAGCCGGCGCGGCCGGGCCGGCGTCGTCCTGGCCAACGACTCCAAGCACGGCCACTCGCTCGACGGCAGCACCCTGCGGCTCACGCTGATCCGCTCGAGCTACGACCCCGACATCCTCCCGGAGATCGGCGAACACCAGGTGCGCCTGATGCTCCTGCCCTTCGCCGGCGCCCTGGCTGACAGCCGGGCGGTCCGCGCCGGCGGCGAGCTCAACCACCCGCTCCGCACCGTCGGCACCGACGTCCACAAGGGCAAGCTCCCGGAGAAGGCGGCGCTCCTCTCGGTCGAGCCGGCCAATGTGGTGCTGTCCGGCTTCAAGAAGGCCGAGGATTCGGACAGTCTCGTCGTCCGGGTCTACGAGACAGCCGGCAGGAAGACGACCGCCAGGCTGCGCTTCGACCGCCAGGTGCTCGGCGCGGCCGCCGGCGCCGCCGAGACCGACGTCCTCGAGCGGCCGCTGGGGAAATCCTCAGCGAAGAAGGCCGGGGCCGACGCGGTCACGGTTGCAGTCCCGGCGCACGGGATCGCGACGGTGGTGGTCAAGCTCAAGAGGTGACGGCGGCTTTCGCTGCTTTAGGCTTTCGGAATGGCCGGGGTCGCTCCGAAGGCCGACGCTTCTTCCCTGCTCACTTCGGCGCCTCCTCGCCCCGAACCGCCTTCAGGGCTTCAGACACACAGTGGCGTGTCCAATTGTCGGGGTCTGCCAAGGCATCTTCAAGCGGCTTGATGGCGCTCGGGTCTTTCAGGTCCCCCAGGGCACCAGCGGCTGCCTGCCGGACCCTGGCCTGGGGATCCTTGAGGGCGGCAATCAGGGGCTTCACGGCTCTCTTGTCCCCAATCGCCCCCAGAGTAGATGCAGACAATTCACGACATGGCCAATCCTGATGGTTCATGGCGGCTATCAACGGTTGCACGGCCGGTTTTCCGATATGCTCCAGACCCCGAGATGCTTCGAACAACTCATGATGGTTGCCATTCTTGAAAACTGCAATGAACGGATCGATCGCCTCGGTACAGTCTGAGTTGACGATTTCAGCAAGAACGCCGGTGGTCATTGCCCAGTCCTGGTCCCTCTTTTCCATCTCCTTGACCAGTTCGGGTACCGCACTTCTGCCGCACTCGGCGAGCAAAGCCCGAGCCGTAGACTTGTCAGGAGCCAGCCGCTCGGGGAGCCTAAGATACAGCTTCAAGGATCCAAAGGCCGCTTGCGAACCACCCAAGCGCGATACCTGCTCCTGGGCAATCGAATGCCTCCAACAGACTTCGTCACTCTCGCGAGGCATCAGCCAAAACCGTTCTTTCTGCCCATGGCACGACTTGATCGCCGAGCGCACTCTCAGGCATGGCGCAACGATCAACCAGCAAAACGTCCCGAGGAGCGCGAGCAGCGCGAACGCGATGCCCCACCAGATATAGAGGCGCCGATCCCGGCGATCCGCGGGCTTGTCAGACAGGTCGGTCACGTCCGGCATGGCATCCTAAGTCCCCGTGGATGGCCTACTTAATTTCTAGAAGGCCGTCGGTGTTTGGCTGTCATACATCAGATCAATCACGGCTGTCAAACAACCCATGCGTCTTCCCGGCCTGCTTGAGTAGCAACAGCGCAGCATCCAACTTCCGGCGAGCCGCCGGAAATTCCGGCTTTAGCCGAAGAGCCTCCCGGTACGCGGCAACCGCACCATCAAGATCCCGCTTCCTTTCCAGGTACAAGCCAAGGTTATATTGCGCTTCTGGGGCGTTCGGCTCAAGCCGGATGGCCTCGCGAAAAGCCGCAATGGCTCCGTCTACGTCGCCTTTACGTCCAAGGGCCACGCCAAGACCATAGTGCGCCGCCGTGCAGTTTGGATTAAACCGGATGGCTTCCCGGTAGGAGGTGGTGGCGCCATCGTTGTCGCGCTTGTCCTCCGCAAATCGACCAAGGGCATAATGAGCTTCCCAGAGGCTCGGGCGAAGCCGCGTGGCCTCACGAAAAGCGGCTATTGCGCCCTCGGTGTCGCCTTTCTTCCGCAGCGACACACCTAGGTTGTAGTGCGCTTCCGAGTCGTTTGGCGCAAGCCGGATGGCCTCGCGAAGGGCCGCGATGGCCCCGTCCGTGTCCCCTTTCATTCCCAGAGCAATGCCGAGATTGCAGTGCGCTCCCGGGTAGTCTGGCTTGAGCTTAACGGCTTCGCGGCAGGCGGCAATAGCTCTGTCAGTGTTACCCTTGCAGATGAGTGCCTGGGCGAGGTCGCAGTGTGCTTCCGGGTTGTTCGGCGTCAGTCTGATGGCTTCGCGCAAGACAGCGATCGCACCGTCAAGATCCCCACTCCTGCTCAGCAGTCGACCGAGACCTCTGTGCGCCTCTGAGTAGTCCGGCTTGAGTCGAATGGCTTCACGAAAAGCCGTGATCGCTTCGTCACAGCTACCCTCGTGACTCAGTGATACACCGAGGCCGCAATAGGCTTCCGAGAAGTCGGGCCTAAGCCGGACGGCCTCACGAAAGGCTGCAGTCGCAGCATCGGTGTGGCCGCTTCTTCCCAGGGCCACGCCGAGGCCGTAGTGTGCCTCCGGATAGTTCGGCTTGAGCCGGATAGCCTCCCGAAAGGCCGCGATCGCACCGTCCAAGTCCCCGCGCTCCCCCAACTCTCCGCCGAGGGTATACTGGGCTGCAGAGGCTTCCAAGCTGGAGCGGCCAGGCTCTCGGCAGCCAACAGTTGCCACGAGGACAAGTATGAGGACACACATCCATGTGCGGCACTTGGCTAGTTGACTGCTGGCTTCTGGCATAGTCTCCGCCCCTTCCTTATTCTCTCCGCCCCTCGACATCCAAGGTATTTCCCCGAAGGTAGAGTGTCCTATCGGCGGTGCGCAAGCACTGCCGATAAGAACGCCTTGGGCTGAACCACTTCGCGGTGACCTGGAGCGGGCTATGGGGACAGCAGTCGACTGGTGTGTTCGGCGCGGGGGGCTGCGTAATACGGCCATGCCATGATCGTAGCCCGGGACGCCGGAATTGACAGGCTAAAATCGGGTTTGCCGGCGCACGGGATCGCGACGGTGGTGGAGAAGTTGGGCAAGAAATATGGCGGGATGACCGGATCGCAGAGGAACAGCGCAGGCGGGGAACGGCTTGCCAGTCCCGCTGTTTACTCCCTGCCAGGAGACAACTAAGAACCTGCTCCGAAGTCAGGTTCCGGTGCGGGCTCGTCCGAGACTTTGGTCTCAGCATAGAAACGTTGGATCTCTTGCTTGGGATACCCCATGAGGTGAGCCGAAACCAAACTTCTGCATCGTTCAACCGACCTCAGTGACTTGTCCGTAGGGATGACACCCAGTAGAGACAAGTGCTTCAGTCGTGGGAGGGCGCCTATGGGATCGAGCGAATCCACCTCAGTCCTTCTGCCAGATGGGTCCCAGCTTGGAAGCGTTTCCAGTGAAAGCACCTCCAGGCCCTCTAAAGCCGCCAAGGGCGCCAGGCTGGTGACTTTCGGAAGATGAACGATTCGCAAGTATCGCAGGTGTCGAAGGGACCCTATGACCGATAACGCCTCGTCGGGGAGGGATGCTATCACCAAGGTCTGCAAATTGGCGAAGACGCTTAGAGATGCGAGCGTTCGATACTTGCAGTGCCATACGCGTAGGCTATCGATCTTGGCCGGCTCTTGGGCCACCGGCATCACTCTTCCCTTGTCGCGCATCGGATCTAAGTGCATCAGCGCGATTTCCCCTCTGCGCCCTCCGCGCTCCTCTGCGACCTCTGCGTTGAGGACACCCCCGGCCGCCGCCAGAGCACGGCCGGCAGCACCAGCCCGATGAAGAGCGCCGCGGTGACGCCCAGCCCCCACCACAGCGTCGCCGCCGACTGGACCTTGGTGCGGAGCGAACAGGTCCCCTCGAGCGGCAGCACGTAGGCCTCGCCGTTGAAGGAGCCGTGGAGGATGGCGGTCTGTTCGCCGGCCTCCAGCGCGGCCGGCGAACCCCAGAGCATCTCGCCCTTGGCCACCTTGTCCCACATGGGCTGCCCGGTGAAGTAGGCGGTGTGCACCCGCCCGGTGTCGGCCTCCAGGACGTAGAGGTGGTTGTCGAGCGCGGCGACGGCGACGTAGGCTGGCGGTTGGAGGTTGGAGGTTGGAGGTTGGGGACTTGAGGCCGCAGGCGGAGCGCCCGGCTTCCCGGCTTCCATGCCCCCCACCTCCAACCTCCCGCCCCCAACCTTTGTGAAGTACACCGGCGCCGAGTAGACCTCGCCGCCCAGCGTTCGCTTCCAGAGCACCTGGCCGTCGCCCGCCCGGAAGGCCCACACGTTGTAGTCGTGGCTGCCGGCGAAGACCGCGCGGACGCCGGCGACCTCGCCGACGCACGCCGAATTGTCGATCCAGTTGCCGGCCATCCGCTTCCAGATTTCCCTGCCGGTGCGGGCGTCCAGGGCGATCAGGTTGCCGAACTTGGAGCCCAGGAAGACCTTCGGGCCGGCCGGGTCCGCGTCGACCGCCGGCGAGCCGAGCACCTCATGGGGCATCTGGTAATGCCACGTCCGGCGGGGCGGGCCGGCCGAGACGTCGAAGGCCTGGAGCAGCCCGCGGCGGGCCGCCAGGAAGACCGTGAACCGGCCGTCGATCTCGCAGCCGACCGGCGAGGAGAGCATGCCCGGGGCGGCCGCGTGGCGCCAGAGCTCGCGCCCGGTCCTCATGTCCAGCGCCACCAGCCAGCCGTTCTGTTCGCTGCGGGCCATGGAGCGGTCGTAGACGAAGCAGGAGATGTAGAGGACCCCGTTGTGGAGCAGCGGAGCGGAGAGCTGACCCTCCGTCATGGTGCTGGTGGCCTCGGCCAGTTTCCGCGGCTCCCAGAAGTTCCGGCCGTCGTCGCTGCCCTGCGAGTCGGCGCGGCAGGCGTAGACGTGCAGGTCGGACGAGCCCCAGAAGACCACCTGCTGGCCGTCGACCGTTCCGACCGCCGGGCTCTCGGCGATAGGGCCGTTGGTGCCCTTGGCCCAGCGCTCCTCCTTGTCCAGGAGGTCGAGGGCGTGCATGGCCCGGTCGAATCCGCCGATGAAGGCCATCGGCCGCCCGTTGACCACGGCCAGCGCCGGCGAGGCCCAGACGGTCACGCCGGGCTTGTAGCGCGTTCCCGGCCGGCCGCGGAAGGACCACTCCCGGACCTCGGCCTTCGGGTCGGAGCTCTCCCACCGGCAGGCGGCGGTGTTGGCGGGGTCCCTGCGGAATGACGGCCAGGGATCGGGCTCGGCGGCCGTGGCAGTCAGGCAGCAGGCGAGGACCAGGACCAGCGTGGCGGCGGACCGGGTCGGGGCTTTCGGCTTTCGGCTTTCGGCTTTCGGCACAACAACGGCCGCTCCGAAAGCCGAAGGCCGAAGGCCGAATGCCGACTTGCTTGTCGTTCTCACGGCATCGGCTTCCAGTCTTCTTTCAAGGCGATGGCTTTGGTCGGGCAGTTGTCCACGCACTTCAGGCACATGTGGCACTCGCGGCGGTCGACCTTCCCGTCGGCCACGGCGTCGACCCCGCAGACGTCGGCGCACCGGCCGCAGTGGGTGCACCTGGCCGGGTCGGCCTCGAGCCTCCGGGCGCTGTGCTTGCCGGCCCAGGCGATGGCCTCGCGCCAGGGGCAGAGGTACCGGCACCAGATGTGGGGCACGACGAGGGCGGCCAGCACCACCATCACCGTGGCCAGCACCGAGGCCGGGTCGTAGACCTTGTTGAAGCCGAAGTGCACCGGCGAGGTGATCCGCAGGCTGGCGATGGACGCCGCCACGATGATCGCGAAGGACAGCACCCGCAGCCGGCGCAGCCGAGCGTCCCACTGCGCCATCCGCCAGGTGAGGATGAACAGGAGGATGACCAGCACCTCCGACCAGTAGATGCTGGCGTCCTCCACGAAGAAGACCCGGGTGGCCGACAGGTACGCCATCCACCCCAGGAAGATGCCGGCGACCAGCAGGGTCATGATCAGCATCTTGCGGGAGAAGGGATGGCCGCAGCGCTTCTGTGCGCGGTGCCAGCGCCCGAATATCCGGCCGATGAGTTCCTGGAGCGCCCCGGTCGGGCAGATCCATCCGCAGAAGGTCGGCCCGAAGATCATCGAGGTCACCAGTATCGTGACCGGCACGGAGCAGTAGTAGAGCGCGACGATGTTCTCCCGGCCGATCTCGGACAACCCCCGGTGGAAGTTGCGGATCATCCCGAAGACGCCCAGGCAGGTGTAGATCACGAAGATGAAGATGACGATGCCGAAGAGCTGGTTGGCCAGTCGGTAGCGCTGGCGGTGGCGCTCCGGGACGATCATTGGGACCACCGCCAGCAGGCCCAGCGCCAGGACGGTGAGCAGCTCGACGTAGCTGCCCTCCAGGCCGCTCAAGGCCTGATCCAGCACCTTGATGCTGGCCACGGCGCGCTCGAAAAGGTCGCCGAGCCAGCGGAACAGATCAGCCACGGGCGTCTCCCGGAATGGCGTGTGGCGCGGCGGTCAACCGCAGAGTAACTGCCGCACCGGCCCTGAGCCCGGCGCCATTCTCTGCAACCAGGTGGGCGCGGAGGATGTTCCCGCCGCCGACGGCCAAGGCCGCCTCGACGTGGCCGCCCCGGTCGGAGACCGTCCGGACGGTGGCGGCGAACGCCCCCGGCGAGCCCGGCGCGGCCAGGGCCAGGCCCTCCGGCCTGATGAGCAGCCAGCCGTCGGCGAACCCCGGCGCTCCGGACAGCCCGAACTCCGCCCAGCCCAGGATGGCGAAGGCCTTTCCGCCCGGCCGGACCTCGAAGCGCGCGGGCAGGACGTTGGCGCCGCCCAGGAACTCGGCCACGAAGCGGGTAGCCGGCCGGCGGAAGAGCTCGCCGACCGGGGCGACCTGTTCGATCCTCCCCTGCCGCATCACCGCGGCCCGGGCCTCGAGCGCCCAGGCCTCCTCGCGCTCGTGGGTCACGTGGATCGTGGCGGTGCCGAGCTCGGCGTGGAGGCGCTTCAGGGTCTCGAGCATCTCGGGGCGCGCCTGCTCGTCGAGCATCCCGAGCGGCTCGTCGAGGAGCAGCAGCCGCGGCGAGACGGCCAGCGCCCTGGCCAGCGCGACCCGCCGGGCCTCGCCGCCGGAGAGCGTGGCCGGCTCGCGGTCGAGCAGGCCGCCCAGGCCGAGCAGCGCGACCACGGCGTCGAAGCGCTCGCGCCTCTCGGCGGCGGTCATGCGCAGGTAGCTCTGGCCGAAGCGGACATTGCCGGCCACGTCCAGGTGCGGGAAGAGGTCGGCGGTCTGCGAGACGTAGCCGATGCCGCGGCGGTGGACGGGGGCGCCGGCGGCCTCGCGCCCCTCGACCAGCAGCTGCCCCGCGGCCGTCGCGTGGAACCCGGCTATGGCCTTGAGCAGGCTGGTCTTCCCGCAGCCCGAGGGGCCGAGGAGGACCAGGTAGTCGCCGGCGGCGAGCTCCAGTGAGACCGGTCCCAGGCGGAAGGCGCCGAGCGCGAGCTCCAGGCCGCGGAGTTCTAGAACCGCGGATGACGCGAACGAAGGTCGGCCATCGGCTATCGGCTTTCGGCTTTCGGAGGGTTGTTCCGAAGGCCGAATGCCGAAGGCCGAAGGCCGGCTGTTGTCGGTCATGCGCCTTCCTCCACGCGGGTCGTCGGCGTCCGGGGCAGGGCCCGGGAGGCAAGCTGCAGCAGGAAGAACATGACCAGCGAGAAGCCCAGCAGCACGGTCACCAGCGGGGCGGCCTCGGCCAGTCCGCCGGGTCCGTTGAACCGGTTCCAGGCCAGCACCGGGGCGGTCTCGGGGGTGGCGGCGATCATGTAGAGCGCGCCGAACTCGCCGGCTGCGCGCGCCCAGGCCAGCACCGCGCCGAGGAACACGCCGCGCGCGGCCAGCGGCAGGGCCACCCTCCGGAAAGCGCTCCAGGGGGAGGCCCCCAGCGTCCGCGCGGAGAGCTCCAGCTCGACCGGCACGGCCTCGAAGGCGGCCAGGGCCGGTTTGACGATGAAGGGCATGGCCACGAAGACCTGGGCCAGGCAGACGCCCCAGCGGGTCCCGTCGAAGCTCACCCCGAGAGTCCGGTTGAGCGCCTCGCCCAGAGGCTGGTGCGATCCGAAGACGCTCACCAGCGCGATGCCCGCGACCGACTGGGGCACGATGATGGGCAGGTCGACGGCGGCGAGCAGCAGCGACCGGCCCGGGAAGCTCAGCCGGGCCAGCGCGTAGGCCAGCGGCACGGCCAGCAGCAGCAGGAAGAGCGTGGAGGCCGTCGCGGTGATCAGCGTCTCCTTGACCGCCTTGCGCACCGCGGCCTGGGCGGCGACGTTGCCCAGGTTGAGCGGGCTCTCCCCCATGATCGCCGCGACCACCGGGAAGAGCACCAGGCAGACCAGGGCCAGCCCGACGCCCAGGAAGATCATGGCGGTCCTGCCGCGCAGCGCGCCGCGCGCGCCGAAGAGCGCGGTGACGACGAAGCACAGGACGACCGTCGACTCCCAGGCGTAGGGCTGGAGGAAGGTGAAGCTGACGGTGATCGCCCAGAAGTAGGCCAGCAGCCGCCAGCTCCGCGCCGCAGCGCACAGGCCCAGCGTGAAGAGCAGGAAGAGCGGTTCGGCGTTGCCGAAACCGGTGCGGGCCTTCAGTCCCGGCAGCAGGAAGCCCCACTTGATCTCCACGAAGGTGAAGAAGAGCACGAAGTAGCTGGCCGCGAAGGCCGCCAGGTACCGCGCGGGCAGCTGCTCGGAGAGCCGGGTGCCCACGTAGAGGACGAGGATGTTGACGATCAGCGCCGCGCCGCTCGTGAGCGGGTCGGGCACCACCCGCACCCCGATCCAGGCGTGGGCCAGGATCAGGAACATGCTCCCGGCGCCGAGGAAGAGATTGCCGCGCCCGGCCAGGAGCACCGGCCCGAGCACCAGGTTGGCGAGGAGGAGCAGCAGCTCGAAGAGGTTGTGGTCGTCGACCTTGCCGCCGGCGAAGAGCCCGCGGAGGAAGCCCACCGGGTCCAGGTGGCCCAGGAGGGACGCGATCAGGTAGTAGCCGATGTGGGCGGCCAGCAACAGGACGGCGACCATGAACCTGGTCAGGGCCGGGCGCGCACCTCGCTCGGTCACTTGAGGTCCCCCGCCCGCCTGGCCAGGCTTCCGAACGGCCCGGCCTTCTCAGCCGGGCCGTAGAGCAGCGCCGGGGACAGCGGCCGCAGGCCGTTCCTCTTGAGCACGTCGGCCTTCTCGGCGAGCAGCCACGACGCGAAGCGGCCGGCGGCCTGGGCCCCCGTCGCGCCGTCCGGAATCGTCAGCGTCCAGCAGATGGGCTCGCCGCGGACGGTGACCGTCTCCTTGGCGCCGGCCCTGAGCTTCTCGAAGGTCACCTGGGCCCCGGAGTAGTCGACGTCGGCCGAGCCGAGGTTGACCGCCTTGTCGAGGGCGATGAAGCGCACCCCCTGGGCGATGCAGGTCGAGCGGTAGACGAAGGCGTAGTCGATCTCGCCGTTCTGGAGGAGCGGTATCAGGCGGCCGACGTCGTCGAGGACCTTGGTGCACCTGGCCCGCAGCCTGTCCGCCAGCCCGGCCGGGCCGCCGTGGGCCTCCCTGAGCTTCCAGACCAGGAGCGTCCGGTAGCCCACCGGCGCCAGGTTCTCGTCGGCGCGGCCCAGCCGGACGCCGTCGGCCAGGAGCGCGGCCGGCCAGTCGCGCTCGGCGAGTTCGCTGTTGGGGGCGCGCGCGCCGACGGCCAGGACCATCTCGTCCGTGGCGAAGTCCAGGCGCCAGGAGCAGACCCCGCCGAGCATCTCCGCGACCAGCTCCCGGTCGGCCAGGACCACCAGGTCGCAGCGCCGGCCGAGCTCGGTGATCTTCCGGCAGGCCATCTGCGAGCCCGAGCCTTCGGCCTCCAGCTCGAAATTGCGCGCGCCGGCGTCGGCGCGCAGGGCGTCGAGCACCGGGGTGAACCCGGCGGCGTGGAAGAGGCGCACCTTGGCGGGAGGCGCCTCGCTTCCGCAGCCGGCGAGAAGCAGGACGGCGGCGGCCAGCCAGATCGGACGGATCCGACCGATCCGACGGATCCGTCGGATCGCGCGGCCTGACTCGGCGGCGTTCCTCACAGCGCGTTCTCGTCCTTGTCCTTCTCGCCGGCGCGCTCCACCTTCCGCCGCGCCCCCACCGCCGCGCCCAGGGCGATCACCGTCTGCGGGTCCGCCGGTGTGTGCACCGGCTTGTTGAGCGCCTCCTGGACGGCCTTGACCAGCGCGGCATTGCGCGCCCCGCCGCCCACGAAGCAGTAGCTGCCCCGGGAGCCCACCCGCCGGGTCATCGAGGCGATGCGGCTGGCGATGGCGTTGTGCGCGGCGGCGGCGATGTCCGCCTTGGAGATGTTCCGCGCGAGCAGGCCCACCACCTCGCTCTCGGCGAAGACTGCGCAGGTGGCGTTCATCTGGATCATGGTGTCGGACTTCATGGCCTCGTCCACGAAGGCCCCGTAGGAGAGGTCCAGCTTGTGGGCCAGCATCTCCAGAAAGCGCCCTGTGCCGGCGGCGCACTTGTCGTTCATGCTGAAGTCCTCGATGTCGCCGGCGTCGTCCAGGGCGATCACCTTGGTGTCCTGCCCGCCGACGTCGATGACCGTGTGGACCCGCTCGACGGCCGCGCCGGCCGTGGCCGCCAGCGCCCCGGCGGCGCAGGCCTTGATCTCGGTCATGACGATGCCGCCGAGGTCCACCAGCCGCCGCCCGTAGCCGGTGGCCGCCACCATGGCCAGGTCGCTCTCCGCGAGCTGGGCGGCTTTCAAGACATCGGCGAGGGCCCGCTTCGCCGTCTCCCCAGGGAGATTCCCGCTCGGGAGAACGGTCCGGGAACGCACCTTCCCGTCATCCAGAATGACGGCCTTGGTGGTCGTCGAGCCTATGTCCACGCCTGCGGTAATCACGAACGGGGCTCCTTAACCGCAGAGGGCGCAGAGTTACGCAGAGGACAACAACAGTCCGTTCTGTTCATGTTGGGCACCTCCGGCCTCGTCCTTTACTGTACATCGCACATCCCTCTGCGTTACTCCGCGTCCTCTGCGGTGAAAGCTTCACTCTCCCAGCGTCTCGAGGAAGGCTTCCAGACGCACCCGGAGCTGCTCGGTGTCTTCCAGGCTGTAGTCGGTGCGCAGGTTGGCGAACGGCACCTTCTCCTGCTTGAGCACCCGCGAGAGCCGGTAGGCCTCCATGTCGAAGAGCTGGCACAGGCGCAGGCCGTAGTTGAGGACGCCGTCGGCCCTGAACTCGGCGACCAGGTCGAGCACCCGGGAGATGCGCGTGCCCTGCGAGACGAAGCACGGGCAGGGGCTGGCGAAGACGTAGCGATGGGCCAGCGCCCGCAGCAGCGCCGAGCGGCCCTTTTCCTCGTACACGACGGGGTCGAAGCAGCTCTGCGCGCCGGTGCAGACCGTGTCGGCGACCACATCGGCGCCGCACTCCTCGATGAGGTTGAGCGGCTTGAAGTTCGGCCAGACGATCGGGGCCCCGGTCAGCACCAGCCGCGGGCGGAGGCGCTTCCGGGCGCTCTTGAACCCGCGCACTCCGGCCAGGACCTTCTCCGCCTCGGCCAGCCACGTCCCGAGGGCCACGCCGGTGAAGGAGGCCTGGATCACCAGGAAGAAGTCGCGGACCGAGAGCGCCGCCGGTTCGGCCGCCCGGGCGGCCTGGAGCTCGCGGACCAGCGCCGCGCGCCGGCGGGTGAGGTCGATGGCCTCGAGCAATGCCCCGGTCGTGAGCTTCCGGCCGAGCGTCGCCGCCAGCCAGTCGCCGAGCCGCTCGACTTCGGCGGCGGCCATCGCGGTGTGGCGTCCGGCGTCCTGCTCGGGCGGCAGGCTGAAGGTGAAGACCGGCCGGTAGTCGGCCAGGACCTCGCCGAGCTTGCGCTTGGCGTCGCAGCTGGCCGGCATGACCAGCGCGGCGCAGCGGTTGGGCAGGCCCTGGGGATCCATGGCCATGGCGAAGCTGGATTTGGCCAGCGGGCAGATCTCGCCGGAGAGGGCCTCCTCGCCGGCGGCCACCAGCGCGGCGTTGCCGCAGTCGATCCGGACGGGCCGGGCGCCGAGCGCGAAGATCAGCTCCACCGGGATCATGTTGCAGAAGTAGCCCACCAGCGGGCCGGGACCCTCGGCGGCGCCCTGGTCGACGAGCTCCTGGAACCAGGCGATGTTCGCCGGCCGGTTGGGGATGCCGGCCATGAGCTGCTTCTGCTGGTCGGCGACGAAGCGGGCCCGCTTCCGGGCGCCGGGGTCTTCCACCTTCGGCGGCGTCAGGCGGTAGCGCTCGTCGAACTGCGATGAACTCAACGCAGAGGACGCAGAGTCGCGCGGAGGACGCAGAGGTTCATTCTTCATAGGTTGTTGACCATCCGTTTGATGCCGTCCTTCAAGTGCGCATCGCCGAAATTGATCAGCAGGCCCAGGCGCTTGTTGCCGAGGCGCAGGTAGGTCAGCAACTGAGCCTTGTGGGCTTCGCAGAGCTTCTCGACGGATTTCAGTTCCACCACAACTTGGTCCTCGACCAAGAGGTCCACCCGGTAGCCGACATCGATGGTTTCGCCATCATATGTTACGGGGAAGCCCACTTCGGCGAGGACTTTCAACCCACGTTTCTGCAACTCCCGTCTCAGACAGGCCTCGTACACGTTTTCCAGCAGCCCCGACCCGAGCGCGGAGTGCACCTTCATGGCTGCATCTACTACTGCAGCACTGATCTCGTTCAGCTCCATCCCAATCCCTTCAAAGCCTACTCTGCGACCTCTGCGTTCCTCTGCGGCCTCTGCGTTGAGTCCAACCGGAAGCGGGACTGGACGACCATGGCTCCGGCGTGTTCCATGGCCAGGCAGCCGTCCCGGGGGCACTTCTCGACGCACTTCAGGCAAAGGACGCAGTGGTAGGAGCTGACGTCGGGGGCGCGCATTTCGTCCCGGACCCGGCCGATGTCCATGGGGCAGACCTCGGCGCAGACCCCGCAGCGGTTGCACTTGCGGGCCTGCTTGACCAGCGCAACCAGCCCGCCGCGGTTGAAGATTCCCGAGATCATGCCCATCGGGCAGAAGCGGCACCACAAGCGCCGGCCGAGCAGGAAGCTCAGAGCGAAGAGGGCCAGGATGGCCACGCAACCGGCCTTGAAGAGCCCCCAGCCCCAGTCCGGGGTGGGCAGCCCGGCGTAGGCCCCGGGGCCGCCGGCGGCCACCGGGCAGAGCTGCTGGCTGGGGCAGACCTTGCAGAAGGGGTAGAGCGGGATTTTGCAGCCCAGGAACTTCCCTTCCGGGTCGAGGTGCGGATAGGCCTTGGCCATGGCCAGGCCCAGCGACGAAACGCCGGCGCCCGAGAGCAGATAGGCCAGCTTGACCGGCCGCGCCGGGCGCCAGAAGGGCAGCCGCAGCCAGGTCCTGATCCGGTCGAGCACGGCGCCCATCGCCGACAGCGGGCAGAGCCACCCGCAGGAGGCCCGGGCGATCAGGAAGGAGAGCATGACGAACATGGCCAGCGCCCCGAGGACCACGCCGGCCGCGTTGATCTCGCCCGGGTCGCGCGCGGCCACCTTGCGCTCGTTGAGCTGGAGCATGCGCTGGGCCAGCTCCATGTTGCAGCCCTGGACGTAGCCGCCGTCGGCGGTGAAGCGGCAGGGCGCCGAGGGCAGGTAGGTCATCCGCCGCTCGTTCTGGAGCACCGGCGAGGTCTCCGAGAGGTTCATGATCCCGGGATTGACCTTCGGGCGGCGCGCTTTCATTGCCTGGTAGTCGGCGTAGTCCTGCCGGAAGGCAAAGCCGCCGTAGACCAGCACCAGGAAGCAGGCCAGGCGCACCGCGAAGCGGAAGCGGCGCAGGTCGAGCAGCGGCTGGAGCAGGACCAGCAGCCCGGCGATTCCGGCGATGAGCCAGGCCGGCCGGATCAGGAACCAGTGGAACCCCGGCGGCGTCTCCCGGTAGGCGCCGATCACCGAGATCACGGCGCCGGCCAAGGCGGCGGCCGGCAGGACCAGGAAGAGCCGGTACCAGCGGTTCCGGGGCAGGATCATGGCCGGCAGGACGATGAGCAGGTAGGCGGCGAAGAGCGGCGAGTTGAGCGCCGCCAGCCACTTGGCCGCCGCCGGGTGGCCCCAGGCCCAGTGGTACAGGCTGCCGGCGGTCAGGACCAGCCCGGCGATGGCCGCCGCGGTCCGCCCCGCGCCCCAGCGGCGGCGCAACGCGACCGAGACGAGCAGCGTGACCAGCAGCGCCAGGATGGGGCAGGTCAGCGGCGCCGCCAGGTCAAGAGCGGCTTGGACCAGCTTCTCCACGGGAGAGCAGCTTTCTGGCCAGGAGCAGGGCGAAGACCATGCTCATGGGCAGCAGGTACCAGAGGAAGTGGTATTCCGCGGTGCTGTCGGCGATGACCTCGATGCTGGCGACGTTGCCGGCCGCGGCCCCGGCGCGCGGCCTCAGGCTGCGGTAGAGCTCGCGATGCGCGGGGTCGGCGGCGATGCGCTCCGTCCTGCTGCTCGCCCCCTTGGTGTCCGGCCCCCACTTCAGGGTGAAGGGCCCGCGGCCGGCGGCCGCCTCGGCCTCCGGCAGGGAGAAGACCATGCGGGCGTCGGCGATCCGGCCGAATTCCTCGAAGAGCGGCTCGACCAGCAGCGGCAGCGCCTTGCCGTCTGGCCCGATCAGGGCCAGCTGGCCGAGGTCGGCGACCGACAGCCGGCTGTAGCGGAAGATCACCAGGCAGGAGCCGGGCCCGGGGGCCGGGGTGGGGGCGGCCTGGCCGTCGGCCGCGAAGAACTCCTCGCCGGCGGGAGCCAGTTCGAACTCAACGGCTTCAGCCCCGGCCGCGGACAGGGCCGGGAGCGCGGCCAGGAAGGTCAGCGCAAGGGCGAGCCCCGGGAGCGCCAGGCGCCTACTCGGCCAGCTTGAACTGCCCGTAGACAATCGGCTCCTGCAGGGAAGCGCTGTTCCCGCGCCAGTAGGACTCGGTCTTCTTGCCGTCCGCCGCGGCCAGGGTGCGGGTGAAGTTGGCGTGGAAGCTCTTGCTGCCCTTGATGCCCAGGAGGGCCAGGGGGATTTTGCACTCGACGGTGCTCTTGTCCGCGCTGGGCTTGACCTCGATCCCGTCGGTGCCCTTGTCGCAGGTGGCCTTGGCCGTCAGGCGATCGATGGTCACCGCCACCGGCTTGGTCTCGGTGTTGGGCGAGACGTAGATGGTGGCCTGGTCGCCGGACGCTCCGGCGCCGCCGCCGAACTGCAGCAGGCAGTAGAGGTTGTCGGCGTCGGCGGCCAGGCGGCAGCGGGCCTGGTCCTGGCAGGGCAGGTTCTCCTGGTACTGGCTCTTCTTGCCGTAGGTGTAGAAGTCGGTGCAGACCGGGGTCTTGTCCCACTCGGCCGCATCGGCGGCGCCGTCGACCTTGACGGCCGCGCCCTTGGGCAGCTCCACGACGCCGGCGGCGCTGTCCAGGTCCAGGGTCTTGAAGACCTGGGCCTTGTTCTTGGGGTTGAAGAGGCACAGGTCGATCTTGTACTTGCCGTCGGGCACGCCGGGATTGCGCTTGAGGGTGACCTCGAAGGAGCCCTTGGTGCCGCCCTTCTTGGCGGTCCGGAGGACCATGTTGTCGGGCTTGACCTCGGCGGTGAACTGGGGGCTGGTCACCGACAGGCTGATGGCGGCGATGTCCCGGTCCATGGTGTTCAGCAGGTAGACCCTGAAGCTGGCCTCCTGACCGATGCGCAGCTGGCCGTCGCGGACGTCGACCTTCACGGCCAGGTTGTCCTTGGCCTGGACGAAGACGTCGTTGCAGAGGTGGGCCATGGCGGCGGCGGGCAGGGCCAGACAGACGGTGATCAGGGCGGTCTTGCGCCACATGGTGGGGTCCCTCCTGAAGCTTTCCCGGCGGGGTCTTGACCGGTGCAATTCTACATTCATTGGGAATCTCGGACAAGTCCAGGAAATTCCCGGACGGGGGGTGCCTGTCCCCCCCCCCTGCTTCCCCGTTTGCCGGTTTGCGGCCTCGGAGTCGCGGCATATAATTCCCCCCGGGGCATCCCGGAGGGCCAGGCCATGATCCGAATGCGCTCGTTTGCCGCGACCGCCGTCGCCGCCAGCCTGTTCCTGGCTGCCGCCGCCGGGGCCGCCCGCGCCGACGTCGTCTACCTCAAGAGCGGGCTGAAATACGAGGGCGCCGCCGAGGAGCAGCCCGACGGCTCGGTGATCGTCAAGCTCGAGCGCGGCTCCCTATCCTTTACTAAGGAGCAGGTGGACCGCGTCGAGAAGGGCCCGCCGCCCTGGGAGGTCTACGAGGAGAAGGCCAAGGCGCTCCTGCCAGAGGACGTCTCCGGCCGCATGGACCTGGCCCGCTGGTGCAAGGCCCACAACCTGCCCATGCGCATGAAGCAGGAGCTGGAGAGGGTCATCGTCGCCGACCCGGACAACGCCGAGGCCCGCGGCCTGCTGGGCCATCGCAAGGTCAAGGACAAGTGGCAGGTTCCCGACGACGGGGGGACGGGCAAGGCGCCCCCCAAGGATCCGCCGGTCGGGACGGGCGGGCCGAAGCCCCCGGTCGGAGGCCCCGCGGCGCCAGGGTCGCCGCCCGACGGCACCTACCGGGGCAAGAGCCGCGGCTGCATCGACGACGTCGAGGTGGAGGTGGTCGTGGTCCTCGGGCGGATCGCCGAGGTCAAGATACTCGACCAGAAGGAGAGCCGGCCGCGCACGGCGCTCGCCGACATGCCCGCCAGGATCATGGAGAAGCAGAGCGCCTCGGCCGACGCGGTGTCCGGCGCCACCATGACCAGCAACGCCATCAAGCGCGCGACGGCCAGCGCCCTGGCCTCGGCCCGGCCGGTGGCGGTGGGCGCGCTACCCGACGGCACCTACACCGACCGCAGCCGCGGGGCCCGCGGGGACGTCACCGTCCAGGTGGCCATCAAGGGCGGCCAGATCGTCGACGTGGGCGTCACCTCCCACAGCGAGAGCGCCGATGGCGCCTCCGGCGAGGCCCTCAAGACCCTGCCCGGGCGGATCAAGGCGGCGCAGAGCGCGCAGGTCGACCCGGTCGCCGGGGCGGAGGTGGTCAGCATGGCCATCATCCGCGCCGCCCAGAGCGCCCTGGAGAAGGCGGCGGCGACCGCGGCGGCCAAGCCCGCGAAGTGACGCCGGAAGCCGGACAACCCCCTCGCTACTTAGCCTCGCAGGTCTCCTCGGTGGCGCAGGCCAGGTCCACCCGGGTCACCCGGCGGTTGACCACGTCGGACACGTACAGGTTCCGCTCCGCGACGCAGGCTGAGATCGGCCAGCCGAAGCCCAGCTCCGGCTTGGGGACCAGGCTGCCCGGGCCGGAGGTGTCCGGGTTGCCGTAGGAGCCGATGGTGCGCACCAGGTTGCCGGCGGCGTCGTAGACTCGGATCCGGAAGGTGACCACGTCGGCGACGTAGAGGCGCCCGTACTCGTCGAGGTCGAAGCGCGGCGAGCGGCAGGCGCAGCTGCCGAAGACCGTGCAGGGCGCGGCACCGCCGAAGGCCATGGTCGCCCCGGCCATGAAGTGGCTGGGCTTGGTGTCGCTGTAGAGCTGCACCCCCGGGCCCTCGGGCTTGGGGCCGCTCTCCTTGCCCGGCGCCCAGACCGTCCCGCCGGCCGGCGGGAACTTGATGATGCTGCCCATCAGCTGGAGGTTGACCGGGGTCTTCATCCCGTCGGGCCACCTGAAGTCCTTGGGCGTGCCGATCATCCCGATGTAGATGTTCCCGGCGCGGTCGACCTTCACGCCGCCGCAGGCGTTGGAGACGTTGTCGACGAGCGCGCCGTCCGGGCGCTCCTTGTTGACGCCCTTGGCGCGGGGGCCGCCCAGCAGCTTGCCGTCGGCGCCGTAGACCGTCACCCAGTACAGGTTCCAGGCGTACATGTCCAGCATGTAGGTCCGGCCGTCGGGGGCCACGCACAGGCCCTTGGTGCTGTAGCCGGCGCCGAAGCGGCCGTACTGGGCATCCTTGTTCTCGTGCTTGCCGCCCCAGGCCGGGAAGGGAGCGGGCTTGCCCTCGCGGGTCAGGCGCTTGAAGCCCATCCACTCGCTGGTCCCGGAGACCGCGCCTAGGATGTAGAGGTTCCCGTCCGGACCCACGTCTATGTCGATGCCGCCGAAAGGCAGCTTGCCGCCCTCGCCGGTCAGGCCGTCGTAGCGGTAGAGCGCCGCCCAGGCGTCATTGACGTAGATCTCGTTGCGCGCCTTGTCGATGCCCATCCGGTCCGCGCCGGAGATCGCGTTCCGGGCGCGCTCCATGAGGTTCTCCTTGACGACGAGCGCCCCGCCCTCGTCGACGACCCGCAGCAGTTTGCCGCCGCCGGCAATCCACAGGACCGACTGCTCCCCGGAGGTGTCGATGGCCATGAAGGGCACGCCGGCCTTCGGCCCCAGGTCCAGTCGGGCCAGGACCTTGCTGCCCGGCTGCCAGCCGGAGTACTTCAGCAGCTCGGTCTTGTGCGGCGCACCGGCATCCTTGGGCCGCTCCTTGACGGTGACGAAGATCTCGCCGCTCTTGGGGTGGACCGCCACCCTCCACGGATCGGCCACCTCCAGGCCGCCGAGCGGCTTGCCGGCCTCGTCGAAGGCCGCCACCCGGTTGTTGGCCCGGTCGCAGACCAGCACGTTGCCGGCCGCGTCCACGGCGACCCCGCCCGCCGAACTCCACCCGCCCACGTAGCCGGGGTGGGCAACATGCTTGAGATGGTCCTTGAGCCTCTCTTCCGGGACCTTGAGGTCGACGAAGGGCTTCGAGCCCTTGCCGTCGCCGCCCTGCATGGCCACCCGGTAGATGCGCCCGTCGGGCCACTCGGCGCTGGGCTTGGAGTTGCCGCAGCCGGGGATGTAACCGGAGCAGGGCCCGGATATGTAGACGTGCTTGCCGTCCGGCGAGGGAATCACGTTGAGCGGCCCGCAGCGGTCGGCCACGCCTCCGCCCCAGGGGCCGGGCGGCCACATGCGGACGCCTTCGAACTTTCCGCCGGGTGCGCTCCCATCGGTGCCCAGGAAGAAGATCTCGCCGGCGGTATGGAGCATCAGCTTGCCGTCTTCCGTGGCCCGCGGCGCCAGCATCAGCGTCGTGCTCTTGCCGCTGCCGATCGGGTAGAGGTGCGGCCAGCGGCCCCAGTGGTTCTGGAAGAGCCAGGAACCGTCGTCCATCTTCGCGGCGCCAAAGGGCGCGACCTTCTCGAAGGACGTATCCGGCGGCGCCGGCAGGATGGTCCGGAGGTACTTGCCGGTCCGGTCGTAGACCTGCAGGTACATGGGGCCGTCGCCCTTGCGGTAGGCCTTGTGCAGGACATAGAGCCGGCCGTCCTTGTCGGTGGCTATGCCCTGCACGTCCTCGATGGCATAGGGGTCACCGCCGATGATCCGGCCGAGCTTGGCCTCCATGCCCAGCCCGACGCGGACCTTAAATGGTCCTCCCGCCGCGGCCTTGCCGGCGTCGTCCTTGCCGTCCCACTCGAGCGTCTGGGACAGGCCCGCTTTGAGCGGCTCCGGCGGCGGCTTCTCGCCACCGAGCACGCCGGCGGCCAGGTGCCGAACCACCTTGCCGTCGGCGCCGAGCACGGCCACCTCCACGTCTGTCGGCGCGGAGACGGTGAAGGCAACCTTCACGGTCTCCCCGGCCTTTGTGACCATAGGGCCGCCCGCGAACTTGGCCGCACCCGCCGGGTTGGCATCGGCGCCGAGGACAACCTGGCAACCGAGGGCCAGAAGCATGGCCGCGATACATGTGGTTCTCATGGCGGTTCTCCTACTTGACGCCCACGGTCTCGTCGAGCGCCCAGGTCTTGTCCGCGCGGACCACGCAGCGGTTGAGCTGGTCGCAGACGTAGACGTGGCTCTCGCTGACGCCCGTGCCGATCGGCCAGCCCAGCGGAACGTAGTTGGTCGGCACCGCCGGAGCCTTGGCGCCGGCCGGCACGAACTGCGAGTCGTAGTTGGCGTAGCCGCCGAAGTCCAGGACCACGTTGCCGGCGTTGTCGTAGATGCGCACGCTGTTCTCCACCGCGTTGGGCAGGTAGAGCCGGTCGTACATGTCCAGGTCGAAGCGCGCCGAGCGGCAGTCGCACCACCCCTTGCCGGTCGACGGCCGGCCGGTGCCGTAGGTGCCGCTGAAGGGCCCGATGCCGGTGTAGACGTGCTTCGCCCCCACGATGTAGTGGCCGGCTTCCATGGCCAGGGCGCCGTCGGGCGCCTTGCCGGCCGGCGCCTTGAGCGCGGAAGTCTTCTCTTCGGTCCGGATCCACTCGCCGCCCTCCGGGCCGAACTTGATCACGCTGCCCACCAGCGCCTGGTAGGCCTTGTCCTTGGCGAACATCTCCGGGAACTTGTAGCCGGCCGGGAGCTGCCCGACGCCCAGGTAGATGTTTCCCTTCGAGTCGACGCGCACGCCGCCGTTGGTGCGGGGCACCGGCCCGACCACCGCGCTGGAGAGCTCCTCGGGATAGGCCTGCTTGGGGTCCTTGGGCTTCTGACCCTTGTTGCCGACCTGGCCCTTGAGGTAGTTGCCGCCCAGGGCCTTGCCGTCCGGGCCGAACCCGGAGGTGCAGTAGGCGGTCCAGTCGTACATGAAGGTCAGGTAGCTCTTCCCGTCGCGGCCCACGCCGATGCCCTTCTCGCCGTAGCCGGCGCCGAAGCGGCTGTAGATGTAGGGGCTGAGCACGTGGCTGCCGCTGCCGGCGAAGGGCACGGGCTTGAGGTTGCGGTCCAGGCGCTCGAAGGGTCCGCTGTACTCGGCGCCGCTGCGCACGTAGAGGTAGCCGTCCGGCCCCACGGTCAGGTCGGTGGCCCTGAAGTCCTTGCGGACCTTGGCCAGCGCCCCGCCCTCACCGGTCAGGCCGTTGTAGCGGTAGAACGTGGAATAGTCGTCGTTGATGTAGACATCCTCGGTGCCGGGGTCCACCGCGATGCAGTCGTGGTTGCCCAGCGCGTCGGGGTCCTTCTCGCGGAGCTTGATTGCGGCCAGGAACTCCTTGCCCTGGTCCTCGTAGCGGGTCACGTCGCTGCGTCCGGTCCGTCCGCCGCCGTCCTCCGCGCCTCCGATCCAGACCGCGGTGGTTTTGCCGTCGAAGGCCAGCGCCATCCGGCCGCCGGCCACCGGGCGCACACCCAGGTCCAGGCTGGCCACGATCTTGGCGTCCTTGATGCCGGAGTACTTGACCAGCGTCTTCTGGTAGCGCTGGTAGGCCAGCTGCTTCGAGGTGTAGACGTAGACCTCGCCGGTGGCCGGGTGGACCTCGATCTGGTCGGCGGCCTCGGCGGGCACCGAGCCGATCTGTTTGCCATCGGGGTCGATCACCACGATCTGCTTCTTCTCGACGGCCAGGAGGTAGATGTTGCCCTTGCTGTCGACCGCCACCGTGCTGAGCGGACCGGTCTCGAGCGTCTTCCAGGGCTGGAGTTCGCTTTTGCCGTCGAGGTCCATGGAGTAGACCGTTCCCGGCAGCCAGTCGGGGTTGACCGGCTTGCCGTCCGAGCCCGTCTTGCAGTAGGCCAGCGTGGCGTAGACCTTCTTCCCGTCGGGGCTGACCGCCATGTTGGTGTCGCCGCCGGCGCGCTGACTGCCGGGGAGCGGCTTCTTGCCGTTCCACTGGCGCTCCGGGCCGACCAGACGCGAGAACGGGATCCTGCCCTCCCAGGCGCCGCCGTCCCGGTCGAAGCGATACACGTAGCTGCCATTGGCCAGGAAGATGCCGTTCTCCGCGCTGGTCGAGCCCATCATCAGATTGGCGTTCTTCCAGTCCAGAGGCAGGCAGTAGGGGTAGACGTCCGAGTAGTTCTTCATCACCGGACGCTTGCCGGCCTCGTCCCAGTAGGAGAAGGCCTCGACCTTCTCGCGGGGCAGGTTAACCGGGAAGGGGATGATGGTCTTGAGGTACTTGCCGTCCTTGTCGAAGACCTGGCAGTAGTACGAGCCGTATCCGAAGCTCTGGCTGACCACGTAGAGGTGCCCGCCCTTGTCGGTGGCCATGCCCCGCACCGCGGCGATCATGTAGGGGCTGTCCGAGACCGTCCGGCCGAATTTGACGCCCAGCCCGGCGCGCACCCGGACCTTGAAGGGTCCGCCCGCCGCCGGTTTCCCGAAGTCGTCGCGCGCATCCCACTCGAGCGCCTGGGCCAGCCCCGCCTTGAGAGGCTCGGGGGGAGGATTGGCGCCGCCGAGCACGCCGGCGGCCAGGTGGCGGACCACCTTGCCGTCGGCGCCGAGCACGGCCACCTCCACGTCGGTCGGGGCGGCGAGGGTGAAGGCGATCTTCACCTTGTCGCCGGCCTTCTCGGCCGAGGGCTTGGCGGAGAACTGTGCATCGCCGCCGCAGGCGGGGACGGCGCACAACACCACGGCCACGGCCACGGCCACGGCCAGGGCCAGGGCTGGCATTGTCGGGAGCGCTGCTGAGAGTTTCATTTCCGTCCCTCCTCTTGGCGCAGCCAGGTCGCCACACTCAGGCGCAGCGGCGCCATCCCCGGGCGGGCGCGGCGCTCGGCGAGGCGTGCCACCGCGGCCTCGGCCAATGCCGCCATGCTCCAGTTGATCGCTGCCGGGACGGCGCCCGGCGCGAAGTGCGGCAGCCAGCCGTCGGCATACTGCTCGTCGGCGCACCAGCCGACTAGCTTCACGTCGCGACCAATCTCCAGGCCCAGGTCCCGGGCGGCCGCGGCGACCTCCAGGGCGGCGCCGCGCCAGAGGGCCAGAATCCCGTCGGGTCGGTCGGCGCGGGAGAGCAGCTTCTTCGCCGCCGCTCGCGCATCCGCCTCCGACACCTCGGCGATGTTCGCTTCGGGGAGGTCCACGCCGGCCTTCCGCAGCGCCATGCTCGCGCCCGAGAAGCGGTCCATGCTGTGGACGCTCTCGGTTACCAGCCCCACCCAGCCCACCCGCCGGCAGCCCGCGGCCACGAGGTGCCCCGCGGCGAGCATCCCGCCGAGCGCGTTGTCCTGGAGCACGGTGTCGCAGTCCGCCTCGGGGTGCCAGGCGTCAACCATCACCGCGGCCAGGCCAGCTTTGCGGACCAGCCTGACCAGCTCCGGGCTGTGGACGTCAACGATCACGCCCCAGGCGCGGCTGGAACGGCACTGCTCGATGACGGCCTCGGCGGAGAGCTCCTTGGCGCCGGTGCCGAGGAGCGACCAGCCGCGGCGCGCGGCCGCATCCTGGAGGGAGGACAGCAGCAGGCGGTTGAAGCCGGTCCACTCGCCGCCGGGCATCTGCGCGGATAACACGTAGGCGATCGGGCAGCCGCGGTCCGGGTCGTTGGCGCGGGCCAGCACGCGGTAGCCGTGGCGGGAGTGGGCCGCGACCAGCCCCTCGGCCTCGAGCGTCTTGAGCGCCCGCCAGGCGGTCCCCGCCGACGTGCCGTGTTCCTCGCTCAGGCTCCGGACTGTCGGCGCGAACTGCCCCGGCGAGAGCTTGCCCGAGAGGATCCGCTGGCGCAGCGTCACGACCAGCGACCCCGACCCGCGGCCCATCCTGGCTGGCTCTGGTGTGCCTTTTCTTTTCATGCGGTGTGCTCCTGGTGTCACATACACCGCATGAGCTGCGTAGTTTGCAGGAATCATGAAATCAGTATCGAGTCGTCCAAGATACGTGTTAGCGTAATATGCGACGATGAAGACGGCGTCTCAACCTATAGTTCGCCATTTGCACCCTGGTGCCTAAGCCTCACTGCACTCCGCAGCTTTCCTCCGCCTTCCAGGTCGGGTCGAGGCCCACGACGCGGCGGTTGGCGCTGTCGCCCACGTAGATGTGCTTGTAGAAGGCCTTGGCCGCCACCGGATAGGCGAGCTGGACCGGAGCGCCATTGCAGCGCGATCCAAAGCGATGATGACCCAAGCGGAAATTCCCTGGCGGAGCCGGGTCCGACTGGGCACAATGGAGCCCGTTGCGCGCCGCAGGGCGCGTTGGCAATGGAGGGCAGTGCCGTGCGTATCTCTGCGAGAATTGCCGTGGTGAGTCTGGTCGCCCTATGGCTGGGTTGGGGGAGCGCCGCCCTGGCGGCCACTACTGTCACCGTCAATGGTCGGAAGCTCACGCCGCAGGAGCAGGAGGCGTGGCTGAAGCGGCAGAAGGAGGAGGCGGAGAAGCACCAGCTGCCGCCGCTCAAGTGGCTCGAGCTCGAGCCCGGCCTGGCCGAGGCCAAGGGGGGCGGCAAGCCGGCCGCTGTTCTCTTCTGCACGAGGGAGTACAAGGGCGCGGCCACGTTCGAGGGAGAGGCGCTGCGCAAGGCCCTGACCGCCTCGGGGGCCGTCACCATCCGCGTTCTGCCGCCGGAGGCGCCGCGGGTCCACGCCGGGGCTACCGCCGACGAGGTCCGCCAACTGCAGGAGCAGTTCAACGCGACGGTCAAGAACTACCAGGCCACGCTGGCCAGGTACGGAGTGACCAACGGCCCGGCCCTCGTCTTCCTGACCTCCGACGGCGAAGTGCTCGGCTCGCTGGTTTCCCCCGGCGACCATGACGTGAGCAAGGTGCTCGCCAACCTTCCCAAGACCATCGAGGAGTTCAAGGCGGCCAAGGCTGCGGCGGAGAAGGCCAGAGCGGGGGCTGGAGGCGGCGCCGGAGCCGGCGCCGACAAGGCCGGGGCCGCGGCGGGCAAGCCCGGCGGCTGACGGCGCATCCGGGAGCCCGCCCCGGCCGGCTGCCAGCCGGGCAGTGAGACGCCAATGAAAAGCCCCGGCCTCCATGGCCGGGGCTTCGTTTCAGACCTGATCGGAGAGCGGTTCAGAACGCCTCGCCCTGGTCTCCGGGGATCGGCGCCGGGGCCTGCGGCTGAGCGCCGCCGCGGTTGCCGCGGTTGCCGCGGCCGCCGAAGTTGCCGGGCCCGCCGACATCGCCGGGGCCGCCGCCGAAGTTGCCGCGTCCGCCCTGGTAGTCGTACTCGAGCTCGTTGGATCTGATCCTGCCGCTCCAGGCTTTCACGCCGGGGAGGACCTCGTCCTTGGCCGGCACGTCGACCTCGAAGCGCAGCACGTACTTGCCGTCCGCCGGGAAGCGCACCAGGCCGGCGATGGGCTGCTCCACGACCTGCCCGGGCTTGAGCACCACCAGGGTTATGGGCTTGTCTTCGCGCTTCGCGTCCTCGGCGGGCTTCACGAAGATGCGGACCGGGCCGACCTCCATGCCAGTGGGCTCGTTGCCGCCGGGGCCGCCGCGCCCGCCGAAGCCGCCGCCCTCGGGCAGCGGGAAGTCCAGGACCACCGGCTTGTCGCCGACGTTCTTGAGCTGGAGAGTGGGCTGCTTGATCTTGCGCTCCACGGCGTTGTCGCCTCCGCCCATCCGGAAGGTGCGCTCCTTCAGGATCAGCGTGGCCTGGAGACCGCCGGCCACCTGCTCCGCCTTGACCTCCGGAGCCGCGGGCTTGTCCGCGACCGGAGCCGCCGGGCCTTCGCCGGCTGCCGCCAGGCCGCCCGTCGGCGATGCCGCCAGGGCCAGACCGAGGAACGCCATCCCGAGCGACACCCGCTGCCAGGATCCGATGAGTGCGCGCATGCCTGGAATCCTCCCCTGCTCAAGTCAAAGCCGCCGGTCTACGTGCCGGCGGACGCCCAGATGTACCGATGCCCCGCCACTGCCGGGCTGCTGGACTATTGGGCGCCCGGCGCGGGCGATAACCGGGAAAAGCCGGCTTTCGAACGGAGCCGGCGGACCCCAGGCCTCCAAACTGGCGGGAACTCCCGAAGCGTATCGCGGGCTATCGCCTCCAATTCGGGGTTGCCGCTCCTGGCCTTCTCATCCAGCAGGGATCGGCCGATGAGGTGGGGGAAGTTCACCAGACCCGACGCGATCTCATCGCAGAGCGGGATGTCTTCGTCGTCCCAGCAACCGACCAACACCTTCGACATCTCCTCGTGCACATCGGGCCGGACCTTGGCGTATCCGATGCGCATAATCAACTCGCTGACCGCCCCCACCGCCTGGGATGATGACATCCCCGGGCGTTCGATGAAGAAACGCCTGATGGCCTGATCAAGAGCCTTCTCATCCAAAACAAAAGGAAGTCGCGCGAAATCGGTCACTGCGCATCATCCTTGCTCGGCGCAACCAGCAGGACGGTCGGTATGGGGTCGGATCTGGCCTCGTCGCAGAGCCCTTGGGGGCTTGCGGCGGCGACGAGGACGAGGGCCAGGACGGCCCTCAGTCTCCGCGTTTCTGATCGCCAGCCGCGTCATCTTGCGCCTTCTTCTCGGCCTCCGAACCGGCCACAGGTCGCTGAGCCTCTACAACGGTCACAGTTAGCCGGGCCGCTACAAGCTACATAGTACCAATAGCCAGGACCTTGTTGTGCCCCCCAAAATGCATCTTGAGCACCCCCATCATCTTCGCGCGGGTCCCAGGGTCTGGCTCGTTTTTCGCTCGCTCAATGACAAGATCCAGCGAGGCTTCCCCGCCAATATTCGCTACGGCCTCAAGAGCTGCCGACCGTACGATGGCGCTATCGTCCTCTAGGAGACTCTTCAGCACAGGTAACGCCCTCTCCACGCCAGCAGAAGCGCCGAGCGCTTTGGCAGCCTCAAACCGCACGGACGCATCCGAAGCCTTAGCGGCCTTTTCTGCCAACGCCAAGGCCCGTTCTTCAGTAAGCCCCCGTAGCGCCATGACCGCGCTTTCGCGCACGTCAAGAGCCCCATCATCCAACAATCTTTCAACCACGGGCAATACCCTTGCCCCTCCAGCCTTGCGCATCGCATATACCGCTGCAGCACGGACACCCCGATACTCGTCCTTGGCAAGGGCCTCCAAGACTCTCATGGTCTTCTCGTCCGGGAAGAAGCGCAGAGCGTGTATTGCAGCAATCTTGGCAGCCACGCTTTCTGCGGCCACAGCCTCCTCCAGTAGGGTTCGGGCCCGACGGTCCGAAACCATCCCCAGTGCAGTATAGACGCTAGCCCGGGTGGATGCGTCATCGTCCAGCCGGAGCTTGCCGAGAAGGGCCAAAGCCTCATCCTTTGCTACTCGACCCAATTGGAGAATCGCATCGCCTCGTACCGAATCGGCGGGGTCCACAAGGGCCTTCTGGACCCACGGTGCAGCCCCTATTGTCTTGATACCGTAGATCGCCCAGAACACCTCTCGCCTTACACCATCAGAAGCATCACGTGTCATTCCCTCCAGCAGCACAAGCGCCTCTTTGCCACCAATTCTGCTGAGAGCCGATGCGGCGCCACATCGAATAGTCTCCTCGGGACTCGAACAGCCCTTCCTGATGGACGCCAAGGCCTTTTCGTTGCCAATATTCCCCAGCGCCATGACGGCAGCACAACGTATGCTCTTATCTTCTACCTCATCGGCAACCATCCTGCAAAGCAACGCTGTTGCCCGCTCGTCACCTATAGCGCCAAGTTCACCGGCGATTGCGGCCCTCAGATCTTCATTCTTCGAGAGCTTCTCCAGCAGAAGACGCGCCCCATCCCCGCCGACCTCGCCCAATGCGGCGATTACGTCTAGCCGCACTCTGGGGTCGTCGTCCGCCGCGATCGGCTCCAGCAATTGCAACACAGTTGCGCCACCGACTCCCAATGCTCGTATTGCGCATCGCCTCACGGCCCGATCTGGATCGCCTGTAGCGTTCCTGATAATCTCCAGCGCACGACCTCCACCAACACGGGCAAGCGCCTGGACGGTCGATGCGCGAACTGTCGAATCAGTGTCTTTCATCTGCCTTTCCAGGATGGGGAGCGCCTTTGCAGCAGGGAGTCCTCCCAAGGCTTTGGTTGCAGCGCATCGAACCCGCACGTTCGGACTGGTTGCCAATAATTCAAGCAACGGCAGTGCCTGGGCGTTACCGATCACTCCCAGAGCAGCCACGGCCTCCTCGCGTACGCTCACATCCTCATAATGACGTGCTATATCCAACAGCAGACCGATGCCCTTGTCGCCACCTACGAGTCCCGCTACGACAAAACCCAGTCTTCTCAGGCCCAAAATCGCCGTGCGCGAAAGCTCGACATCCTCCCGTTGTGATGCAGCCTCTACAAGATGCATCACGAGCCTGACATCGCCAGCCAATCCGGCCAGGAACGCAGCCTCTCGCTTGGCAGCAGGATCGCCGGACTTGAACCCGGCGCTCACCCTCCGAACCTCTTCCTCTTTTGCCTGCATGTACAGCACAGCCCCACGACCGTCTTGAGACCACCACACGGCAAGGCCATTGAAGGCTGCAACCTCGGAAATCAGCTGCCTTGAGGTCATTGGGCGAAACCGGGCATGGCTGGGCACAATAGGGTCATGGTAGTCGAACATCACCGCCACGCGGCACCGCTCCCGAAAGGCTTGCCCATCAAAGAGGGCATTGGCATTCCAGGTTCGGGATTCAACAGTCTCCTGCCCGGGACCCTCCTCTGCAGCAGCTGCGATCTGCAACCGCCCCTTCATGGTAAGAGCCGAATCCAGGAACCAGCAGGTGACGGCAACTGCCGCGGTCAAGGGCACGGCCGTCAACAACCTGCGCAGAGCGACAACAAGCCCACGCCGGAGGCATTCTTGTCCTCGCCTATGCTCCTGCCGTGAGCCGCCAGGGAGGCTAGCGTTCATGCTGCTCCCTTCCGCAACGAATCTTGTTCCTGAACAACATCCCGTCCATCAGAAGTTCCGACCTCGTTGCCCAACCCTCGCCGTTCAAAATCATGCGGCTATGAGAGCGAACGCATCACGGCCGCAATCATATGGAAGTTCATGCTTTGTAGCAAGCCCTAACCGACCAACGCAAGATGGGCCGATGCCCGTGCTCCTCGTCCTCAGCGAGGCAGAGCCGAGCGGTCCTCATCCATGATTCCTCGATTCCTCGCCAGGTTCGAGGACGAGAACGAGGACGAGAAGGAGAAAGAAGCTATTGAACGAGCGTAAGACACGCCATAACGATGTTTAAGAGTGGTTATCGGAATGTGTTGCGCTCATGTTCTAATAACCTAGCTATTTTATGAAAACCAATAGACATTTATGCCCGACCGGTGTACCACCCCCCACCGGAGGATCGCAACATGGCTGTCAAGCCCGCCAACGGCACCCCCAAGTACCAGATCGTCAAGCAGGCGCTAATGGACCGCATCGCCGGCCGGCGCTACTCCGCCGAGCTGGCCGTGCCGCCCGAGAAGGTGCTGGCCAAGGAACTGGGCGTGGCGCCCATGACCGCGCGGCGCGCGCTGCAGGAGTTGGTGCAGGAGGGCGTGCTGGTCCGCGAGCGCGGACGGGGCCGCGGTACCTTTGTGCGTCAGGGCCCGGCCCGGGCGGCGAACGGCGGATCGGCCGACGCGCGGCTCCGGCGGGTCGGTGTCATCCATGCCTACGACTGGGAGCGGCTCCAGGCCTCGCCGGTCTATCATCTGACCTTCCTCGAGGTCCAGCGCGAGTGCGCCCGGCGCGGCGTGGGGCTCGAGCTGCTTCCGGCCCAGCCCGGCGACGGCAGGAACCCCGCGAAGCTCGCCCGCGAGTCCGGTTGTCAGGCGCTCATGGTCCTGGACTGGACCGAGGGCGCTCCCGAACTGCTGGCCGCAGCGGCCGATCGGCTGCCCGTGGTGGTGGCCGGGCCGTTCCAGGAGATGATCCCTCTTTCCTTCGTTGCCCCCAACGACTTTCAGGGCGCCTGGGCGGTCACCCGGCACCTCCTCGAACTGGGCCATCCGCGCGTGGCCATGATCAACTCCCGCAAGGTGGCCAAGGCCTCCTCCGACCGCCAGGGCGGCTGGGCGATGGCTTTGGACCGCGCCGGGGCCGAGCGCGAGGGGCTGCTCTACCAGGCTGGCCGCCTCAAGCAGGGACAGGGAGAGGACTTCCGGGAGATCCGAGCCGAACTCCTTGAACAGTTCCGGCAGCGGCCGCCGCCCTCGGCGGTCTTCGCCCGCGACGGTTTCATGGCCATCGCGGCCATCGGCGCGCTGCGCGAACTCGGCCGGAGCTGCCCGGGGGATGTCAGTGTGGCCTGCATCGGCCGGTTCTTCGAACAGGCCTTGGACGCGCCCCGGCTGACCGCCGCCCAGTACGAGGACGGCGCCCTGGGCCGCGAGCTCCTGCAACTGGTCGAGGACCTGCTGGCCGGGCGGCGGACGGCGCCGGCCGGCGTGCTCCTGCCCATGCGCGTGGTCGAGGGCCAGACCACCCGGAAGGCTGACTGAGGGAGGATTGATGATGAGTGCTCCTAAGATTGTGTCGATCGCCGCGTTGCTCCTGACTGTTACGATGGTCGCCTTCGCCGGTGAGACCGGCCCCGCCGCCCCGGCCCGGCCGGCCGGCGTGCAGGTCTGGACCTGCGACGCGCCCGGCAAGCTCACCGCCTTCGACCAGGCCCCGGCCGACGCCAAGCCGGAGCTTAAGCTCGTGGGTGTGCGCAATGCCCGTTTCGCCGCGCAGATCGTCCTGGCTTCCGGGCAGCCCATCCGCGGCGTGAAGGTCAGGGCCACGGACCTGACCACCGCCGACGGCAAGGGCAGCATCCCGGCCAAGCAGGTGGCCTTCCGGTTCGCACTGCCCGGCGAGCCCATGCCCAAGAACATGTACGTGCCGGAGTGCCGCTTCGACGCGCTGCTCTCCGAGGCGCCGAAGGAGGCTCCGGCCCGGACCGTGCCGGTCAACTCGAACTACAACGCTCAGAAGAAGCCCGCCGGCGCGATGCAGCCGATCTGGGTCACGGTGACGGTCCCCGCGGACGCCGCGCCGGGCAACTACAGTGGCAAGGTGACCGTCGAGGCCGAGGGCCTGGCCGCGACCGAGGTGCCGCTCGCTCTCAAGGTCCACGCCTGGACCATGCCCGAGACCAAGGACTACACCTGCCGCAACAACATCTGGCAGTCGCACGAGTCGAGCGCCCTTTGCTACAAGGTGCCGATGTGGTCCGAGGAGCACTTCAAGCTGATCGGGCAGGTGCTGGAGCTGACCAGGCCGATGGGCAACGGCTTCTGCGTGGTGCACCTCATCAAGGGCGCCTACCACCAGGGCAACAGCGAGAGCATGGTCCGCTGGGTGAAGAAGGGCGAGAACCAGTACGAGCATGACTTCTCCGTCTTCGAGAAGTACCTCGACGTCTACGAGAAGGCCCTGGGCAAGCCCAACGTTCTGCTGCTGACCGTCTACCACCCTTACGTCGACGCCAAGGACAAGGAGGGCAAGCTGACGGGGAGCGCCACGGTCAGCCTGCTCGACAAGGCCACCGGCAAGATCGAGGACCTTCAGGCTCCGGCCTACGGCACGCCCGAGGCCGCCGCCTTCTGGAAGCCGGTCATCGACGGGTGCTTCCAGCGCATTGAGAAGAAGGGCTGGATGGACGCGGTGGTCATCGGCACCTCCTCGGACAACGGACCCAAGACCCCGGCGCCCTACGACACGGTCAAGGCGGTCTGGCCGAGCCCCCGGATCATGTTCTCGGGCCACCCGCGCCCGGGCGAGTTCGCCCTCTCCGACAAGAGCAAGGTGCCGGTGCCCTGCGCCGAGCAGGTCTGGGCCGCCGGGACGCTGCGCCCGGCCTATCCGTGGCCGATGATCGCGAGGCCGGCCTCGGGCACCTTCGCCTTCTCCCGCGCCGGGGCGGGCATGTGTCACCTGCGCCAGGAGACGGACATCTACGCTTACCGCGCGAACGCCGAGATGTGCCTGCAGTGCAACCAGAGCGGCATCGGCCGGGTCGGCGCCGACTTCTGGCTGCCCCCGGGCCGCAAGACCGTCCTGAGCGGCGACCAGGGCATGCACATCGGCCCGAGCGCCAGCATAACCGCCTTCACCGCGCCGGGCCCGCAGGGGCCGGTCACGACCACGCGCCTGGAGCTCTTTGTGGAGGGCATGCAGGCCCGCGAGGCGCTCGGCTTCCTGCTCAAGGCCCTGGCTGAGAAGAAGCTCGACGCGGCACTGGCCGCGAAGTGCACCGAGTACTTGAGCGCCCGCGCGGCCGCCAACAGGCCGTTCGCGCCGAAGACCTACAACCTGGAGGTGGGCATGCCCTACCGGGCCGACTGGCAGGAGCAGGAGGACAAGCTCTTCATGCTCTGCGCCGAGGCGGCGAAGGCCATGGGCCTGAAGTAGGAACCCGAGGGAGAACGCGCCATGAAGCTCACGCTGCCGCTCGTCCTGCTGCTCTCGGCCGGCCTGGCCGGCGCGTCCCGCGGCGGCGAACCCGCGCCGTCGGGCCCGGTGATCCTGGACGGCTCGGGGACGCTCTGGCGCAGCTTCGTCGTCTGGAAGACCCCGGCCGTGCTGGCTGCTGACGGCAAGGTTCGGCCGCTGACCGGCCAGCAGTACTTCTGGTGGGCGGCGGAGAGGATCGATGGCAAGGGCCAACCCCTTGCCGACTGGCGTTCGGCTCCCGCCCCCGAGGGCTGGACTGCGCCGGAGTTCGACGACGGCGACTGGCCGCAGTCGGCCGGCCCGCAGGGGCCCGGCTATCGCGCCAAGGACTGGCAGCACCCCGGCTTCTCGATGTGGAGCGACGGAAGCCCGGCGCAGGTCAACGCGGTCTACGCCCGGGCCAAGTTCCGGGTGGCCGATCCCACCAAGGCCGGCAACCTCAAGCTGACCCTGCGCTATCAGGGCGGCGCCGTCGTCTACATGAACGGCAAGGAGATCGCCCGCGGCAATCTCTCCGAGGGGAAGCTCGATCTCGATGCCCTGGCGGCCCCCTATCCGGACGATGCCTATCTGGGCGCCGACGGCAAGCCGTGCACCGGCGAGGCCAACGCCAAAAGCACGCCCGAGCAGCTGGCCCAGTTCGAGAAGCGCGTCCGGCGCCTGGAGGTCGAGGTCCCGGCCTCGGCGCTGCGCGCGGGCGTCAACGTCCTGGCCGTCGAGCTCCGGCGCGCGGCCTACAAGGAGATCTGGCGCGCCCCGGCCAAGGAGTACCAGGGCGGCAGGTTCTGCGAGTGGCCCTGGCCCTGGCCGCACTGCCGGTTGATCGAGGCGCGCCTGGCGGCGCCGGCGGCCTCCGACGCGGTCGCCGCCAACGCCGGCCGGCCGGTCGGGATCCAGCTCTGGCGGCCGCACCCCTGGGCCACGGTCACGGGTCTGAGCTACGGCGACCCCTGCGAGGGCGCGGCTCCGCTCCGGCTGGTCGGATTCCGCAATGGGGCCTTCTCCGCCCAGCTGGTGGTCAGTTCGACCGAGGCCTTCTCCGGCCTGGCGGTCACCGCAACGGACTTGGCCGGGGAGAAGGGTTCCAAGCTCCCGGCCTCCTGCGTGCTCCTGCGCCATCCGGAGACGGACGGACTCCGCTTCGACGCGCTCCTCGACAAGCCCCCGGCGCAGGTTCCGGTGCGCGAGTACCGGGCCCACCGCGAGGCGCCGGCCCAGAAGGTCGCCATGCAGCCGGTGTGGGTCACTGTGAAGGTCCCGGCCGACGCGGCGCCCGGCGAGTACCAGGGCAAGGTCCGCGTCGAGGCTCAAGGGCTCGCTGCGGTCGAGGTGCCGCTCGCCATCAAGGTCCATGACTGGCGCCTGCCGGACGCGAAGGACCTCGTCGCCCACAACAACCTCTGGCAGTCGCAGGAGAGCGTGGCCGCGCGCTACAAGGTACCGCTCTGGTCCGACAGGCACTTCGAGCTGATGGGCAGGTGCCTGGAGCTCTCCGCGCCGCTGGCCAACAAGTACTGCAACGTGCACCTGGTCAAGGGCGCCTTCTGCATCGGCAACACCGAGTCGATAGTTCGCTGGATCGACAAGGGCGATGGCAAGTACGACCACGACTTCGCTCCCTTCGACAAGTACCTGGATCTGTACGAGAAGACGCTGGGCAAGCCCAAGGTGCTACTCGTCGACGTCTGCGTGTCCATCCATTCGAGCAACCGGCCCAAGGACGGCAGCTGTCCGGTGAAGGTCAGCCGGCTCGATCCCGCCACCGGCAAGGTTGAGCCCATGGGTCAGCCGCCGCTCAAGCCCGACACCGGCGTGGCTTTCTGGAAGCCGGTCTTGGATGGAGTCAAGGCGCGGCTGGAGAAGCGCGGCTGGTGGGACGTGACCCTGATCGGCACGGCCTCGGACTCGGGACCCGGCAAGGAGGAGGCCCAGGTCTTCAAGGAGATCTGGCCGGACAAGGCCTGGCTCTTCTCCGGTCACCCCAAGACCACCGCGGTCGCCGGCGGCGCCGCGCCGGTGAAGTGCATGGAGTGGGTCTGGGGCGCCGGCAGCATCTGGAACCCGGCCGGCGGCGAGGGCTTCATGGGCGGGCCGAACTACCCCGCTCCCTGGAAGCGCAGGGACTACATCTCGGTGGCCTTCCCGCGGCTGGGCGCCGGGGCCTGCGAGCTCTACGGCTACATGGGCAGCAACCAGCCCTCGCCGCTCGGCACGTACCGCCTCTTCCCCGAGAAGGCCATGCAGTGCGGCCAGGACGGCATCGGCCGGGTGGGCCTGAACTTCTGGGAGTTCACCGACGAGGGTGGTCGTAAGCGCCAGCTGGACTTCGGCCAGGGGACGGGGCAGTTCTTCTTCAACACCGGCGTGTCCTGGTTCCTGGGCGCCGGCCCCGACGGCCCGGTGCCCACGACCCGCTCGGAGATGTTCCGCGAGGGGCTCCAGGTCCGCGAGGCCATGACCTTCCTGCAGCAGGCCGCCGACGGGGGCAAGCTCCCGGCGGAGATGGCTGCGAGGATGAACGAGCTGCTCAGGCAGCGCGCAACCAACATGATCCGCGAGCTCGGCGACGGCCACCGCGAGTGGCGCGAGAACGAGAACCGGCTCTTCGCGCTCTGTGCGGAGGCGGCGAAGGTTGCCGGCGGGAAGTAGGGGGCCCAGCATGCGCACTGCCCTGATCTGCGTCATCGTCTGGAGCGCGGGCCTGGCGACTCAGGCCGGCGAGGGACCCGCCTTCGTCGCCAAACCGTCGGTTTCCTCGGAGGCCGGCGTGGCGCGCATCACCTTTGAAGCCTCGGCTCCGACCGACGTGGCTGTGGAGGTGCTCGACAAGGACGGCCGGATCGTCCGGCACCTCGGGGCCGGGGTCCTGGGCGCCAATGCCCCTGAGCCCTTCAGGAAGGGGACCCTGGCCCAGTCGGTGGTCTGGGACCGCCGCGACGACGCCGGCAAGCCGGTGACCGGCCCCTGCACGGCCCGGGTGCGTCTGGGGCTGCGGGCCGGTTTCGACCGCTTCATCGGCCCGGACGCGGCCGCGCTGGCCAACTGGGTCTCGCCGGCGGGCCTGGCCGTCGACTCCAAGGGCAACCTGCTGGTGCTGGGCTCCAGCGGGGCCGCCCCCCTGGCCGCGCGCACGGAGAACTGCCTGATCGCCATATCCCGCGAGGGCAAGTACCTGAAGAGGCTGTACCCCTTCAGCGCCAAGACCGCGACGGACAAGCTGCGCGGGGTCGACCTGCTCTCGTCCCAACCGGGGCGGATCGAGCCGCGGGTCTACGAGCAGGTCTGCACCGCCTTCCTGCCCCAGTTCCAGGCGCTGGCCCGGCAGACCGTGGCCATCACCGCCGACGACCGGCTGGTGATCGCCAGCGGCTGGGCCACCGAGCTCTACGGCTTCGGGCCGCGCGGGCTGATGGTCCTGAACGCCGACGGCTCGGTGCCGCGCGAACGGGTCGACGGCCCGGTCCTGCTGCAGGGCTGCAACAGCGGCTACCTGCACATGGCGGCCCATCCCGACGGCAAGAGCGTCTACGTCTGCGGCCTGGGCACCGGCCGGGAGTATTCCCCCGGCAAGCTGCACCATGTCGTCTACCGCGTGGGCCTGGAGCCGGACGCCAAGCCCGAGGTCGCCTTCGGGGAACTGAACAAGGCCGGCGGCGACGACAAGCACCTCAACGACCCGCGGGGCATCGCCGTGGGGCCCAAGGGCGAGGTCTACGTCTCCGATTTCGGCAACAACCGCATCGTGGTCCTGGCGCCGGACGGGGCCCGGCAGCGCGAGATCAAGGTGGAGGGGCCGGCGGTGCTGGCCGTCCACCCCGGGAACGGCGCGATCTACGTCCACTCCATGCCGGCCGGCGGCGGGCACAAGCTCCTGAAGCTGGAGGGCGACGCCAAGCCCGTCTGGGAGCTGACGCTCCCCTCCGGCGGGAAGCGCGACGGGGTCATGACCCATCCGGTCATCGCCCTGGACTGGCGCGCCCCGGCGCCGATCGTGTACCTGGGGTTCAGCGACTACTTCGCCCGCTGCTGCGTCCTCAGGGCGGTCGACCGCGGCGACAAGTGCGAAAGCTCCGACATGCTGCCGGCCCCCAAGGGCAACGGCTGGATTACGGGCATGGCCGGAGTCGACGCCGAGGGCCGGCTCTACGCCAAGCAGGTCGCTGCCGGCAACAACAACGCCAGCTCCTGCATCCTGGATCCGGACGGGGCCTCAGCCAAAGGCTGGTGGGCCAAGTACTACGACAACGTTGTGCTCGGCGGGGACGGGCTGGTCTACAGCTACAAGATGGGGAAGAGCGAGTCCAGCGAGACGCTCGCCAGGGTCACCGTGGACAAAAGGCCGGCGCCCTTCTCCGCCTCCGGCGAGTTCACCGAGGTCTTCCCGCGGGACCTCTGGCCGGGCCGGCGGGACAGCATCTACGTCAGGCCCTCCGGAGACATCTACCTGCTCAGCTACCTGGAGCGCGGCGGCAAGGAGACCGGCGTCTTCCACCTCACGCCCGACGGTCGCTTTGACAAGAAGCTGCTCGGCAGCCTGCCGGCCCCGGCCAGCGTGAAGGTCGACAGCCGGGGGAACATCTTCATAGCCGACAACCTCAAGCCCGTCGGCCAGCACTGGCCGGCGGAGATCAACGACTTCGTCTCCAAGCTGGACAAGCCGGGGCAGGCGCAATACGCCGAGATCTACGGGGCGGTCCTGAAGTTCGGCCCGGCCGGCGGGACGGTCAAGCGCCTGGCCAAGGGCGCCGCGCCCTCCGGGGACGGCAAGGCCCGGGTCATGGACGCCTGCCAGGGCGAGTGGAAGTTCGAGGTCGAGGGCCTGCTGGCCAGCTACGTGGGGGTCAGCCCGCGGCCGCCGCCGCGCCTGGAGCGCTCGAAGTGCTGGTGCTTGAGCTCTAGCCTGGACATGGACCGCCACGACCGCCTCTTTGTGCCCGACTCGGCCCGGTTCCGCGTCCACGTGCTCGACTCCAACCTGAACCTCATCCTGGACTTCGGCGGCTACGACAACGCCGACGCCCCGGGCGGCGCGGCCAACGCGCCGGGGCCGGAGATCCCGATGGAGTGTCCGCTGAGCGTGCGCGCCTCGGACACCGCCGCCTACGTCCTCGACGCGGCGCCCTGCACCCCGCGGGTCGTCAGGGTCAAGTTGAGCTACGCCGCGGAAGAAACCTGCGCTTTGCCTTGAGAGGAGCCATGGCCATGAAGCACCTTGCCTTCCTGCTGAGTCCGGTCCTCCTGGCGCTCCCGAGCTCCGCGGTCCCCGCCGGCGAGGCCGGCCAGTGGACCGCCGCCGGCAAGTCCGGCGGGTCGATGGGCGCGGCGACGGTCTGGTCGCCGACCCGCAAGCAGGTGCTCAACTGGGGGGGCCTGAGCTCCGGCAACGAGGTCCGGGCCTTCGACGGAGAGAAGTGGACGCCCGACTACGCCGGCGACAAGGCCGGCGTCGGCGGGAACTTCTACGGCGGGCAGTCCAACGCCTCCTGGCTCGCCGGGAGCTCCCGGCCTGGGCCCTTCTTCATCTTCCGGCTGGCCTGCTGGGACTCCAAGCGCAACCGGATGGTGATCGCCGCCCACAACCTGACCGCGGCCTACGACCCCGAGAAGAAGACCTGGGAGGACTTGAAGGCCGCCTTCGAGGACCGCGAAGGGAAGCGCACCGAGGGCAAGGCTCCGGCCGGCCACGCCCAGCCCTGGTTCGGCCCGGTGCCGGTGCAGTGGGGTTCGATGGCCTACGACCCGGTCAACGACGAGGTCGTGCTCTTCCCGCAGTGGGTGACCCACACCAGCTGGGGCGACATGGGCATCTTCGGCCCGGCCGCGCCCGAGCGGCCTGAGGACGCCGGGGTCCGCGCCGGGCACTACGGCACGCTGATCTACGACTTCAAGACCAGCACCTGGAGGAACCCGGAGCTCGGCGGCAAGGAGATCCTGGGCGCGCGCTCGCGGCTGGCCGAGCTCATCGCCGGCCAGCGCGAGGCCTCCCGCTCCGGCTGGAAGGCGCTCCTGGCCCTGCGCCAGGAGAAGAAGGGCGAGGCGACCAAGCTCATGGCCGCCGCCGCTGAATCCCAGAAGGCGCTGGCCGCGAAGCTCGGCGCCGAGAAGACGGCGCTCGAGAAGCTCGCCGGCGAGCTCAAGGGCTTCGAGGCGGGTCAGGCCAAGGACGCCGCCGCCAATCTCGCCACGGTCTCCGCCCGGCTTGAGAAGGCCGCTGCCGGCTTCGCGGCCGGAAAGCCCGACGAGCTCCCGGCGCTCTGCGCGCAGCAGGGGGCCGGCTACCGCGAGCTGCGCCTGGTCCATCGCGAGGACCTCTACGTCCAGCCCCTGCCGCGCTGCTCGACGGGCGTGGTCTACGACTCGAAGGCCAAGGGCATGGTCATGGCCGGCGGCGACCACCTCGACCGCAAGCTCGCCGACACCTGGCTCTACGACTGCGCTACGCGTCGCTGGCAGCGCCGCGCCGCCGCGCCGGAGGCCGCCGACTGGCCGGGGATGTGTTTTGACTCCAAGCGCGGAGTCACCGTCTACGCCGCCAACCGCGGGACCTACGCCTACGATGCGGCCGCCGACAAATGGACGAAGGTCGGCGCGGGCCGCCCGGCCGGGCAGTACTGCGACATGGCCTACGACGAGGTCCGCGACGCTTACGTGCTCAATATCGGCAAGGATCGCTACGGGTCGGACGAGTCCACTTTCGTGATGACCCCGGCTGCGGGGACGCCGGCCGCGGCCGCGCCCGCCGAGCGCGAGAAGGCCGACGAGACGCCCTTCCCGCCGCCGGCCGAGCCGACGGCGCTGGAGCGCCTCAAGTCCATGCCGGCCAACACCTGGGTCGCGGCCAAGCCCAACATCGAGGTCACCGGGCGCTCCTGGAGCACGATGAGCTGGGATGAGGGGCTCCGCTGCGTCATCTACCAGGGCGGCGGCCACGCCGGGACCATGGACAACACGGTCAGCGCCTACTTCCCGGAGTCGAACAAGTGGGTCAACGCCTTCCCGACCCAGAACACTCCGCAGATCTTCGGCAACTGGAGTTGCGCCGGCGGCTACCCGGCCTTCGAGCGCGGCATGGGCCTTTCGCTCCACTGTCGCTTCTACGAGTCGCTCGACGGGCTCATGGTCCACGGCTGCCAGGCGGGCTTCGACTGGGTCACCCGGGAGCGGCCGCTCGACTTCAAGGCGGTCAAGGTGCCCTTCAAGTTCGCCCACGGCTTCTGCCTGTACCCCGAGAAGCGCCAGATCATCCAGGGCGGCAAGGGCGAGTACTACGATGCCAACTTCGGCCGGCAGCTGCTGGTCTGGGACCTGGATAAGGCCGAGGGCCAGGTGCTGAAGCCGGCCGGACCAGTCCCGCAGCTCAACTGCGAGTGGAGCGCCCTGGCCGTCCACCCGGACCGCGAACTGCTAGTGCTCCACGGCGCCGGCGACCACAACAAGCGTACCGACACCGAGACCTGGACGCTCGACCTCAAGGCCCCGACCGCCTGGAAGAAGCTCGAGCTCAAGGGCACCACCCCGAGCGTGGGGATGGCCAAGCTCAGCGCCATCCCCGGAACCCCCTACATGGTCTGCGCCATGCCGGCCAGCGACGACCTCTGGGTGCTGGACCTGGACCGCTCCGCCTGGAAGCCGCTCGGCAACACCTATGAACCGGGCGCCAAGAAGAAGACCTTCGACCTCTATGGTCAGTGCGTCTGGGACCCGCACCACAAGATCTTCGTCCGCAAGGGCGACTACGGGCACCCCACGCTGCTGATGCGGCCGGACTTCGGCGCGATCAAGTGGGAGTAGGAGGACTGACGATGAAGGCTGTCTTGGCGCTGGGGCTGACGTTCACCCTCGGCGCGGCGTTGGCCGCGTCCGCCGGCGAAGACGTCCCGGCCAACACCTGGGTCACGGTCGGCAACGAGCCCGGCGGCGGCACTTCGGCCGGCCTCGTCTACCTGCCCGAGCAGAAGGGCATGCTGCTCTACGGCCGGCGCGACGGGAAGAACGCCAACCGCTACTGGGTCGAGGTGTTCAAGATCGCCGATCGCAAGTGGGAGGAGTGGGTGCCCGAGGCCGGGCGGCTCTCGGCCCAGAACGCCCGCGGCTCCTGCTACACCCAGTGGAAGACCGAGAAGGGCTACGAGATGCCCTTCCTGCCATATTACAACTGCTGCTTCTGGTCGGCGCACCAGATGTGCCCCCTGCCCGACGAGAAGAAGGTCCTCTACTTCTGGGGCGGCTCGACCTTCAAGTACGACCCGGCCAAGCGGACCTTCGAGAACTTGAAGATCGGCCTGGCCGCCGCGCCGCCCGACGTGATGCTCGGCACCATGGCCTGGGACCCGGTCAACAAGGAGGCGGTGCTCTTCGGCGGCGGCTACATCAAGGCCCACCAGGTGCCATCGCGCAGCGACACCAAGCAGGAGAAGCAGCCCGACGCCTGGACCCCCGACAAGTGGGACCGCCGCGGCACCTGGGCCTTCAGCCCGGAGAAGAACTCCTGGCGGAAGCTCGAGACCGCCTCCAAGGAGATCGCCGAGGCCAACGCGAAGCTCCTGGACGCCGGCAAGGAGTTGCGCACGCTCTGGGGCGCGACCCGCGGCATCGCCTTCGAGCACGGCGACCTGGTCCTTGGCAAGAAGCCCGAGGATCTCGCCGCGCTCGTCGACAAGCTCGCCACCGACCTGGCCGCCTTCGCCAAGGACTCGGGCGGCAAGGGCGCCGACGCCTACGAGAAGTGGCAGTTCTCGACCGCCGCCGGGCTCATCGCGAAGGATGTGTCCACCAGGCTCAGGGCGGCCGCCGAGGCCCTCAAGGCCGCCGACGGCTGGAAGGCTCTGGGGGCGCTCGACACTGCCGAGCAGGTGCTCATCATGGCCCAGGAGGCGCTGGCCGTGGCCCCGCGGCCGCGGAACTACTCCCGTATGGTGCTCGACCCCGGGAACAAGGTTCTGGTGCTCTTCGGCGGCGACGGCGAGGACCGCTTCTTCGCCGACACTTGGCTGCTGCACCTGGCCACCGGGCGCTGGGAGCGCTGCCGGCCGGCCGCCCATCCGCCGGAGGTCGGCTCGGCGATGGTCGCGATGGACTACGACTCGAAGAACAAGGTCATCGTCCTGGCACACCAGTCCGCCGGGCTCTGGGCCTTCGACGCCGCCAAGCGCGAATGGAGGAAGCTCGAGGTCGCCGGCGAGTTCGCCCGGAAGGGCAAGGGCGGCACTTGGATGAGCCTGGAGTACTCGCCGGAGGACGACCTCCACGTGCTCGTGGACATGCCCCCGGCCTACGAGGGCCCGGCCCGGCGGACTCAGCTGCTGCGCCTCGACCTCAAGTCGGCCAAGGTCGCCGAGGCCCCGGCGGGCGGCAACGAAGAGGTCTGGCGTCCCCAGTACGGCGCGGGTTCGGGCGGCCCGGCCAACAAGTACGACCTGGCCTGGAGCTTCCTGCCCAAGACCCAGGAGGAGTACCGCCAGAAGGTCGCCGCGCACAAGAAGCTGCTCGACGCCGTCCCGGACAACACCTGGACGCAGCTGCCCCACGTCTACAGCGGCTGGGGCCGGGCCTACGGCTCCTTCTGCTACGACTGGGACCGCGATGAACTCATCCTCTGGGGCGGAGGCCACTCGGCCTACATGGGCAACGAGGTCAGCCAGTACGATCTGGCCGGCAACCTCTGGATGGAGTCCTGGAACGCCGAGTACCCTTGCCACCCGCACGGTAGCCCCGATGGCGAAGGGTGGGCACCGCAGTTCCAGCACGTGGTTGGCTCGGGCCACGGCTACTACAACTACAGCTACAGCGGAGTGCTCAAGAAGGTCGTCTTCTGGGGCTCGATCCTCTACGACCCGGACCGGATGCGCTACGCCCCGGAGCGGATCAAGATCCAGCAGGAGAACCCGGGGCAGGGCATAGGCATCCGCGTGGAGGGCAACGGCGCCCCC
>Ga0302238_1000029_pt1 | contig 176859 bp, 150 predicted proteins | sample AAG_UR_Asn_MG_FD_193527 | JGI IMG/M metagenome (GOLD analysis project Ga0302238, IMG submission 193527) | Enriched activated sludge microbial communities from anaerobic digester in WTTP, New Holstein, Wisconsin, United States - AAG_UR_Asn | ecosystem: Engineered > Bioreactor > Anaerobic >... | reverse complement strand
CCCAAACGGCGAATGCCGAATACCTTGGTCAATCGCTACGAGGTCAAGGATCTACGAAGCCCATGTCCGACCGGCATGGGCTTCACGCATTATGCGTCCCCGAATTGAAGCGGAACGTCCGCTTCACAAGTCAGCAAACTCACACACACGACCCTAAGCGGTAATTGGCTGGTTGGGAAAGCAGCCCTTCATAAACGTCAAAGGCAAGGGGCGCGCCGCTTGCGGCGTGTCCCAGCTACCGAAGGGAGCGACTTGACCGAAGTGTTACCCATTTATTTCGGCTCCGGCATTTTTTGCGCTAGCGCACCAATAAACTGCGGTGGGAATGGCCGTGCATTTTGCAACCGCGCACGTTTAACTTTCTCCCATGCGCCGGCGTAGTTGCCTTGCTCATAGAGGGACATGGCCCAACGACGCCAACTGTTTCCGTAGGTCGCATCAAGGGCAGTACTCTCGGAGAAGTTCTGGTTGGCTAGAGAGAACAGCCGTGCCTTATCTTGCCCTCTGTTGTTCTGGACGCTTTCCGCTTGTGCAGAATAGGCAGAGCCAAGATCTGAAAGTAGCGCGGCTTTTTGGAATTGATCGTCGGCAAGCTGTTTGGATTTTTCAAGGTATTGAATGGCTTCTGCAATCTTCCCTTGCTGAAGCGTCACTCGACCAAAACCCCAATAGGCTCGGTAGTTGTTGGGGTTCAATAACCACGATTGGTTATAGCGACGCATTGCAAAATCGAGATTGCCTTCACTAAAGAACTTGTCGCCTTGTGATGCCCATGCTTGACTCGCTTTTTCTCTACTACCCAAACCTTCCGAAGCTTGCTTGATGAAATTCTCGTCGGCACGCTTGAGTTCATCAGGGCGTTGAACATTCGGTTGGCCATACATTGGCACATTGTCGATCCGAGAACCACCAGTTGTGACGCAGCCGGAAAGAATGAGTGCAGCGAGGGAACAGGTACAAACGCTAAATGTTCTGAATAATTTGGCCATAGTGTGAATATCCTAGAAATGGTTAACGTGGTACTCAGCCGACGGCAAAAAGCGCAGCGTTTTGACGGTCGGCTGGAGCGGCATTTTCATTTGAACCTGTAGTACCAATTTCCGTTGAATTCACGATCTACGGTTTCTTGCGACTCAACTTCGAAGGCAACACCCTCGCGCCCCTCGGTCGGGTAATTCACAGCAATCAATACATTTCTGAGATCGGTTAAGAAAGTCGAGTCGACGCTCAATTTTGTTTTATCTCTGTCAGTGGGAACCCGGACTATTACGGCTAGGTGCTTGGGATGTATGTAGTAGGCCCCGAACCAAGCGACAGACGCATGCACTCCACGCCCTGCTGCCTGCTGCTTGGCATGGCGGCAGAGCCTGTAAATTGCAATTCTGGTTGCTAAGCGACGCAGCATGTCATGACGCCCAAGGTTGTAGGTAAAGGGCCGCCCGCTTGCGGGCGGTCCAGCGGAGGCCGAAGGCCGGAGCGACTTTGACTGATGGATTAGAGGACGGACGGGCGGTAACCTCAATTGCAGTCATGACTTTCCTCCAGCGTGCCGGAAATGAAGTTGTACTCTGGGTTGGAGGTGCGGGATTGCGGTGGGTGCCATAGGCCAACACAGTCATTGATTTGGAATAGCTTGGTGCTCTGTGTTCGGATAGTACGGCCTGAAGCTTCCAGAATTGTGTAGAAGTAATAGGGAGAGGTGGACTTGGTAGACGAAATGGCAAGCGGGATGATGACGCCACCTACAGGTATTGGAACCGTCTGTGAGATTGGACCAGAAGGCCCGCCGTCATTGTCTGAACGTGCCGTAATTCGACCGACTGTGGATTCGGAGTGGAAAGCTGGACGGCTCGCGCAGGCGCTTAACAGAACTGCAACACTTGCGAATAATGCCAATGTGCGCATATTAAGAAGCTCTCTAATAGTGTTTACACAGACACAGGGGGCCGTATAACAGATGATATTGATGTACCGTAAATTTATTGTTTTTCAGTCACTTGATGTTACGCCGATCAGCATAACAACTCCAATATGACGGGCGTAAGCCCGAGGACTACGACCGCTTCTGAGCGCCTTTTCGTATGTCCGCTTCTGGCCGATTTTACGCATTCGACATCTTGCCGAAAAGTGGTCTTTGATTAATACTGCCACGTCGAAAAAAAGATATTTTTGGGTGTGATACAGAATTTCCGGATTCGGCCATTATCGGACCTAGGGAAACCCTTCCACAAAGCAGACATTAGGCATTCTCAAATGCGATTTGCAATTGCAATATCTTGTGTCCTTGTGCTCTCGGCATGCGCTGGCATGCGGCAAACTCGGGAATTTCCTGTCGCTTCCACACAAACTGCAGCAGAGATTGGAAAACTAACGACAGGGCGTGTCATTGCTGTAGAACAACGTCTTTACCTTGAGAATAACAATAACCCGCTGCTGGGAATTTTGCCGGTCATGGCTATCAATACCAATTGGTACTATCGCCACACTATCAAATTGGCCAGCGGTGAAGTAATCGAACGCGATGAGTATATGGAGTACAAAATTGGAGATTGTGTCGCCATTCGTAGCGCCTTGGTCGTACCTGCGTTCGATGGAGAGTGCAAATAACCATGCAAAAGACCGTAATGCCTAACCACGCGATCAATCTTGCTCCTTTTTGTCGCAGGTCGCTGCGCAATAAAGCCGCGCTGCGTCGGTCATCTCTACGTTATGCATCAAGTCACCCGAGGATCATCATGAGTCACCCGGTTGCCATTCTTGCCACTCTCCTACTTATGGCCTTCTCTACCTTGCTCCGTGCAGAAGGGCAGGTTCCAATCGATCAGGTGCCTATGTATGGGGGTATGGACAGAAGCACAATTCCAGGGCTAAAGACGGGCGACGAAAAATTGATCGCTGACACAACCAACCGCTTCGGAACACGTGAGAAAGCGAGCGCTGCATTCGTCAACAACGGCTTCGCATACTACCAACGCGACGATCTTGCCAATGCGATGCGCAGGTTCAATCAAGCCTGGCTGCTCGACCCGAGTAATCCCGAAGTATACGCAGGCTTTGGGGCCGTGCTGCATGACCAAGGAAAGAATTGTGAAGCAATGAAAATGATGGAAAAGGCACTCGCGCTAAACCCACCAACATTCCAAGGAATATACCCTGACGCCGCACGAACAATTACCCTATGTGCTGTGAGTGACAAAGGACTAACCACAGAAGCTAAACTCAAGTTGGTCGAGCGTTCAGAATCCCTATACAAGAAAGCAGAAGAGATCGAACCAAACAAAGCATACCTCTACGGGTCATGGGCAACGGCTTATTACTGGCGCGGACAGTATCACGAGGCATGGACAATGGTCGCTAAAGAGCGTGCGGCTGGAGGCAAACCTCATGAGAAATTCTTAGGGTTGCTCCAGGAGAAAATGCCTGAACCCGTGCCACAGTAAAAAATGCATAACATGGCCCTCAACCTCGCTCCCTTCGGTCGCCCGACGGCGCTAAAGCGCCACCGGTTAGCCCTACGTTAAGCCGCACATGGCTAATCTCTACCTCCTGCTGATACCTCTACTCGCAGCATGCAGCTCAACGCATGATTTAAAACGGGATGGGGTAAACATGTTTGGTGGTGGTTTTATTGATGAGCAAGTTGGCCCCGGTCTCTATCTGGTTAAGGCGTTCAGCAATATCTCACCAATTCCAATGCCTGATTCAGCAGCCAATACTTTCCGTTACCGAGCAGAACAACTTTGTCCCGCTGGGTACGAAGAGGTTCGCACATTGACTAACGCGTACAGGTCAACCAGCGGGGCTATGGAAATCACACCAGACATTAAGCGGCCAGGATTGTCATTCGTTGCTCCACCGCCTGTTGTTACCTCAAAAATCGGGCATATTCGTTGTATTGATAGCCCACTATCTTTATACGAAGCCAGAGCTTTTGTTTCGCCGGAGAGTGAGCAGTGATGTGTGTCCTAACCCATCATTCCAAGGGGCGCGCCGCAGCTTTATAGCAGCGCGCCCCTTACCCTCGAGGTTCCTGAATGTCTGCTTTCCTTATCCCCGAAAGGCAGGTCAGGGTCGATAGCCGAAGTAGCTAGGCGACGAAGCTGACCTTTCACCTTCAGAAGTTCAAATGGCCGGTCTCTATTTGTAGAACCGGCCATTTTTCGTTGTTGACGTATCTGGCCGCAATGGCCGAACAGCGGAAGAACAAAGCCCGGCATTACCCGGGCTTTTTGTTCCTACGGTCCGACAGACTTTATTTTTTGTGATCAATAATCACCAGTTCGACTCACGCTCCGGCGTCGCGGTGATCTTGTGGATCGACAGGTCGGCGCCGTCGAATTCCTCTTCCTGGTCGAGACGCAGACCAAGAATCGCTTTCAGCGTTCCATAGACCGCAAACCCGCCGACGAGCGCGACACCGACCGCCATGCCGGTCATGATCAATTGCGGCATGAAGGCGATGCCGCCTGCTCCGCCCAGCGCTTTCTGCCCGAAGATGCCGGCGGCAATGCCGCCCCAGGCGCCACACAAGCCGTGCAGCGGCCAGACGCCGAGTACGTCATCAATCTTCCAGCGGTTTTGCGTCAGCGTAAACATCACGACGAACAGGCCACCCGCGACGCCGCCGACGGCCAGCGCGCCGATCGGATGCATCAAATCGGAACCGGCGCAGACGGCAACCAGGCCGGCGAGCGGGCCGTTATGCACGAAGCCGGGGTCGTTCTTGCCGAGCAGCAGCGCGACCAGCGTACCGCCGACCATGGCCATCAGCGAGTTGAGGGCGACAAGGCCGGAAATCTTGTCGATGGTTTGCGCACTCATCACGTTGAAGCCGAACCAGCCGACGGTGAGAATCCAGGCGCCCAGCGCCAGGAAAGGAATCGATGACGGCGGGTGCGCGGAGATGGCGCCGCTCTTGCTGTAACGCCCATGCCGCGCGCCGAGCAGGATGACCGCCGGCAGGGCAATCCAGCCGCCCATCGCATGGACGACAACGGAACCGGCGAAATCGTGGAACTCGGCGCCGAAGGTGGCGCTCAGCCACGCCTGAATACCGTAGGCCTGGTTCCAGGCGATCCCCTCGAAGAACGGATAGACAAAGCCGACGATCACAAAGGTGGCGATCAGTTGCGGATTGAAGCGGGCGCGCTCGGCAATGCCGCCGGAAATGATCGCCGGTATGGCGGCGGCAAAGGTGAGCAGGAAGAAGAAACGAGTCAGTTCGAAACCGTTTTTCTGCATCAGGACGTCGGCGCCGCTAAAGAAATTCACGCCGTAAGCGATCGAGAAGCCGATAAAAAAATAGGCAATGGTCGACACCGAGAAATCGACCAGAATCTTGACCAGCGCATTGACTTGGTTCTTCTTGCGCACGGTTCCCAATTCGAGAAAGGCAAAGCCCGAGTGCATGGCCAGCACCATGATGCCGCCGAGCAAAATAAAAAGTACGTCACTTCCTGATTTGAGCGCTTCCATGCGTCCTCCTGAAAAACAAGCAGACTTACGCAAGCAACATTTGTTCCACCAACAACAGGCCTTACAATTCAATCACTTAAACAAACCACCCGTCCGCAACAGAACCATAGCAGTGCATACCCCAAAATCAAGCACCGTGATGGGGCGGCATTTCCCTCACCGAGAAACACTCACTCCTTTGGTGCGATTCCCGGCGGCAACAACACCCACATTTGCCCCTGCTGTTTCATCCGCCCGGCCTGAGCACCGGCTTCGGCGCCGAAGCCCCAGAAAAAATCGGCGCGCACAACGCCGCGAATCGCACCGCCCGTATCCTGCGCCAGCATCAGGCGCTGCAAGGGCTTATTGGAACCGGGCTGCGTAGTCGACAGAAAGACCGGCGCGCCAAGCGGCGTCGTGCGCGGATCGACGGCGAGGCTGCGGCCCGCGGTCAGGGGCACGGCCAAGGCCCCGAGCGGCCCGACATCCGTCTTCCCGTTATCCGCGATTTCGCGGAAAAACACGTAGCTCGGATTCTCGTTGAGCAGATCGTCGAGTTTGTCCGGATTGGCGCGCGCCCAAGCCTGGATACCCTGCATCGACGCCTGCGCCAGGGTCAGTTCGCCACGATCGATCAGGACGCGCCCGATCGACTGATAGGGATGGCCATTCTGGTCGGCATAACCCATGCGCACCAGCTTGCCGTTCGGCAGCCTGACCCGCCCGGACCCCTGTATCTGCAGGAAGAACAATTCAACCGGGTCATCGACCCAAAGCAAGACGCGGTCGGCGTATTTTTTTTCGTCGCCAACGATGTCCGCGCGTGAATAATAGGGAACGACCTTACGCCCCTGCAGACGACCGCGCAAGCGCATATTCTTCACGTCGGGAACAACCTCGCCGAGATCGACCGTGAGCAGGTCGTCGGGAACGCCGAGTACCGGCTGCGAATAGCGCGTGCTGCGCTTCATCGCGCCGTGGAGTAGGGGCTCGTAATAACCGGTAATCGTGCCGTTGGTCGTGTGATCGGGATTGGTCAACTGATACGGCGAGAAACGCGATTCGAAAAACCGGCGTAACGTGGCATTGTCGACCGGACGCAGATCACGCGCCTCCTCGCAGGCCGCCCGCCAGAGCAACCACTTGGGGTTGCTTTCGAGCGCGCGACAGGACTGGAGAAACGCGGGCCAGGCCTCGACCAGATTGTCTTCACCCCACCCCGGCAGATCGCTCCATTTCGCTGCCTGCATCGGCTTGGCCGGCGGTTGCACGGCGACCGGCGCTTGCGCTGGCGGACAGACCGGACACACGGGGCAGGCAACCGGCGGCGCTTCCCGGACCGAGGCGCAGGCGGACAACAAGAGGCTAGCGGCAAGCGCCGCCAGCAAACGGTTCGATTGGCTTTTCAACATGGTTTGGCTAAAGTGTTCGGATTTGCAGACCCGCCGAGTATACCCCCCGATGACGACCCCGAATCCGCAACTCGCCAGTTTTCTCGCCCGCGCCGAGAAACTGCTTGAGCGCATCGAACCGCTTCTACCACCGGTCTCTCCCCTGCCTGACTGGAACAGCGCGACCGCCTTCCGCTGGCGTAAGCGCGGCAACGCCGGCTTCTTGCAGCCGGTTCGCAGACCGTTCGCGATCCGCTTGGACGATCTGCGCGACATCGACGACCAGAAACAACGTATCGTCGCCAATACCCTCCAATTCCTCCAATGCGAACCCGCCAACAATGTCCTGCTCACCGGCGCACGCGGCTCCGGCAAATCCTCACTGATCAAGGCGTTGCTCAATGAATACGCGGCCAAAGGGCTACGCGTGATCGAAGTTGAAAAAAACGACCTCGTCGACCTACCCGATATCGTCGAATTGCTCGATGGCCGCCCGGAGCGCTTCGTTGTCTTTTGCGACGACCTGTCATTCGACGCCGGCGATGCGACCTTCAAGGCGCTGAAAGTCATCCTTGACGGCTCGATCGCGGCCACACCCGACAACGTCCTGATCTACGCGACCTCGAACCGCCGCCACCTGATGCCCGAATATTTCCGGGAAAACCTCGAAGGGCAGCGTGTCGACGAAGAAATCCATCCCGGCGAAGCCATCGAGGAAAAAGTCTCGCTCTCCGAACGCTTCGGCCTCTGGCTGTCGTTCTACCCTTTCGACCAGGACGCATACCTCGACATCGTCGCGCACTGGCTGCGTTCTTTCGGCTGCGACACAGAAGAAATCGCCCACGCCGAACGCGAAGCGCTCAACTGGGCATTGATGAGAGGATCGCGTAGCGGCCGCGTCGCCTGGCAATTCGCCAAGGACTGGGCGGGTACGCACGGCACACAAGCGAAGCGCGGCAAATGACGAAAACCGTCGAAGTCGCTGCTGCCGTCCTGCTGCGCGATGGCCAAGCCGGCACCGAATTCCTGCTCGCACGCCGCCCCGAAGGCAAGGTTTACGCTGGCTACTGGGAATTCCCTGGCGGCAAGGTCGAAGCTGGCGAGAGCTTTCGTGACGCATTGACACGGGAACTGCACGAGGAACTAGGCATCGAAACCGAGCGCGCCTGGCCTTGGCTGACCCGGGAATTCACCTACCCGCACGCGCACGTTCGGCTGAAGTTTTTCCGGGTCGACACCTGGCGCGGCGAGTTGCATGCACGGGAACACGATGGTCTGTTATGGACGCCCATTGGAGCTAGCCCCAACGTTACCCCGGTTCTACCAGCCAACGGCCCTATCCTCAACGCATTGGCCCTGCCAGCGATATACGCCATCACCAATGCCGTCGAAAACGGCATCGACGCCGAACTGTCCCGACTCGATGCAGCACTGTCAAATGGCCTGAGGCTGATCCAGATCCGCGACAAAACGCTTCCCCAAGAAGAACGGTTCCGTTTTGCGCACCAAGCGATCCGGCTCGCCGGAAAACATGCCGGCACCCGCGTCCTGATCAACGACGATGCTGACTTGGCACGCGCTATCGGCGCCGACGGCCTGCATCTTTCTTCTGCCGCGCTGATGAACGCTGGCGTCCGTCCGGATTTCAGCCTGGTCGGCGCCTCGTGCCACGACACCGAGCAATTGAAACGGGCTACCGAGCTCGGCCTCGATTTCGCCGTCCTCAGCCCCGTCTTGCCGACAGCCAGCCATCCGGAAGCGGAGGCCATGGGCTGGGAGACGTTCGCCCGACTGCTTGAGCACGCCCCCTTGCCGGTTTTCGCCCTCGGCGGCATGCGCCCCGAAATGCTTGAAACCGCCTGGGAACACGGCGCGCACGGCATCGCCCTTCTACGCCATTGGCGCTAAGCGACGTCGAACAGGTTTACTCTTCGGAAGAATTGTCTGGAATGCCAGACAACGGATCGTTCGCTTCCTGCACCGGCACGCGGTAGGCCTCCGAAGCCCAGGCACCGAGATCGATGAGCTTACAGCGCTCGGAGCAGAACGGGCGGAATTTGTTGTCGGGGCTCCACACCGATTCGCCGCCGCACTGCGGACAACGCAGCTTGGTCACTTTTACAGACATCAGAGATTGCAAAAAACCATGTCGAAGGGGACGTCAGTGACCGTTTCGTAATTGCGCTGACGGTGTTCGCTGTCGGGCCGGGAGAAACGAATATTCAACGCATATTTGTTGGCACTGATTTCCGGGATGAAAGGAACATTTTGCGCCAGGGTGATGCGGACCATTTGCGCGGCACTACCGCCCAGCATCAACTGAAACGCGCCGGCGCGGGCGACCTGTTGCTCGAGGTTACCACTCGAACGCAACAAGCGAAGCACGATGGTCAAGCCATCGCGCAGGGGAATGAGCGGCTTCAACCAAGCCTGCAATTCCTTTCGCCGCACAACCGCCTCCTGATGCTGCCAGAAATGATACGACGGCAAGTCGAATTCGCAGACACCACCGGGTATCGCCGCGCGCCCCTTGATCCCCATCAGCCACTCGTTTTCGCGCAGGTGCTGGCCGAGCTTGCCGGCCATCGCCAACAAAGCAGCGGAAGACTGTTCGATTTCGTACAGCGCACCGGAGAGCGCCTCTTCCGAGATTTCAGGGTTATTGCGGAAGCCGAGCAAGGTCTGGCGCTGGCGCTCGAGTTCCTGAATGAGATCCATCTTGAGGTCGGCCCGACCGGCCACGTCAAGAATTTCGAACAAGGAGAGCAGAGCGACATGATGCTCGCGCCGCCCATCCTGCTGGATGAAATAGGACGACTTTTCGAATAAATCCTCAAGACGCAAGAGTGTTCGAATGCGTTCGTTGAAGGGATATTCGTAAGTAATAGTCACTCTTCCGCCAATTCGAAAATGGAAATTTCCTATGATTCTGAAGCATTTGCCACAAAATCTCAACAGCGGGCTTTAAGTTCCTCTTGTTTGTCCTTGAAGCGACAACTCGAGATAGCGTCGGTGCAGGAGATCCACTTGCCGAGTCAATTCTTCCAGACCATCGCTATTCAGCACGACGTCATTCGCCACGGAAAGACGTTCGGCACGCGTCGCCTGCGTCGCCATGATGGCACGCACCTCATCGGCGGAAAGCGCGCTCCGCGCCATAACCCGGGCAACTTGCACCGCCTCATCACAATCGACGACCAAGACCCGGTTCACCCGATCCTGATAAGCCTTGGACTCGACCAGTAACGGCACGACGAGCATGGCATACCCCGCGCCGGAGCCCCCCAAGCTCGCCGCCTGGCAACGCACCTCGCTTTCACGACGAATCATGGGGTGGAGAATGGCTTCCAACTGTTTCTTTGCCGAGGGGTCGGAGAACACGCGCTGGCGCATGGCGCTCCGATCCAGGCCGCCATCGGCTCTCAATATGGCGGGGCCAAATGCGGCAGCGATCTCGGGCATGGCCGCCCCCTGAGGCCCAGTCAATTCATGCGCGATGACGTCCGTATCGACTATCGCCGCGCCGCGCTCGGCAAAAAGATCGGCAACGGTACTCTTGCCGCTACCGATCCCGCCGGTGAGTCCGACAACGAAGCTCATGGGGCGTGAACCGACCGCGCCTCACAAACCTCCGCTTTGCTCCCCGGAAGCAACTCGACCAGCCATTTCCGCAAAGCCTCGGACTGCCCTTGCGGTCCGGTCATTTCCAGCGTCGCGATTGATGGCTTGACACTACGTTCGCCGGCCCTGGCCGAACGTACGCCTTTCTTGCGCAATGCCCCCAAATGCTCTTCGGAGGCCGCTTGCGTCGAGAAAATCCCCAGCGAAATGGCGAACTGATTCGGCCCTTCCTCCTGAATAATGAAGAAATCCTTGATCTTGAGATCCTTCAATTCGGCGGCTTTCTTCTCTGCATCGCGCCGAGAATCCTGCGGCGGGATATAGACCCAATAGCTGGGAACCCCTTCGCTCAGGGTACGAACGGTTTTGAAATCAGGAAACTTACCGGAAAGCGCACTCTCGACGCGGACCGCGTCATCCGCTTTCAGCCCGGTCAGGCGCAAACACGAACCGGGCTCTTTCTTCTCTGCAACAAGCGGCGTTTTCTCATTCTTTGCGGGCGCGCCAGGGGGGACGTCGCGGGACACGATGGTCACCTGATCCGCAAGCCGTTGCTGCTTGATCCGTAGCGAATCGGGATTGGACGGGGAACCGAAAAAGCCCTGCGTCCAGGCCAGAAACAACAAATTGGCCAGTATCAGCAGAAAGACAAAGGCACGCATTCCCCCTCCTCCTTGGACATTCAGTCGAATTTCGGTAGATGCTGAAGCGACTCGACAATCGCCTCGGCCGGATATTCGAAGTCTTCAAGTTCACCGGCAAAGTAGCGATCATACGACGCCATGTCGAAATGCCCGTGCCCGGTCAAATTGAACAGAATCGTCTTCGCCTCGCCGGTCTCCTTGCAACGTAGAGCCTCGTCGATAGCGGCACGAATGGCGTGGCAGGATTCCGGCGCCGGAATGATTCCCTCGGCATGCGCGAACATCACCCCGGCGTCGAACGTCGCCAGTTGTGGCACGGCAACCGCCTCGATCAAACCTTCGTGATAGAGCTGCGACACCAGCGGCGAAGCGCCGTGATAGCGCAAACCACCGGCATGAATGCCCGGCGGCATGAAGTCGTGGCCGAGCGTGTACATCTTCATCAGCGGCGTGAATCCCGACGCATCGCCGAAATCGTAAGCGAACTGCCCCTTGGTCAGCGTCGGGCATGACGTCGGCTCGACCGCAACCAGCCGCACCAACTTGCCGTTGCGCCCGCCGGCCGCGTTGTCGGCGACGAACGGAAAGGCCATGCCGGCAAACGACGATCCGCCGCCACACGGCGCAATGACGACATCCGGCCAATCACCAGCCATCTCGAACTGTTTCTTGGCTTCGAGACCGATGATCGTCTGATGCAGAGCCACGTGATTGAGCACCGAGCCGAGCGCGTAATTGGTATCGGCACGTGATGCCGCCTCTTCCACCGCCTCGGAGATCGCCAGCCCCAGCGAGCCCTGGTTATCCGGATCGGCGGCCAGCGCCGCACGCCCGGTCTGCGTCATGGTCGACGGGCTCGCGAACACTTCCGCGCCCCAGGTCTGCATCATCGAACGTCGGTAGGGTTTCTGGCCGTAGCTGACCTTGACCATATAGACGCGCACCTCAAGACCGAACATCTGCCCGGCGAGCGCCATCGACGAGCCCCACTGCCCGGCGCCGGTCTCGGTGGCGATGCGTTTGATCCCTTCACGCTTGTTGTAATAGGCCTGCGCCACGGCGGTATTCGGCTTGTGCGACCCGGCCGGCGACACGCCTTCGTTCTTGTAGTAAATCCGCGCCGGAGTACCGAGCTTTTCTTCGAGCCGCGCGGCGCGCACCAGCGGCGACGGACGCCACAAGCGGTAAATCTCGCGCACTTCCTGCGGAATCGGAATCCAGCGTTCGGTCGACATCTCCTGCTCGATGATGGCCATCGGAAAAATCGCGCTCATCTGTTCCGGCGTTGCCGGCTTCCCGTCGGGGCCCAGTGGCGGCAGCGGCGCGCTGGGCATATCGGCGGCCACGTTGTACCAATGCGTCGGAATTTCCGACTGTGGCAGCACGAAGCGAAGCGATTCCATGGATTCTCCCTCAACAATCACGGCGTTGTTGTAAAGGCGCAAGTATAGCGGCGGGCGCGACAGCCTGCAGCAGAGGCTTCAATTTGAAGAACACGGCCACGCCATTGAACGCCATCGGCATCGAATCCCAGGCGAAACGGCGATTCATCAAAGTGTCACACAAATTAAACACAATGCGGGGCATAACCTCCACTCGCCATGCCTGCCCACGCACGTTTTCCGCCCCAACATGATTCTTGGCCTAGACCTCTCAAAATGAACATCCGACAACGCATCACCCTCCTGGTCGTCCTTTCCTTCGCCGCCATTGTCATGATCGGCGGTTACGCCGTCTATCAGGCGCGGTCGAACGCACAGGCCGTGAGCACCGTCACCGACGGCGTCATGCCGACCGCGCTCGCTGCGGCCGATCTGGTCGCCGCGATCAAGGACGTGCAGCTGACCGCACTGGACATGATTTCCGCCCCCGATGCCGACGCCGCCAGCAGTGCCGTCGATACCCTGAAGAAGCTCAAATCGCGGATCGGCGAATCCCTCGATTTTCAATCGGGAAAAGCCGTCGACGACACGCAGCGCGGCCTCGTCAAGCAGGCGAAGGAAAGTCTCGGCAATTACTTCGGCGCCATCGAGGAAAGCGCCGGCTTCAAGCTGGCCGGCCAGAAAGAAATCGCAGAAGCCATCCTCTATGCCAACGTCGCCGGCTTCCAGAAAGAACTGTCATCAATCGTCGACACCCTGCGTGTCGAAAAAAACCGGAGTAAAGACCGTGCTATCGGCGAACTCAACGAACTGCTGTCACAGGCCAAACAAATCCTCGCTGCCGTCACATTGCTCGTCGCCATCCCGCTCGGCGCCTTCGGCATGATTCTCTACCTCCAGATCGCTCGGCCGCTCAACACCATCCAGACCGAAATCGCCACCATCCGCGACAATCTCGACCTGACACATCGCATCCCGGTCGACGGCAACAACGAAATCAACCAGGTCGCCGCCGGCGTCAACACCCTGCTCGACGAGTTCCAGTCGATCGTCAAGGGCGTCCAGGACGCCGGCCGGCATGTCTCGGGCACCTCCGACGGACTCTCGCATTCCGTCGCCGGACTGCTCGGCGCCGTCGAACAGCAGAACGAGGCCACCGCCGCCATCGCCGCCTCGGTCGAAGAAATGGCCGTCAGCGTCGCCCACGTCGCCAGCGCTTCTTCAGCCACGCAAACCGACGCCCAGGATTCTCACGCCACCGCGGTCGATGGCGCGCGTGCCATCGAAGCCACGCGCCGCGAAATGGAAGCCACTGCCGGCGAAGTCCAGGCCACGTCGAAAGCGATGCAAGCGCTGGGCGAACGGGTCGATGAAATCGGCGGCATCGCCGGCACGATCAAGGATATCGCCGAACAGACCAACCTGCTCGCTCTCAACGCCGCCATCGAGGCCGCGCGCGCCGGCGAACAGGGGCGCGGCTTCGCCGTCGTCGCCGACGAAGTGCGCAAGCTCGCCGAGCGCACCTCGGGCGCGACCGTCGAGATCGCGACGGTCATCGGCGCCATTCAGGAAGAAACGCAGCGCGCCGTCAATGAAATGCACCGCGTGGCCCACCGCGTCGTCGCCAATGCCGGCGAAGCGCGCCACGTCGGCGAATCCATCGTTGCGATCCGTGATGGCTCCACCCGCGTCGTCGATGCTGCCTCCGAGATCGCCGTCGCCCTCAGCGAGCAAAGCGCGGCCACCGATCAGATCGCCAAGCTGATCGAACGCATTTCGACGATGAGCGAAAAGAATACCGCCGAGATGGCGGAAACGCAGAAAGTCGCCGCCGAACTCAAGCACCTCTCGGCGGAAATGCACGACCTCGTCGCCCGCTTCCGTGTCTGACGACGTACCGAACCGAAGTCAGCACACGCTAGGGGGTTTTCTCCGTCACCGGCGCTCCCACCACGCCGGCGTAGAACACCAGGATGACAGCCGGTTCGTCGCCGGGATTGCGGCCGCGATGCACCGTGCCGACCAGCTCCGGCAGCACATCGCCGGCGCGGATCGTTGTCTTCATCCCGGTTTCCCGATTCTCGACCTCCAACTCTCCGGCCAGCATGTAACCGACGTTGATGACCGGATGCTGGTGCCAGGGCAACACGGCATGCGGCGGAATCGTAATGCGCAGCACCGTCGCCTCCGGCTGCCCAGCGGGGTAGGCCGGATACGGCTTTCCGTCCCAGGATTTCTGTGTCGTCAACAAATGCTCGGCGCGAATCGCCGGCGCATCGGCCGCCCAAGCCGCGGAAATCCCGACAAGCAAGGCCAACAAGGTCATTCTGCGAATCAGCGAAAACATAACCTTCTCGTCAAAATCCAATAGAAACTCATAAGTTATTCAGCGTGCCTTGGCAACTTGCAGACGGCTGTAAGCACCATTCGTCAAACAGGCAACATCGATCAGCAAAGAGCCCGAAAGCAACTCTTTATGTATTCAGAGTCGTTGAACGTCATTCCATGGCAAGGATTTTCATCCTCCCTGCTCCTGTTTCTTTGCCAGCTTCCGTTGGTACATAATCGCATCCGCCTCAGCAATAAGTTCATTATAAGAACCATGACGAACCGGATCGTAGAGAATACATCCACGACTAAAACCAACCATAAATGGTTTTCCTTCGCGGACGGCTGATTGTGACAGTCGCTCCTCGATACGACTGAGCAGTTGCTCTGCATCATTCACCGAGCATCCGTGGAGCATCAGAAGAAATTCATCACCACCAAGCCGGATCGCGACATCTCCTTCCCGAACTGAAGAAGTAACGGCCTGAGCAAAGGCTATCAGCAGCCAATCACCCTCGGCATGACCATAGCAGTCATTCGTTGCTTTGAGTCCATCAAGATCGGCGAAGCAAACCGTCAAGTCAGCCTGATCACGCCTGGCACGAGCCATTGCGTGAGTTAGCATCAACAACCCAGTCCGGCGATTGATTAGACCAGTCATGTCGTCATAGGTGGCGAAGTGCTCAAGGTCGCGCTGAGCTTTCTTGAGTTCGCTGATATTGGCAAATCCAAGAACAAATACTTCTTGAGTAGCAAAAATTATTTGGCGGACAGAAACCAAGGCATTTCTAGTTTGTTCTTTTGCCGCTAACAGGACGATTTCGTAGTCATTGAAATTTTCCTTACGCGTAATTTTTTCAATGAAGTATTGATTCTCTTCGTGATTAGACACAGGAAGGTAGCGTCGGAGATCGCTGCTTACGAGTTGATCAACAGACTCGCCAATTAATTCAGAGGCTTTTTGATTTGCCCGCACAATCCTCAAACTGTCGATATCGGTAAGCAGCATAGCGGTTGGACTGGCTGAGAAGAGGTTTTCCATGTCCTCTTCTTTTTTAAGTAGATCAAGCATGTCTTGGCGTACACGCCTAGTGGCTGGGGCAAAAATGAAACGCGCCTCAAGCATCAGCACCAACAGTGTCACGATCATCAGGGCCAGTTCCAGCCAGCGCGCTATTAAGACTTTGTGCTTAGCTTCCTGGTCATAGCGGAAGACGATCTTGTCCATACCTCGCAAAAAATTTGCCTCATGAGAACGTAAGGTGCGTAGATCCCCGTCAATCGGTTCGTTGCGCTGAATAGCGCCCAACAGATGCCTGGCTGCATCGACCATGGACATATGATCCGGATGAATGAGCTCGAACAGGGCACGAACCTCAGGGCTGTTGCTGCCCGGCAAACCAAGTTCGTGATCGCCATACAGTAAGCCAATTTGTGAGCGTTCCCAGAGCGAAACGACTGTTTCAAGCTCCTTTTGGTACGACGCTGATTCCTGTGTCGTTTTGGCAACAGAAATGTAGAACGCTGTCTTGGTGATACGCTGGCTTAACATACGTTGCCGGCCAGCGATATTCACCACGCGGGAATCATATTCCTGATCGGAAATCAGATACTGCACAACAGCTTGCGACAGAATCGTGAGCAGGGCGATCAGGGACAACGCAATGATGTAGCGATGCCTCAATTGGTTCGCCGAAATCATTGCGCAGTTGGGGTTAGCGACTTTCATTAGAGATTTTTCAAAAGCGTTGAATTTGCTCGTGGGATGCCTTAATTCTCATAGCACTTATACGCTGCAGGATTAATCTCGGTCAAATTAGACTATCTGGTTTCGGAGTGGTTGATGACTGACTGGCTAGAAAAGAACGCGAGTGCCGGTAGCGCGCCGCTCCCGGCCATTCATTGAATCACCGCAACTTCTCCAGCAACTCCGCCTTCTTGGTGTCGAACTCGGCTTGCGTGAGGATGCCCTTGTCGACGAGGCCGTGCAGTTTATCCAGTGTGCTCACCACGTCGTCGGTGCTGACGGGCGCGGCGCCAGCGGCACTGGTTTGCAAGGCTTGCGTCATCGCCTGCGCCATGCCTTGCCCCATGCTCATGCCTGCGCCCAATCCGGCGCCGATGCCGGCGACGCCGCCTTCGTTGCCGGCGGCGACCGGGATGCTGCTTGCCACCTGATACTGCGTGTAACGCCCCATGTCGCCGACGATGTTCATGCCGATGCGCGTATCGAGGATGTTCTGCAGCTCTTCCGGCAGCGAAATGTTCTGCACGACGAAGGAATCGAGCGCCAGGCCGTAACGGGCGAACACCGGTTCCAGCGCGGTCTTGAGGTCGGCGCTGAATTCGATCTGGTTGGCGGCCATGTCGATGAAGGGGATGCCCGATTCGCCGAAGCGGTCAGTCATCGTGGCGACGACAAGGTTGCGCAACTGCCCGTCGAGATCGTCGACCGTGTAGATTTCGCGCGTTCCCGAGACTTCCTTGTAGAAGGTCGCCGGGTCGGCCAGCCGGTAGGAATAAATGCCGAAGGCGCGCATGCGCAGCAGGCCGAAGTCCTTGTCGCGCAGGGTGATCGGGTTGGTCGTCCCCCACTTGCGTTCGAGCTGTAGCCGCGTTGAGAAGAAATAGACGTCCGACTTGAAGGGCGAATCGAACAGCTTGTCCCAGTGCTTCAGGTTGGTGAGCACGGGCAGCGTGCGGGTGTTCAGGGTGTACCGGCCGGGGCCGAAGACGTCGGCGAGTTGGCCTTCATTGACGAAGACGGCCATCTGCGATTCGCGCACGGTGAGTTGGGCGCCATTCTGAATTTCGCAATCCTGCATCGGATAGCGGTAAGCGAGCACGCCGTCGCTGTCCTCGGTCCAGTGGATGACGTCGATGAACTGTTTCTTGATGAAGTCCATGATGGCCACAACAATCTCCCTGAGAAATTCGTCTGGATCGGCGGCCCGGCACAGCGGGAACCGCTCGGCGCAACCGGAAGACTACCTTGAAGCGATGTAGCGCACCAGCCCGTCGAGAATCAGGCTTTCTTCGATCCGGTACGGAATCGTCAGATGCGGCGCGAGCAGCGGCGCGGCACCGCCGGTCAGCAGGCAGACCGCCTGCGGTTGCTCCGCGATGGCGGCAAAGCAGCGTTCGACGGCGCCGACCTGCGCCTGTAGGCAGCCGCTGACGATGGCGTCCATCGTATTGCGTGGTTCATCCCGGTAGCCGCCCTGCGCGAGCGGCAGTTGCGCCGTGTTACTCGCCAGCGCGGCGCGCATCAGTTCGAAACCGGGCAGGATGACGCCACCGCGGAAGTTGCCCTCGGCGTCGAGCCGATCGATCGTCGTCGCCGTGCCGGCGCAGACGACCAGACAATCGGAAGTAGCCTTGCCGCGCGCACCGATCAGCGCCGCCCAGCGATCGGCACCGAGTTGCCCCGGCTGCTCGTACAGGTTGCGCACGCCACAGGCTTCGGCGCTGGAGCGGAGCCAATGCACCTGACGGTGTGCGAGCGCTGCGGCGATCTTGTGCTCGACAGCTTCGCCGGCGACGCTGCAGGCGACGACGCGGACGTCGTCGGGCCAGTCGCCGACGATCGCCGACAAGCCTTCGGCATCCGGCGTCGGCAGGGCATCGCGCGCCAGCCAGCGCGTACCGTCGAACAGGCCCCACTTGATGCGGGTATTGCCGGCGTCGATGGCGACGATCATGGGACCGAGGCCCGCACGGAAAGGTCGCCGGACAGGCAGCGCTCGATGCCGACTGCGGTCTGCACGAGCAAGGCGCCGTCGGCGTCGGCGCCGCGACAGATGCCTTCCTTCTCCACCCGCCCCTCGCGCAACAGGCGCACCGGCCGGTCCTGCCAGGCGTTACGCGCCTGCCATTGTTCGCGCAAGGCAGCAAAACTGCCATCGGCAAAACGGTCGAGGACGTTGGCCAGTTCGATCAGGAGTCGCGCGAACAGCGCATGCCGTTCGGGCAGCGGCGAAACGAGACGATCAAGCGCTGTCGGCGACAGTGCGAAGCCTGTGCCGTCGCCAACGTTTTCCGGCACGCTCAGGTTGAGACCGATGCCGATCACCGCTTGCACGCTGCGCGGCCCGGTGTTCAGTTCGACGAGGATGCCGCCGAGCTTGGCTTCGTCATGCAGGATGTCGTTGGGCCATTTGAGCTGGACGCCGGTCGCACCGATGGCTTCCAGCGCCTGCACCACCGCCAGCCCGACGGCGAGCGAGAGGCCGGAAATGCGCTCGATGCCGCCGTCGAAGCGCCAGAGCAGCGAAAAGGTGAGACTGGATTCGGGCGACGCCAGCCAGCTCCGGCCGCGACTGCCGCGCCCGGAGGTTTGCCGGTCGACGACGAGGACGCTGCCGGACGGGGCACCGCGCGCGGCGCGCTCCAGTAGCAAGGTATTGGTCGATTCGCACTCGGCAAGCGAGTCGACGTCGAAACGACCGCGCGCGTCGCCGAGCAGGGAGTGCAGCTGCGCCGGTTCGATCAAGAGGGAAGTTGAAGCCATGGGCATCGCCGAAGCGTCCGACAGAAAGCCCGTATTATCCTCGATTAAGCGCCGTGGTGATCGCCCTCGTCGCCCCGACCGCTATCCAGGCCGAGTTCCTGGATTTTGCGCGTGATCGTGTTGCGGCCGATGCCAAGCGCCTGGGCCGCCTCGATCCGCCGCCCCCCGGTATGCGCCAACGCCCGCGTGATGAGAATGCCTTCGAAAGCATTGATCAGCTTTTCGTGGACCTCACCAGCAGCAGTCGTCAGCATACGGTCGACTTCCATGGCCAACCCGCTCTGCCAGTCGCCGGCTTCGTGGTGCGGCGTCGCTTCCCGTAATTCCGGCGGCAGGTCGGCCAGATCGACCTGCTGCCCCGGCGCCATGACGGTCAGCCAATGGCAGACGTTTTCGAGCTGACGAACGTTGCCAGGAAAATCGAGGCTCGAAAGATATTTGAGTGCGGCCTCGGAGAAGCGCTTCCCCTCGACACCCAGTTCCTGAGCACTTTTCTGCAGGAAATGCCGTGCCAGGATCGGGATATCCTCACGCCGTTCGCGCAAGCTTGGCAGCCGCACGCGGATGACGTTGAGACGATGGAAGAGGTCTTCGCGAAACAATCCGTCCTTGACCCGTGCCTCAAGGTTCTGGTGCGTCGCGGCAATGATGCGCACATTGGCCTTGAGCGGCGAATGACCGCCGACGCGGTAGTAGTTGCCATCGGACAGCACGCGCAGCAACCGGGTCTGCAACTCGGCCGGCATGTCGCCGATTTCATCGAGGAAGAGCGTACCGCCTTCGGCCTGTTCGAAGCGACCGCGCCGTTGCGCCGCCGCGCCCGTGAACGCGCCGCGTTCGTGGCCGAAAAGCTCCGATTCGAGCAAATCCTTGGGAATCGCCGCCGTATTGATGGCGATGAACGGTTTGTCGGAGCGCGGACTGTGCCGATGAACGGCACGCGCCACAAGTTCCTTGCCCGTCCCGGATTCGCCGGTGATCATCACCGTGGCGTTCGACTGACTCAAGCGACCAATGGCGCGGAAGACTTCTTGCATGGCCGGCGCCTGCCCGAGAATCTCGGGCAAGGAGCCCACGTCACCCGACGCACCGCCTTGGTGCATGCTTTCGTCAATCGCGCGGCGAATCAGTTCCAGCGCTTGATCAACATCGAAAGGCTTGGGCAGATATTCGAATGCCCCGCCCTGAAACGCCGCTACGGCGCTGTCGAGGTCGGAATACGCGGTCATGATGATGACAGGCAGCGTGGGAAAACGCTCCTTGACCTGTTTCAACAGCACGAGTCCGGATTCGCCGGGCATGCGGATGTCGGAGATCAACACTTGCGGCGGCTCGACGCCGAGATCCAGTTGCGACAAGGCTTCGCTGGCCGAGGCAAAACTCTTGAACGGCAATTGCTCCCGGGACAGGGTCTTTTCAAGAACCCAGCGAATCGATTTATCGTCGTCGACGATCCAGATTTGTTTCATCGTTTTCCCTGAAATGCTCATGGCGTTATTCTTCCCTAGCAAGGAGCTTGCCATCGGAGGTCATCAAGAATTTCTAACGGACGCCGATCAATGCAGCGTTCGGGGGGCTGTCGATTATTCATCCTCGCTCAGGCCGCGGCCAGCGGCAGGCGAATCGTGAAACAGGTATGGCCGGGCCGGCTTTCGCACTCAATGGTCCCCTGATGTTGGTGCACGAAACTTTGCGCCAGCGTCAGCCCCAGGCCGCTCCCCCCTTCCCGACCGGACACCAGCGGATAAAACATACGCTCGCGGATGTCGCCTGGAATCCCCGGACCATTATCGATGACCTGGAGCTCGATCGCCAGCCGGTGCCGCTTCTTGGCGAGCGTCACCTGCCGGGCAACCCGGGTACGCAAAACGATCATGCCCGCATGCTCGCTTTCCCCAGGCTGCGCCATGATCGCCTGCGCTGCATTGCGCGCGATGTTGAGAACCGCCTGGATCAACTGCTCTCGATCGCCGACCAGTTCCGGCAAGCTGGTATCGTAGTCGCGCCGCACCATGAGTGTTTTCGGAAACTCGGCCTTGAGCAGGCTGCGCACACGCTCGAGAATCTCGTGAATATTGACCGGCGCCGGCTGCATCGGCCGGTGCGGCGAAAGCAGGCGCCGCATGAGATCCTGCAGCCGGTCGGCCTCCTTGATGATGACCTGCGTGTATTCCCGCAAACCGGGATTGTTCAGTTCGTGCTCCAGCAACTGCGCCGCGCCGCGAATGCCGCCCAGAGGGTTCTTGATCTCGTGCGCTAAATTGCGAATCAGCTCGCGGTTGGCAATCTGCTGTTCGAGCAGACGCTCCTCGCGCGTCGCCTTGAGCTGCAGGTCGACCGGCCAGAATTCGAGCAGCAGACGGGCTTCGAGCAGCTGGGTCGGATTGACCATGCAGGTGACATGCAGGACGACACCATCAGCGCGTTTGATTTCCATGCCTTGCCCGGTGTATTCCCAACCATGCTGAAGGGCGTTGTCGATTGCTTCCAGCAAGGCCACCGGACATTCCGCGAAGCTGTTCAGGCGTTTACCGACCACGGCCTTGCCGCTGATCGCGAGCAAGGTTTCAGCGGCCGAGTTCATGTAACTGATGCAGAGATTCTCGTCGAGCAAGACGACGGGAGAAGAAAGCAGGTCGAGCCCGGCGAACTGGTCAATGTTCTTTTTAGTCATTGGCGAAGCAGAGCAAAAAATGCACCATGCCCACGAAAACTCAGCGCAGCCGGTAGAGTTCTTTCTGAATAGCTTCGATATTGCGTTCGTGCAGCCCCACTTTGTTCCGGAACGGTTGCAGACGCTCCTCGACCTTCCCCCCGCTAATGCCGCCGCCAACCATGCGCTCGTTTGGCAGAATAGTCCCTTCCTGTTCGGCCAGCTCCTTTTTGGCCTGCTCGAGGTTTTTCTGCTCCGCTTCTAGTTCGTTTTCGAGAATACGCCGACGCTCATTGTCCCGGGCTCGTTGCGTATTGTTGTCCACCTTTGGAAAACTCTCCGGCGACGGCTTGCTTCTCGCCGACTTGTCGGCCGCGGACGAAACCGGCACACCGAGATTCATCACGGTGCAACGTGCGCCGCGCGACGCCGATTTGACGTTTGAGAAGGTTTTATGCCCATCGGCGTCGACGCACTGATACATGACGTCCGCCCAGACCGGAACCACGGCCAACACCCCCAGGGCGACAACAAGGAAATACGGTTTCGAGTTCATCACGATCCTGCCCGTTCAAGATTGCTGGCATTTTTGCATGCCCAGCGCAAAGTACCGTTTTTTCGGATGATGCCATCGCATACTAACGCAACATGCCCCGAACGGTGGACAAAAAAAGGACGGGAAGCCCCGTCCTTTTGGGTTCTGCCGATAGCGATCAGCAGCTGTAATACAGATCGAATTCAACTGGGTGGGTCGTCATGCGAACACGGTTAACTTCGTCCATCTTGAGGGTGATGTAAGCATCAATCCACTCATTGGAGAAGACACCGCCGCGGGTCAGGAACTCGCGATCCTTGTCCAACGCATCCAGCGCCTCGTCGAGGCTGGCGCAGACGGTCGGAATCAGCTTTTCTTCTTCCGGCGGCAGATCGTACAGGTTCTTGTCGGCCGGATCGCCTGGATGGATCTTGTTCTGGATACCGTCCAGACCCGCCATCATCAGGGCCGAGAAGGCGAGGTACGGGTTGGCAATCGGATCCGGGAAGCGGGTCTCGATGCGGCGAGCCTTGTCGGACGCGACGTGCGGAATGCGGATCGAGGCAGAGCGGTTCTTCGCCGAATAGGCCATCTTGACCGGCGCTTCGTAGTGCGGCACCAAACGCTTGTAGGAATTGGTTCCCGGATTGGTGATCGCGTTCAGCGCCTTGGCGTGCTTGATGATGCCGCCGATGTAGAACAGCGCGGTCTCGGACATGCCCGCGTAGCCGTTACCGGCGAACAGGTTCTTGCCGTCCTTCCAGATCGACTGGTGAACGTGCATACCGGACCCGTTATCACCGACGATGGGCTTCGGCATGAAGGTCGCGGTCTTGCCGTACTGGTGAGCGATATTATGCACGACATACTTCAACGTCTGCGTCCAGTCGGCGCGGCGCACCAGCGTGTTGAACACCGTGCCGATTTCGCACTGGCCGGCGGTCGCCACTTCGTGGTGATGCACTTCGACCGGGATACCGAGCTGCTCGAGCGTCATGACCATCGCCGAACGGATGTCGTGCAGGCTGTCGACTGGCGGCACCGGGAAGTAACCGCCCTTGACGGTCGGACGGTGACCGGAAGCGCCCATGCCTTCGTTCTTCTCGCCGGAAGTCCAAGCGGCTTCGGCGGAGTGAATTTTCAGGGAGCAACCGGACATATCGACGGACCATTCAACGCCGTCGAAAATGAAGAACTCAGGCTCCGGACCAAAGTAGGCGGTATCGCCCAGGCCGGAGGACTTCAGATAGGCTTCGGCACGCTTGGCGATCGAGCGCGGATCGCGATCGTACCCACGACCATCGGTCGGATCGACGACATCGCAGGTGATGACGACCGTGGTGTCATCGAAGAACGGATCGATGTAGGCAGTGGCCGGATCCGGCATCAGCAGCATGTCGGACGCCTGGATGCCCTTCCAGCCGGCAATCGACGAACCATCGAAAGCGTGGCCGCTCTCGAATTTGTCTTCATCAAAAGCGCTGACCGGCACGGTCACGTGCTGTTCCTTGCCACGGGTATCGGTAAAGCGGAAATCGACAAATTTGGCGTCGTTTTCCTTGACCATCTTGATTACATCTTGCGGGCTTGCCATATGCAAAGTCTCCTCAGCGAAACCGGTATCCCGGTAAGTACAATGAAAAATTGGTGCTACGGTCTGTAGCAGAATGCATGCCAATCCGTAGACTACGAGCGGCGTATTGTGCCATAAGGCAAACCAACTTTTGCAAAGACATAAAATGCACCAACATAGAGCGCCATCACCCCCAAGCGCACCACTCCGGTGCGGTCGCCACTTATCTTTCAAGAACATCAGATTCGCCACTCAGGTGTTTTATACTGCCAAACAACTCATCCCCTGAACCGTTGCCGAAATGCCATGGGAAAACTGACCGATCTTTTGAATATCGCCCGCATCCGCGGAGAAAAAATGGGATTGCCCTACGGCGGCGCACTAACGCCAACCGAAGCCCACAGTGTTCTGGAACTGGCTCCCGGCGCAAAACTCGTGGATGTTCGGACACGCGCGGAACTGGACTGGGTCGGCCGGATTCCCGGAGCGCTGGAAATCGAATGGACCGGATATCCCGACGGACAATTCAACACGGATTTCCTGGCTCAATTGAAACGACAGGCCGATCCGGAATCGCTTGTCCTTTTCATTTGTCGCAGTGGCGTGAGGTCGCACAAAGCGGCCTGCCTGGCCAGTGAAGCCGGATATGGCGGCTGCTACAACGTTCTTGAAGGCTTTGAAGGTGACCTTGACGCCAACGGACAACGTGGAAAACTGGGCGGCTGGCGCCTAGCCGGGCTTCCCTGGCGCAGCTGAACCGCCCCCCTTCCTGCGCAACCGATCCGGCAATCTGGTATTCTGCGCCCCGCACCGCTTCAACTTCTGTCCAGAAATCAGGACACCGACTGCTCATGACCACATCGACCATCAACTTCGACCGCTTCAACACGCTGCCGGACGAGGCATGCCACGAGATCATCCGCTCGGCCCGCGCCAAACTCGGCAACCGCGTCGTCATCCTCGGCCATCACTACCAGCGTTCTGACGTCTACCAGTACGCGAACCTGACCGGTGATTCCCTCAAGCTGTCGCGACTGGCCGCGCAAACCGATGCCGAGTACATCATCTTCTGCGGCGTGCATTTCATGGCCGAGGTTGCCGATATCATGTCGAAGCCGCACCAGACCGCCATTCTCCCTGACCTCGCCGCCGGCTGTTCGATGGCTGACATGGCCAACTTGGCCAAGGTCGAGCGTTGCTGGCGCGAACTCAACGACGTCCTGAACGCCGACGAAGTCGTTACACCGGTCACCTACATCAACTCCGCCGCCGACCTGAAAGCCTTCTGTGGAACACACGGCGGCATTGTATGCACCTCATCGAATGCCGAAACCATCGCCCGCTGGTCATTCGAGCGACGGGAAAAAGTGCTTTTCTTCCCCGACCAGCACCTTGGCCGATGGACCGGTTACAAGATGGGCATTCCGCTCGAAGACATGATGGTCTGGGATCCCGACCTGGAAATGGGCGGCCTCACCCCGGATCAGATCCGCCAGGCAAAAATGCTGCTCTGGAAAGGCCACTGCTCGGTCCATCAGATGTTCCAGCCGGCACATATCCAGAAGTTCCGCGAACAGTATCCGGACGGGCTGGTCATCTCCCACCCGGAATGCGCCTTCGAAGTCTGCCGGCAATCCGACTTCGTTGGATCGACCGAGCATATTGTTCAAGTCGTCAAGGCGGCAGCGCCGAACACGCGCTGGCTGGTCGGCACCGAACTCAATCTGGTCAACCGGCTCGCCGGCGAAGTACTGCCCGAAGGCAAGATCGTCCAGTTCATGGCACCGACGGTCTGCATGTGCTCGACCATGCAGCGCATCGATCCTCAGCATCTGGCCTGGACGCTGGAGAATCTGGCCGGAGGTCACGTCGTCAACCCGATCAAGGTTCCCGAACACGAAGCCGAACTGGCCCGGCTTGCCCTCGAAAGGATGCTCGCGGTATCGTGAGCGTCATGGACAAGCGTCGCCTTCACATCGTCACTTACAACATCCACAAAGGCTTTTCGCAGTTCAACCAGCGCATGATGGTGCATGAACTGCGCAAGCAGTTGCGTTCACTTGCGCCCGATATCGTTTGCCTGCAGGAAGTCCAAGGCATGCACGATCGGCATGCGCGACGCATCGATGGCTGGCCGGAAGAAGCCCAGCAGGATTTCCTCGCTGCCGATTTCTGGCACGCGACGGCTTACGGCCGGAACGTCATTTACGACCACGGCCACCACGGCAACGCCATCCTTTCCCGCTTCCCGATCCAGCATTGGCACAATCAGGATGTCACCCATCTGCGCTTCGAGCGGCGCGGACTTTTGCATTGCATCATCGACGTCCCCGGCTGGTCCGTGCCGTTGCATTGCGTTTGCGTTCACCTCTCCCTTTTCGCACGCTCGCGGCGTCGACAAATGGATGCACTGGCCGGCTATCTGGAAAACGTAACCGATGCACAAACCCCACTCATCATCGCTGGCGACTTCAACGACTGGCGCAACGAGGCCGACAAGCTGCTCGCCGGACGCCTCGGCCTGACCGAGGTTTTTGGTGGCCTCGGCGGGTTTGGCGGCTCGCCAGGGCGCAGCTATCCCGCCAAACTGCCGCTGCTTCGGCTCGACCGGATTTACGTGCGCGGGTTCGCGGTCAAGCAAGCCACCGTGCACCTCGAAGACCCGTGGTCGAAAATCTCCGACCATGCCGCGCTTTCCTCGCATCTCCAGTTATCCTGACGCCGACCCAAGCACGGGCTTCAATGAAAATACCGGTCAGCTTTCCGACCTTCTTGCCGTAATAGCCATCCCCCGCTAGGCTAGTGCCTGAATTCATTCCATTTGGGAAGCGCCACCATTCAGGAGATCTGTATGACTTTTGCCATCCGCATCCACCGCACCGGCGGCCCCGAGGTTTTGTCATGGGAAAAAGTCCCCGTCGGCGATCCGGCGTCTGGGGAAGCACGAATCCGTCATGAAGCCGTCGGTCTCAACTTCATCGACACCTACCACCGCAGCGGACTCTATCCACTGCCCTTGCCCTCGGGAATCGGCCTTGAAGGGGCGGGCGTTGTCGTCGCCGTCGGCGAGGGTGTTACTGAAGTTCGCCCTGGCGACCGCGTCGCTTACGCCGGCGGACCGGTCGGCGCCTACAGCCAGGAACGCTGCCTACCGGCACACCGCCTGCTGAAACTTCCGGACAACATCGACTTCCGCACCGGTGCGGCGATGATGCTGCAAGGGCTGACGTCGGCCTACCTGCTGCGCCGCACCTACCGTGTGCAGGCCGGCGAGACCATCCTGATCCACGCGGCAGCGGGCGGCGTCGGGCTGATCGCCTGCCAATGGGCGAAGGCCCTCGGCGCTACCGTAATCGGCACTGTTTCGAGCGATGCGAAGGCCGAGCTGGCGAAACGCCACGGCTGCGACCATATCATCCATTACACCCGCGAAGACGTCGCGAAACGCGTCCGCGAACTCACCGACGGCGAAGGGGTCGCCGTCGTCTATGACGGCGTCGGCAAAGACACCTTCATGGCTTCGCTCGACAGCCTGCGCATCCGCGGCATGATGGTGACTTTCGGCAACGCCTCCGGACCGGTGCCGCCGTTCGACGCCTTGCTGCTCTCACAAAAGGGATCGCTGTTCATCACCCGCCCGGTGCTGGCAAACTACACCGCCAAGCGCGAGGAGCTCGTCGAGCTCGGCGCAGAACTCTTCGACGTCGTCACTTCCGGAAAAGTCAGGATCGAGGTTCATCAGACCTACGCCTTGGCCGATGCCACGCAGGCTCACCGCGACCTCGAAGCCCGCAAGACGACGGGCTCCACGGTGTTTCTGCCGACGGTATGAATACGGCCCGCCCATAGCGATCAAACCCTGCAGGCGGTGAAGGTGAGGCTTAAACGGCAAACGCGATGCAAAACCTCTCCATGAAAACATGAGCGACCCGCACTATACTCTACGCAAAATGAAAAACCTCGGGCACGAAAACCCCTGTTCTTTCGACACCAAACTCACCGTTGATCAACAACCATGAAGTCATTCCTTATCGCCAATCCGAAAGGCGGCTCGGGCAAGTCGACACTGGCCACCAACCTTGCCGGTTACTTCGCCAGCCAGAATCAGCGAGTCATGCTTGGCGACACTGACCGGCAGCAATCGGCACGCGAATGGCTGAACATCCGACCGGACACCCTTCCCGCCATCCAAGGGTGGGACATCAAAGACCATTTGCCGGCCCGCCCGCCCAAGAACACCACACACGTCATCCTCGACAGCCCCGCCGGCCTGCACGGCAAACCGCTCGAACGCATGCTCAAAATGGTGTCGAAAGTCATCGTGCCCGTGCAGCCTTCGCTATTCGATATCCTCGCCACGCAGCACTTCCTCGACGCGTTGCTCGAAGAAAAGAGCGTGCGCAAGGAAAAGACCTTCGTCGCCGTCATCGGCATGCGTGTCGATCCGCGCACCCGCGCGGCAGGCGAACTGGAGCGTTTCCTGTCGTCGTACGACCTGCCTGTGCTCACCTTTCTGCGCAACACGCAACTCTACGTGCAGCTGGCGGCAAACGGCATGACGCTCTTCGACATTCCGCCCTCGCGCTCGGCCAAGGATCTGGAGCAGTGGGCGCCGATCATGGACTGGGTGAACAGCTAATCCGCCAGTTTCACACCGCCAGCGGGCACGCAGGGAGCAACCGATCAGCGATGCCCGTTCCATCCACGATGGTATTCATGATCGCGATGACGGTGGTGCCGTCGGCCCCGATCATATCCGTCGCGAACGTAATATACCGTTGTATAGCCGGGGCGATAAATGCGCACGGGTTCGTAATGCGCTTTCTCGACGTAATACGCCGGTGGTGGCGGGTAATAGTCTACGCGCTGCACGACACGCGCCGGCCGCGACTCCGAAGCGATCGCGGCGCCGGCGGCGGCGCCCAGCGCACCGCCGATAATGGTGCCGTCACGCCCGCCCAACGAGTGCCCGACCATCGCCCCGGCACCGCCGCCGAGGAGGGCCCCAATGACTGCGTCGTTGGCCATGGCGACACCGGAGGACAACAACCCCAACGAGAGTAACAACGCACCGCCCAGCTTCTTGTTCATGATTTCTCCTCCATTTCCAGGTGGAGCCAGAATAATCCGTGAGAGCGACGCCCGCTGTTACGTTCGGGTAATCAAGTGTAAGCACCTGTTTCGAGAAAAGTGGCGTTTGAGCACTTGCACGACAGAGTAAAATAGCGCGATGCCCGATCCGCGTTTCGTCCACCTCCGCCTACACAGCGAATACTCCGTCACCGACGGCATCGTCCGCCTTGACGACGCCGTCGCGCGCGCCGTTGCCGACGGCATGCCGGCGCTGGCCCTGACCGACCTGTCGAACCTCTTTGGCCTGGTCAAGTTCTATACCTCGGCGCGTGCCAAGGGACTCAAGCCGCTGCTCGGCAGCGACGTTTTCATCGCCAACAAGAACGACCCCGACCGCCCTTATCGCACGCTGCTGCTTTGCAAGTCGCGACAAGGCTACCTGCAACTGTGCGAATTGCTGACGCGCGCCAACCTCGCGCCGAGGCTGCGCGGCCGTGCCGAAATCACTCGCCAGATGCTGCGCGACGTCGGTGTGGATGGACTCATTGCCCTTTCCGGCGCCGCCCAGGGCGATGTCGGCGAATCGCTACAGCAGGGCAACGCTGAGCAGGCTGCAAACCGAGCACGTTACTGGGCGGGCCTCTTCCAGGGGGCCTATTACCTCGAAATCCAGCGCCCGCATCCGCGCGGACAAGCGCAGCAGGAAGCACTCATCGCTGCCACCGCCGGCCTGGCCGCCGAACTCGATTTACCACTGGTCGCCACGCATCCGATCCAGTTTCTGGAACGTGACGATTTCAAGGCCCACGAAGCGCGCGTCTGCATCGCCGAAGGCTACATGCTCGGCGACAAGCGGCGCCCCCGCCTTTTTACCGAGGAACAGTATTTCAAGACCACGGAAGACATGCTCGAGCTGTTCGCCGACCTGCCGGAAGCGCTCGAAAATTCCGTTGAAATCGCCAAACGCTGCAATCTGTCGATCACGCTCGGCAAGAACTATCTGCCGGATTTCCCGACGCCGGCCGGCATCACGCTCGACGACTTCCTGTGCCAAGAAGCCGCGCAGGGGCTGGAAAAACGCCTGCAGCAGCTCTTTCCCGACGACGCCGAACGCGAAAAACAGCGCCCGACCTATACCGAACGGTTGAAAATCGAAACCGACACCATCGTCCAGATGGGCTTTCCCGGCTACTTCCTGATCGTCGCTGATTTCATCAACTGGGCGAAGAACAACGGCGTGCCGGTCGGACCGGGCCGGGGTTCCGGTGCCGGCTCACTCGTCGCCTACTCTCTTGGCATCACCGACCTCGACCCCCTGCGCTACGCGCTGCTTTTTGAACGCTTCCTGAATCCGGAACGGGTGTCGATGCCCGACTTCGATATCGACTTCTGCCAGGATAACCGCTGGCGCGTCATCGAATACGTGCGCGAAAAGTACGGTGCCGATGCCGTTTCGCAGATCGCCACCTTCGGCACCATGTCCTCGAAAGCGGTCATCCGCGATGTCGGCCGCGTCCTCGACCTGCCTTATAACTTCTGTGACCAGCTTTCGAAACTGATTCCGGTCGAACAAAACAAGCCGCTGTCGCTGGCTAAGGCCATCGAAGCCGAGCCGCAGTTAAAAGCCAAACTCGACGATGAAGAAGAAGTTCGCGAGTTGTTCGATCTGGCCGCACGCCTTGAAGATCTGACGCGCAACGTCGGCATGCACGCCGGTGGCGTGCTCATCGCGCCGGGCAAACTCACCGATTTCTGCCCACTCTATTCGGCCGATGGCGGTAGCTCGGTCGTCTCGCAGTTTGACAAGGACGACGTCGAAAAAGTCGGCCTGGTGAAATTCGACTTCCTCGGACTGCGCAATCTGACCATCATCAAGCTTGCCGTCGATTATGTCGAGAAACTCACCGGCACCCGCCCCGACCTCGACGCGCTGTCTTTTGACGACCCGCGCGCCTACCAGATTCTCAAGGATGCCAACACGACGGCGATTTTCCAGGTCGAATCGGAGGGCATGAAAAAGCTGCTCAAAAAACTGCAGCCGGACCGCTTCGAGGACATCATCGCCGTGCTCGCGCTCTACCGCCCGGGGCCGCTTGGCTCGGGGATGGTCGACGACTTCATCCTGCGCAAAAAGGGTCAGCAGAAGATCGACTATTTCCACCCGGACCTCAAAGGCTCACTCGAGCCGACCTACGGCGTGATCGTGTATCAGGAGCAGGTGATGCAGATCTCGCAGATCATCGGCGGCTACACGCTCGGCGGCGCCGACATGCTACGGCGGGCGATGGGCAAGAAGAAACCCGAGGAGATGGCCAAGCACCGCGAGACCATTGCCGAAGGCGCGAAGAAGAAGGGCTACGACCCGGCGCTTGCCGAACAACTCTTCGACCTGATGACCAAGTTCGCCGAGTACGGCTTCAACAAGTCGCACACCGCCGCCTACGCCGTCGTCACTTACCAAACGGCCTGGCTCAAGGCGCACCACTGCTCTGCGTTCATCGCCGCGACGCTGTCGTCGGATATGGACAACACCGACACGGTCAAGATCTTCTACGACGACGCGCTCGCCAACAAGCTGACGGTGCTCGGCCCCGACATCAACGCCTCGGAGTACCGATTCACGCCGGTCGACCGCAACACCATCCGCTACGGTCTTGGCGCCGTCAAGGGGACCGGCGAGCAAGCCGTCAACTCGATCCTCAAGGCGCGGGAAGCCGATGGCGCTTTCAAGGACCTCTTCGATTTCTGCCAGCGTGTAGACAAACGGCTAGTCAACCGGCGCACCATCGAAGCACTGATCCGGGCCGGCGCCTTCGATTCGCTCGACGATCACCGCGCCCGCCTCATCGCCTCTGTCGGCATCGCCATCGAGGCTGCCGAACAGGCCGAACGCAACGCCATGCAGGTCAGCCTGTTCGAGGTGTTCGACAGCGACACGCATGCCGAACACGGCCCACAATATCTCGAAGTTCCGCGCTGGGACGAACGCCAGAAGCTCGGCGAGGAAAAGCTGGCACTGGGATTCTTTTTCTCGGGCCACCCTTATCACGGCGTCAAAACCGAAGTTTCGCGCTTCGTCCGCCAGCCGCTGGCGTCGCTGCAACCGCGCAAGGAACCGCAACTGCTGGCCGGACTCGTGGTCGGCGTGCGCACGAAAATCACTTCGCGCGGCAAGATGGCTTTCGTCGAACTCGACGACGGCACCAGCTCGCTGGAAGTCTCCGTGTTCAACGAAGTATTCGAAGCCGAGCGCGCCAAGATCCGGGACGACGAAGTCTTGATCGTCGAAGGCAAGGTGCAACGCGACGATTTCGCCGGCGAGGGCAAGGTACGCGTCGTCGCCGACCGTTTGCTGACGCTGGCCGAAGCACGCGGACGCTTCGCCAAGCACCTGCGCCTCTCCCTCAACGGGCAAGCCAGCGCACCGCACGCACAAGCGGCCGCAAAGCACTTGCACGCTCTGTTGTCTCCCTATACGCCCGGTAACTGTCCAGTTCGACTGGCCTACCGGAATGCGAATGCGGTCTGCGAATTGTCGCTCGGCGACAGCAGCCGGGTGCGGCTGGAAGACGATCTACTGAAAGCGCTCCAAGACTGGCTGAGCAGCGAGAACGTCCGCGTCGATTACGCCTGAAAACCGTGCCGAGACGCTTCAGCGCGGCATGTACGGCAAAAATAAATCGCGCAATTTCTTCACGGCCAGCAATTCGTCCGTGCTCAATTCCTTTTCAATTTCCCAGTCACAGTAAAACAGGCCGACAACGCGGCTCGTTGCAACCGGAAGGATGAGGAATTGCCGGACCTCCGGCAACAACATCCGGTAATTGGCGGGCAACGCCGCTGGCCGAAGTTTCGACACTTCCGAAATTGAAACGTCGACATTGTTCTTGATTACGGCGTGAAACAGCGTCGGTTTGAATTCTCGCGAAATCCTGAGCTTGCCCCTCAGCTCGTCAATGCCCTTACCAAAACCGTGCCTGACGGTAAAATCGCCTGATGATGTTGCCATGAAGAGCAAGCAATGCGCCGTATCCAGCAATTCGCCAAAGGCATGGAATACAGCGCCCGCCAGCGCCTCAACCGTATCCCGCTTTTCGCTGGTTAGTGCCGCCAGAAGTTCGTCGAGACCGCTTTCCGTTTTCCGGAAAGCCACAGGAACCTCAATGGGCGGATACTTCTCTGCCTTGGTATCAATCAAAGAGAAGAGTTTTGAAACGTCGGTACCGGGCAAATCAAACGATGACACCAATTCGCGCACTTCGTCGACTTTTCCCTCATGCATCAACGCAGCCGCCGACGTCGCGAAACGGGCGATCCCCACCAGCACCGGATCACCGCTGCCGTCGATAATTGAAACGATTTCGCGGGGAAGCTTCCAGCGTTTGGCAACCTCGGTTCCGAGTTGCTGCAGTGTCATCCCCAGAATTTCGGCAGAGGCAACATCTTCCGTCGCCCCTGAAGCCATATGGCGTTCCAGAAGCGCATATTCCTCCGGCAAAAATTTGGCCGCCGACATCCGCCCAAGATCGAACATCAGGGTCGAAATCGAAGCTTCTTCGACCTGCCCTGCCGACACATTGCGGGCGAACTCAGCCGCAAGCAGGGTTCGTGAAAGCGTCTTGTCAGCGGCTATCTCATCTTCCGTCGCCATAGCCGTACTCAGAACGATATGCAACAAAGCATCAGCACCAAGGATGCTGATCGCCGAAGTCACGGTTACCGACGCACTATTGGCAAAAGGCGCGTACATCGCGGAGTTCGCCAGTTTCAACACCTTCTGCGTCAGGGCGAAATCCTCAATGACATGGGCCGCAAAATCGCGGCTCCCTTTCTTTCGATCAAGCATTGCCGAAATGATCGAGGCAACGGTGGCTTCAAGCGCCGGCATCCCTTTCGAGGCATCCATTGCGGCAAACAATTTGCCTATGGCGGGTGTACTCACTAAGCCTCCACATATTCTTTATCGAGCATGCTCATCAGCATCTCCGCCGGCATCGGACGGCCCAACAAATAGCCTTGGACCAGATCGCAAGACGACATCTTCAGGAAGGAAAACTGCCCCTCATCCTCGACACCCTCTGCAACGACTTTCAAATCAACGCTGTGCGCCAGGTTGATCATGGCCCGAATCAACCTCTGGTTCGAATCGAAGCTCCCCGATTGCCCATCAATCGTCTGGGTGAAGGACTTGTCGATCTTGATGCTCGAGACCGGCAAACGTGTCAGATACGCGAGACTGGAAAAACCCGTGCCAAAATCGTCGATGGAAAATCGCACGCCACGATCCCGTAATACGGTCAACGCACGCTCGGTTTTTTCCTGGCTATGCATCAGCGTCGACTCGGTAATTTCGAGAATGAGCGTTGCAGGATCGACATTGGCTTCCTCGAGCCCCTCAATAACGGCAAGGACGAAATCGTCGGCACAGAATTGCAGCGGCGACACATTCACCGACATCACGAAATCCGGCATTTTTTCCTGAAACCGCCGGAGTTGATGACAAGAATATCGCAGCGCCCATTTGCCGAGATACGAAATCAGACCCGCATTCTCGACGATCGGGATGAATTTGTCGGGAGGCACCTTACCGAAATCGTGACTCGTCCAGCGCATGAGGGCCTCAGCCCCGACGATCCTGCGCGCCATGTTGAACTGCGGCTGATACTCAATCGTAAACTCGCCTTCCTGAAGCCCTCTGTGGATCGCCGCCCGAATCGAAAAATCGTCGTTTTCCTTGGAATCCTGATAAATACTCACCCGGTTACGCCCAGAGTTCTTGGCAAAGAACATCGCCGTATCCGCGTGCCGGAGCAATTTCGAAAAATCTCGCCCGTGCTCGGGAAAGGCTGCGATCCCGATGCTGGCGCTCAAGTAAACGTCGTGCGGGGCAGTATCGTAGGGCCGAGCAACGGCATATAAGATCTCTGCAACGTCCTCACTGACCTGTAGCGCATTCCTGCCCTTTGCCAGCAAGACAAACTGATCCCCGTTCAGGCGGGCAATAATATTCTCGGAACCCGCGATTTTTGCCAGCCGTTTCGCCGTTTCGACAAGCACCTCATCGCCAATCGTGTGGCCAAACGTATCGTTGACCCGTTTGAACCCGTCAAGATCGATCAGGGCAATTGAAAACAAGCCCACGGCACGGATTCCTTCCTCAATCGCACGCCGGATGAACAACCTGTTGGGAAGACCGGTCAACGCATCGTGATCCGGCGCATGGCGGCATTCATCGCCTGAGGTTTTCCAAGCAGAGATGTCGACAACACAGAGCATAAGCTGGCGAGCATCAGGCAACAATGAACCACGGAGGTTGACCCAGGATTCTCCGGACGGTCGGATCAAACGCACCCCGCAGGAGAATTTCCCTTGGTTTGCCGAACTCGCCGAACGAAATTCCTCCACATCATCCGGATGCAAGAGCGAAAGAAAACTCTTTGGAAATTCGTACCCCACATCCCCTGCAAGCCAGCGAACGCCCGGTTCGGAAACAAACTGGATGTTGAAATCAAGATCGACGCGAAAAACCGCATCGACCACGTTCTCCAGTGTCGGCAATGGCAAGGCTGGCGGTTTCTTCAATGCGTTTTTTATAGTCATAGTCGCGTCAAGCCGCTATATCTTTTGTTGTTGGTCTAAATTTGCGGTCGGCCTCGAACACGGTGTTCAGTTTACGCCCAAAATCAGATAAAACAACCCCCCCAAATCAAACCTGTAATATGACAAAAGCCTCGCCGGACCCTGCCCGACGAGGCTTCATTACACTGGCCAGATTGCCCCCGGCCAATCGGGTGAGACCGAAGCTTAGAGGGCTTCAGCGTGCTCCGCCAAATACTCGGCAACACCAGATGTCGATGCTTTCATCCCGGCCTTGCCCTTGTTCCAGCCAGCGGGACAAACTTCTCCATGCTGCTCAGTGAATTGCAAGGCATCGATCATGCGTAGCATCTCGTCGACATTGCGTCCAAGCGGCAGGTCATTGACCACCTGATGGCGCACGATGCCTTTCTGATCAATCAGGAAAGAACCTCGCAGCGCCACCCCGGCGGGAGCGAATTCGACATCGAAGGCCTGACAGATTTCGTGCTTGACGTCGGCGACCAACGGGTATTGGACTTGTCCAATACCCCCTTTGTTGACCGGCGTGTTTTTCCAGGCGAGATGGGTAAATTGCGAATCGATCGACACCCCGATGACTTCAACGCCGCGCTGCTTGAATTCATCCAGGCGATTATCGAAGGCAATCAATTCGGAAGGACAAACGAAAGTAAAATCAAGCGGATAGAAAAAAAGGACGGCATATTTACCCTTGATTTCATGGGCGAAATTGAATTCACGGATCGTGTTGTCTCCCATGACGGCAGTCGCGGAAAAATCGGGGGCAGGCTTGCCTACAAGAACGGTCATGATTGGTCTCCAAAAGACTATTACGAAGAAATTCGATAAAAAAACAGAAAAGAATCGAAAAACTGAACCGATTAGTCAGCACTCCGTCCCGCGAGTTCCCGAAAAAATCAGATTGTGGAACGTTGTTCGAAGCTGTCGCCGATTTCGGTCAGCTCGGCAACGACATCCAAAACTTCCAGGCGGTCGACGCGCGCCGAAGAAGGGCCGCGCCTTGCCCAAGCGGTGAGCAAGCCGACAGCCTCGGCCGAACCATGCACCAATGCCTCAACACTGCCGTCGGCTCGGTTTCTCACCCATCCGCGAAGACCAAGCTCGTGTGCCTGCATGCAAAGCGACCAGCGAAAACCGACCCCTTGCACCCGCCCATAAATGCCAAGACGGCGACTAATCGGCGCGCCCACTATCAAACTTCACGAAGCGTTCAGCATTTCCACGGCATGCTGCAACGCCTCCTGCCTGCTGGCGTACCGATGCTGCTCCTTGATCAATTCGAGCAGCCCCAGTTTCTTGAACACCCGGGCCACGCTCATATGGATGCCGACCAGCAGCACTGTGACGCCCCGCTCCCCGGCTCGACGAATGATATTTTCCAGCGACAAGGCCGCGCTCGAATCCATCATCGGCACGTCCGTCAAATCCAGAATCAGCACATCGGTATAAGGAACACCGCTGATTTTGCGGGTCATGCCATTCGCCGCGCCAAAACTCATCGGGCCAGCAAGGTGGATCATCATGGCACGTCCGAGGCAGCGCTTGTACAGTGCTTTCTCCTCGGAAGAAAGATGCGCGTGATCCGTGTTGCCATCCAGAACGTTGATATTCTCCAGTTGCAAATCAGCCATGCGTTTGACGAACAGCAGGCTGGCCATGACGGTTCCCACGGCGACCGCAGTCACGAGATCGTCGAAAATGGTCAGCAGCAGGACCGAGAACATCAGGATGATTCCATCAAGCGGCGCATTTCTGATCCGACGCAGATAATCCCAATCGATGATTTCAATGCCGACCTTGAGCAGGATTCCCGCCAGCACGGCGTGTGGAATGTAGGAGGCGAAACCTCCTAGCCCCAGCACGATCGCCAGCAGAATTACCGCATGGATAGCGCCAGAGAGGTTGGTTTTACCGCCCGAGCGGATGTTGATCATCGTGCGCATGGTGGCGCCGGCCCCCGGAATCCCCCCCATCAATCCGGCAACCATATTGCCAAGGCCTTGGCCAATCAGTTCCTGATCGGAATCATGATTGGTCTGGGTCACGTTATCAGCAATCAACGAAGTCAGCAGACTATCGATTGACCCGAGCAGAGCTAGCATCAGGGCGTAGTAAAACACCTCTTGGACATTCCCCCATTCCAGCATTGGCATCTTCACGCTGGGCAATCCGCTGGGAATTTCACCCAACACGGGGGCGTCATTCAGGACGAACGCCGCCAGCAATGTGCAAGCGATTAATGCGAACAGCGGCGAAGGGATATAGCGGGTAAGCCGCTTGGGGAGGAAAAAAACCGTAAACAGTGTCAACAAGCCGAGGATAAGTGCGTGCGGATTGAATGTCTTAATGAAACCGGGCAAGGCAGCCAGGCAATTCAAAGGCTCTTTGGGACTGAAGTGCCCCAGCATCGGCGCCAGTTCGATGATGATAATCAGCACCCCGATGCCGCTCATAAATCCGGAAATGACGGGATAGGGCATCAGATTGATGTAGCGCCCCAGCCTGAGCATGCCGAATCCGATCTGGAACGCGCCCCCCAGCATGACGACCGTGAAAGCCAGTGCCGGGTTGTGGGAAAACTTGACAAAGACGGCCGCCATGACCACCGTCATTGGCCCTGTCGGCCCGGACACCTGCGCCGGCGTTCCCCCAAAAAGCGCGGCGAACAATCCGACCCAGATCGCCCCGTAAAGCCCGGCCACCGGACCGACGCCGGAGGCAACCCCAAAGGCCAGCGCCAACGGCAATGCCACAACGGCGGCCGTAACGCCACCGGTCAAATCTCCATGCCAATTTTTCAAAGTCGGTTTTGCAATCACGTCAACATCCCCCTGTATTTCAGCGCCATTCGAGCGCGATTAACGAGAACCGAGCGGATCCTTCACGGTAAACGGCGAAGGAGTGAAGCCCGGAGAATCCTCTCCGAACCTCACCCCCTCCGGTTGTTCGCTTCTTGGTGGCGATGCTGACGTGTAAAAACCTACTCCGGATGCGGTGTCATTTTACGCGCATTCCCGGCTGCGCACCTGCATCCGGCGACAACAAAAAGATCCCCGGCGTCTTGCCGTCGGCATCCGAGGCTGCCATGACCATGCCTTCGCTCATGCCGAACTTCATCTTGCGCGGCGCCAAATTGGCAACCATGACGGTCAGGCGCCCGACAAGCTGCGCGGGGTCGTAAGCTGACTTGATACCGGCAAAAACCTGCCGCGGACGCTCCTCCCCGATATCGAGCGACAGACGAATCAACTTTTCCGCTCCTTCGACATGACCGGCGTCGACGATCTTGGCGATACGCAGGTCCACTTTCATGAAATCATCGATGCCAATATGAGGATTCGCTTCGGCGGCAGCAACCGCCACTTGGGCGGCCTTTTCCTGCTTCTCGGCGTGCTTCTGCGGCGCAGGTTCGGGGACCGGCGCCAGCGACGCCTTATTGGCCTCGACCAGCGCCGCGACTTGTTTCGGATCGACACGTGTCATCAAATGGCTGTAGGCGTTGATCGTATGGCCAGCAGCCAACGGCGTCGCGGCGTCGCTCCAGGCAAGCGGTGCGATGCCGAGGAAAGCTTCTACAGCCTCGGCAACCTTGGGCAGCACCGGTTTCAGATACAACGTCAGCAGACGGAAAGCCTCGATCGCTTGCGAGCAGGCGGCGTGCAGTTCGGCCTCCTTGCCGTCCTGCTTGGCGAGTTCCCAAGGCTTCTTGTCGTTCACAAAAATGTTGGCCGCGTCAGCAAGCGCCATGATCTCGCGCAAGGCGCGCCCGAATTCGCGTGCCTCATAGGCATCGGCGATGCTGCCGGACGCCGCGCGCAGAGGTTCCAGCCACGCGGCATTGGTTGCATCAAGCTTGCCGCCGAATTTCTTGGCCAGGAAACCGGCACAGCGGCTGGCAATGTTGACGTATTTGCCAACGAGATCGGAATTGACACGCGCGACAAAATCCTCGAGATTGAGATCGATGTCCTCCATCGTGCTGTTCAGCTTGGCCGCATAGTAGTAGCGCAGCCACTCGGGATTGAGCCCGGTTTGCAGATAGCTTTCGGCGGTGATGAAGGTGCCGCGCGACTTGCTCATCTTGGCGCCGTCCACGGTCAGGAATCCGTGCGCGAAGATGCCGGTCGGGGTCCGGAAACCGGCGTGCTCGAGTTCCGCCGGCCAGAACAGGGCATGGAAGTAGAGGATGTCCTTGCCGATGAAGTGGTAAAGCTCGGTCTTCGAATCGGGCTTGAAATACTCGTCGAAGTCTATGCCTTGCTTGCCGCACAGGTTTTTGAAAGACCCCATGTAGCCGATCGGCGCATCCAGCCACACATAGAAATACTTACCCGGTGCGTCAGGAATCTCGAAACCGAAATACGGCGCGTCGCGCGAAATATCCCAGTCGGTCAGCTTGTTTTCGCCCTCCGCACCAAGCCATTCCTGCATCTTGTTCGAGGCCTCGGATTGCAGGCGCCCTTGCTCGCGTGTCCAGCGGCGCAGGAAGCTCTGGCAGCTGTCGCTGGAAAGCTTGAAGAAATAGTGGTCGGAATTACGCAACTCGGGTTTGGCGCCGGAAATCGCCGAGTACGGATCCTTGAGATCGTTCGGCGTATAGGCCGCGCCACAAACTTCGCAGTTATCGCCGTATTGATCCTTGGCACCGCACTTGGGGCATTCGCCCTTGATGAAACGATCAGGCAGAAACATCTGCTTGACCGGATCGTAATACTGTTCGATGGTGCGTTTCTCAATCAATCCGGCGTTTTGTAAGCGTGCATAGATTTCGTTTGCGCATTCGCGAGTTTCCGCAGAGTGCGTCGAGTAGAAATTGTCGAACGCGACGTAAAAACCGGCGAAGTCGCGCGAATGCTCACCATGCACGCGCTCAATCAGCGCCTCCGGCGTAATGCCATCCTTCTCGGCGCGCAGCATGATCGGCGTGCCATGCGTATCGTCGGCGCAGACGTACCAGCATTCCGCGACCTTGTCCTTCGGCTGCATTTTCTGGAAGCGCACCCAGATGTCGGTCTGGATGTACTCGACGAGGTGGCCGAGGTGAATGGCGCCGTTAGCGTACGGCAGAGCGGAAGTCACGAGAATTTTGCGGGTCATGGGTGGCGATCGGTTGTTCTGGGTGAGGCTTTTGTGAAGCCGTTGGCAAAAATGCGTATTCTAGCAAAGCGTACGATCCGGAATCGGCGGGTCTCAGGAATACCCCAACGAAATCCCCCGTTGATCGACTTGATTTCCAGCCAAAGCGGTTATTCTTGCGACTTCCTTCCCTGACCCAAACATGGCGACCGCGCCCATGCGGATCGGTCAGATTTCGGTTAAACTGGACAAATTTACTCAGGTATCAAAAAACGGAGAAAAGAATGGCAGTCACGAAAGAGGCGATCGAAACCGCGCTCAAGAAACTGATCGATCCGAACACCCGCAAGGATTTTATTTCGAGCCGCTCGGCGAAAAATATCCGCATCGAAGGCGAAAATGTCACGCTGGATATTGAACTCGGCTACCCGGCCAAAACGCAAATCGAACCTATCCGGAACTTCGTTGCTGCCTCGCTCGGCACGTTGCCGGGCATCGGTTCCGTCGACGTCAACGTCACGACGCAGATCGTTGCCCACGCCGTCCAGCGCAATTTGAAACCGCTCAAGGGCGTCAAGAACATCATCGCTGTTGCCTCCGGCAAGGGCGGTGTCGGCAAAAGCACCACCGCTGTCAATCTTGCCCTGGCCCTCGCCCAGGAAGGGGCCAAAGTCGGCTTGCTCGACGCTGATATCTACGGTCCGTCAATCCCGCAGATGCTCGGACTCGGTGGCCAACAACCCGAATCGGAAGACGGCAAATCGATGGAACCGCTCACGGCCTACGGCGTGCAATCCATGTCGATCGGTTTCATGATCGACGTTGATTCGCCGATGGTCTGGCGCGGCCCGATGGTCACGCAGGCGCTCGAGCAGCTGCTCAACCAGACGAACTGGAAGGACCTCGACTATCTCATCGTCGACATGCCGCCCGGCACTGGCGACACACAACTGACGCTGGCCCAAAAGGTGCCGGTCACCGGCGCGGTCATTGTTACCACGCCGCAGGACATCGCGCTGATCGATGCTCGCAAGGGCCTCAAAATGTTCGAGAAGGTCGGCATCCCGATCCTCGGCATCATCGAAAACATGAGCATCCACATCTGTTCGCATTGCGGCCACGAGGAACACATTTTCGGGCACGGGGGTGGCGAGCGTATCGGCAAGGACTACGACACCGAACTTCTCGGCGCCCTGCCGCTCGAACTGTCCATTCGGGAATTGACTGACGCCGGCAAACCGACCGTTGTTGGCGCGCCCGGATCGCGAACGGCGGAAATCTACCGTACGCTTGCCCGCCGTCTGGCGGTCAAGGTGGCCGAACGCGCCAAAGACATGAGCGCAAAATTCCCCAATATCGTGGTGCAAAACACGTAACCGGCAACAATCTGCGCCGTCACCAACCCGTCACAAAGCAATTCCCCACGGCGCCCCCGGAATCCGTAAAATAGCGGCCTTTATCAAACGGTTTCCGGGGTTTTCTGCGATGTCCATCAAATCCGACAAGTGGATCCGCCGCATGGCGGAACAGCACGGCATGATCGATCCGTTCGCGCCGGAACTGGTGCGCGAGGTCGACGGCAAAAAGATCGTTTCCTACGGCACGTCAAGCTACGGTTACGACATCCGCTGCGCAGACGAATTCCGCGTCTTCACCAACATCAACTCGACGATCGTCGACCCGAAGGCTTTCGATCCGGCGTCCTTCGTCGAGGTTTCCGGCAAAGGGTTCTGCGTCATTCCGCCGAACTCCTTTGCGCTTGCCCGCACCGTCGAGTATTTCCGCATTCCGCGCAGTGTGCTGACGGTCTGTCTCGGAAAGAGCACCTACGCCCGCTGCGGCATCATCGTCAATGTCACGCCCTTCGAACCCGAATGGGAAGGCTACGTGACGCTAGAGTTCTCCAACACAACACCGCTGCCCGCCAAGATCTACGCCAACGAAGGCGTCGCCCAGGTCCTCTTCTTCGAATCTGATGAAGAATGCGAGACCTCGTACAAGGATCGCGGCGGGAAATATCAGGGTCAGGTCGGCGTCACTCTGCCCAAGATTTAGTCCAAGCCAAGCAGCGCAAAGCACCACTTTTCATCCCACCATCGCTTACGGGTAACGCCATGCACTTCAAATTTCCGGTCATCATCATCGACGAGGATTTTCGTTCGGAGAACGCCTCGGGTCTGGGTATTCGCGCGCTGGCGGAAGCCATCCAAGCCGAGGGATTCGAGGTTCTGGGCGTCACCAGCTATGGGGACCTGAGCACATTCGCCCAACAGCAAAGTCGAGCGTCGGCATTTATCCTGTCCATCGATGACGAAGAATTCAGCTCGTCGTCCGCCGATGAAACCATTGCCAATCTGCGCGCCTTTGTCATGGGCATCCGCACCCGCAACGAGAACATTCCGATCTTCCTGCACGGAGAAACGCGAACATCGCGCCATATCCCGAACGAAGTGCTGCGCGAGTTGCACGGGTTCATTCATATGTTCGAGGACACCCCGGAATTCATTGGCCGCTACGTCGTGCGCGAGGCCAAGACCTATCTGAAAAGCGTGCCGCCACCGTTCTTCCGCGCCCTGACCCACTACGCGGCCGATGGCTCCTACTCCTGGCACTGCCCCGGCCACTCCGGCGGCGTCGCCTTCCTGAAAAGTCCGGTCGGCCAGATGTTCCACCAGTTCTTCGGCGAGAACATGCTGCGCGCCGACGTCTGCAACGCGGTTGAGGAATTGGGCCAGTTGCTCGACCATACCGGACCGGTCGCCGCGTCCGAACGCAACGCCGCGCGCATTTTCAATGCCGACCACCTTTTCTTCGTCACCAACGGGACTTCGACCTCGAACAAGATCGTCTGGAACTCCACCGTCGCCCCGGGGGACATCGTTATTGTCGATCGCAACTGCCACAAATCCATCCTGCATTCGATCATTCTGACCGGCGCCATCCCGGTCTTCCTGATGCCGACGCGCAATCATTTCGGCATCATCGGCCCGATCCCAAAAGAAGAATTCCTGTGGGACAACATCCAGAAAAAGATCGCTGCCCATCCCTTTGCCAAGGATGTCCAGGCCAAGCCGCGCGTTCTCACGATCACACAGAGCACCTACGACGGCATCCTCTACAACGTCGAAGAAATCAAGGAGATGCTCGACGGCAAGATCGACACCTTGCACTTTGACGAAGCCTGGCTTCCCCACGCCGCCTTTCACGACTTCTACGGCGACTACCATGCCATCGGCGCCGACCGTAAACGCTGTCAGGAATCGATGGTGTTTTCCACGCAATCGACGCACAAGCTGCTGGCTGGACTTTCTCAGGCGTCACAAATCCTGGTCCAGGATTCGGAAAACCGGAAGCTCGACCGCGACGTATTCAATGAGGCTTACCTCATGCACACGTCGACCTCGCCCCAGTACGCCATCATTGCTTCGTGCGATGTCGCCGCAGCCATGATGGAAGCCCCAGCGGGCACGGCCCTCGTTGAAGAATCGATTGCCGAAGCGCTCGATTTCCGGCGGGCCATGCGCAAAGTCGACGATGAGCTGAAAAATGAATGGTGGTTCAAGGTCTGGGGACCGGACGATCTTTCGGAAGAAGGCATCGAGGAACGCGATGCCTGGATGCTTAAACCCGGCGAGCGCTGGCATGGCTTCGGAAAATTGTCCGATGGCTTCAACATGCTCGACCCGATCAAGGCCACGGTCATCACGCCGGGGCTCGATGTCGACGGCGACTTCGCCGACCGCGGCATTCCCGCCGCCATCGTCACCAAGTATCTGGCGGAGCACGGCATCATCGTCGAAAAGTGCGGCCTGTATTCCTTCTTCATCATGTTCACCATCGGCATCACCAAGGGCCGCTGGAACACCATGGTCACCGAACTGCAACAGTTCAAGAACGACTACGACAAGAATCAGCCACTGTGGAAAGTACTCCCCGAATTCGTCGCCAAGAACCCCTGCTACGAGCGCATGGGTCTCAAGGATCTATGCCACCTGATCCATGGGGTCTACGCCACCAACGACGTCGCCCGATTGACGACGGAGATGTATTTGTCGGACATGGTCCCGGCCATGCGCCCGACTGACGCCTTCGCCAAGATGGCGCACCGCGAAATCGACCGCGTGCCGATCGACGAACTGGAAGGGCGCGTCACAAGCACGCTGCTCACGCCCTATCCGCCCGGCATTCCTCTGCTGATTCCGGGGGAACGCTTCAATTCGACGATCGTCCGCTACCTCAAGTTCGCGCGCCATTTCAACGAACAATTTCCGGGCTTCGAGACTGACATTCACGGCCTGGTCAAGGAAATCAAGAACGGCAAGGCCAGCTACTACGTCGATTGCGTGCGCTAGGAAAAACCCCGCGCCAAAAGCGGCCTCCCGGAAGTCGGACTTTCGGCGCCCTGCGTTTCCGCCCCCCCGGAAGCGGCTGTTTTTACCAACATGCACGCGGCTAGCGGCGCTCTGCGGATGCGCTCCGTCGAGCGCCGACTGCTTTTTCTCGTGGCCGGCCGACCGAAAAGCTGAAATTTCGCGGCAGAAATCAGCGGCGCCGGTATTCGACGAACGAATACTTCAGGCCGGAAGTTTCCTGCGAGGGCTGGCTTGAAACCACCAGCCAATCCTCAGCCTTGACCTCGGGAAAACTGGCATCGCCGTCGAATGCCTCGTCGATCTCGGTCAGATAAAGCCGATCGGCACAAGGCATGGCCTGTTGGTAAAGTTGCTCACCGCCGATGACGAAGATTTCGCCCCCCTCATTACCCTGTTCCGCCTTGGCCAATGCATCTTCGAGCGAAGCGGCAAGCGTCGCTCCCGTAGCGCAATAATCCGGGTTGCGACTGACGACGATGTTATGCCGCCCAGGCAGCGGGCGAAACTGCTCCGGCAACGATTCCCAGGTTTTGCGGCCCATGATCACCGCCTTGCCGCGCGTGGTTTCACGAAAATGCCGCATGTCTTCGGGCAGGTGCCAAAGCAGACGGTTATCCTTGCCGATAACCCCGTTCTTTGCAACGGCGACAATCAGTGAAAGCATGGCGTTCAGACGGCCACCGGCGCGGCGATGTGCGGATGCGGGTCATAACCTTCGAGCGCGAAGTCCTCGAAGCGGAAAGCGAAAATGTCTTTCACATCCGGATTCAAACACATGGTCGGTAACGGCCGGATGTCGCGCCCCAGCTGCAGTTGCGCCTGTTCGAAATGATTGCTGTAGAGATGGGCGTCCCCGAAGGTATGGACAAAGTCACCCGGCCGATAGCCGCAAACCTGAGCCAGCATCATCGTCAGCAGGGCATACGACGCGATGTTGAACGGGACACCGAGAAAGATGTCAGCGCTGCGCTGGTAAAGCTGACAGGACAGCTTCGACCGCCGATCAGGGTCGCCGGCAGCCGCCGGCGCAACGTAAAGCTGGAAAAAGGCATGGCACGGCGGCAGCGCCATGCTATCCACATCCGACGGATTCCAGGCGGTGACGATATGGCGGCGAGAGTCCGGGTTCTTCTTCAAGCTCTCCACTAGTAGCGCGATCTGATCGATTTCCCGCCCGTCAGGGGTTTTCCAATGGCGCCATTGATGGCCGTAAACCGGGCCGAGATCACCGTTCTCATCAGCCCACTCGTCCCAGATCCGGACCCCATTTTCTTTAAGATAACGGATATTCGTATCGCCCTGCAGAAACCACAGGAGCTCATGGACAATCGAGCGCAAATGCAGTTTTTTGGTTGTCACCATCGGAAAACCGGCGCCGAGATCGAAACGCATCTGCCAGCCGAACACCGAGCGCGTCCCGGTGCCGGTACGGTCCATTTTGGGAGCGCCGTGTTCGTACACATGGCGCATCAAATCGAGATACTGCTTCATTCCGGCTCGCCTTGATTTCAGATCAGCAGATTGTACAGGACTATATGTCCTGAAGCTTTTGTCCTTGGCTTTATACTTTTTCGGTTTATTATTTAAAAAAGCTATCCCGCCGACCACGACGGAGACCCCGCCTTCATGATCCTGAATCTTTTTTCGTCAAAGCCGGAGCACCCGCTGGGCGACCCCAAAGAGCTGAAGAAGGCACTTCAGGAGCTCCCCCAAGGGAACTCGCTCAAGGCTACCGAGGAAGTCTATGCATGGCTGGAATCCTTGCAAACGACGAACGACTTCCGGGTCGACCATCTGTTCGACATCGTCAAGCAGCTTGACGAAGCGGCACAAGCTCATCTGCGACGCGTTTCCCGGGATTACCTGAATTCGCCGCGCCTCTCGAAAAGCGAGGAGCGCCGACTGTGGTCTGTCTGCTACAACTACTGGGGAGAGGTTTCCAGCCTTTACGCGCGCTGCCTCGAACGCGCGCGCCAGAACCCGAAGGACAAGGGCAGCGAGGCCTTCAAGCCGTATTTCGCACTCGCCGCGACACGCCTCGTCGCCGCCCGCGCCAGCCAGCTGAAATGGGTCGAATTCCGTTACGGCCCGATTGGCGAGGATCTCTGGCGCGGACTGGGGCAACCCTATCTTGCCGCCGTCGCCGGCGGGTACGCTGACAAGCCGGTTCCAATCTATCCGACCGCAACCGGACTGACCAGCGCTTCACAGCAATACCAACAGGCGCTGATATTCCACGCCTCGTCGATGGACAGCCTGATGCCCCTCGAAATCGAATTAGCGGATCGGATCATCGACCATTTCCACGCCGCTTTCGTGTTTTCAGAGAATTGTCAAAGCGACAGTGTCTACTGGATCGACGTGGCCAGCGGCCAACCGCCGACACGACTGGCGCGCCATCCCGCAGGGGCTCCCGCCGAATTACGCTTTTTCTCCCCGGGAACAGCACCCGCATCTCTTAATGAGCTGATCCGGACCGTTGAACGCGGAGAAGTGCCACCCGACCTGAATCTTGGCGGCGAATATCCGGCCAAGGTTGTGCTTCCCGTGTTGCGTCACCTCGCCACCTACTGGGCCCCCACCCCCCCCCAACGCGAACACGCCCGCCACGCGGTCAAAACGCGTATTGCCGTTCTCCAAGGCTTTAGCGACAGCTTTACTATTTTTGCCGGCAACATCGCTCGCTTGGGCAAAGAGCACAGCGCCGAAAGCTGGGTGGTTGAAGACGTTAGCTTAGGAGGATTTGGGGCAGCTATTGCCGAGATCGGCGATAGCCTGAAGATCGGCGCCTTGTTATGCCTCCAGCCAGAGGGGGGCGACAACTGGGTCCTCGGCATCATCCGCCGTTTCAGCAAAGTATCTGAAGCGCGCGCGAACGTTGGCATTCAGACTTTGTCGAGAAAGGCCTTTGGCATCGAACTCCGGCCGCGCACCAGCGGCTTTTCGGCCACTGGCGCCATCCCGGGACTGTGGCTATATGAAAAAGATCTCCCGGGCGAATGTCGTATCGTCATGCCCGTGACCAGCTTCGATCTACGAGAGAATCTCGAATTCATGCACAATGATCGACGCTATCTTTTGACGCCGGTCGAGTTGGAGGAATCAGGCGTCGACTTCGAGATCGGACGTTACCACGGGCAAGCCGATTAGTTTTCCTGGTCGCCGGCTTCCGCTTCTCTCCCGTCATTCGCGGCGTTTTCTCCTTCCAATTCCTTAAGCAGCTGAAATATCGCTCGATAACTTCTCGGCGGCTTGTTCTGCTCACGCTCCTTGATCGCCGCCCGACGCAGCGAGCGTAAATATTGGACGTCGATGCCTGGATATAGCGACACAATCTCCTGCAACGACTTTTCTTCGGCGATTAATTTCTCGCGCATGCGCTCCAGACGATGCAGCTTGGCCGTTTCACTGGCAGCTTCGCCACGAGCCACCGACAGCGCAGCCCGAATAGACTCGACATCTGCACTACGCATCAGTTTCCCGATGTATTGCATCTGCCGCCGACGTGCCTCGTCATGCTTCGTCATCCGTTGTGCGACACCGATGGCGTCGCGCAAATCCTCGGAAAGATCGATCTTTTTGATGCGATCGGCGGGCAACTCAACCAAGTCCTCGCCCAGCGCCTGCAACGCTTCCATGGCCTGCTTGCGCCGAGTCTTTGAAATCGGAGTTGAATCTTCTTCGAAATGTGTCATGAATGGAGTGCCTGAACTGGATTCTCACGGATCCCACCAAAAAAACCTAGGGTGCGGACCTGCTATGATAGCGGCTTTCCACCCTTGCTTCGTTCCCCATGTCGAAAAGCCCTGCCACGCCTGCCGCTGCCTCGCGATTCAGCCACGCTCATGAAATGCTCAAGGAATTCGCCCAAGATATTCTCAATTACGCAAAGAAATCGGGCGCCAGCGATTGCGAAGTCGATGTTTCGGAAGGATTCGGACAATCGGTCAGTGTTCGCTGCGGCGAAGCCGAGACCATTGAGTACAACCGCGACAAGGGAATCGGCGTCACCGTTTATCTCGGCCAACAAAAAGGCCACGCCAGCACATCGGACTTTTCGACGACTGCCTTACGCGAAACGGTTGACGCGGCGCTCAGCATCGCCCGCTTCACAGCAGCGGACCCGTGCGCCGGACTACCAGACCCCGAGCGACTCGCCACCCGCGAGCAAAGTTTCTCCGATCTAGACCTTTATCACCCATGGCGTTTGCCCGTCGATGACGCAATCAACCTGGCACTCCGCTGCGAACAAGCCGCTTTCGCTGTCAGCCCGCTGATCACCAACTCGGAAGGGGCCACCGTTTCGATTCAGGAATCGCAATTCATCTCCGCCAATAGCCGTGGCTTCATGGGCGGCTACCCTGCGTCTCGGCATTACCTGGCCTGTTCGGTCATCGCCGGCAAGGATGACCACATGCAACGTGACGATTGGTATTCAATCTCCCGCGACGCACAGCAACTGTCTGCGCCGGAAGCCATTGGCGACTACGCCGCCCGGCGCGCACTCTCCCGTCTCGGCGCTCGTAAAATCAAAACTTGCAAGGTACCGGTCTTGTTCGAAGCACCATTAGCCGCTTCCTTGATCGGCAATTTCGTCCATGCCGCCAGCGGTGGCAGCCTTTATCGGAAGTCTTCGTTCCTCGTTGACAGTCTTGGCCAACCCATCTTCTCTAAGCAAGTGCAGATCAGCGAACGCCCGCACCTACGCGGAGCGCTTGCCAGTAGCCCGTTCGACAGCGACGGGATTGCAACGGCTGACCGAGAAGTCGTTGTTGACGGCGTACTGAACGGTTACTTCCTCAGCACTTACACCGCCCGCAAGCTTGGGATGCAATCCACCGGCAATGCCGGCGGCTGCCACAACCTGATTGTGCATCCTGGGAAGCTCGATTTTTCCGGTCTTATCAAGAAAATGAAGCGCGGCTTGCTGGTCACCGAACTGCTCGGTCAAGGCGTCAACTACGTTAATGGCGATTACTCGCGAGGGGCGGCCGGCTACTGGGTAGACCATGGAGAGATCGTCCACCCTGTTGAGGAAATCACGATTGCCGGCAACCTGCGCGACATGTTCCGCAATATTGCGGCGATCGGGAAAGACACCATGGCACGCGGATCTAAGCAAACCGGTTCAATTCTTCTGGAAGAAATGAAGGTAGCAGGCAACTAGGACGTTATCTTACGTCCATCGGACGTCTTTTAAGAATTCACTAAGCGCCCTTTACGCCACACCCCAGCAAGAACATATGCATATTCCTGCAAAACCCTGCCAAATCGCCATTTAATACTTCTGGCCCTAGCTATAATCGGCCATTTGCCCAAATCAATCGGAGAACACAACGATGGAAAGACGTTCCTTTTTGAAGTCCGCAAGTGTCGGCCTCGCTGCCGGCGCCGTGTCCATGCCCGCCATCGCCCAAGGCGGCCCGACGATCAAGTGGCGCCTGGCGTCGAGCTTCCCGAAAAGCCTCGACACCATCTATGGCGCTGCCGAGGTCATGGCCAAAAAAGTTGCCGAGGCGAGCGGGGGCAAATTCCAGATCCAGGTCTTTGCCGCCGGTGAAATCGTTCCTGGGCCAGGCGTGCTCGACGCGGTCAAGGAAGCCACTGTTGAATGCGGCCATACTGCTTCCTATTATTTTTATGGCAAGGATCCAACATTCTGTATCGACGCTGCCATTCCTTTTGGCATGACGACGCGCCAACTCGACGCCTGGATCCGGCATGGCAACGGCGGCAAACTGCTTGGCGACTTCTTCGCCAAATCGAACATCGTCCCAATCCCCTGCGGCAACACCGGCTCCCAGATGGGCGGGTGGTATCGCAAGGAAATCAAGTCGGTCAACGACCTCAAAGGCCTCAAGATGCGCATTGCCGGCATGGCCGGCGCCGTCCTCAGCAAACTCGGCGTCGTCGCCCAGCAACTTTCCGGCGCCGACATCTATCCAGCACTTGAAAAAGGCACCATCGACGCCACCGAATGGGTCGGCCCTTATGACGACCAGAAACTCGGATTCAACAAGGTCGCCAAGTATTACTATTACCCGGCCTGGTGGGAAGGCAGCACGCAAGCCTCCCTATACGTCAACATCAAGGAATGGGAGAAACTGCCGAAAGAATACCAGGCCATTCTCAAGATGGCCTGTGCCGATGCCCACACCGACATGGTTTCGAAATACGACACCAAGAACCCGATCGCGCTCAAGGAAATGATTGGCACCGGCACGCAGCTGCGCCAGTTCCCGAAAGACGTCATGGAGGCCGCTTACAAGGCGGCCAACGAGACCTACGAGGAAATCATGGCCAAAAACGCCGACTTCAAGAAAATCTATACCGATTACGCCAAATTCCGGGATATGGAAAATAGCTGGCACCGCCTGGCCGAAGGCTCCTTCTCGAACTTCATGTACAGTCGGATCGGCAAGAAATAGCGCATCCCTCCCATCGCGCCTTAACGACGGCAGCCACGTTGCCCTCCCATTCGGGGAAGGCAACGTGGCCTTGTCTTTTCCAACGGTCCATCGCCTCTTCTTTAAATTATTTCCGCAAAACTATCCACCTTCGCTATATTAAGCGGGCAGTTCCAATCTTTTGAGAACCCCATTTCGAATCTTCCGGAGGAAACACACGATGGAAAGACGTTCCTTTTTGAAGTCTGCAGGTGTCGGCCTCGCTGCCGGCGCCGTGTCCATGCCCGCCATTGCCCAAGGCGGCCCGACGATCAAATGGCGCTTGGCGTCGAGCTTCCCGAAAAGCCTCGACACCATCTACGGTGGCGCCGAGGTCATGGCCAAACGTGTCGCCGAGGCGACCGGTGGCAAGTTCCAGATCCAGGTCTTCGCCGCTGGTGAAATCGTTCCTGGGCCAGGCGTGCTCGACGCGGTCAAGGACGCGACCGTCGAGTGCGGACATACCTGTGGCTATTACTACTACGGCAAGGACCCCACATTCTGTATTGATACCGCGATCCCCTTCGGCATGACCACGCGCCAACTCGACGCCTGGATCCGGCATGGCAACGGCGGCAAACTGCTTGGCGAGTTCTTCGCCAAATCGAATATCGTCCCGATCCCCTGTGGCAATACCGGCTCCCAGATGGGCGGCTGGTATCGCAAGGAAATTAAGTCGGTCAATGACCTCAAAGGCCTCAAGATGCGCATCGCCGGCATGGCCGGCGCAGTCCTCGGCAAACTCGGTGTCGTTGCCCAACAGCTTTCCGGTGGCGATATTTACCCGGCGCTTGAGAAAGGCACCATCGACGCTACCGAATGGGTCGGCCCCTATGACGACCACAAGCTCGGCTTCAACAAGGTTGCCAAGTATTACTATTACCCGGCCTGGTGGGAAGGCAGCACCCAGGTTTCGCTGTACATCAACACCAAGGAATGGGAAAAACTGCCCAAGGAATACCAAACCATTTTGCGTATCGCTTGCGCTGATGCCAATACCGACATGCTCTCCAAGTACGACGCCAAGAACCCGGTGGCGCTCAACGAAATGATCGCAACCGGTACGCAACTGCGCCAGTTCCCGAAAGACGTAATGGAAGCCGCTTACAAGGCAGCCAACGAAACTTACGAGGAAATCATGTCCAAGAATCCCGATTTCAAGAAAATCTATACTGATTTCGCCAAATTCAGGGACTTGGAAAACGGCTGGCATCGACTGGCAGAAGGATCCTTCTCCAACTTCATGTACAGCCGAATCGGCAAAAAATAACCTTTGCCGGGAATCCCCAAAACAAAACGGGAGCATCAAGCTCCCGTTTTGTTTGCCCGGACCGTCCGCTAATAGTTGTAATCCGGGGCCTCGATGACAATCGAATTGGGATCGATCTTGGTCGCCTTGGTCAATCCCGCTGTTACCATTTGCGGGAAGGCAATCACCAAACCGATCATGATGATCTGGATGATTACGAAAGGAATGGCGCCCCAATAAATATCCGTTGTCTTCACCGACTCCGGCGCAACCGAGCGCAGGAAGAACAGTGCGAACCCGAACGGTGGATGCATGAACGAGGTTTGCATATTGACGCCGAGCAGCACGCCGAACCAGATCAAATCGATCCCCAGCTTGTCCGCCACCGGTCCGAGCAAAGGGACGACGATGAAGGCCAGCTCGAAGAAATCCAGAAAGAAGGCGAGCAGAAAAACCATCACATTGACGACAATCAGGAAGCCTACCTGCCCCCCGGGCAAATCGCTGAGCAAATGCTCGACCCAACGATGGCCATCCACCGCGTAAAAGGTCAACGAAAAAATCCGCGCGCCGATCAGGATAAAGAGCACGAAGGTGGTCAGCTTGGCCGTACTATCCATCGCTTGCCGGAGCAGGGTCCAGTTGAGCCGACGACGGCTCACAGCCAGAACAAGCGCACCGGTCGCCCCCATGGCCCCGCCTTCGGTCGGCGTCGCGATCCCCATGAAGATCGTTCCCAGCACGAGGAAAATGAGTAGCAGCGGCGGCAACAATGACGTCACCACGCGCCAGAACAATTGCCGGCCGCGCAAGGTGCGTGCCTCGGCAGGCAGTGCCGGAGCCCACTTGGGCCGGAACACGGAAACCAGAAAAACATAGCCGACATACAAGCTGCTCAGCACGATGCCGGGAACAATGGCCCCCTCGTACATATCGCCAACCGACTTGCCCAGCTGGTCGGCCATGATGATCAGGACCAGCGAAGGCGGTATGATCTGCGCCAACGTTCCCGAGGCGGCAATGACGCCTGTCGCCAGGCGTTTGTCATAACCATAGCGCAGCATGATGGGCAAGGATATCAATCCCATCGAAATTACCGAGGCGGCAACAACGCCGGTGGTCGCGGCAAGCAGGGCGCCAACCAGGATCACCGCATAGGCCAGACCGCCACGGACCGGCCCGAAGAGTTGCCCGATGGTTTCCAGCAAATCCTCGGCCATGCCAGAGCGTTCCAGAATCAAGCCCATGAAGGTGAAGAACGGTATCGCCAACAAAGTCTCATTTGACATCACGCCAAACAACCGGTCCGGCAACGCCTGGAAGAGTTGCGGACCGAACAATCCGATTTCAATGCCAATCAGGCCAAAAACGATACCGTTGGCCGCCAAGGCAAACGCCACAGGAAATCCCAGCAAAAGGAAAATAACCATCGAGGCAAAAATGACCGGCGCCATATTGGCGCTCAAGAACTCGACCATCACACCTCCCCTTTCTGCGATTTGATGGCATTTACAAGCTCCTCTTCGGGAGTGGCCTGTTTCGATTTGTCGGCTGGATCAGGGCACATGCCCTTGAGGAAACCGACCCGCTTGATCAATTCCGACACCGCTTGCAACGCGAGCAGGAAGAATCCGACTGGCAACATCAAGCGTGCCGGCCAGACAATCAGCCCCCCCGCGCTGTTCGACATCTCCCCGCTTTCGAAGGCATCAACAAAGACCGGCCAGGAAAGCACAATGACACCGACCACCATCGGCATCAGAAAAAACAGGATGCCGAAGATATCGATCTTGATCTGCGTGCGCCGTGAGAATTTGGTGTAAAGGACATCAATTCGAATGTGCTCGTTACGCAACAGCGTATAACCGGAACAGGAAAAGAAAATCAGTCCAAAGAGGTACCACTGGACTTCGAGATAGGCATTCGAACTGTAATCGATCGTGTACCGCATCACGGCGTTGGCTGCACTGATCAAAACAACAACGAGCACCAGCCAGATGGCTGTTTTTCCGATGAATTCGGAAAGCTTATCGATTAGACGCGAGAGTTTAAGCAAGGCATTCACGGAATCATCCCCGGCGACAAAGACAAGAAGAGTGGAAGAAACAAAGCGTGGGAAGCATCGAACTGAAGTCAGAGGAAGCCGGTGAACGGCTCCTGTTTTACACAGTGCTCACAGTGGTCGGTCGAGCCCCGGATTATTGCATACTTTACGGCGAGCCTGACCGATATCTGGGGCAAGATCGCATTTTGAATCATGGAGTTGCATTTTCGTCAAACGGCCTCCGCAGCATTCAGGGAAAATTGGCACATGAAGCAAAACGCTTCTGGATAGCGGCCGGTATAATCCCCGCTTGCCTTCCGAAGACCCGCCATGTCCGACCTGCTCGCCCATCTCAACCCGCAGCAACTTGCCGCCGTCACCCTCCCTCCGCAACACGCGCTCATTCTTGCTGGCGCCGGCAGCGGCAAGACGCGTGTACTCACCACCCGCATCGCCTGGCTGATTTCAACCGGCCAGGTCGGACCGCACGGCATCCTCGCGGTCACTTTCACCAACAAGGCGGCCAAGGAAATGCTGGCGCGGCTTTCTGCGATGCTGCCGATCAACACGCGCGGCATGTGGATCGGCACTTTCCACGGCCTCTGCAACCGCCTGCTGCGCGCGCACCATCGCGAAGCCGGATTGCCGGCCCTGTTCCAGATTCTCGACTCGGCCGATCAACTCTCGGCGATCAAGCGCCTGCTCAAGAACCTCAACGTCGACGACGAAAAATATCCGCCGCGCGAACTGGCACACTTTATCAACGCCCACAAGGAGCAAGGCATCCGCGCCGCACAAGCCGAGATTTACGACGATTTCACCCAACGCCGAGTCGAACTCTACGCAGAATACGAAGCACAATGCCAACGCGAAGGGGTCGTCGATTTCGCGGAGTTGCTCCTGCGTTCCTATGAACTTCTGCAACGCAACGAACCGCTACGCCGGCACTACCAAGAACGCTTCCGGCACATTCTGGTGGATGAGTTCCAGGACACCAATGTGTTGCAATACCAGTGGCTCAAACTCTTGGCCGGACGGAACGGCAACGAAACGCTCCCTAACGGTGCCAGCCTTTTTGCGGTAGGCGACGACGACCAGTCGATCTACGCCTTTCGGGGGGCCGAAGTCGGCAACATGCGCGACATCGAGCGCGAATTCGCCGTCCAGAACGTCATCCGCCTCGAACAGAACTATCGCTCACACGGCAACATCCTCGACGCCGCCAACGCCCTAATCAAGAATAACCGGGGCCGCCTCGGCAAAAACCTGTGGACCGATGCCGGTGCTGGCGAACCGATCCGCGTCTTTGAAGCGTTCTCCGATCTCGACGAAGCACGCTTCATCGTCGATGAAATTCGAGAACTCGTGCGTGACGGTCAGCCCCGCCAACAAATCGCGCTGCTCTACCGTTCAAACGCCCAGTCTCGCGTCCTCGAACACCAACTGTTCACTGCCGGCGTCCCCTACCGCGTCTATGGCGGCCTGCGCTTCTTCGACCGCCAGGAAATCAAGCATGCGCTCGCCTATCTACGCTTGATTGCCAACCCGGACGACGACACTGCCTTTGCCCGTGTCGTCAATTTTCCGACGCGCGGCATCGGCAGCCGCAGCATTGAAGCCCTTCAGGAGGCGGCTCATCGCGCCAACTCCAGCCTCTACAACGCTGCCGCCAGCCTCAGCGGCAAGGCCGGTGCCGCCGTCGGCAACTTCATCCGCCTGGTCGAATCGCTGCGCAGCGAAACGGCCGCCTTGCCGCTGCCCGAGGTCATCGATCACCTCATCGACAAGAGCGGCCTGCGCCAGCACTATCTCGGCGAAAAGGAAGGACGAGAACGACTCGAAAACCTCGACGAACTGATCAACGCCGCCACGGCCTTTCTGCAGGAAGAAGGCGATGCGGCTGCCGGTCCGGCCGAAGGCAATCCGCTCGCCGCCTTCCTCGCCCACGCTTCGCTGGAAGCCGGTGAGCATCAGGCCGGCGAAGGACAGGAAGCCGTGCAGTTGATGACGGTGCATGCGGCCAAGGGCCTGGAATTCGACGTCGTCTTCATCACCGGAATCGAACAAGGGCTATTCCCGCACGAGAATTCGGCTCAGGAGCGCGATGGCCTGGAAGAAGAACGGCGACTGATGTACGTCGCCGTCACCCGTGCCCGCAAACGGCTCTATCTGACCCACGCGCAGACGCGCATGCTGCACGGTCAGACGCGTTACTGCCTGCCTTCACTCTTTCTCGAAGAATTGCCCGAGGAATTGCTGCGCCGGGTCGGCAAGGCACCGGCTGTCGCCCCCGAAATCCGTTCCCGCAAATCCTTCGCGGGAGCCCCCTCTTCCGCCGCCTCGCCAGCATCAGTCGGTGGGTTCCGCATCGGCCAGAACGTGCAACACACCAAGTTCGGCCTCGGCGTCATCATCGCCGCCGAAGGCGGGCCCGATGCCCGCGTGCAGATCAACTTCGGCGCCAACGGCATGAAATGGCTTTCGCTGGCCTATGCAAAACTGACCCCCGCCTGAGCTAACGATGGCGCTTGAACTCTCCGCCGCCGAAGAGGCCCAACCCGTTCCGATCCCGGACTGAGCCCCCATGTTTCGCGCTCTCAACACACCCTCGCTCTGGGCCGTCACCCTCGCCGCAGCAGGCATTCTGATGGTGACCATGGGCGCTCGCCAGTCGCTGGGATTGTTCATCGCACCGCTCAATAACGACACCGGCTTGGGAATCGCCTCGATCAGCCTGGCCATGGCCGTTGGTCAATTCATGTGGGGCGCTGCCCAGCCGGTTGCCGGGGCCTTCGCTGACCGCTACGGCCCCGGGCCGGTGCTGATCGGCGGCCTCATCCTGCTCTCTCTCGGCAGCGCCGTGACGCCATTCATGACTGGCATCTGGGGGCTGATCTTCTCCCTCGGTCTGCTCTCGGCCATCGGTTCCGGCGCTGGCAGCTTCTCGGTCCTGATCGGCGCTGCCGCCAACCGCCTGCCTCTCGAAGCGCGCGGCGCGGCCTCCGGCATCATCAACGCCGGGGGCTCCTTCGGCCAGTTCGTCTTTGCGCCGATCCTGCAAAAACTGATTCAGGCGATGGGCTGGATGGGGGCCTTGTGGTCGCTCGCGATCGTGACACTGGCGGCGCTACCGCTCGTACGCGTTGTGACACGGCCCATTGATCACGGGGCGAAAGCGGTCGAGGCGAGTGAACACGGACTGCTGCGCAGCATGCGCAATGCGCTGAACGACCGCAGTTATCTCCTCCTGCACGCCGGTTTCTTCACTTGCGGTTTCCACATCGCCTTCCTCGTCACTCACCTGCCCGGCGAAGTGAATCTGTGCGGCTTGCCCCCGACCGTCGCTAGCTGGTCGCTAGCGATCATCGGCTTGGCCAACATCTTCGGCAGTCTCTACGCTGGTGCCTGCGTCGCCCGCTATCGCAGCAAACACGTGCTGTTCTGGCTGTATGGGTCGCGGGCGGTGATGATTGCCCTCTATCTGACGGCGCCGCGCACCGAACTGACGTTTTACATCTTCGCTGCTGGCCTCGGCTTCACCTGGTTGGCGACCGTACCACCGACTGCTGCCATCGTCGGCAAACTTTTTGGCGTGCGCTATCTGGGAACGCTTTTCGGTCTGACCCTGCTCTCGCACCAAATCGGCGGCTTTCTTGGCGCCTGGTTGGGCGGCCTCGCCATCACCCGCTTCGGCGACTATTCGTGGATGTGGTACGCCGACATGGCGCTCGCTGCACTCGCCGCCCTCGTCAACCTGCCGATCCGCGAAGCGCCTGTCCTGAGGATAAGACCCGCATGAAATCCTTCCGTAGCGAATTCGTCAATGTGCGCGAACGGCGCTATTTCACGCGCATCTGGGGAGAAGATGATGCGCCGACGCTTTTCTTCCTGCATGGCTGGGGTGATGTCGGCGCATCATTCCAATTCGTTGTCGACGCCCTGCGCGGCAATTGGCGCATCGTCGCTCCCGACTGGCGCGGCTTCGGCATGACGCAGTGGAACCTCGGCGCCTACTGGTTCCCGGACTACCTCGCCGACCTCGACGCGCTGCTTGAACACTACTCGCCCGGATGTCCAGCGCAAATTGCCGGGCACAGCATGGGCGGCATCGTCGCCAGCCTCTATGCCGGTATCCGTCCCGAACGTGTCTCACGTTTCGCCAATTTGGAAGGCTTTGTCCTCTGGGTCTCGGCACCGGGCGCAACGCCGGATCGCTTTAACCAATGGTTACGGCAGATTCGCGACGACGATGCCGCGTTTCGCCTCTATTCACGCCGCGATGAATTCGCTGACCGGCTTTGCCGTGACAACCCGCGCCTGCCCGCCGAACGCGCTGCGTTTCTCTCTCAACATTCGTTGATCATGGCCGACAACGGCGAATTCACCTTCGCCGCCGACCCGCATCACCGCTGGATCAGCCCGGCGCTCTTTCCGCTGGAAGAAGCCAAAGCCTGCTGGCGCCGGATCACGTCGCCGACATTGTGGATCGCCGGACGCGACTCGCCGGTCATGAAAAAGCATCTGGCCGATCCCGACGACTACCGTGCACGCCGGGAATGTTTCGCCCAGGTACAGGAAGTCGTCATCGACGATTGCGGACACAACATCCACCACGACCAGCCTGAAAAGCTTGCCCAGTTACTCGACGATTTCTTTGTCTAAGAAAAAATTACAACACGTAGCGCGACAAATCCTCGTTCTGCGACAACTCGGCGAGACGGCCGTCAACGTAAGCGGCATCGACCGTGATCTTCTCGGAAGCCACGTTGCCGGCGGTAAAGGAGACCTCCTCGAGCAATCTTTCCATCACGGTATGCAAACGACGCGCACCAATGTTCTCGGTGCGCTCGTTGACCGACCAGGCAATTTCGGCGAGACGACGGATCCCCTCCGGCGAAAACTCTAGTTCGACGCCTTCGGTCGCCATCAGGGCTTGATACTGCATGGTCAGACAGGCATCCGTCTGCGTCAGGATGCGTTCAAAATCAGCCACCGATAGGGATTCGAGTTCGACCCGGATCGGGAAGCGCCCTTGGAGTTCCGGAATCAAATCGGATGGTTTGGCGAGATGAAACGCACCGCTGGCGATAAAGAGAATGTGATCGGTGCGGATCATCCCATACTTGGTCGACACAGTGGTTCCTTCGACCAACGGCAGCAGATCACGTTGCACCCCCTGACGCGAAACATCGGCGCCGTGCGCATCGCTGCGCGAGGTAATCTTGTCGATCTCGTCGAGAAAGACAATGCCGTTCTGCTCGACGTTGCGCACAGCATCAAGTTTGATTTCCTCGTCGTTAATCAGTTTCGCGGCTTCTTCCTCGATCAGGAGCTTGCGCGCCTCACTGATCTTGAGCTTGCGTGTTTTCTTGCGCGCGTTGCCCAAGTTCTGGAACATCCCCTGGATTTGCGAGGTGAGCTCCTCCATGCCCGGCGGAGAGAATATCTCGGCCTGCAGCGCCTGGCCGGCGACCTCGATCTCGATCTCCTTGTCGTCGAGTTCGCCTTCCCGGAGTTTCTTGCGGAATTTCTGCCGCGACGAATTTTCCTCGTTCGCCTGCGTGTCGTTAAAGAAATTGCCGCGTCCGGAGGGCAACAGAACATCGAGCACGCGCTCTTCGGCAGCATCCTCGGCACGTGTTCGCACCGCCTTCACGGCCTGTTCACGTCCGTCCTTGACCGCAATCTCGGCAAGATCGCGAATGATCGTCTCCACGTCGCGACCGACATAACCGACCTCTGTAAACTTGGTTGCCTCGATCTTGATGAAGGGCGCATTGGCCAGCCGCGCCAGACGACGCGCGATTTCGGTCTTGCCGACGCCGGTCGGCCCGATCATCAGGATGTTCTTGGGTGTAATTTCTTGGCGCAACGGCTCGGCGACCTGCGCCCGTCGCCAACGGTTGCGTAAGGCTATGGCAACCGCTTTCTTGGCCTTGCCCTGACCGACGATATGTTTATCGAGTTCGCTAACGATTTCTCTCGGCGTCATCTGCATGATTTGCGACATGGTTGGCATGGTGGATTCAGTGAAACAAAATCAAGCGCTAATCCAGCGTCTCGATCGTGAAATTGTGATTGGTATAGATGCACAGGTCGCCGGCGATTTCCAGTGACTTGCGGATCACTTCGCCCGGTTCAAGTTCGGTATTTTCGATCAGTGCACGTGCAGCGGACTGGGCGAAGGCGCCGCCCGAGCCGATGGCGACGATTCCTTGTTCTGGCTCCAGCACGTCGCCGTTGCCGGTAATCACCAAGGAGTTCTCACGATCGGCAACGGCCAGCATGGCTTCCAGGCGGCGCAAAGCACGATCACTGCGCCAATCCTTGGCCAATTCGACGGCCGAACGCAGGAGATTCCCCTGATGCTTGTCCAGCTTGGCCTCGAAGCGCTCGAAAAGGGTGAAGGCGTCGGCCGTTCCGCCGGCGAATCCCGCCAGAATCCGGCCCTGATAAATCCGTCGCACCTTGCGCGCGCTGGCCTTGATCACGACATTGCCGAGCGTCACCTGCCCGTCGCCGCCCATGGCAACCCGGTTGCCTCGGCGTACCGACAGGATCGTGGTGCCGTGGTATTGCTCCATGATGGTTCCCTGTTGTCAGTTATTGGAGAAAACGATGCTGGCGACGGCCTTCAAGCCGACGACGCCAAAAAGTTCGGCCACCAGATGGTTGGGATGATGAAATACGATCTGCTTGCCGGCATTCCTGATCGTCGTCAATACGTTCAACAACGCGCCAGCACTGATGAAATCTATCCGGATCAGTTCTGAACAGTCGATGATCACGGGATCGTGAACACCGGCATAGCCGCTTAAATCAGCAAAGCGAGACGCTTTGATCTCTCCTCGCAAGACATAGGCCTCCCCTGGAATTTCCGTTGCGCCTTGTCCGTTCATCTTCGCCGCTGACTCGGGCGGGGCAACACGACCGGCATCCCAAGAGGGCGGCGAGACCTCGAAGGTCACGGCATAATTGATCGCCATCTCCTCAAAATAGTCGTTCATGCCCTGCAACTGGCAAAGTTCAAGAAGCAGTAACCAGCAGGCTTCATTGTCAGGGCGACCGACCACGACCTGTTGCTCGACCAGCTTGAACAAGCCGTCCCGCCCGAGCAAATCGAGTTCACATTTCGATTTTCTGGCTTGCAGCAAAATTTCAAGCATGCGACCGCAGCCCCCCGCGTCAAGACAGCCGACTTTCGACAGATCAAGGCGCAGCTTCGGATTTTTTTCGAGCATGCGGCAAATGGCATCGAAGGCCGAAATGTTGTCCCCGGTCAGCCCGCCACTGAAAAGCAGGTTTCCGGCAGCGACGGCCTCCTTGGCTTTGGGCTTGGGTTTGGACTTGTCGCGCCAAGCGGGAGGGGATTTTTCAAAACAGCGGGCGAATTCGATCCCCAGCGCTTCGAATTCCGCCTTCTTCCCTGACAAACGATAAAAATCGAAGAGCATCAGCCACAGGCGTTCCCCGGGACCGAATTGATGAATGCGCACGGAACTCTCGAGCACCGCACTGACGGCTTCGTCTTGCGCATTGGCATAGAGAATCGCCGCTTCCTCTGCCTCCGCATCGACGGGATCAACATCGGCGTCAAGGATATATTGCGGCGAACTTTCGCTGAAAACAAAATCCGAAAACTCCAGCGGCGGCAAATCCTTCTTGGCCGCGCGCGATTCAGTCGGCAATCCGGCGGGCTGCTGCGCTTCGGGAGCCGGCGCCGATTCAGCGGCCGGACGCTCCGCTCCAGCAGGCACTTCCTTGGCACGCGGGACGGCCGCCGGTCTGGCGACCATTTTCTCCGGCTCTTTTTTGAAAAATGAAAAAACCATGGCTCAACCACTATCTATTGGGGCAGTTTTAACACAACGCCCTACCCACTGCAATTTCGGCGCAAACAGGATATGCCTTGTGCCAAGGACGTTCCCGACCCCGTAAAACACACGACCATCGAACGCCGGAGAAACCTCGCTCCGCCACCTTTACACGTGTTGGACTATCCCATTTCGGGAATGTTTTCTTTACTCGCCCTGGCCGCTTGCCCGATGGCAATCGGCACAACACCCTCGCAAGTCGAAGTCCATCCGGGAAAGAACGAACCCCGCCGGCAACGCCGGGGCCACGGGAAGGGACGCATCAAGACAATACACCACCCCGCACTGCTCGCACCTGAAATGAACATGGGTACTGTGCTCGCTCCCGACGGTCGCCGAGTACCTATACACCCGTTGTGCATCCGCATTCTTGTGCGCTAGCCCCGCCTCGACCAGCCAATCGAGAACGCGGTAAAGCGTGACCCGGTTACACACCGTTGCATCCAGCACCTGCTCAATCTCGTTATGGGAAAGCGCGGCGGGCGCTTCGCGCAACAATTTCAGAACCTGGATACGCGCCGGGGTTGCCCGTGCGCCCATGCGGCGAATTTGTTCCGAAACCACATCCGGAACGGATCGAGCTGAAGAAGCCAAGAATGTCGCTCAGAGAAACATCGAAGGAAGATTAGAACACGCCGCCCCCCCACATGCAACACGGTTGCACCCCTGTTCGGAATGCAAACAGCCCCGACACAAAAGACTTGAACAGATTCTTGTAAGCAATCGGCGGCGTCACCGACTAAGGATCAAGGCCGGATCAAATCGCCCAGATCTCCGGGAATGCCATTGCGACTTGCCCGGCGCGCGTATTCACGTATGGAACCGGCGACAAGGACAACTGCCCAATAGCTATGGAATCCGTATTCCGGATCGGAAATCATCCGACACGACACAAAGGAATCAAACAGAACGGCCATCAAGTCCTGATCGCCACCGAACTGCCTTTCACCGCCAATGGCCTCAAGGAGAGCATCATGGATCGTCGTCAATCCCTCAAATGGCTCGGCAGCCTGACCGCCTTCATCCTGCCCGTCCCGGTAATCCCCATGGCCATCGCGGCCTCGACCGGAAGCGGACAACTCGTCAAATCGAAATCCGAGTGGGCAAAACTTTTGCCGCCGCCGGCCTATCGTATCCTGTTCGAGGAAGATACGGAGCCCTCCCACACCAGCCCGTTGAACGACGAAAAGCGCGACGGCACCTTCGTCTGCGCGGCCTGCTTCCAGCCCTTGTTCGACAGCAAGACCAAGTATGAAAGTGGTACCGGTTGGCCGAGCTTCTGGCAACCGCTAGCGGGAGCTGTGGAAACAAAAATCGATTTCAAGCTGATTATTCCGCGCACCGAATACCACTGCTCGCGTTGCGGCGGCCATCAAGGCCACGTCTTCAATGACGGACCGCCGCCGACCGGCAAGCGTTATTGCAACAACGGACTCGCCCTGAAATTCGTCCCGCGCGACGAAAAACTGCCGGAGTTACGGACATGATCAAGACACTGTTATCGACCCTCGCCCTTGTTTTCCTGCTCCCCGCCCAGGCACCCGCAGCCGATACGCCTGCGACCGTAATGCCAGGCCATTCGGCAACAGCGCTGTTTGCTGGCGGATGCTTCTGGTGCACCGAAGCGGATTTCGAAAAGATGCCGGGCGTCATCAGCGCCGAATCGGGCTACCTGGGTGGACACAAGGCCAACCCAACCTACGAGGAAGTCAGCGCCGGAGGAACGGGACATACCGAAGCCGTGCGCGTCGTCTACGATCCGACGAAGATCAGCTATGCGCAACTGGTCGAGCGTTTCTGGCGCACCATCGACCCGACGGTCAAGGATCGGCAATTCTGTGACTCGGGCAATCAGTACCGTAGCGCCATCTTCTGGCAAAACGAAATCGAGCGCGGGATCGCCGAAAAGAGTCGCGACGCCTTGCTTGCCAGTGGCCAGTTCAAAAACATCCACACCGAAATCGCCCGCTCAGCCCCCTTCTATCCGGCCGAGGAATACCATCAGGATTATTACAAGAAAAACCCGGTTCGTTATACCTATTACCGATACCACTGCGGTCGCGACGCGCGACTGGAAGAACTCTGGGGCAAGAAGAAATAAGTCTGAGTTATTTCCGCTTGGCGCGAGGATGCGCTGCGTCATACACCTTCGCCAAATGCTGAAAATCGAGATGGGTATAGACCTGGGTCGAGGCGATGCTGGCGTGTCCGAGCATTTCCTGCACGGCGCGCAGATCGCCCGAGGATTGCAAGACGTGCGATGCAAAGGAATGCCGCAGCATGTGCGGATGGACGTGTGTCGGCAATCCCAGCCGGAGCGCTCGCTGGGACAGCCGATCCTCGATGACGCGCGGGCTGATCCGCCCCCCGCGCTTACCAACAAACAAGGCCGTTTCATCCACCGCGGCCAGTTCCGCCCGGCGGCTGGCCCAGCGCCCGACCGCTTCACGCGCCTTGCTGCCCACCGGCACCTGCCGCGGCTTGTTGCGCTTGCCGAGAACGCGCACTTCGCCAGCCAGCAAATCCTGCAGGCCATCGACGTCAAGCCCCGATAGTTCGCTCAAGCGCAATCCGGACGAATAGAACAATTCAAACATCGCTTGATCGCGCACTTCGACGATGTCATCGTCCGACACTTCGAGCAAGCGGCTAGCCTCATCCGGCGACAACACTTTCGGCAGCGCTTTCGGACTTTTCGGCGCACGCACACCGTCAACCGGATTGACCGCCACCTCGCCGCGCCGCCCGAGCCAGCGGTAAAACCCACGCCAAGCAGATAACGTGCGCGCCAGCGATCGCCCGTTCAGGCCGCGCGCATGCAACTGCGCGACGAAACGCCGGATGTTATGGGAATCGATTGAAGCGAAACCTAGCGTACTGGACTGCGCGACGATCAATTCGCCAAGTATTTTGAGATCGCGCCGATAGTTGCTGACCGTGTGCGGCGACAGCCGCCGCTGCTGGGCAAGTTCGTCGAGATAGCTACTGACCGGGTCGCCGTCGGACATGCGTCAAGGGAGGCGCAAAACCCTGGCCAGGGCGGCCGAGGCCATTTCGCCCAAGCGTTCAAGGTAGAGCGTGCCCATACCCGAGTAAAAACGCTGCGGGTCTTCGCTCCCGAGCGCGATCAGCCCGATGGAACCACCGCCGTTGCGCATCGCGATCAGGGCTTGCGAACGGACATGCTTCGAAGCATCGCCGAACCAGGAAGAGGTTTCGAAACCCGAGGTCGAACCGCAATAAGGTTGCGACAGCGTTTCGGCAAATTCCAGCAAATCGTGGCTGACATCGGCAAACTCGGGCAATTCGTCGGCGTTTTCCGGCCGCTGCCACAAGCGCAAGGCGACGTGAGGAATTGCAAAATCGTCGCGCAGATGGAAATTGAGGGTATGCAGCAGCGCCGGGAAGGTGGCGACGGCGATCATCGCGACGCCGAGACGGTGCATTTTTTCGCTAATGGTGTCGTTTTCCTCGCCGAACTGCAGCAATTCACCCATCTTGCCCTCGAGTTGCTTGTTCTTCTCGCGCAGGCTGAGCATCTGCCGTTCGGTGATCGAGATCGTGCGGCCACCATGCGGATGCGGAATCATGATCCGCGACATCAGATCAGCGTGTTCCTCGAAAAACTGCGGGTTGCCCAGCAAATACTGGGCGACTTCGTCTGACCTCATAGCTCGATTTCTCCCGTGAATACGGTCACCGCCGGGCCGGTCATGCGCACGGCGCTCCCCTTGCCATCCCAGGCAATCGACAATTCGCCGCCCCGCGTCGATACGCGCACCGGCGAATCGAGCAGGCCGCGCGAAATACCAGCGGCGACCGCGGCGCAAGCTCCCGTGCCGCAGGCCAGCGTCTCACCAGCGCCGCGCTCATAAACCCGGAGCTTGATCGCATGCCGATCAACGACCTGCATGAAGCCGGCGTTGACGCGCTTCGGAAAGCGCGCATGGTTCTCGATCAACGGCCCCTGCGCGGCGACCGGTGCCGTATCGACGTCGGCAACGACCTGCACGGCATGCGGATTCCCCATCGACACCGCCGTGATCGTTACCGTTTCATCGCCGATAGCGAGTTCCTGACAGAGCGCATCGTTGTCACTGACGAACGGAATCTGCTCCGGAACAAAAACCGGCTCGCCCATATCGACAGTGACGTTGCCGTCGTCTTCCAGGCTCGGCTTGATCACCCCGCGCATCGTCTCGACGAGAATCTCGCGCTTATCCGTCAGTCCCTGGTCGTGGACGAAACGCACGAAGCAGCGCGCGCCATTGCCGCACTGCTCGACTTCGCCACCATCGGAGTTGAAAATCCGGTAACGGAAATCAACGCCCGGCGCGCTGGCTTTCTCGACCAGCAAGAGTTGATCGAAGCCGACCCCAAAATTGCGGTGACCCAAAAAACGGATCTGCTCGGTCGTTAATTGAACCGACTGGCGTACACCGTCAAGTACGACGAAATCGTTGCCCAAGCCATGCATCTTCGAGAACTTCAGTTTCATGCGTTCGCTACCCAAAAAATTAGTCCAAGGATTTCGCCATTATAAAGTCGTCCATGACGAATTCACCGCCAATATCCACGCAAACGGACTCGCGAACGACGAAGCCGTGCTTCGCATAAGCCGCCAGTGCCTGCGCATTGCCTTTGTTTACGGCAAGGATCAACGTCGAGCCGCGCTGTTCCCGGGTACGTTACTGCGCCCGCGCAATCAGCAGGCCAGCGAAACCGTAACGCTGTCGCACGGGGCCGATATCCAGCTTGTCGAGTTTGAGTTCGCGTGTCTCGGGCAACAGAACGGTCGAGGCGAAGCCGACAAGGTCTCCATCCCTGCGGATCGTATCCCACCAGGCCCCTGGCGTATCCAGTTCCTCGCGCAGTCGATCGCGTCCGTATCGCTGCTGCAACATGTCGTCGATCTGCGCCTAATCGATGATTCCCGGATAAGTCGGCAGCCAAACCTGACGTGCCAAGCGACGTAAAGACGGGATATCCGAGAAACTCGCAGCAGAAATTCGGCAATCCAAAGCAGCGCTCTCATTTCTTGGCGTTTGTCCGGCGAGTCGAATGGCAATACAATCCCCCCCTTCCCACTTCTCGCAAGTCATTATTTCCACAACTCGATTCGGCCCGTTCTCTGAAAAGCACAACCGGTTTTCAGCGGATTCAGACAATGGACCGGCAATTATTCTGCGCCCCCCCGTAACCAGCCACGACCATGCTTATCCGACTGTCCAGCCAATTGCTGGCATTCCTACTCTGGATTCTCCACTTTCTTCCTTTGCCGATTCTAGCCCTTCTAGGAAAATTGCTGGGGGGCGTGCTCTACGTTACAGGTCGTCGAAGAAGGCAAATCGCGGCCACCAATCTGGAAATGTGTTTTCCCGAACTGAGTGAAAGCCAGCGAAACCGTTTAGTGCTTCAACATTTCCAGACACTGGGGCGAAGCCTCCTGGAACGTAGCATCCTCTGGTGGGGGAGCCCGGAACGGTTGCGGCGCCTTATTCGCATCGAGGGAGAGGACATCATCCATGCTTCGATCAACGCAGGACGGCCCGTCATCCTTCTCGCACCGCATTTCGTTGGGCTCGATGCGGGAGGCATTGCGATCGCCCAACGTTTTGACGTTGTCAGCATTTATGCCCGACAGTCGAACGAAGTCTTCGACCAACTCCTGCTCGCAGGGCGGTCCCGCTTCGGCAACCAGCTGCTTCTCTCTCGTCAAGATGGCGTTCGGGCGACGGTAAAGGCCATGAAATCGGGGCGGCCGTTTTATTACCTTCCCGACCTCAACGCGCGCCGGCGCGACGCGGTTTTCGCTCCATTTTTCGGCGTTCCGGCGTCAACGACGACAGGGCTTTCACGTCTTGCACGCGCGGCCGATGCGGTCGTCATCCCCTGCGTGACCCGCATGCTTCCTGGCGGCGAGGGATATCGGGTCGAAATCAGTCCGCCTTGGCCGGATTACCCGACTTCGAATCCCGAAGCCGATACCGCTGTGATGAACCAATGGCTTGAGGGGATCGTTCGCACCATGCCTGAACAGTATTACTGGGTACATCGCCGGTTCAAAACACGGCCTGTGGGTGCCCCGAAGATTTACTGATATTTTTTCAGCCTCTTGGAAAACATGCTTACACAGACTCCTCAAAGCTTCGATGATTGGTGGAACGTCCCGGAAACGTGGATTGAAACGCCGAACCAGCGACGAAACGGCTGGAGCGGCATGATTCGCGCCACCATTGAAGGCCAGACCTTTTTCATCAAGAAGCAGTGCAACCACCTATATCGCTCTTGCCAGCATCCTTTTGGGCAACCGACGGTTAACCGCGAATTCGAGAACATCACAACTTTGACCCGCATCGGGGTCTGCGTACCGGAACCTGTTTTTCACGGCACCCGCAAAACCGACGACGGTTATCAAGGTCTGCTCGTCACACGCGAACTTTCGGGATTCTCCGCATTAGGAGACCAGACCAATCTCGATCCCACACAGCGCGAGACCCTTGCCCGGGAAATCGGCCGTGTGCTCGGCCTGGTTCATAAACACGGACTGCAACATAGCTGCCTCTACGACAAGCACATCATGATCCGTTGGCAGAATGCCACGCCTGAAATTGCGCTGATCGATCTGGAAAAAATGCGCCGCCGAATCCTCCCCAGGCAGGCGGCAAAGCATGATCTGGAGCAGCTTCATCGCCGACAATCCATCTGGAGCGAACAGGAATGGCGAATCCTCGAACAAGCACATCGAGCCCCCTGTTAAACGGGGAAGCACCGCTGAACCCTCAACGGAAGATTCATAAATCATCAACTTCGGTATACTTGCCCATTTGTAGTCCAGATTAATCATTTCGGCTGCCATGGCGCAGCGAGTATTGCAGAAAGACCTGAACTTTGGCCCTGACCATTCTCGGACTCTCCGGCGCGCTGACACACGATCCGTCAGCTGCGCTCTATGTTGACGGAAAGCTCGTCGCCGCTGCCGAAGAAGAACGCTTCGTTCGCGACAAGCATGCCAAGAACCGCATGCCTTACGAGTCCGCAAAGTTCTGCCTTGAATTTGCCGGCATCAAGCCGAATGACGTCAAGATCGTCGCCATTCCATTCGCCCCAATCAGCCTCGCCGAGAAGGCGCGCTGGCACTACGCGAAGCGCTACTGGTACGCCCCGGACCGCTCATTCGACGCCATCCTCACCGGCAACCGCCGCTATTACCGTTACAAGAAACGCATCGAGTGGTGCCTCGTGCAACTCGGCTTCGACCTCAAACAGGTCGAGATCGTGCCGGTCGAGCACCACCTTGCGCACGCTGCTTCCGCTTACCACTGTTCGGGCTTCCAGGAAAAAACAGCAATCCTCGGCATCGATGGCAAGGGCGAGTACGCGACAACCTTCTTCGGCTATGGCGAAAACGGGAACATCCACAAGATCAAGGAATTCTACGACCCGGATTCCCTTGGCGGCCTTTACGGCGCGCTCACTGAATATCTCGGATTCGAGATGCTCGACGGCGAGTACAAGGTCATGGGCATGGCGCCTTACGGCGACCCGACGAAGTACGACTTCTCGCGCCTGGCGAAATTTGAGAACGGCGAACTGATCGTCAACACCGATTACGCCAACGTGATCGGCTTCCGCCGCTACAAGGAGAAGGGCAAAGGCTACTACTTCTCGCCGAAGCTGATCGACTGGCTCGGACCGATGCGCCACGGCGACATCGCCGACGACCCCTACATCCATTACGCAGCGAGCATGCAGAAGCTGTTCGAGGATCTCTCGCTGCAGATGATCGAGTACTACCTCGGAGATATCCTCAAGGAAACCGGCAAGCTGGCCTTCGCCGGCGGGGGCGCGTTAAACGTCAAGCTCAATCAGAAAATCATCGCCCGCCCCGATCTGAAGGAATTGTTCGTCCAGCCGGCCTCGGGCGACGCTGGCACCGCGATCGGCGCCGCCTCCTATGTCTCGGTTCAGCGCGGTGTGCCGGTCGAGAAGATGGAGCACGTCTACCTCGGCCCGGCCTACAGCAACGAGGACGTCATCGCCGCCTGCGCACGCCACCCGTCGCAGCCGCAGTGGCACCGGATTGAAAACGGGGATATCGAAGTCCCGAAGCAAATCGCACAAATTCTTGCTGACGGCAACCCGGTCGCCTGGTTCCGTGGCCGCATGGAGTTCGGCCCGCGCGCACTCGGCGGTCGCTCGATCCTCGGCTGCCCGAGCGCAACCGGTGTCGCCGACCGCATCAACGAACAGATCAAGTTCAGGGAACGCTGGCGGCCGTTCTGTCCGAGCATGCTCGATACCGTCGGACCCAAAATGCTTGGCAGCGCGCACCCGGCGCCGTTCATGACCTTTACTTTCGAAGTCGCCGAAGAGTGGAAATCGCGCGTGCCGGAAGTCGTGCACGAAGACGGCACCTCGCGCGCGCAAGTGCTGAAGCGTGAATTCAACCCGCGCTACTACGACTTGATGATCGAACTGGAAAAGCTCACCGGCAATGGCGTCGTGCTCAATACTTCGCTCAACCGACGCGGCGAGCCGATGATCTGCTCGCCGACGGATGCCCTCAATATGTTCTTCGGATCGGATCTGCAATACCTGATCATGGAGGACATCCTCGTCGCCAAGGACACCGCCAAGGCGGGCTAGGCGCATGGCCGAACGCTGGATCCTGCAGTTCTGCCATTCGTATTACGGCCCCTTTGCGGACGTCGCACGCCAGTACGCGGTGCTATTCCAGGGTTCGCCGTACAAGGTGCTCACCGTTTACCTGACCGGCGAACCGAGCGAGGTGGTCCGGCAGGTGTCGGCGTCCGACGAGGTCATCTTCCTCAATTTCAGCAGCAAAGCCGTCGCCGGGCTCAAGCTGGCGGCAATTCGTGCTCTGAGAAAAATCGTTTCCAGCCGCGACTTCGCGCTGATCATCGCCCATCGCGCCAAACCGACCTACATTGCCTGCCTGGCGACGAAGCTGCCGGTAATCAGCGTGCACCATGCCTTCGGCGACTACAAACGGGCATCGCGCCGCTGGTTCGCTAATGCGTTCAAGAAGCGTCTTTCGTTGCTCGCAGTATCCGATGCCGTACGCGACGACATCCGACGTTGCCTGCCGCAATGGCCGGCCGAAAAAATCGAGACGCTGCATAACCGCCTCGACGTTGCCGCGGCGCAAGCGGAGATCGTGCCGCGCGACACCGCGCGTGAAACGCTCGCCCTGCCGCATGAAGCACTGGTGATCGGCAATGTCGGCCGGCTGCATCCGGACAAGGATCAGGCAACGCTGATCGCCGGTTTTGCGGCGGCTTTGCCTCGCCTCCCGGAGGGGACACTGCTCGCGATCGCCGGTAGCGGTCCGCTGGAGAGCACGTTGAAGGCGCAAGCTGACCGGCTCGGCATCACCGACCGGGTGCGCTTCCTCGGCCAGGTGCCGAACGTGCGCCGCCTCTTCGCCGCCTTCGACCTGTTCGTACTCAGCTCCGACCACGAACCCTTCGGCATGGTATTGCTGGAAGCGATGGCCGCCGGCGTACCGGTGATAGCCACGGACTGCGGTGGTGCGCCAGAAGTCATCGCCAATCCAGCGCGTCTTTTTCCGCTACGCGACGCGACAGCGCTAGCCGACAAGCTGATTGCCTTCTTCGAATCACCGCAATGCGCCGACGGCGATTTGACGCGCCTACGCCAATACTTCTCGGACGATGCCGCGCGCCAACGCTTCTTCGCGTCGGCCATGGTACAGCAAGGACTAGCCGCATGAGCGCCCCGCTGCCCAAAGCACGTATCGCGCTCGTCGCTTTCAACTCGCTCGGCGATGGCCTGATCTATCTGATGATGGCGGAAAATTTGCGCCTGAACGGGTTCGCCGTCACCTATTTCGGCAACATTGGCTACCAGTTGCGGAACTGGCTGCCGCAGTTCGAGATTCGCCCCTATCCGACTGAAGAAGAAATGGATCTCGCGCTCACCGGCTTCGATCTGGTGATCATGAGTCCGCCACAGTTTCTGCGCGACCGCATGGACCCGGCGACGACCGAGGCGATGCGTCGCAAATGGCTGCTGATCTGCCAGAAAGCGCCGACCGACTGGCACTTCGATCTGACCGAGACGAAGCGTGCGATGCTACCGGCGGAAACCTTCACCGGTCTCGCTGGATTACTCGGTTGCGGCGGTTCGATCCGCGACCGCAAATACACAACCGAAAGCGTCGTCGACATCACGCTCGAATACATGCGAAAGCGCATGGGTCTGACGCAACTGACACGTAGCGTCACATTGACACCGCCGCCAGAGTTGCAACAACGCCGCCACCCACGTCGCGTCGTCGTCAGCCCCGATTCGGCTTGGCCGCAGAAAAAGGACTGGCCGCCGCGAGCTTTCCTCAAGCTTTGCCGCGAACTGCAAGCACAGGGAGACGATCCGAAAATCGTCGTCGCGCCAGCAAATCACGAGCGCTGGCGAAAGATGCCCGGCAACACATTCGAGACACCGGTATTCCACGATATCGGGGCGCTGGCGGCTTATATTTACGAATCCGGCGCCGTCATCGCCAACGACTCGGGCAACGGCCACCTGTCCTCTTTTCTCGGCGTCCCGGCGGTCACCATCTACCGCAAGCGGAATCCGAAGTTTCATTGGCGGCCCGACTGGGCACCGGCAACGGTGGTTTGCCCCCGAATGACGCTGCCTGGATTTCGCGGCGAAATATGGAAGCCCTTCGTCGGCGTCCGCGACGTAATTGCCGCGCGGAGAACCCTGCCATGAGCGAAATACGCAAAATCCTCGTCCTCGACGGCATCGGCGGCGTACCGCTCGGTCGCGAGATCTGCGAGACCCTTGGCGAATTGGGTATCGCAGCAAGGCACTTCGACTGCCTGCAGGCGAAACGGAGGCCGTTTTACGAAGCTCACTCGGCTTATGCAAAGCTGCGAAACCGGGGCTTTGACCGTGACGGATTTTACTTCCTGCCAAAGTTGATCGAAAACGATCTGCGGCAGTTGATCGCACAGGAACGGCCGAGTCATATCCTCGTCATCGGTTTCATCTACAAATTCTTCGACCCTGCGCTGCTACGTCGGCTTGCCAAAGAAGCGGGGGCCGGCCTTTTCCTCTACGACACCGACACCTGCAACCTCTACGGCCGGCGGCGCGAATTCATCTTCTTTGTCGAAAACGAGCTGCCTGCGTATGACCGGATTCTCTCCTGCTCGGCGGTAACAACACGCTTCTTCCGAGACACACGTGGGCTGGACGCGGTCTTTGTCCCTTTCGGCGCCAAGCCAATCGAGGGTACGCAGCAAGGAAACCAGCCGATCGACGTGCTCTTCGTTGGCAGCGCCGACTTGCGCCGGATTTTTCTGCTCGAAGGCATTCGCGACCATGTCAGCGTGCGGGGAAACCGCTGGCGGCGCAATTTCCCGCTGATCTCGTCACCGCTACGCGCACGCATCGACGACCGGCCCGTCTGGGGCGATGAGTTGCATGGCCTGCTTGGACAATCGAAGATTGTGCTCAACATTACGCGTACCGACTTTTACGGCGCCGAAACCGGCATCAATCTGCGAATTTTCGAGGCACTTGCCGCCGGCAGCTTCTTGCTGACCGACCATTGCGACGAATTAGCCGCGTTATTCAAGATTGGAGAGGAAATCGAGACTTTCCGATCTTCCGGGGAGCTTGTCGAAAAAGTCGACTACTATCTTGCCCATACGGAAGCGCGCCAAGCCATCGCCGACGCTGGTAAAAATGCACTTCACGAACGCCACGCCTGGCCTGTCCGTATCGCCGAGGAACTGATTCCGGCTCTGACCGATTGATACCCTATGTCCCAAAAAACAGCACTTCCGCGCTGGCTGACGCCGATCACTGTAGCATTCGCTCTCAGTCTTCTGCTTACGCTGATCGCACGCCTCGGAAGCGAAGTCAATCGCGACGGCATGCTTTACATCGCGACCGCACAAGCATTTCTCGACGGGGGTTTCGCTGCCGCCAAACACAGCTTCGCTTGGCCATTTCTTCCCATAGCCATCGCTGCCGTATCAAAACTCACCGGACTTGGCTTGGAAAATGCCGCCTATCTGTTGAACGCATTGTTCATGGCAGGAACCTGCGCGCTAATCGTTGCCTGTGTCGCCCGTAAATCACCTGACCTCGCCTGGCCATGCGTACTGATCGTACTCGCGATTCCCGGCACCAACGAATACCGTAATGAGCTATTACGCGAGTTCGGCAGCTGGTTCTTCATTATGCTCACCTGGTGGCTCGCACTACGCTGGGACGAGCGCCCACAGTGGTTTGGTGCGTTCACAATACAGGCATCCCTCGCCTGCGCCGCACTCTTCCGCCCGGAAGCCTTCACTCTGTTTGGCGCACTCATTTGTTGGCAGTTTTTCGCCGCCCCGAGACAAGAACGCTGGAAGCGATTGGCCATGATCGGCCTGATCCCGACAATTGGTGGAACGTTCCTGCTTATTGCTTTTTTCAGCGGGCACCTTGACGGTCGTCTCAATGCAGATCTCGGTCGCTTTGGTCTCACTCGATTCGATGAGAAAGCAGAAGCGCTTGCAGCATCCTTGATTGAATACGCTCACGGACAAGCACGAACGATCCTTTTTTTCGGCTCCCTCGCGCTCATCCCGATCAAGTTAATCAATAAATTCTCACTCTTCCTGATTCCCCTCGCCTACTTCTTTATTTCCGGAAATTACCGCGATTTCGCCCGTCGCCATGCACTGTTTTCCTGGGGCATTGCTGCGCATTTATTGGTCTTGTCGGTTTTCGTGCTTGACTTGCAATTCCTGTCAGGCCGATATGTAGGACTGATCCTGTTGCTGTCTACGCCGTTTATTGCCGAGGGATTCAATCGCTTGATCCTCAATTTCCCACGCTGGCAGAAATTGATCTTCGCCATCGTTGTACTTATGGCTGCTGCAAATGTGGTTTCAACCGGCTCAGGCAAAGAATATTTCGTCGAAGCCGGAAAGTGGCTGGCAGCGAACGCAAACACTCCCGACCGCATTTACATCGATAGTGGCCGGACGGCTTACCATGCCGGCTGGTTGAAATTAAAAGTTGCCGAACGAAACCAGCGTGAGGATATCGCACAAGCCGCATCTACTGATGCGTACGACTATTACGCACTTGAAGTATCCCGCAAGGATCCGCCCTGGAATCCGGATCTGGATCATATTGGTCTTCAGATCATTCAGCGCTTCGAAGCACACAACGGCGATGCCGTCATCATTGCACGACCCAAGGGGGTGACATCCAAATGAATCGCCCCCTGGTCAGCGTTGCTATTCCAGCCTACCGGCACGCGAACTACATTGAAACCTGCCTCGCCTCGGTCTGCGCACAGACCTATCCCGAGCTCGAACTGGTACTCATCGACGACGGCTCGCCCGACGACACCTTCGCAATTGCACAACGCTTTCTTGAAACGCATCGCAACCGCTTTCGTCGGATTGTTCTCGATCGACGAGAAAATCGCGGGGTCAGTGCGAATTCAAATGCATGTATTGAAGCTTGCCATGGCGAATGGGTTCACCTGCTTGGTTCTGACGACCGTCTATATCCTCATAAAATAGAACGTATTCAGACCAAAATCGACGAATGGAACCTGCCGGATCTGGCGCTGGTACATACTGACACGGACAGCATTGACGCCAACAACACTGTTCTCCCTTTTCGCAAAACCGGCAGACACGCCCCAGCGGGGCCTGACCATGAAGCATATCGCTGGTTATTCCATCGCAATTTAATCTCGAACCCCTCAATCGCACTTCGCCGCGATGCTTTTCTCCGAATCGGAGGATTTGATCCAACCTTACCGTTGGAAGATATCGATTGCTGGCTGAGGCTCTCGACACGCTACGCGATTGCGCGGGTGCCTGAGGTACTGGCCAGCTACCGTAAACATTCCGGCAACTCGCTACGACAGCGTCAAAAGATGCTCGGCGCCTTTTTTCTGACCTTCGCAAAATTTCTCGACGAGAATCCCGGACTCATTCCAGCAACCGAAGTCAAGAATCACTTCCGCTGGTACCTTCGTCGATTCTGGCGCCGCGTTCGAGACAACGAACCCGGGCGCATCACGCAATACGCCACCGCAATGCTTTCAAGCCATTTTCGTACCCCTGTCTCCGCCGACTATCGCCGTTTCGGCGAGATACTACTCAGCACATCCACACCGGCTTGATCAACGGCTTGTACTTGAAAACAACCGCTTCCAAGCCTTGCGGCCAAAACGACGCTTGGCGCCCACCTTCAGATCGTAGGCAAGAAAGCGCCACCGGTGCCACCAGCGTGGGCGTTTCCGCAAACCTTCGAGATAGATCCGCAGAAATCGTTCGCGGCTTTCGGCATGCATCTTGTTGCAGATACGAACGAGGTCATCAAAGCGGGCGCTCAGGGACAGCGGCTCTGGATAGACCCGGATGCGGCCGGTATCGATCAGGGAAAATTTGAGCTCGCCAACGTCTCCCTGTTGAATGAGGATATTGCCGCCGGAAAGATCGCGGAACAGTATCCCGCCACCGTGCATGCGCAGAAGGTAGGCGGCAAGCTGGCGATAGGCGCCTTCCTCATCGACGCCGGCAAAAGTTATTTCACCGCTTGCAAAGGCCGCCACCATCTCGCGCGCCGTCCATGGCGCTGCCACATGTTCGCAGACATAGAAGTTGCGCAAGAGCGACGAGTCCCCGACTCTTTCAAACCATGCAACAGGCGCAGCCGCTTGAACCCCACGACGCAGCAACTCGCTCGTCCCGTTCCAGCTGCGCAGGCCCTTCGATGGTTTGAAACGATCGAACAACTTCTTATGAAAAAACATTTTCACAGGCTGCTTGACGACGAGCTTTGCATCCGGCTGTCGCGGATCGGGAATAGCCCAGATGGCGTTGCGCGCGTGGCGCAAGCTGTGCTCACGCGACGGTGTTACCAACCGCTCCGGATGGATGCCCTGCAGCAACAAGTCGGCCTCCGCTGCCGAACGAGCTGCGACGACACCTCGCCAGAAATTCCTATCCTGGAAAAAGTAGTATTTCCTGGACCCGCCATGCAGCGCGATGGTAACGTCTGGCAGAAGCGCTGCACCGGCGCGCAACACGATCCTGCGATCGGCATCCCAAGAGAGATAACGCGGCGATTCTCCTACCAATTGCCGGCGTGCATCACCTTCTGCCTCCAGTTCGCCGTCGCGATTCCTGAAATGCGCATCGGATAAATCTGTCGTCGTATAAAGGTCCTCAAGCGCCGCCGCGCGCCCATTGATTGTCCACACCGCGTGCAGCAGTTCGCCTTCGGATCTGAATGCATGTACTTCGAGACCTTCTCCGGCGTTGAGACGCCCTTCGTAGCGGCTTCCCGTGATGCGAGCCGCGAATGCTCGCAACGCGTGCAATGCGGGCCGGATACGAAAATCGGCAACGTCCCCTTCGACACTGGCGTAATGCGTGATGCGTTCGAGCGCCGGATACGGTCGTTGGCCGTTGTCGATCAGCCCTTCCCGATGGCAGATCAGCGGACCCCACCACGCGCGTTCGAGCCCTCCCGAGGCCGCACAAAGCACCAAATACCGGGCAAGGTAATCGGCTTGTTTCTGCTCGCTATCCGACAACAAGCGCTCGATGCGTGGCAAGGTCCAGAACGCTGCCGGCGAAATCAGCCTCGGCACACCGTAATCGCCCCCCAGCCGCGCCAACAACCGTGCCTTTTTGACGAGATTGAACTTATGCAGCCCGATGAGACGTCGACCGAGAATCTTGTGATCGAAGCGCTCCGGCTCAGTGCAGCGTTCCGAGAACAGGTTGTCGCTGTGAAAATCGGGGAGCTGCCCGCGATCGGCAAGGAGGGACAGTAGCCCCGCATTCCACGGCGGCTCAAAATCGGTAACGCTCGGCCCGGCAAGACCAAGATCGCGCGCGCGTACTTCCTGCCAGCCAATTTCCCACATCGCCAGGAATCCGTCCAGCGTGTGCCCGCACCAACGTTGACGATTGGCGGTTGAACCCAGCTCAACCAGTTCAATGAAACCGCCATGACGATCCAGTGTTCGCGACACAAAAGATCTCCAGCGCTCAGCGGCTTCGGCACCAGGCATGCGCAAGGCTTCCTCGCGCGACTGGATAAGGTGCAGCGTTACTCGCACGCCTTCCGAAACCAACCGTCCGAGCAAACGCTCTCCGCACGCGCCTTCATCCTGGAACGAATAATCCAGCCGGACGTGGCGAACACCAGCCCAACGCAGTTGATCGACGATGAAATCATCGATCGCTGGATCATCCGCCGTCGCCACGCCAACGCCGACGAATGCAGTATCGACGACATGGCCGTCGGCAACAGGTTTATTCGCTCCGGGGAAACTGAAACGTCCGCGCAACACGGCTTTCGCAATCGCCAGTGCGAAACGCCAGCGCGCCCCCTGTTTGCTTTGCATCAGGACGCTCCGGAGATCGGTGGTTTGGCATTAAGGATTGCATCAAGATCAATCCACTCTCGTTCTTCCTCGATCTCTTGCATGCGGCGCATGTTCCGGGCACGAAAATATCGCCCTAAGGACCAAGGGTGTCTGCGCAAGTCGGAAAAATCGATGAGTCCAAGTTTCCCCTCCGGAGTCAGCACTACATTACCGAGGTGCAAGGAACGAAAATAGTATCCTTTGTCATGCAAATGAATGATCAAACCGGTCAACGCATCTCGCAAACGCCGTTTCGTATCCGGGTCAAGACCGCTCCGGTTCATTTCACGCAAGGTCTTTCCGGGCAACGGCCGATAATGAACGACATCCCGCCCGAGACCGGGGATACGAAACAGATCGACAATTTCGGGAACGGGTATGCCAATACGCGACAATAATCCGGCATTCTTCACAAACCGTTGCGCATAAGAAACGAGGGTGGCCGAGGACAGCAATCGCTTGCGGCGGAAAAGCTTGAAAATCGTCCCGTCGGACAATAGCAAGACCTTGGCGCCGAGATGATCGCTTTCCAAGACCTTTGCCCCTTCACTCATGGCAAGGTAATCATTTAACTGCAGTTTTCTCAAAACCGCCCCAAGGAAAATCGCCAATGATACCAGCTTGCAGAAGCAAGCCCAGGCCACGTGTTAAACTCTTCGGCTCGAAATTCAAGCCCTTACCGCTTTATGCCCCAACCCAATTCGAATTTGGCATCGTCGATCAAAATATATACCCGGCTGCTACGGTATTTGCGGCCTTTCATCGGCTATTTCGCCATCAGCATCGCTGGCTATTTGATTTTTGCCTCATCCCAACCGATGCAGGCGGCGGTGCTCAAGTACTTCGTTGACGGTCTTTCCGCGCCTGGAAACACGCAATATCCATTACCCATCATCGGACCATTCGAATTGATGTACGGCGTCCCGTTGCTGCTGTTGATCATCATTGTCTGGCGAAGCATCGGTTCATTTCTTGGCAATTATTACTTGGCTCGCGTATCGCTCGGTTTGATCAACGATTTACGCCTCGCATTATTCAACAACCTCATTCACCTCCCGAACAGTTATCTGGACCAGCAGAATTCAGGCCACTTGATTTCTCGGATCACCTATAACGTCACCACGGTGACCGGCGCAGCCACGGACGCCATCAAGGTGATGATCCGGGAGGGCATGTCGGTTGTTTTCCTGTTTGGTTATTTGATGTGGATGAACTGGAAACTCACCGCGATCCTGATCGTCATTCTGCCCGTCATCGGCGTCATGGTTTCAAGTGCTGGCCGAAAATTTCGCAAGCAGAGCCGGAAGATCCAGGTCTCCATGGGCGATTTGACCCATGTTGCCTCGGAGACCATCCAAGGGCATCGCGTCATGCGCAGTTTTGGCGGCGAAAATTACGAATCGGCCCGCTTTCACTCGGCGAGCGACGACAATACAAAAAAGCAACTCAAGATGGTCAAAACCGGGGCTGTTTTTACTCCCGCCCTGCAACTCGTGGTCTTTTCAGCAATGGCCGCGGTACTTTTTCTGGTTCTCCTCATGCGCGGCGATGCCACCGCCGGCGAACTGGTTTCCTACATCACAGCGGCGGGAATGCTGCCCAAGCCGATCCGCCAGCTCTCTGAAGTCAGCGGCACGATCCAGAAGGGACTGGCCGGCGCGGAAAGTATTTTCGCTCAGCTCGACGAAGCCCCGGAAATCGACGACGGCACCTTCGAAACCGCCAGAGTCCAAGGCGCCATCGAATTCAGGAACCTGAGTTTCTCCTACCCCGGAGCGGCGCAGGTTGTTCTGGATAACATTTCCTTCTCCATTAAACCGGGGGAGATGATCGCCTTGGTGGGGCGCTCCGGTAGCGGCAAGACCACGCTGGCCAACCTGATTCCGCGCTTTTATCCGCACTCGGCTGGGCAAATCCTGATTGACGGTATCGAGATCAATGAGTATCGATTGCGGAACCTGAGACGGCAGATTGCCCTCGTCACCCAGCATGTCTCTCTTTTTAACGATACGGTGGCCCGCAACATCGCCTATGGCGATCTCGCCAACACTCCGAAAGACAAGATCATCCAGGCGGCCGAAGCTGCTTACGCAAGCGAATTCATCCACCAGTTGCCGCAGGGATTCGACACGCTGGTCGGAGAAAATGGCGTGCTGCTTTCCGGCGGGCAACGGCAGAGAATTGCGATTGCTCGGGCCATCCTCAAGGATGCCCCGATACTGATTCTTGACGAAGCCACGTCGGCGCTCGACTCCGAATCCGAGCGCCATATACAGTCAGCCCTTGACCGCGTCACCGCCAACCGCACCACGATCGTCATTGCCCATCGCCTGACGACCATCGAAAAAGCCGATCGTATTTTCGTCATGGAGAAAGGGCGTATTGTCGAAGAAGGCACTCACCAGCAGTTGCTTGAACGCAACGCCCATTATGCGCGCCTGCATGCCATGCAATTCTCAGAGTCCGCGGACCGCTCATCAGAAGAAAAAGGCTGATCGAGGCCACCTTCCGATCACTGGCGCATGCGATGCTCGCGCGACAAAGGCAAAAATTTGGCATTTGACATCGCCGATATTGCGATTCTCATCGCCGCAAGAAGCGCTTAAATTCGCGGAAGGCTCTCGTCGAGCCAGTGCCGGAGAACCGACGACTCGGGCCAGTTCGCCAGCAGCCTTGCGCGATCTCTACGCCACGCGCGCCGAAATACCCGCTCTGAAGCATGCTGAACCATTGCGTCCAGATCGATCAGCACCATGCGCCCCTCGCACCAGAGCAGATTGCTGGCTTTCATGTCGCCGTGCGTAATGCGTTGCCCAAATAACGCGTTGAAAACCTCAAGGATCGCTGCCTGCTCGGCGTGTTCGGGCACATGCTCAGCAGAAAGGCGATCCAGCAAACTGATACCTTCGCAATAACGAGTCAACAAGAACGCTCGGCGACGCAAAGGCCCGAAGCGCTCCTCAATTACGGCAATCGGTTTGGGGGTTGGAATCCCCAAAGAATCCAGCATGTTTCCTGCTCGCCACGCGTGCCAGGCCCGGCTGGGACGCCATGCGCGAGAAAGCGCATGCGTCAGATTCTTGAGGTTGTAGCGCTTGAGAACAAACACACCGGCCTTTGTGTCGACACGGGCCACCGTACAGGTTCGGCCCGATTTGAGGCGGACGCCATCGTCCAGCGCATGATCCGGTTCTTTCAGCACCGCCCCGATTGCCGGCAAGGCATCACGCCATGCCGAAATCATGCGCGACGCACTTTTTTCGAAGAAGAACAGGGTGCAATCGCGGGCGCATTTAGCGAAGTAATCGTCCAGCCGCCGTTTTCTTTCCCTTCCAACCTCCCGACTCAATTCCTCTATCGACAGCCCCGAAACGCCTCCTGCGGCTTCATACGATTCAAGGAGTCGGTCAAGATGACGATCCCAGCCAACCGGCAATTGCGCAACAAAACGTCCTAGATTCTGGGCAACCATGGTACGGGCAACGGGACCGCCACAATCCCGTACGGTATCGCCGTCAATCATGAAAAGCCCGGCAGGAGACAGTAGAAAATTACCGAAATGCAGATCTTCCTGAACCACTCCGGATTGATGCATCCTGGCCATCAGTTCAATCAAAGGTTTGAGCCTTTCGGTAGCCGTCATGTCGCCCGCCAGCCTTGACCTGCACTCACCCCAAACTTCATCGTATGACACGGCATGATCAATGAATTCCGTCAGCAGAGCATGCCCACCGGATTCGATCCGGTCGGCGTAGAGAACCGCCGGTGTTGGCAGCCCGGATTTCCTTAAAGCCTCGATACCGGCGACTTCACGCGCCCAATGCCTTTGGCTCGCTTTCGAGACATACAGTTTGGCAACGACCCGCTGCCCAGCCCATTCCCCCTCTCCGACAATGCGCTTTCCCGGCAACACCCGCAACAGCCGCCTGACAACAAGGGGCGGATTCTGACCAAGGCTAATTCGAAAAGAGCATGGAGGATTGCGTCCGCTTTGCGCCAGATCGGCCGCACACACCGTAGATGACTTCGACATCAGTTGATTGATCATTTCTTTGTATCGAAGCAATAAGTCCTGATCTTCCTCTGCGCAAAGGTAAAAGCGAGCAGGAGAGATAATGCCCGGCTCGGCCTCATTCGCGTCCTTCAAAAAACTTCAGGATTTTCCGCACCATGCGCTTGTCCTCATCATTCAAACGGGCATGCTGCCGATAGTCAAGAAAGAAACGTAAGCGCTGCACGCGTGACAAATGGTATTTACCGACTTTATCCAGGCACGCCAGGTCTTTGATGATGCGGTAATCCAGAAATGGCCGCCACCAATACCCGCCACTCGGACAGTCGATCAAATAAACCTGGGGCTGCCCCTCGTCAACGATCAGGATGTTTCTCCACTTCAGATCGTTGTGCGCGAATCCGTGATCGTGCATTGCGCGCGCAATGCGTGCAATCTGCCAGGAAACCGCAGCCAACCAGCCTCTGTCACGCAAGCGTTCGTCGCGCTGGTTTGCCAGGCGCGCCAGGTCGCAGGCGCCCACAATCTCTTCGGTCACGAGCGCGCCGCGTCTGAACCCACCCCATTGCCGTTCAAGGCCATACGCAACCAGTTTTGCCGTCGGAATCCCCCACGACTGGAAGGCGAGGTGATTTTCCCACTCCTTGCGAACACGCGGGCGCACTTGCCACTGGCGAAGGCCGAACCAATGCCGCTGCCAACTCCGTCCATTGCCGACGTATCGTTTGACGTAATAGCATTTACCGCCGAATCGGGCCCGGATTACCGACGCCAAAGGGTCGCTCGATACCGCTTCGCCCTCCAGGGCAAACACTTGCGCCATCGTGGCGAATAACGGCCGCCCCGCTTCGTCAACGCAGTCAGGATCGGACCACCAGTCAATCATGTCGATCCTCGCGACGAAAATTTCCTTTCGAAGCGCGCCTGCAGGCGAGCAGCTTCCTGCGCAAGATCCTGTAGAAGGCGGGCCTCTTTTTCGAGGATGGTACGCAAAGGCAATTCAAAATAATCGCGCAAAAAGCGGAAGACATCCCGTTGCGTCAGACCGATGCCGAGAACCGAAAAATACAAGCTAGCCAAATCCTTGTCCCGCCAGCGGCGGGGGGTTTTCGCGCGGACCTGAGCGCGATGCAGATCGATCAACGATAGCTTCAAGGCACCAGTTTCAGGTGGCGGATCGAGATGCAGAAGGAAATGGCAAATATAGAAATCCCGGTGATTGACGCCGCCGCGATGCATTCGCCCGGCCATGCGGGCAACTCTTTCGATCAAACGGAACTTGATTGCCGGCGCCACCGCTTGCTGGTCCCAGTCGCGACAATAATCTTCCAGACTGATCGTCGGCAGCAGTGCCTCGGTCACGATGAACGAATGGCGGCTGGCAGGATTGCACCCACGCGAGCCAAAGGCAACCGCCTTCATGGTATCCACGCCCAATTCTTCCAGGCGCCGAATCGCCGCCCACTCGTTTTCGGCCCCGAGCACCGGACGTCGCAAACAAATCAGGTTTTTGAGAATTTCGCCCCAGCCAACGCCGCGATGAATTTTGACGAAATAGCTGCGCCCATTGACCTCGGTGCGTAGTGTGCGACGCGCTTCAAGCTCCCGAAAAACTTCGCCCTCGAGCCTTTCAACCGCGGAAAACGGATCCTGCCCGGACCATAACGAGGCGAACGGCTCCTCAAGATACAACCGGGTATCACTCATTTTCTTTCGCCCAGAATGAGATCAGCCGCCCTTTCGGCATTGCTGTAGATATCGGCCGTTTCCGCGAACGCCAGCGCGTTGCTTTTCCAACGGCACAGCGCATCCGGATCGGCCAGCATTCCGACCAAAAGCGCTTCGAAAGCTGACTGCGCAAAGGGTTCGGGAATAACCTGTCCTCCGTCGGCTTCCACAATGTAATGCGCGTAACCGCAAACGGCCGACGCCAGAACCGGTAGCCCGGCGACCAAGGCTTCGAGCAGCACGGTGCCGGTGTTCTCGTTATAGGCCGGATGAACCAACAGATCGGCGCCCAACAAGAAACGAGGGATGTCGCTCCGCCCTGACAGAATGCTGACCCGGTCAGCAACGCCGAGGGAACGCGCAAGACGAATAAACGCCGACGGTTCATCCTGGCCGATAGCCATCAACCGCGTCCGTGCCTTCAGATCCGGAGGTAAGTGAGCCAATGCCGCCAGACTGCGGTCAAGCCCCTTGGTCTTGAATCCCGATCCGATTTGAAGCAGCAAGAGATCGTTTTCTTCAAGGCCGAACTCCTTGCGGAATTCGGTGCGGACTTCATCGGCGTTCGACGGTCGCCGTCGATCACGCGAAATTCCTGGAGGAAGAAAGTGGAAGCGTTCACCAGGCGTTCCGTAATGCTTGATGAAAAAGGGCTCCTGAACAGATGAAATCATCAGAATCTCGGTCCGGCCATCCGGCGAAAACACGGCCTGCTCATAAGATGAAAAATGCTTGAATCGCGACGTATATCGGTAAAACGGGGTTCTTAACGTCAGTGCCTTTTCCAGGAAACAGGGGTCGGCGGCAAAATACACATCCAGTCCCGGCATTTTGTTGAAACCGACGACGCGGTCGACCGTCCTGCGCTGAAGGTCCTGCCCGACCCATTCGCTGAATTTCTTGTAACGTCGAATATTGCTGAAAGCCCGAACCGGAACCGTCACAACCTCAAAACCGTCAGGAATATCGCCACGCCATTCCAAGGTGTAGACGCGGACAGCATGCCCGCGATTCTGGCACTCGAGAGCAATGCGCAGAAAATCGCGTTGCAACCCCCCAAAGGGAAAATACTTATAAAGGCAAAACGCCAGATTCATCGAAAACTCTCAGGAGGGGCCTCGACTCCGCGAGGACGCTTGTAACGGTTGTAACCCCACAGATACTGCTGCGGACATTGCCGGATCAGCCCTTCGATCTCCCGGCTGATCTGCCGGGCGCGTTCCTCGGTCGTCCCATCGATCGGCGACTGCGGCAACTGCAGGTGGAAATGGTAGCCGGCGCCGCCGGGCAATCGCTCCATCCAGAACATGATCACCGCCGCACCGGTTTCGCTCAAGCGCGCCGCCAGCGTCATCGTATATGCGGACTTGCCGAAGAAATCCATCCAGCGCCCTTCGCCGACCTTGGGTGCCTGGTCAGGCAGCATGCCCAAGGTTTCACCTTTTCTCAAGGCCTTGATCAACGCACGCACGCCGGCCAGATCGGCGGCGGCAAGATACTCCTGCTCGCGCGCCCGGCCGGTCTCGATCAAGGTCTGCAACCACGCCTGTTTGGGCGGGCGATACAGCACAGTGATCGGCGCGTGCGTCGACAAGTACTGCGCCGCGATTTCGAAACAGCCGAGGTGCGGCGTCAGATAAATCACTCCTTTGCCCTCACGCATGGCGGCCTCAGCCACATCCCAACCGCTGACCTTCACCACGCGCGCCGCCACCTCGGGCAAAGGACGCAACCAGATCTTCGGCAGCTCCAACGCCATTTTCCCGGCGTTAGCGATAGCGGCGGAGCGAACGCGACGCTCACCCTCTTCCCCTAACGCCAGAACCATGTTCTCGCGCATGTGCCGACGATAGGTCGGCGAGCACAACCAGGCCAGCCAGCCGCACAAGGCGCCGAGGCCATGCAGCCAGGACAAGGGCAGGTAACTGAGAAAGCGGAATAAATTGACCACGAATAACCCTACAGACAGAAGGTTTGACCTGAAGCCGGCAAAAAAATAGAATTATCGCATCCGCCGAGTTAATCAGGACAACTTGCAGGGCGGAAGAAGCCGAAAGGCTTCTGAAATACTGCTAAAGCGTCGTCTGCTCAGACCCCGGAGCCGGCCACGCCGCCGTAACGGGGTTTTTCATTGGAGCAGAAGTCCATGTCTAACGAATACCTTTTCACTTCGGAGTCGGTTGGCGAAGGCCACCCGGACAAGGTCGCCGACCAGATTTCCGACGCCGTCCTCGACGCCATCCTGGCCGAAGACCCGAGCGGCCGCGTCGCCTGCGAAACGTTGGTCTCGACCGGCCTCGTCGTCATCTCCGGCGAAATCACCACCAAGGCGCACATCAACTACCGCGAGATCGCCCAGGACACGGTGCGCCGCATCGGCTACAACGATTCCGAAATCGGTTTCGATTACAAGAGCTGCGCCGTTCTCACTGCGATCAACCGCCAGTCGCCGGACATCGCGCAAGGCGTCAATGAAGGCCAAGGGATCGACCTCGACCAAGGCGCCGGCGACCAAGGTCTGATGTTCGGCTATGCCTGCAACGAAACGCCGGCACTGATGCCGCTGCCGATCTACTATGCGCACCGCCTGATGCAGCGCCAGGCCGAGTTGCGCAAGGACGGCCGCCTATCATGGCTGCGTCCCGACGCCAAGAGCCAGCTCACCGTCAAGTATGTTGATGGCAAACCCGTCGCCGTCGACACGGTCGTCATTTCGACGCAGCACAACCCGGACATTTCGCATGCCCAACTGTCCGAAGCTGTCATCGAAGAAATCATCAAACCGGTCCTGCCCAAGGAATTGCTCTCCGAAAGCACTCGCTATCTGGTCAACCCGACCGGCCGTTTCGTCGTTGGCGGCCCGCACGGCGACTGCGGCCTGACCGGCCGCAAGATCATTGTCGACACTTACGGCGGCGCAGCCCATCACGGCGGCGGCGCCTTCTCTGGCAAGGATCCGTCAAAGGTCGACCGCTCGGCAGCGTACGCAGCACGCTACGTCGCCAAGAATGTTGTTGCCGCGTGCCTCGCCGACCGCTGCGAAGTTCAGGTCGCCTACGCTATCGGTGTGGCAAAACCCGTCTCGCTGATGGTCAACACATTCGGCACCGGCAAGATCAGTGACGAGAAAATCGTCGAACTGATCGGCCATCACTTCGATCTGCGCCCGAAGGGCATCATCCAGACGCTCGATCTGCTACGCCCGATCTACTCCAAAACCGCCGCCTACGGGCACTTTGGTCGCGACGAGCCGGAATTCACCTGGGAAAACACGGACAAGGCAGCCGCGCTACGCGCGGATGCTGGCCTGTAAGACCACAACGCTGTCGCTTGTCCGAGTTTAGGAAAAGTCTAACTCCGGCGCTAGCCGGGCGTTAAGCCGAAGCCAAAACAGAAACCCGCCGAACGTCCGTTCGGCGGGTTTTTCTTTGTTTCGTGGAACAAGGCATTTATTCGTATAGTCATATACGCTCAAATTTGGTAAAACAAAAAAATAAATTTTCCCTCATTCGACAACCCCCACCTGCGCCGCGACTCCCAAGCCTCCATGCTCAAAAAAATCAAAGTCGAACAATTGACTACCGGCATGCACCTCAAGGAATTCTGCGGCTCATGGATGGAACATCCATTCTGGCGCACGTCCTTTGTCATCACCGACCCGGCAGACATCGACGCCATCCTCGCCAGTAGCATCAAGGAAGTTTGGATTGACGCTTCGAAGGGACTCGACGTAGCGCCGGACGAGCCGGTTGTCACCGTTGCTGAAACCGAAGCCCAGGTTGATGCTGAACTTCACAAGGCCGCAAAGGCGGAACGCCGACTAGCGCCTATCCCGGTTTCTGCAGAGATCGAACAGGCTGCAAAAATATGCGCCCAATCCAAACGTGCCGTCACCTCAATGTTTCAGGAAGCACGCATGGGCAAAGCAGTGAATACTGCCGGTGCTCAAAAGCTGGTCGAAGAAATTTCGGACTCGATTAGCCGGAACGCTGGCGCTCTGATCAGTCTGGCACGCCTCAAAACGGCCGACGACTATACCTACATGCATTCGGTCGCCGTCTGTGCACTGATGATCGCGCTGGCTAAACAGCTTGGCCTTGATGAAGAGCAGACGCGCAAGGCCGGTATCGCCGGACTCTTGCATGATTTAGGCAAAGCCTTGATGCCGATGGATGTGCTCAACAAACCAGGCAAGTTGACCGACGAAGAGTTCGCGATCATTAAAAAGCATCCGGAGGAAGGCCATAAATTGTTGTTGGCAAGCACGGGGGCCGACGAGATCGCCCTTGACGTCGTTCTGCACCATCATGAAAAAACCGATGGGTCAGGCTATCCCAAAAGTCTCAAGGACAGTGAGATTAGTCTTTTTGCCAAGATGAGGGCCGTTTGTGATGTTTATGATGCGATCACCTCCAACCGCCCCTACAAGAATGGTTGGGATCCCGCCGAATCATTACGAAAAATGGCCGAGTGGACCCAAGGACATTTTGACCCGATGATATTCCAGGCCTTTGTAAAAAGCGTGGGTATCTATCCGATCGGATCATTGGTCAAACTCAAATCCGGGAGATTGGGAATCGTCATCGACCAAGCGGAAAAATCGCTGCTGGTGCCACGCGTCAAGGTATTTTTCTCTACACGTGCCAATGCGCGCATACCTCCCGAAATCCTCGACTTATCGCGCCCAGACTGCCCCGATGCAATTTCCGGGCGTGAAGACCCGACGAAATGGAACTTCCCCGACCTGAACGAACTCTGGTCGGCACCGACCGTCTGATTATTCCAAGCCAGCCGACGCCTCTTCCAACGGATAATAATCCGCGTATAATCCGTATCTTATCCGAGGAGCGCTGCAAAACCGTCTCGACGGTTTCAGGCTCGGAACCTTAAACGGCGCTCATCCAACCAACCCGTGCCGGGCACGGGAAGACGGGTGAGCTTGACCTGCAGCACTCACGACACCGCTTCCCCCCGGCCACAGACAAAGGAGCTTACTGTGGCTGAACAATTCAACGATTTCGCTATCGCCGACCTGGCGCTCGCCGACTGGGGTCGCAAGGAAATTCGCATCGCCGAAACCGAAATGCCCGGCCTCATGGCCATTCGCGAGGAATTTGCGAAGACCCAACCGCTTAAGGGTGCGCGCATCACCGGGTCGCTGCACATGACGATCCAGACCGCCGTGCTGATCGAGACGCTGACCGCGCTCGGCGCGGAAGTTCGCTGGGCCTCGTGCAATATCTTCTCGACCCAGGATCACGCCGCGGCCGCGATTGCCGCGCAGAACATCCCGGTCTTCGCAGTCAAGGGCGAAACTCTCGTCGACTATTGGGACTACACGCACCGCATCTTCGAATGGGCCGATGGCGGCTACTCCAACATGATCCTCGATGACGGCGGTGACGCCACGCTGCTGCTGCACCTTGGGGCGAAAGCAGAAAAGGACATCTCGGTACTCGCTAAGCCGAGCTCCGAAGAAGAAACCATCCTCTTTGCTGCCATCAAAGCCAAGCTCGCCACCGACCCAATTTGGTATTCCACCCGTCTGGCGCAGATCAAGGGCGTCACCGAAGAAACCACGACCGGCGTGCATCGCCTCTACCAGATGCACCAGCGCGGCGACCTCAAATTCCCGGCGATCAACGTCAACGACTCGGTCACCAAGTCGAAATTCGACAACCTCTATGGCTGCCGCGAATCGCTGGTCGACGGCATCAAGCGCGCCACCGACGTGATGGTGGCCGGTAAAATCGCCGTCGTCTGCGGCTACGGCGACGTGGGCAAGGGTTCCGCCCAGGCCCTGCGCGCCTTGTCCGCCCAGGTCTGGGTGACCGAAATCGATCCGATCTGCGCATTGCAAGCGGCCATGGAAGGCTATCGCGTCGTCACGATGGAATACGCCGCCGACAAGGCCGACATCTTCGTCACCACCACCGGCAACTTCCACGTCATCACCCACGACCACATGGCCGCGATGAAGGACCAGGCCATCGTTTGCAACATCGGCCACTTCGACAACGAGATCGACGTCGCCTCCCTCGAAAAATACCAGTGGGAAGAGATCAAGCCGCAGGTCGACCACATCATCTTCCCCGACGGCAAGCGCATCATCCTGCTCGCCAAGGGACGCCTCGTGAATCTCGGTTGCGGCACCGGCCACCCGTCGTACGTCATGTCGTCTTCGTTCGCCAACCAGACCATCGCCCAGATCGAACTGTTCACCAAAACAGCCGACTATCCGATCGGCGTCTACACGCTGCCCAAACATCTCGACGAGAAGGTCGCGCGCTTGCAACTGAAAAAGCTCAACGTGCAACTGACGACGCTCAGGCCGGAGCAGGCCGCCTACATCGGCGTCCCGGTCGAAGGCCCGTACAAGGCTGAGCACTACCGTTACTAACCCGCTTGCCGGCAATACCGCCCCGGAGCAACAACCGGGGCGGCACTCAGGACCTATCAATGAAAACAGAACTCTCCATTGAATTCTTCCCGCCGCAAACCCCGGAAGGCGTCGACAATTTGCGCCTGGTGCGCAAAGAACTCGCTGTTTTAAATCCGGAATTCTTCTCGATCACTTTCGGCGCCGGCGGTACGACACGCGAACGGACCTTCGCCATTGCCAAGGAAATCGCGGCCGAGGGTTATGCGGCAGCTCCCCACCTTTCCTGCGTCGGGTCAACGCGCGAGAACATCCGGGAAATACTCCACGACTACAAGAACGCCGGGATTCGTCGCATCGTTGCCTTGCGCGGTGACCTGCCCTCCGGCATGGCCGAAATCGGAGAATTCCGTTACGCCAACGAACTCGTCGAATTCATCCGTCAGGAAACCGGCGATCACTTCCATCTTGAAGTCGGGGCCTATCCGGAATGGCACCCGCAGGCGCGCACACCGCAGGACGACCTCGCTGCTTTCGCACGCAAGGTCAAAGCCGGTGCCGACTCGGCAATCACCCAGTACTTTTTCAATGCCGACGCCTATTTCCATTTTGTCGATGAAGTACGAGCCCTCGGCGTCGACATCCCGATCATTCCTGGCATCATGCCGATTGTCAGCTTCTCCAAGCTGGCGCGCTTTTCGGACGCCTGTGGCGCCGAACTGCCGCGCTGGATGCGCCGCAAATTCGAAAGCTTCGGCGACGACACGGAAGCCGTCCGTGCCTTCGGCTTGGACCTCGTCACCGAACTCTGCGATCGCCTGCTCAAGGGCGGTGCACCGGGACTGCATTTCTATTCGATGAATCAGTCGCCGCTGACGCTGGAAATCTGCGCTCGACTGGGCCTCGGCAAATAAAATGATGACGCCGCCCGGGCAAACCCCGGCGGCGTCGACTCAAGCTTAAGCCCTCCTGGCCGTTACTAGTTACAAGAGCCGATGCGGGTCAACGAACACGATCAGCGTCGCACCGTTATCGTTGCACATGAATCGGAAAACTCGACACGTCGGCTCCGCAGAGAATTTCGTGCAGGAGGTTGCCATGTCAGCGATCATCAGGATTTTCCAAGTCGGCGAAAAACGATTTTCCCACGTCATGAACACGCGCGACGACAGCATCGAGTTGCGCGATGAAGGCGGCGAAGTCCTCCTCCGCTACGACGAGTCCGCGCACGTCAGCGATCACAACGGTCTTATGGGCCACCTCTTCTTTGAGCGCCACGAAGACCGGATGCGCTGGGCCTATTACGAAATCGAACATCAAACAGTAACGTCACTTAGCGCCGATTTGCCGTCAGCCGAAGTCGAAGTATCCCGGCTTTACATTGACCGCTCGGCGAAAATTTAGTGAGCCCATCGAAAGATGGCTTCCTGCCGCGGAGGTCAGACCGGAACGTCGGGCTGCCCCTTAGTGGCGTTCGACTCTGGCCCCGGCTTGAGCAAGGCAGATCCCTAAATCGGCCACCCCGCTCTTGCCGATATCACATTTGCCAGAAACCTCCGAAGGCAGCGTCAATTTCAGACTGCCGGAAGAATTAAGTGCTTCCTGGATTTCCTCGGAAGAACTCCCGGGAAGAGACATGGGCCCGCCACGCCGCCCAAGACTGCCGCTGCCCGAAAAACTTGCTCCGCCCCGACCAGGCAGGGCGTCTGCATGGCCGAATGAGCGCGCCTCGCTCCCCGAATACCCCATCGGCCGCAGGTTCAACGGCATTCCTGCCACGCCCCCGCTTGTCTGGGCGTTGGCGCCCGAGGCCGAGTTATCCGCCCGCCCGGGAAGAAACAACGCCTGCGATGAGTCGCGTTTAGCCGGAACCGGCGCGCTACGAATTCTTCCGTCCGTGAGACTATCGCTCTTTCGCGCGAAATAAATTCCGACAACCAGCAACGCTACAACCAAGGCAATCGCAATCACGGCTTTCCTGTCGGAATTCGATGACGACTCCTGACGAGCCGCCTGGTAATGTCGGGGCTCGTTCCGCATCTCAAATGATGAAGAGATTTGGGACGGAGAATTGCGCGGTGGTGGTAGTGGTGAATTTTCAGTGCGTGCCGGAGTCTGGGCCATTTTCTGGCCCTTCTTTGACTTCATCTTGACGCGAACGACACGACGGCTGACGCCGACTGTTCGATAGAACATCGTAAGCTCCTGGCAATCCCGCTGCCATAGATCGCTTCCAAAGCGCCCCTTAGGCCGGTAACTTTGCGTCCTTACCTTTCGGCAAGTTTGCCTTTATCAGAAATTTTCACGTGGAATGCTACATGAAGCCGAAACCCGGCTCAATTCATGAATTATCAGACAAGCTTCATTTCAATAGGATGAAAAACCGCGGCATCGAGTGAAGCCGAAACTTGCAGAGACCATGCTCAACCTCTCCGCCCTCCGAGAATTGAACCGAGCACCCCACGAACAATTGCGCGTCCAAGCTGCGCGCCAATTGCCCGTGCAGCCGACTTAGCCAGTGCCTCGACCGCTCCCTCGCGGCCCGCCCCGCCGCGCGGCCCGCGCGCCCCCCCGAGCAAATCGCCAAGCCCGCCAATGCCCTCTCCGCGGGAAGAGGAGTCCGGCACCGATTTCGACGCTGCCGGTTTCTCCACCGCCTTTAATTTTTCATAGGCCGACTCGCGATCCAAGGTTTTTTCATAAACCCCGGCAAGCAGCGAATTCTTGATGACCGCCAGCCTTTCCTCGCTCGTCAAAGGGCCGATGCGAGACGCTGGCGGCAGGATGAACGCGCGCTCGACGATACTCGGCCGTCCCTTCTCGTCAAGAAAAGAAACCAGCGCCTCACCGACGCCAAGCTCGGCAATGACAGCCTCGGCGCTGAACGCAGGATTGGCGCGCAAGGTCTCCGCCGCCGTCTTTACTGCCTTCTGGTCGCGTGGCGTGAAAGCGCGCAGCGCATGCTGCACGCGATTGCCGAGTTGTCCGAGGACCGTGTCCGGGATGTCGAGTGGATTCTGCGTCACGAAATAAACGCCGACGCCTTTTGAACGAATCAGACGCACGACTTGCTCAATTTTTTCCAGCAAAGCCGGCGGCGCTTCGCCGAACAAAAGATGCGCCTCGTCAAAGAAAAACACCAGTTTCGGCTTCTCCGTATCACCGACCTCGGGCAACTGCTCGAACAGTTCCGCAAGCAGCCAGAGCAGGAAGGTCGAATACAGGCGCGGTGAAGCCATCAATTTGTCGGCAACGAGAATATTGACGACCCCGCGGCCGTTGTCCGTTTGCACGAGGTCGTTGATGTCAAGCATCGGCTCACCGAAGAAAACTTCGCCGCCCTGTTCGCCCAACGCCAGCAATCCGCGCTGAATGGCACCGACCGATGCAGCCGACACATTGCCGTACTTAGTCGTGAATTCGCGGGCGTTTTCGCCCACATACTGAACCATGGCCCGCAAGTCCTTGAGGTCGAGAAGCAACATCCCATGATCGTCGGCAATCTTGAACACCAATTGCAGCACACCGGACTGCGTTTCGTTCAGATTGAGCAGTCGCGCTAACAGCGTCGGCCCCATGTCGGAAATCGTCGCCCGCACCGGGTGCCCCCGCTCGCCCCATAAATCCCAGAAAACCGTCGGGCAGCCCGCGGGCTGCCAATCTTCCACGCCGAGCACATCGAGCCGCTGCTTGAATTTCGGGCTCGCTACGCCGGCAACCGCCAGCCCGGAGAGGTCGCCCTTAACGTCGGCCATGAACACTGGCACGCCAATACTCGAAAACCGTTCGGCAAGCACTTGCAAGGTCACGGTCTTTCCGGTGCCGGTCGCGCCGGTAATCAGCCCATGTCGATTGGCCAAGGCGGGCAGCAGTGAAAGATTATTGTTTTCGTGTCGGGCAATCACAAGTGACTCGACCATCGCTGACTCCAAGAAGGAAACGGGAATACTGATTGTAAGTGGTAAAATGCGCGCCTTTATCATCAATCAATCGCAGCGTGTTCTTTCGCCCTGCCAGCAACGGGCGATGCCGCGCTTGCAAAGCACAGTCGAGGTTTATCATGGCCGGACACTCCAAATGGGCCAATATCCAGCATCGCAAAGGTCGCCAGGACGAAAAGCGCGGTGCGGCCTTCTCTAAAATTGCCAAGGAAATCACCGTTGCGGCCAAAAGCGGCGGTGGCGACCCCGGCTTCAACCCGCGTTTGCGTCTGGCGGTCGACAAGGCCAAAGGTTGCAACATGCCCAAGGACAAGATCGAAAACGCGATCAAGAAAGGCACCGGCGAGCTGGAAGGTGTCGATTACGTGGAGATTCGCTATGAAGGTTATGGCATCGGCGGTGCGGCGGTCATGGTTGACTGCCTGACGGACAACAAGACGCGTACCGTCGCCGAAGTCCGCCACGCTTTCAACAAACACGGCGGCAACATGGGCACCGACGGCTGCGTAGCTTTCCAGTTCAAGCATTGCGGCCAGATGCTGTTCGCTCCCGGCACCGATGAGGCCGCGCTGATGGATGCTGCCATTGAGGCCGGCGCTGAGGACGTGCTGACTAATGACGACGGCTCGATCGAGGTCATCACACCGCCTGCAGACTACATGACGGTCAAGGAGGCTCTTGAAGCCGCCGGGTTTACCGCCGAGTTCAGCCAAGTCACGATGAAGGCCGAGAACGAAACCGAGCTGACCGGCGACGACGCCGTGAAAATGCAGAAGCTGCTCGACGCTCTGGAAGGCCTGGATGACGTGCAGGAGGTCTACACCAGCGTCGTTATCGACGAATAATCGTCGTACGCTTCCCCATAAAAAACGGCGCCCTGGCGCCGTTTTTTATGGGGAAGCAAATTCACCACATCATGCCTTTATCGCCTCCTTTGCTGCTTTGCGCGGCAAAGTAACCCGGAAGCAGCTCCCTTTACCCAGCTCGCTGCGCACATCCAGACGCCCGTGATGGTGCTTGACGATGCCGTACGACAGCGACAAGCCCAAGCCGGTCCCCTTGCCGACTGCCTTGGTGGTGAAGAACGGATCGAAAACCCTGCGCAGGTGCTCCGGTTTAATCCCCGCCCCGTTGTCTTCGATTTCGACCCAGACGTTGTTGTCGTCGAACCCGGTGCGCACCCGAATCGTTCCCTGTTCCGCGATAGCCTGTGCCGCATTGAGCAACAAGTTCATGAATACCTGATTGATCTGCGAAGCGATACATTCGACCTCGGGCAAGCCGGCGAATTCCTTGACGATCTCGGCCTTGCCGCGAATTTCGTTCGAAAGAATGTTCAGCGTACTCTCGAGCCCGTTTTCAAGATTGGCGACCTGCCACTCAGCCGTGTCGAGTTTCGAAAAATCGCGCAGATTATCGACGATGGCCTTGACCCGCCGTGCGCCCTCCAGAGATTCGGCAATCAACGCTTCGATATCGACACGCAGAAAATCGAGGTCCGCAGCCAGCTTGGCCTGGCTAATTGTAGCAATCTTCTCCGGGTGATCGGCCAGCGCTTCTTCGGCCTGTTCGTAGGCCGCCATGACCGTCAACAGATCGCGCACCTGGCTTTTCAGCGTTCCCAGATTGGAGTTGATGAAACCGATCGGGTTATTGATCTCGTGGGCAACGCCGGCCGCCAGCTGCCCAACCGACGCCATCTTTTCCGACTGGTACAAATAAAGCTGCGCCATCTTCAGATCCTTTTCGCCCTGCAGGATTTCGTCGAGCAGGGCATTGAACGATGCCGCCAACGTACCGAATTCGTCGCTACGGCTGGTATCGAGACGCTGCGACCTGTCCGCATCGGGCTCCGCCAGACGCTTCAACTGCCCGACGATGTTTTCGACCGGCCGCGCAAAACTTCCCCCTAGTTTCCAAGCCAGGGCAATCGCGATGAGCAGCACGACCACCGTCCCCATCAGGAAATAATTCCGGAACCGGGTTATCGGCGCAAATGCCTCTTCCGTATGGTAATTGGCGGCCAAAACCCAGCCGGTCGTCTTCAGCCGCTTGAACGAAACCAGGAAACGCTTCCCTCTCGAATTGATCGTTTCGCCAGTGCCCTCGAATCCTTCCAGCGCCTTGTCGAACATCACATTGGCGCCGGGCTTCACGTCCTTATTCATAATGCGCGAGGTATTCGGATGCATGATCATCGTCCGGTCCTGGGCAAAGAGATACAGGTAACCGGTTTCACCGACGCGCGTATTCTTGATCACACCGAACAGTCCCGTGCTCGACAACAAATCGATCGAACCGGCCAACACCCCCCGAAACGCGCCCCGTTCATCAAGAAGCGGAGCGGTCATCATGATCACCGGCCGATCGTTGGCCTTGGTGACAAAAGGCTCGGAAATCGTCGACTTGCCGGTCTTAAGAGTATTGGCGAAATAGTCGCGGTACGCAAACGATTGCCCATAAAGTTCAGGTGTGGCCGGAAAAGCTGCAATCAACACCCCGTCCTTGTCGAAGACGAACAGGCCATGGTTAAAAATGCTGCGCATCGCAAAGCGGTCGGCCAACCATTTTTCCCAAGCTTCGCGCTTTTGCAGACTTTCGGAAGTTGCGGCACCGGCAACGGCCTGCAGGGTTTGACTGGTTTTTTCTATGTTGCGGTCGAGATCGCCAGCCATGGTGCTGATCATCGAGAACTGTTGGTCGCCGATCAGTTTCTGGGTCGCGCTGCGGAAATAGAGGTAGGAGGCCGTAGCCGCCAGCGCCAACAAGACCGTAACGAGCAAGGCTGTGGAAAAAACCAGTTTGTGCCGGATACTGCGGAATTTCATCGACGAACCCCAGCAAGCGTTTTAAATATATTTTCTCGACGGCAAAAGTTGGCTTGCCTGCGTATGCCGCCCTTTCGGATGCACAACCCCCGAATTCACGGGGAATCATAGCATTCATCATGGCTGCATAAGCGCCATTTCAGTCGGCTGAATTTAGGACGTCCTCGAAAACCACAACTCAATGCGAAGCTCCAATAGTCCGTGAGCAAATCCTTGGTCCAACGAGCATGGCCCGATCAGGCAACTTTATGGCACAACCACGTTCATAACACTTTAATTCTCGGCGATATACCAGACATCTCCTTTTCAAAGGCAGGCCCATGAACGCCATGCATTTACCACGCTTCTCGAGAACGCCGCTACTAGCCGGAACCGCCCCCTCCGAATGCAGAACCCATCTCCTCGCCCACTTTCACCAGACCTTCGACCGCTACGAGCTGTTATTCGAGATACTCAACGGTGATGAGGCCTATTACAGGAAACCGATCTCGCTGCGTCATCCGCTCATTTTCTACTACGGGCATACGGCAACTTTCTTCGTGAACAAGCTGCTGCTCGTCGGCCTGTTGTCAAAACGCATCAACCCCGGTTTCGAATCGATGTTTGCCATCGGCGTCGACGAAATGAGCTGGGACGATCTCAACGATGCGCATTACGACTGGCCGACCGTGGGCGAAGTCAGCGCTTACCGCGATCAGGTACGTGCCACCGTCGACGACATCATCCGCACCGCGCCGCTGACCCTGCCGATCGATTGGGATAACCCCTGGTGGGCGATCCTGATGGGCATCGAGCATGAACGCATCCACCTGGAGACTTCGTCGGTGCTCATGCGCCAGCACCGGCTCGAATACGTCCGTCCGCATCCGGCCTGGAAGCCTTGCCGCAGCAGCGGCCCTGCGCCGCAAAACGAGCTGGTCGACATCCCGAGCGGGAAGGTTGAAATCGGCAAGTCATTTGATGACCCTTATTATGGCTGGGACAACGAGTATGGACGACACGAAGCTCAAATTCCCGCGTTCCGCGCTTCTCGCCTTCTGGTTTCCAACGGCGAGTTCCTGCCCTTCGTCGAATCCGGCGGCTACGACGACGACAACCTCTGGCAAGAGGAAGGCCTCGCCTGGCGAAAATTCGCCCAAGCGCGGCACCCGACTTTCTGGCTGAAGGACGGCGACGAATGGCGCCTACGCCTGATGACCGAGGTCGTCGCCATGCCTTGGAACTGGCCGGTGGAAACCAACTACCATGAAGCCAGCGCCTTCTGCCGCTGGAAAGCCCGGCAAAGCGGCGAAAACGTCCGCCTGCCAAGCGAGGACGAGTGGTACCGTCTGCTCACGATCAGCGGCATGGAAGAACTGGCCGACGACACCGCAGCACCGGCGAACATCCATCTTGACCACTGGGCCTCGTCCTGCCCGGTCGACACCTTCGCGCAGGGGCCGTTTTACGACGTCGTCGGTAACGTCTGGCAATGGACCGAGACGCCGACCTACCCCTTCGACGACTTCAAGGTGCATCCAATCTACGACGACTTCACGACGCCGACTTTCGACGACCGGCACAACCTGATCAAGGGTGGCTCGTGGATTTCCTGCGGCAACGAGGCGCGTTACGCCTCGCGTTACGCTTTCCGCCGCCACTTTTTCCAGCACGCCGGCTTCCGTTACGTCGTCGGCGAACCGCTCCCGTCGACGCCGGTTTCGCATTACGAAACCGACCGTCTGCTCTCCGAATATGCCGAATTCCACTATGGCGACGAGCATTTCGGTGTTCCGAATTTCCCGCGTGCGCTCTCCGAACTGGCAATCGCGGCACTGGGCGAGCGCCCGGTGCAAATGGCACTTGATGTCGGCTGCGCGACCGGACGCGCCACTTTCGAACTCGCCCGCCGCTTCGACAAGGTCACCGGCCTCGACTTCTCGGCGCGCTTCATCAACGTCGGCGTCCAGTTGGCTGCGCAAGGCAACGTCCGCTACACTCTGACCGACGAAGGCGAACTCGTCAGCTATCACGAACGCCGCCTGTCCGATCTCGGGCTTGAGGCAATGCGGGATAAGGTCGAATTCTTCCAGGGCGACGCCTGCAACCTCAAGCCGGTGTTTGCCGGCTACGACCTGATCCTCGCCGGCAACCTGATCGACCGCCTGTACAGCCCGCGCAAATTCCTCGAAAACGTCCACACCCGCCTCAACCCTGGCGGCCTGCTCGTCATCGCCACGCCCTGCACCTGGCTCGAAGAACATACAGCGCGTGCGGAATGGATCGGCGGCTTCAAGAAGGACGGCGAAAACTTTACGACCCTTGACGGCCTGAAGGAAATCCTCGGCGCGCATTTCCGCCTCCTCGGCGAACCGCAATCCTTGCCGTTCGTGATCCGCGAGACGAAGCGCAAGTTCCAGCACAGCCTGTCCGAAGTAACGATCTGGGAGCGTCTGGATAACGGCATTTGAAGTGTCAAGTGCAACAAAGTGTTTCGCCGGTCGGCAGCTCACCGAGCTCGCGCGTTGAATGCTGGGACAGCCGATTTCCGACCGGGTTCGGCGCAACCGACAAGGGCAAATAATGTTCGACAATCCATCCCTGACCCTCCGGCGAGTGCTCACTTCGCTTCTGCTTGCCGCTGCAATGCTTATCGCCTTACCGGCGCGAGCCGATCCGCCCGGACGCATCGGCCGCGTCGCCTGGATTTCCGGTGACGTCCGGTTAAGCAACGCCGGCAGCGGCGAAACGCTCGCGGCGCCGCTCAACCAACCGCTGACCAACGCCGACCGGCTTGAAACCGGAGAACGCTCGCGCACCGAAATCCAGATCGGTTCGACGACGATCCGGGTTGACGCCAACACCCGAATGGAATTCGTCCGCGTCGACGACGATCAAATCCGCGTCTTTCTCGACGCCGGCCACGCAATTGTCAAACTCACCGCCGCTGACAATCTGCGCGAATTCGAAATGGAAACGCGCAGCGGCCGATTCACGCCGACCGAGACTGGCATTTACCGATTCGACGCCGACACCGACGGTTCGACGGCAACATCGTATTTTGGCCGCCTGCGCTTCGAATCCGGCAACCGCGCCGGCGAAGTCGATGCCGGCCAGAGCGCCCGCTTCTGGAATTCCGGCCAGACGAGCTATCGCCTCTCTCAGGCCATCGGCGACGAATTCACGCAATGGAGCGCCGCGCGCGATCAGCGCACACAAGCCGGCACTTACTCGCGCTACGTTTCCCCCGAAATGACCGGCGCGCAGGATCTCGACGCCTACGGCGACTGGTCGCAAAACGCCGATTACGGCGCCGTCTGGTACCCGCGCAGCGTCGCCGTCGGCTGGGCACCCTACCGCACTGGGCATTGGGCCTGGATTTCCCCCTGGGGTTGGACCTGGGTCGACGATGCGCCATGGGGATTCGCGCCTTTCCACTACGGCCGTTGGGTCTTTCTCCACGGCCGCTGGGGCTGGGTGCCGGGAACGCGCATCGCCCGCCCGGTCTACGCGCCGGCGCTGGTCGCCTGGATCGGCAACGGCGGCATTAGCGTCACGGTCAGCATCGGGAAAACCCCCAGCGTCGGCTGGTTCCCTCTCGCCCCACGCGAAATCTACGTGCCGGCCTATCGCAGCAGCGAACGCTACGTGCAAAGGGTCAACGTCACCCACGTCCAGCGGATCACCAACGTCACCCGCATCGTCAGTAACCCGCAAGCCTTCGTTCAGCAGGCCCACTATGCCAACCGTCACATGACGCATGCCGTCACAGCCGTTCCCAGTGAAGTAATTACTCACCGCCGTGCCGTTGCACCGGCCTATTCGCCACGCACGGAAGAAAGCGAACGGAGGGAACGGCCACGCTACGAGCCTTCCGCATCGACGCCGCGCACCGTTCCACGTACCAATCGCACGACGCAGGAAGCGCAAGTCATCCGTCGCGAACGCGAGCAGCCCGGCCCGGCCACGGCCACCCCGTCACCTGTTAGGCAAACCCGCGAAGTAATCCCCTCTCGCGAGCCGCGCCGTATCGAGCGCCCGGCTTACGAGGAATCGCGTCCGATTTCGCCAACCCGCACCGAACGCGTGGAACCTCGCCGCCAGGAATCCCGCCCGCAACGCGAATTCACCCCCGAGACGCAGAAAGCCCGCGAGTTCCGGCGCGAATCAGCGCGGGAATCCGTGCGCCCCAGCGAGTCGCGTCCGGAAAGAAGCGCGCTGCGGCAGGAAGAACGCTCGCGCGCCGAAACCAAGGAAGATCGCAAACACCGTCGCGACGACAACGAAAGGCGGTGATCCCGCGCCGGGAGCGGCACGATCAAATCCCGACAACAGCCAAGGTCGGGAAGGTATACTGTCGGCTCTTTCCGGATCTCGTCGCCATGGCGCATCAGCAAACACAGCCAGCTTCCCAATCCAGTCATCCGACCGGATCTGTCGCGACACGTCCCATTCTCTACAGGCAGCCGGATTGAAGCCGACGCCAACAACCCCGATCCGCATCCTCGGCGTCGACCCGGGTCTGCGCGTCACCGGATTCGGCGTCATCGAGAAAATCGGCAACAAGCTGACCTACGTCGCCAGCGGCTGCATCAAAACCGACGCCGCCGACGCCCTGCCGCAACGATTGGGAACGCTCCATTCCGGCCTCAGCCAACTGGTCGCCCAGTACCAGCCCGACCAGGCGGTCGTCGAGATCGTCTTCGTCAACGTCAATCCCCAGTCGACCCTGCTGCTCGGCCAGGCACGCGGCGCGGCGATCACGGCGCTCGTCGCCAATGGCGTCGACGTCGCCGAATACACGGCGCTGCAGGTCAAGCAGGCCGTCGTCGGCAACGGTCACGCCGACAAATCGCAGGTGCAGCACATGGTGCGCCGCCTGCTGGCGCTGCCCGGCGATCCCAGCCCCGACGCGGCCGACGCGCTGGCCTGTGCCATTGCCCTGGCGCACGGCGGACAAGGCCTAGGAAGGCTGGCGACGAAAGGCATGCGCGTGCGCAACGGACGAATGATCGAAGCAGGAAGAGCCATGAACAAACAAGGACTTAAAGCATGATCAGCCGCCTTCACGGAAAATTGCTGGAGAAAAATCCGCCGCAGGTCGTCATCGACGTGCACGGCGTCGGTTATGAAGTCGACGTGCCGATGAGCACCTTCTACAACCTGCCGGCGACCGGCGAGAACGTCACCCTGCTCACTCATTTCGTGGTACGCGAGGACGGGCATTTCCTCTACGGTTTCGGCAGCGAAGCGGAACGTGTTGCTTTTCGGCAACTGGTCAAGATTTCTGGGATCGGCGCGCGCATGGCGCTGGCAGTCCTGTCCGGCCTTTCCGTCAATGACCTGGCGCAAGCCGTCGCTAGCCAGGAAATCGGCCGTCTGGTCAAGATACCGGGGATCGGCAAGAAAACTGCCGAGCGGCTCATGCTCGAACTGCGCGGCAAACTCTCTGGCGCTACGCCATCCGGGACGGGCGGCGTCACCGACAGCCACAATGACATTCTCAATGCCTTGTTGGCTCTGGGGTACAATGAGCGCGAAGCCTCGGCAGCGATGAAACACCTGCCGGCGGACTGCACGACCTCGGACGGCATCCGGCAGGCCCTTAAACTACTTTCGAAAACCTAATGCAGCACTTGTCAGCACATCACAAGCAAGCCTTCCAGCTCGCCATCGTCGCGCTGCTGCTGATCGGCTGCATTGCTGTCCTGCTGCCCTTCACCGGCACCCTGCTGCTCGCCGTCATCATCTGCGTCACGACGGCGCCAGTGCGCAGCAAGCTGCTCAAACTGCTGCGCGGGCGCAGCACCCTGGTGGCGGCCTTGATGTCTTTCGCCCTGATTTTGATGCTCGTCGCCCCGCTGGCCCTGCTTTCGGGGTCGTTTGCCGATGGCGTTGAAATTGCCATTTCCTATATCAAACCCCTTCTCGAGAGCGGCCTGCCTACCCGGGTTCCGGACTGGGTCGCCAACCTGCCCATTATTGGATCGGCCATCGACGACTACTGGCACAAGCTGGTCGTCAGCCGCGAGGAATTGAATGAGTTGCTCCGCCAATTTATCGCTCCGACCCGGAAGCTGGCCCTCTCTGCAGTGCAGATTTTCGGTCAGGGGCTGTTGCAGCTGGCCCTCGTCATCTTCTTTGCCTTCTTCATCTTCCGCGACGCCGAAACCTATGCCGATGCGCTACGCACCGGCAGCCGCAAACTTGCCGGCAACCTCGGCGAACGCATGCTCAAACTGGCCGAAGGCACCGTCACCGGCGTCATGGTCGGCATCGTCGGCACCGCCGCCGCGCAATCGATCGTGGCCATGATCGGCTTCATCATCGTCGACGTGCCGGGCATCGCCGTGCTGACCGTCGCGACTTTTTTCTTCTCGATGGTCCCCGTAGTCGGGGCTACCCTCATCTGGGTCGGCGCTGCCGCTTGGCTGCAGGATGGCGGCCAGACGGGCAGCGCCATTTTCATGATCCTTTGGGGCATGTTCGGCATCAGCAGCGTCGATAACTTCCTCAAGCCCATCCTGATTTCTCGCACGTCCAGCCTGCCTTTGCTTCTGATCGTCGTTGGCGTTTTCGGCGGCGTCCTTGTTTTCGGCTTCATCGGACTCTTCATCGGCCCGACCCTGCTGGCACTGGGCCAGGTGCTGATTCGAGAATGGCTGGACCACGTCGTCTACGACGAGCATCCGTCAATATAGCCATGATCGAAACCGACCAGTTCGACGATTCCGCCCATCGCCTGATTTCCGCTGAATCGAAATCTTCCCAGGAAGAAGCCATCGAACGTGCCCTGCGGCCGAAACGGCTCGCGGAATATGTCGGCCAAGCCCGCATTCGCGAACAGCTTTCGATCTTCATCGAGGCCGCCAAACGCCGCCGCGACACGCTTGACCACGTCCTGCTTTTCGGCCCACCTGGCCTCGGCAAGACAACGCTCGCCCACATCATTGCCGCCGAGATGGGCGTCAACTTGCGCCAGACCTCAGGGCCAGTCCTCGAACGCGCCGGCGACCTGGCCGCGATCCTGACCAACCTTGAGCCGCACGATGTCCTCTTTATCGACGAAATCCATCGCCTAAGCCCCGTTGTCGAAGAAATCCTTTACCCGGCCCTGGAGGATTTTCAGATCGATATCATGATCGGCGAGGGTCCCGCCGCACGCTCGGTGAAACTCGATCTGCCACCATTCACGCTGGTCGGCGCCACCACGCGTGCTGGGATGCTCACCAATCCGCTGCGTGACCGCTTCGGCATCGTTGCCCGCCTCGAGTTCTACACACCAGACGAACTCACACATATTGTCAGCCGCTCGGCGCAACTGCTCAACGTCTCATCCGAACCGTCCGGCGCCCTTGAAATCGCCCGTCGCTCGCGGGGCACGCCGCGCATCGCCAACCGCCTGCTGCGCCGCGTGCGAGACTTCGCCGAGGTCAAGGCGGCCGGCCACATCACGCGGGAGGTCGCCGACGATGCGCTGCGCATGCTCGATGTCGACCACGGCGGACTCGACATCATGGATCGGAAGCTGCTTTCCGCGGTCATCGACAAGTTCGGCGGCGGCCCGGTCGGTGTGGACAACCTCGCCGCAGCCATTGGCGAAGCGCGTGACACCATTGAGGATGTGCTCGAACCCTTCCTCATCCAGCAGGGCTACCTGCAACGCACCCCGCGCGGACGCATCGCGACCGCGGCCATCTACCGACACCTGGGTCTGGAAAGTCCGGCGCAAAAGGGTCAAAACGAACTCTGGCGGACACAATAGTCCGATAAATTGTCCTTCGAACGCACTGCTGACCGTCATTCGCCCCTGACGCGAGATTCAGTGCCATCCCTAGAATCGCAGCCGTACCACGGCGAACATGCCGCGCCTAAGCGCTCGCTCTAGGATCACTCCACCGTCACGGACTTCGCAAGATTCCTTGGTTTGTCGACGTCGGTACCGCGGACGAGTGCGACATGGTAGGCCAGCAGTTGCAGCGGGACGACATGCAGGAGTGCTGAAAGTTGGCCATAGTGCTCGGGTAAGTGCATGACTTGCACGCCATCGGAAGAGTGCATGCCGCTATCGGCATCGGCGAAAACAAAAAGTTCGCCGCCACGGGCACGGACTTCCTGAAGATTGGACTTCAGTTTTTCGAGCAGCATGTCATTCGGGGCGACGGCAATCACCGGCATGTCCTTGTCGACAAGCGCCAGCGGACCGTGTTTGAGTTCTCCAGCCGGATAGGCTTCGGCATGAATGTAGGTGATTTCCTTGAGTTTGAGGGCGCCTTCGAGAGCGATGGGATAATGGCGTCCGCGACCGAGGAAAAGAGCATCCTGTTTCATGGCAAATTGCCCGGCCCAGTCTTGGATCTGCGGCTCGAGTTCGAGCACCTTGGCCAGTGCCACCGGCAGGTGGCGCAACGCCCGTAGTTCTTCTGCCTCGGCCTGTGGCGTCAGGCGGCCGCGCAGCTTGGCGAAAACCAATGTCATCAGATAGAGCGAGGCAAGCTGGGTGGTAAAGGCCTTGGTCGAGGCAACGCCGATTTCCGGACCAGCGCGGGTAATGAAGCGCAGGGTGTTCTCACGCACGAGCGAGGATTCGGGCACGTTGCAGATGCACAACGTGTATCTCATGCCGAGCGATTTGGCGTGGTGCAGCGCGGCCAGCGTGTCGGCGGTTTCCCCCGACTGCGAAATAGTGACGACCAGCGTCTGCGGATCGGGCACCGACTCACGGTAACGGTATTCGCTGGCAACCTCGACCCGGCAGGGAACGCCAGCGATCGATTCGAGCCAGTAGTGGGCGACAAGTCCGGCATAGTAGCTGGTACCGCAGGCGATGATCAGCACCTGGCGAACATCCTTGAAAACCTCTTCGGTATTGGCACCGAAGAGGCCCGGATGAATGCTCTGCACTGCACCGAGCAGTTCGAGCGTGTTGACCACGGCCACTGGCTGCTCGAAGATTTCCTTCTGCATGTAATGGCGATACTGCCCGAGCTCAACGGCATCGGCAGAAAGTTGAGATTCGGTTTCCGGGCGCTCGACCGGTGTTCCGTCCACGCGGGTGACGCGATAACCGTCGCGCGTCAGTTCGGCGCAATCCCCGTTATCAAGGTAGACGATGCGGCGTGTCACCTGTAGCAATGCAGCAGCATCCGAGGCCGCGTAGTTGCCATCTTCTGCTAGCCCGAGGAGCAACGGAGATCCTTCACGGGCAACGATGATGCGCTCCGGCTCTGACTCACGCAGTACGGCCAGTGCGTAGGCCCCCTGCAACTGAGCGATAGCAGCGCGAGTAGCTCCGAAGAAATCGGGAGCTTTCTTGAGCTCTGAAGCGATCAGGTGGGCAACGACTTCGGTATCGGTGTCCGAGGTGAATTCGTAACCCTCACTTTTCAGTCGTGTGCGCAGAGCCTCGTGGTTCTCGATGATGCCGTTATGGACAACCGCCAGCCCGTGCGAGATGTGCGGATGCGCGTTGCGCTCGCAGGGCACGCCGTGCGTCGCCCAGCGGGTATGAGCGATACCGGTTTCTCCGGTGGCGCCGGTTTCGTCGACCTGCGCCTCGAGTTCGGCGACCCGACCGACGGCACGCAGCCGTTCGAGTCCGTTGCTGTTGATCAGCGCCAGCCCCGCCGAGTCGTAACCCCGGTACTCAAGCCGGCGCAAGCCTTCGAGCAGGATGGGAACGATATTGCGATTGGAGACCGCCGCGACAATGCCACACATGTTTTAACTCCGGAATGATATTTGAGCCTGGAAGCCAGGCGAAACGCGATGGCCCGATGGTATCTCCTGGCCTTAATTCTTTTTTGCCGATAACTTCACCGGCCGCTTCCACCCCTCGATAGAGATCTGCCTGGCGCGCGAGATCGTCAGGGAATCTGGCGGCGCGTCTTGGGTCAGCGTCGTCCCGGCCCCCAGCGTAGCGCCCCGACCAACCGTAACCGGCGCGACAAGCTGCGTGTCGGAACCGATAAAGGCGTCGTCCTCGATGATTGTCTTGTGTTTGTTCGCACCGTCGTAGTTGCAGGTAATCGTACCGGCGCCGACATTCACACGCTGGCCGATGGTGGCATCGCCGATATAGGCTAGGTGACTGGCCTTGGAATGCGCCGCCATGGTCGTCTTCTTGACCTCGACGAAGTTGCCGATATGGACCCCCTCGGCGAATTCGGCACCAGGGCGCAGGCGGGCGAAGGGGCCGATGCCGTTATCGGCGCCGACGACGGCGTCCTCGATATGCGTGAAGGCCTCAATGCGCGACCCGACGCCAATGCGCGCATTTTTAATCACACAGTTGGGGCCGATCTCGACCGCTTCGGCCAGTTCAACCCGGCCTTCAAAAACGCAATTGATGTCGATGAACACATCGCGCCCACACAGGAGTTCCCCGCGGACGTCGAAACGTGCTGGATCAGCCAGGCGAACCCCCTGCTCCATGAGCTTGTCCGCCAGCGTACGCTGGGCGATGCGTTCAAGTTCGGCGAGCTGCACCTTGCTGTTGACGCCGAGCACTTCCCATTCATGCTTCGGATGGGTGGTGCGGATTGGCACGCCGGCCGCGATGGCGCGCCCGACGACATCGGTGAGGTAATACTCGTTCTGTGCGTTTTCGTTGGAGAGATCGACGAGCCACTCGCGCAGGCGCGCAGTCGGCATGGCCATAATACCGGTGTTGATCTCGCGGATTTTCCGCTCCTCCGGCGTCGAGTCCTTCTGTTCGACGATGCGCACGACCTGACCGGCCGAATCGCGCACAATGCGGCCGTAGCCGGTCGGATCGGCCAACTCAATGGTCAAGATCGCCAGTGCATCCTGCGCGGCATGCAGCAACTGCTTCAAGGTATCGACCTGCGTCAGCGGTACATCGCCATACAGGATCAGCGTCGCCCCCTCGCCCTCCAGATGCGGCAGCGCCTGCTGCACGGCATGGCCGGTGCCGAGTTGCGGTTCCTGCAGCGCCCAGGCCAGATCCGGCGCGTCGAGCGTTCCACGCACTGTGTCGCCGCCGTGCCCGTAAACAATGCAAAGCCTTTGCGGCGTAAGCAGGCGCGCGGTGTCGATGACGTGGGAAACCAGCGCCTTGCCAGCGATCGGATGGAGCACCTTGGGCAGGTTGGAGTACATGCGCTTGCCTTGTCCGGCCGCGAGAATGACGATGTTCATCAATGGTTCCTGTGATACGTGTGGATAATCTTAGAGCTCTTCCTGCCCGGTAAGGATTTCGTCAAGCATTTGCTTGCCCTTGGTCGAGACGTACCAGTGCAGGATGCTCTTCTCGTTGATCCGGGTTTCGATAACCCCCATGCTTTTGAGCACCGGCAAGCGCGTACTGATCAGTTCGCGGGCGAGGCCGGTCTTGTCGGTCAGCCCGGCCAGATTGCCGTAAACGTAGCTATCCTCAGCCAATGCGCGAACGATCTCGATATCGTTGTAGGACAACGATTCCTTGATAGGCTCGGGTCTCGCGGCCAGTACAGGAGCCGATTCTGCTACGGTGGGCGCTTCCTCACGCGGCACCGACGCAGCTTCCTGCTGCTGTTTAAGTTGCGTCATATCTCGCTTCACCTGCTCAATTTGCCCGAGCAGTTTGAAAGCAACACTCTCAAACACCCGCCGCGACATGACCACGTAGATCAGGCAAAAACCGCCGAAAACAAAGAAATCGACCGGACGAGTTCGCGCGGCCTCCAGCAGGTTGCTGGAAATCATGTTCAGGAACAGAGGCACGGTCAGCGCGGCGATGACACCGAGTACGGGGTATTTTCTCCAATCTCCGCGATTCGCATCGAATTGCCGCTCGCTCAGGAAGTAATTGGCGATCCCACCAAGAATTCCGGCCGCCACCATGATCAATAAAATGACCAGCATATAACCATCCAGCGCATTGGGTAGGGCGGTTACCTGCAAGGATTTCTGCAATTCCGGATTCATTCTCCACTCCCCTTCTCAAGGTAGCCGCTACTATGCCATAGCCTTGGCGCCAGCCAAAGCAAAACCCCGCGCCGGCAGCCCGGAGCGGGGTTTTCTCGGTCCAACCGAATACGCATTCGCAAACGCGGCGAATGCGTTATCTCGGCAAGGTGCTCGAACCCATCAGGAAGGCGTCAACCTCACGGGCGCATTGACGGCCTTCGCGGATGGCCCACACGACCAGGGACTGGCCGCGGCGTGTATCGCCAGCGGCATAGACCTTGGTCACATTGGTCGCGTAGCAACCTTCACCGTCAGTCGTCGCCTTAGCGTTGCCGCGCGCGTCCTTCTCGACGCCGAAAGCATCGAGCAGACCGCCAACCGGATTCAGGAAGCCCATGGCGAGGAAGACCAGATCGGCCTGGAAGGTCCGCTCGGTACCCGGAACCTCGGTCATCTTGCCGCCCGTCCAGTCAAGATCGACGGTGTTCAGCGACTTGAGCACGCCGTTTTCGCCGACGAATTCCTTGGTCGAGATCGAGAAAATACGCTTCGTGTCACCTTCCATGTGAGACGAAGAAGTCCGCATTTTCATCGGCCAGTACGGCCAAGTCAGCTCTTTGTTCTCGACTTCCGGCGGCTGCGGCATTACCTCGAACTGAGTGACGGAAGCGGCACCCTGGCGATAGCTGGTGCCAACACAATCGGAACCGGTATCTCCACCACCGATGACGATGACGTGCTTACCCTTGGCGTTGATCGGGTTGGGGTTGACGCCAACGACTTCCTTGGTCTGCGGAATCAAGAACTGCAGCGCCGGGTAGATCCCCTCCAGCTCACGTCCGGGAACCGGCAGATCGCGCGGCACTTCCGAGCCGGCCGCGAGAATCACGGCATCGAAGTCCTTGGCAAGCTGTTCGGCCGAAACGAACTCGGACGCATCGTTGATGATGCCAGCCGGCAATTCCTTGCTGCCCACCATGACCTTGGTGCGGAATACGACGCCCTCGGCCTCCATCTGCTTGACGCGGCGATCCACCACCGACTTGTCGAGCTTGAAGTTCGGAATACCGTAGTAGAGCAAGCCGCCGATGCGGTCGTTCTTTTCGAAGACGGTCACGTCATGACCAACTCGCGCCAGTTGCTGCGCGGCAGCCAGACCCGCCGGGCCGGAACCCACGATAGCGACCTTCTTGCCAGTCTTCGCTTTCGGCGGTTGCGGCACGATCCAGCCCATTTCCCAGCCCTTGTCGACAATAGCGCGCTCGATCGACTTGATGCCCACCGCCTCGTTGCTGATGTTGAGCGTACACGCAGCCTCGCACGGTGCGGGGCAGATGCGTCCGGTGAAGTCCGGGAAGTTGTTGGTCGAATGCAGAACGTCCAGTGCCTGCTGCCATTGACCACGGTAAACGAGATCATTCCAGTCGGGAATGATGTTGTTCACCGGACATCCGTTGTTGCAGAACGGAATGCCACAGTCCATGCAGCGCGCGCCCTGTACGGTCGCCTGCTCGTCGCTCAGGTGAGCAACGAATTCACGATAGTGCTTGATTCGCGTCTCGGCAGGCTCATAGCCCTCGGATTGACGCGAAAACTCCATGAAGCCAGTCGGCTTTCCCATTTATGCGGCCTCCAATTTCTTTTGCGCGGCCATTTCGGTCAACGCGCGACGATACTCATGCGGCATGACCTTGACGAAGCGGGCACGATACGCCGACCAATCGTCAAGAATCTTGCGCGACTGCGCACTGCCGGTCAATTGCGCATGCTTCTCGATCAATCCCTTGAGCAGGATTTCGTCGGCCATGCCGAGATGGCGAACGTCGACCTTGCCATGGCTTTCTAGATCGTCACCGGCATCAGTACCCTGCCGCGCGGCGATCTCCTCCTCGATCGGCTCCAGCGCCACCTGCGCCATATTGCAGCGCTTCTCGAACGTCCCCTCCTCATCGAGCACGTAAGCAACGCCCCCCGACATCCCCGCCGCGAAGTTGCGACCGGTCATGCCGAGAACGACGACGGTGCCCCCAGTCATGTACTCGCAACCATGATCGCCGACGCCTTCGACAACGGCAGTCGCGCCCGAATTGCGAACGGCAAAGCGTTCGCCGGCCACGCCGGAGATAAAGACTTCACCGGTGATCGCGCCGTAGAGGAGCGTATTGCCAGCAATGATGTTGCTGCTGCTGTCGCCCGAGAATGCCGGATTCGGACGCACAATGATGCGCCCGCCGGACAACCCCTTTCCAACGTAGTCATTACCTTCGCCGATCAGGTCCATCGTCACGCCGCGAGCGAGGAAAGCGCCGAAGCTCTGTCCGGCCGAACCTTGCAACGTGATATGGATGGTGTCCTCGGGCAGTCCGGCATGGCCGTACTTCCGGGCCACGCGGCCGGACAGCATGGCGCCGACCGTGCGGTTGACGTTGCGAATCGGCAGCTCGATGCTGACCTTCTCGCCTTTTTCCAAGGCGGGCTTGGCCAGCTCGATGAGCTGATTGTCCAGCGCCTTGTCGAGGCCGTGATCCTGCGTGTCACGCTGACACAACGGATCACCCGCCTCACGCTCCGGCACGTGGAAGATGCGGCTGTAATCCAACCCCTTGGCCTTCCAGTGATCGATGCCCTTCTTCATGTCGAGCAAGTCGACGCGACCGATCAAATCCTCGAACTTGCGGATGCCAATCGAGGCCATCAATTCGCGCACTTCTTCCGCGACAAAGAAGAAATAGTTAACCACGTGCTCGGGCTGCCCCGAGAATTTCTGGCGCAACGCCGGATCTTGCGTGGCAACGCCGACCGGGCAGGTGTTAAGGTGGCATTTGCGCATCATGATGCAGCCCTCGACAACCAGCGGCGCGGTTGCAAAGCCGAATTCATCGGCACCGAGCAGGGCCCCCATGAACACGTCACGACCGGTCTTCATCTGGCCATCGGCTTGAACGCGAACGCGACCGCGCAGGCGGTTGAGCACCAGCGTCTGCTGCGTCTCGGCCAGACCCAGTTCCCACGGCGAACCGGCATGCTTGACCGACGACAGCGGGCTGGCGCCTGTACCGCCGTCATGGCCGGCGATCACGATATGGTCGGCCTTGGCCTTGGCCACACCAGCCGCAACCGTACCGACACCGAGTTCGGAAACCAGCTTGACGCTGATCGAAGCCAAGTCATTGGCGTTCTTGAGGTCATGGATCAACTGCGCCAGGTCCTCAATCGAGTAGATGTCGTGGTGCGGCGGTGGCGAAATCAGGCCGACGCCCGGCACCGAGTGACGCATCATGCCGATGTACTCGGAAACCTTGTGCCCCGGCAGCTGGCCGCCTTCACCCGGCTTGGCGCCCTGCGCCATCTTGATCTGGATCTGATCGGCGTTGGACAGGTATTCGACAGTGACGCCAAATCGTCCGGAAGCGACCTGCTTGATCGCCGAACGCAGGCTATCGCCTTCCTTGAGCTGGTAATCGCGCTCAATGCGTCCCTTGCCGATCACCTCGGAAACCAGTTGGCCTGCTTTGACCGGCTTGAAGCGCGCCGGATCCTCCCCTCCTTCACCGGTATTCGACTTGCCGCCGATACGGTTCATGGCGATGGCCAGCGTGCTGTGCGCCTCGCTCGAAATCGAGCCGAGCGACATGGCGCCGGTCGCAAAACGCTTGACAATCTCCTTGGCCGGCTCGACCTCATCCAGCGGCACCGCCGGACCGGCGGGACGGACCTCAAACAGGCCGCGCAGTGTCATGTGGCGCTTGCTCTGGTCGTTGATGATACGTGCGTATTCCTTGTAGGTATCGTATTTTCCGGAGCGCGTCGAGTGCTGCAGCTTGGCGATGGCATCCGGCGTCCACATATGCTCGTCGCCGCGAACACGGAACGCGTACTCACCCCCGGTATCGAGGCGGTTGGCAAGCACCGGATCGTCACCGAAGGCTTGCTTGTGCAGACGGATCGTCTCTTCCATGATGTCGAAGACATCGATGCCTTCGACCTGCGACGAGGTGCCGCTGAAGTACTTGTCGACGACCTTCTTCTTGAGACCAATGGCCTCGAAAATCTGCGCCCCGGTATAGGACAGGTAGGTTGAGATGCCCATCTTGGACATAACCTTGAGCAGCCCCTTGCCAACGCCCTTGACGAAGTGCTTGACGTATTTTTCACGCGTTTCCTGATCATCGCCGGCCAGTTGCTGCAGGGTTTCGAGCGTCAGATAGGGGTGAACCGCCTCGGCGCCGTAACCGGCAAGCACCGCAAAGTGGTGCGTCTCGCGTACCGTGCCGCTCTCGACGACCAGACCGACGCGAGTCCGCAAGCCCTGCGAGACGAGGTGTTGGTGCACCGCCGACGTCGCCAGCAACGCTGGAATCGCGACATTCTGCGCATCGAGTTTGCGGTCGGAAACGATCAGTACGCTGCAACCACGCAATACGGCATCTTCCGCCTCGGCGCACAAGGTTGCCAAGCGCGCTTCGACACCTTCCTTACCCCAAGAGACCGGGTAGCAGATATCGAGCTCGGCAGACTGGAATTTTCCATCGGTATAGGCCGAGATATTGCGCAGCTTGGCCATGTCACCGAAAGTTAGCACCGGCTGCGACACTTCCAGACGATAGGGAGGATTGATCTCGTTGATGCCGAGCAAGTTGGGCTTGGGACCAATGAAAGAGGTCAGCGACATGACCAGTTGTTCGCGGATCGGGTCGATCGGCGGATTCGTCACCTGCGCAAACAGCTGGCGGAAGTAGTTATAAAGCGGCTTGCTCTTGTTCGACAGAACGGCCAGCGGGGAATCGTTGCCCATCGAGCCGGTTGCCTCCTCGCCGCTCTTGGCCATCGGCTCGAGGATAAACTTGATATCTTCCTGGCTGAAACCGAAAGCCTGCTGGCGATCGAGCATGGACGCCGAGCACTCGGGCGCGCCAGCACCGGACGGATCCTTGAGTTCGTCAAGCTTGATGTTGATGCGCTCGATCCAGTCCTGATAGGGCTTCTGCTTGGAAAGCGTGTCCTTCAACTCAAGATCGTCGATGATACGCCCCTGATCGAGATCGATCAGGAACATCTTGCCCGGCTGCAAACGCCATTTTTTAGCGATGCGCTCTTCCTCGATCGGCAAGACACCGGATTCCGAGGACATCACCACAAGATCATCCTTGGTCACGAGGTAACGCGCCGGACGCAAGCCGTTACGATCCAGCGTGGCACCGATCTGGCGACCGTCGGTGAACGCCACGGCGGCCGGGCCGTCCCACGGCTCCATCATCGCTGCATGGTATTCGTAGAAAGCGCGGCGCTTCTCATCCATCAAGGTATGCGATTCCCAAGCCTCCGGAATCAGCATCATCATGGCATGAGCCAGCGAGTAACCGCCCATGACCAACAATTCGAGAGCATTGTCAAAGGACGCGGAGTCCGACTGGTTGGCGTAAATGAGCGGCCAGATCTTCTCAAGATCGGTGCCGAGCAGAGGAGAGGACGTCCCTTTTTCCCGCGCGCGCATCCAGTTGTAATTGCCGCGCACCGTATTGATTTCGCCATTGTGGGCAATCAGGCGGAATGGATGGGCAAGGCGCCAATCCGGGAAGGTATTGGTCGAGAAGCGTTGGTGCACCAATGCCAGCGCGGAGACGCACCGCGGATTCTGAAGATCGAAATAGTATTCGCCGACCTGATCCGCCAGCAGCAGGCCTTTGTAAACAATCGTCCGTGCCGACATCGACGGCTGGTAAAACTCTTTGCTGTGCTCAAGACCCAGAGCACGAATGGCGTTGGCCGCCCGACGACGAATGATGTAAAGCTTACGCTCGAGCGCATCCGTCACCATGACATCGGGACCGCGCCCGATAAAGACCTGGCGGATTACCGGTTCGCGTGCGCGCACCGCCGGCGACATCGGCATTTCATGATTGACCGGCACATCGCGCCAACCGAGAACAACTTGACCTTCGGCGCGTACCGCGCGCTCGATTTCTTCTTGACAGGCCAGGCGTGAAGCGGATTCGCGCGGCAGGAATACCATGCCGACGCCGTAATCGCCGACGCGCGGCAGATCGACGCCCTGTTTGAGCATTTCCTCGCGCAAAAAAGCATCGGGAATCTGGATCAGAATACCCGCGCCATCCCCCATGAGCGGATCAGCGCCGACTGCACCCCGGTGGTCCAGGTTCTTCAGGATTAACAATCCTTGCTCGATAATCGAGTGGCTTTTCTGACCCTTGATGTGCGCTACAAAACCGACGCCACAAGCATCGTGCTCATTGGCCGGGTCGTAAAGACCTTGCCTTTCTGGAACAGCCAAATCCTTCACATTCAAGTCCTCATAGAACGGTAGCACTCGCTGTGGAATGCCATTACACCAAACGTCAAAAAAGCCGGCCGGAGGCCAGCTTAAGATTTAATGCGAACTTGGAATTATATCTTGATTTTTTGGTCTATCAACCCATAAATCCGCACCAAAACAGGGCAATGGAATCTTTGCCGCCTGAAAATTATTCGATCAACCACGTAATCCTCTTTTTTACCCACCGGGCACAGATCCCCTGCTACTGAATGGATAATCGCTCCCCCATCGTTTAAGAGCCTGACTAGCTTGCCCTCAGGAACTTCCGGCGAGCCGAAATTCTCTATACCATCCAATTACCGATTCATCGACCTTGTGAGGGAGAGATATAAATGCCGTTGACTATAGGAGTGCCGAAAGAGGTATTCGAAGGCGAGAAGCGCGTTGCCTCTGCCCCCGAAATCGTCGAAAAACTTGTCAAAATTGGTTTCAAGGTCGCCGTCGAATCTGGTGCGGGCAACGCAGCGAACTTCAGTGACGACGCCTATCGCAACGCCGGTGCCGACATTGTCGATCAGGCCGCCAGCCTCTGGGCAACATCCGATCTTATCTTCAAGGTCCGCAGCCCCAACGCCGACGAGGTAAAACTATTAAAAGAAGGCGGCACCTTAATTAGTTTCATCTGGCCCGCCCAGAATCCCGAACTGCTGCAGCAGCTTGCAGCCAAGAAGGCCACAGTTCTGGCCATGGACAGTGTGCCGCGCATCTCGCGTGCACAAAAAATGGATGCCCTGAGCTCGATGGCCAATATCGGCGGCTACCGCGCCGTCATCGAGGCCGCCCACGAATTCGGACGGTTTTTTACCGGGCAGATCACCGCTGCAGGCAAAGTCCCCCCGGCCAAGGTTTTTGTTATCGGAGCAGGTGTCGCCGGTCTGGCGGCCATTGGCGCAGCCTCTAGCCTCGGCGCCATCGTTCGTGCCAACGATACGCGCCCGGAAGTCGGCGACCAGATCCGCTCTCTTGGCGCCGAATTCATTACCGTCGATTACGAGGAAGAAGGCAGCGGCGTCGGCGGCTATGCCAAAGTAATGAGCGAAGGCTTCCAGAAAGCACAGCTGGCCACCTTTGCCAAACAAGCAAAAGACGTTGACATCATCATCACGACGGCGCTGATTCCAGGGAAACCCGCGCCAAAGCTGATTACGACTGAAATGGTGCAATCCATGAAGCCCGGAAGCGTCATCGTTGACATGGCAGCGGAACAAGGCGGCAATTGCGAGTTGACCGAACCCGGCAAGATCGTTGTCAAACACGGCGTTTCGATCATCGGCTACACCGATCTGCCAAGCCGGCTGGCAAAACAGTCGTCGACGCTATATGCCACCAATCTGCTTCGCCTCACCGAGGAATTGATCAAGACGGATAGCGTTGTTCCCGACACCGGCACGATCGACGCGAACATGGCAGACGAAGTCATCCGGGGCGCCACGGTCGTTAAGCAAGGTGCAATCACCTGGCCCCCCCCCCCACCGACACTGTCGGCTGCCCCTCCTTCATCCCCATCCACCGCTAAACCTGCCGTTGTCCCCACTGCAGCAAAAAAAGCGCATAGCCATGCCGAAGTCGCCGCCCCCATGGCTGGCCACAAGACGGCCATTCTTTTCGGCGTTGCAGCTGCACTATTCTGGTTCATCGGCAATAACGCACCCGCTGCTTTTCTTGGACACTTTACCGTGTTCGTTCTGGCCTGCTTTGTTGGTTACATGGTCGTCTGGAATGTCAAACCAGCCCTGCACACGCCTCTGATGAGCGTCACGAACGCCATCAGCAGCATCATTGCCATCGGCGCACTGATCCAGATTTCACCTCCCATCGAAGCCGATCCGACACGGCCCGACGGTTGGATTCGCTGGTTGGCGTTCGGCGGCATCGTGCTGGCGACGATCAACATGTTCGGCGGATTCGCTGTCACCCAGCGCATGCTGGCCATGTTCCGGAAGTAGGGAGAAAATCATGATGACTGGAAGCATGGCTACCGTTGCCTACATCGGCGCAACCATCCTTTTTATCCTTTGCCTTGGCGGCCTGTCCAATCAAGAAACGGCGCGCCGTGGCAATCTTTACGGCATCATCGGCATGGCTCTCGCCGTTCTGGCCACCGTCTTCGGTCCGCGTGTCTCGCCTGACGGGCTGAGTTGGATCTTGGTCGCCATGGTTGCTGGCGGCGCCCTTGGTCTTTATCTTGCGCGCGTCGTCAAGATGACGCAGATGCCCGAACTCGTCGCCTTTATGCATAGCATGGTCGGCTTGGCAGCAGTCCTCGTCGGCTACGCCAACTATATCGATCCTACGGCATCTGCCGGTCTGACAAGCGCAGAAATCGCAATCCATGAAATGGAGATGTACATTGGCGTGCTTATTGGTGCCGTTACCTTGTCTGGTTCCGTCATCGCCTTTGGCAAATTGTCAGGACGCATCGGCGGCAAGCCTTTACTGCTTCCCGGACGGCATTTCATCAATCTGGCCGGATTGCTTGTCGTCATTTACTTCGGTCGTGAGTTCATGCACTCCACCTCAGTGACCCAAGGCATGACGGCCATGGTCGTCATGACGGTCATTTCATTGCTCTTTGGCGTACATATGGTCATGGCCATCGGCGGAGCTGACATGCCGGTCGTCGTTTCCATGTTGAACAGCTATTCCGGCTGGGCGGCTGCGGCTACTGGCTTCATGCTTTCCAACGATCTGCTGATTGTCACGGGCGCTCTGGTCGGCTCAAGCGGTGCCATCCTCTCCTACATCATGTGCAATGCGATGAACCGGAACTTTCTCAGCGTGATCGCCGGTGGGTTTGGATCAGATGGCGGCAAACCAACAGCAAAGCATGAGCAGGCAAAACCGGAGGGCGAAGTCACCCCGATTACCGCTGCCGATACGGCCACCCTGCTCCGTGAAGCAAAGAACGTGATCATCGTTCCGGGTTATGGCATGGCCGTGGCGCAAGCCCAACACGTTGTCTCCGAGATCAGCCGGCATTTGCGCGAGATCGGCGTCAATGTCCGCTTTGGAATTCACCCAGTCGCCGGACGCATGCCGGGCCACATGAATGTCCTGCTTGCCGAAGCCAAAGTACCTTACGACATTGTCTTCGAAATGGACGAGTTGAACGACGATTTTCCTGAGACCGACGTTTCTGTCGTCATCGGGGCCAACGATATTGTCAATCCAGCTGCGCAGGACGTCCCGACCAGCCCGATCGCCGGTATGCCGGTCCTCGAAGTCTGGAAGGCAAAAACCTCGATCATGATGAAACGCAGTATGGCTTCGGGCTATGCCGGCGTGGACAATCCGCTGTTTTACAAGGAAAACAACCGCATGCTTTTTGGCGACGCCAAGAAAACGCTGGACGAAGTCCTTGCCGCATTGAGAAGCTGATCCAGAGCCACTTTCACAACGCCCGCAACGCGGGCGTTGTTCATATACGCTGTAATACCGGTTCAGATCTCGCCGATGGCAAACAAGCGGCGATGCTCTTTCATCGCATAGCGATCCGTCATGCCGGCGATGTAATCGGCCACCCGGCGCGTCTGATCGATATCAGACCGGAACTGTTCGGGCAGCAATCGCGGATCACCGGTAAATGCTCCGAACAAATCGGCGATGATGCGCTGCGCCTTGCTGGTCATGCGCAAGACCTGATAGTGCTGATAGAGATGGCGATGCAGGAAGTGCTTCATCTCCCGTAGCTCCTCGCGCAAACCTTCCGAAAAACCGACGAGCACCCCGCACAAACGGGCTTCGGTTAGGTCTTTCGGCTTCTCCCTGCCAATATTGCTTTCGGTCGTCTCAATCAGATCGCAAACCAGCGCATTGATCATCCGGCGCACGGTTTCATGCACTAGCCGCCGGCCGGCCAGATCGGCGAAAGTCTCCCGGACCTGCTTAACATGCCGGGAAAACAGGGAAACGCTCTCCAATTGATTGAGGGTAATCAGGCCGGAACGCAAACCATCGTCGACATCGTGGTTGTTGTAGGCAATTTCGTCGGCCAGATTACAGATTTGTGCCTCGAGCGAGGGTTGCGTGTGATTGAGAAAACGTTCGCCCAGTTTGCCGAGATTGCGCGCATTTTCTATTGAGCAGTGTTTGATGATGCCTTCTCGCGTCTCGAAACACAGGTTGAGGCCATCGAACGACGCGTATCGCTCTTCGAGTCGGTCGACGATGCGCAGGCTCTGCATGTTGTGCTCGAAGCCGCCGTGCCCGCGCATGCATTCGTTGAGCGCGTCCTGCCCGGCATGCCCAAACGGCGTGTGCCCCAAGTCATGGGCCAGCGAAATTGCCTCGGCCAGATCCTCGTTCAGACGCAAAGTTCTTGCGATTCCCCGGGCGATCTGCGCCACTTCGATGCTGTGCGTCAACCGCGTCCTGAACAGGTCGCCCTCGTGATTGACGAAGACTTGCGTCTTGTATTCCAGACGCCGGAAAGCGGTCGAATGCACGATGCGATCGCGGTCGCGCTGGAACTCGCTGCGGTGCTTCGGCTCGTCGTCCGCATGGCGCCGACCACGGGAGTTCGCCGCCGTCACGGCATAAGGAGCAAGCTCAGGCATGATTGCTGCGCTTTTCGATAGCACGGATGATTTCCGACGCGGGTGCCGCGTCGCTGACGACGGCCTGACCAAGTTGCTGCAATAACACAAGCCGCAATTTTCCGTTCTGCACCTTCTTGTCGTGCTGCATCAAATCCAGATACTTATCAGCCGGCATCGACGGGCCGTATACGGGTAAGCCGGCACGTTGAAAAATCGATTCGATGCGCAGGACATCTTCCGCCCCGATCCAGCCAAGCTGTGCGGATAATTCGGCGGCCATCAGCGTTCCCGCCGCGATGGCTTCGCCATGCAACCATTCGCCGTAGCCCATACCTGTCTCGATGGCGTGGCCGAAAGTATGCCCTAGGTTCAGCAGGGCTCGCTCACCATTTTCATGCTCGTCCGCGGCAACCACTTCAGCCTTGTTCGAACAGGAACGGAAGATGGCATACTGTAGCGCTTGCGGCTCGCGCGCCAGCAATTTCGCCAGATTTTGTTCCAGCCATTCCAGGAACGGCAAGTCGCGGATCAGGCCGTACTTGATGATTTCCGCAAGACCGGCGCGCAATTCCCGTTCAGGCAGCGAATTCAGCAGGTCGGTATCGATCAGGACCAGCTTCGGCTGATAGAAAGCGCCGATCATGTTCTTGCCAAGCGGATGATTGATCGCCGTTTTTCCGCCGACTGACGAATCGACCTGGGACAGCAAAGTGGTCGGAATCTGGATGAAAGGGGTACCGCGCTGGTAGCAGGCGGCGGCAAACCCCGTCATGTCGCCGACGACACCGCCACCGAAAGCAATCAGCGTTGTCGAGCGCTCACACTGTCGCTCAAGGAGAACGTCGAATATCGTATTCAGCGTTTGCCAGCTCTTGAACCGTTCGCCGTCGGGCAGGACGATCTCGACGACCTCGACCCCCACCCGACGCAACGAATCCGAAAACTTTTCCAGATAAATGGGGGCAAGCGTTTCGTTGGTGACCACCGCCACCTTTGGCTGACGAAACTTTGGCAACAGCAATCCGGTGTCCGCGAGCACACCGCTACCGATGCAGATGGGGTACGACCGATCACCCAGTGCAACATTCAGGACTTCCATCTCGCTCCGATTTCCTTGACCAGCAATTGCAATATTGCCTGCGCGTTGATGCGACCGCCATCGACCACCAGATCGGCAACTTCACGATAATAGGGGTCGCGCTGCACGTAAAGTTCCTTCAAACGCGCCAGAGGGTTCTCTACCTGCAACAAGGGCCGGTTCGTATCACGCCGGGTACGCTCCCATAATATTGCCGGTGGCACATTGAGATAAACGACGAAACCGCTGCCTCTCAAGCGCGCCCGGTTTTCTTCGCGCAATACTGCACCACCTCCAGTCGCCACTACATACCCGCTGGTTTGCGAAATATCTTCAATAACCTGAGCCTCTCGCTTTCGAAACCCCTCATCTCCTTCGATTTCGAAAATGGTCGGAATACTCACCCCTGTGCGCGCCTCGATCTCCCGATCAGAATCGACGAATTCGATCCCCAGCCGCTTGGCCAGCGACCGCCCGATGGTCGTTTTTCCGGCCCCCATCAGCCCGACCAGATAGATATTGTTTTTGCCGTATTGATTTTCCACGGCGCTATTCTACCGTACAGCTCTCGTGAAACAGGGCACAAAAAAGCCGGCTTGCACCGGCTTTTCGTGACTTCATGGCCAACCTCAGCGTACCGCCAGGCTTTCTGAAATGATCTTTGGAGTAATGAAAACAAGCAATTCCGTTTTGTCGTCGATCCATTCGCGATTCTTGAACAACCAACCGATATAAGGTAGATCCCCAAAGAACGGAATGCGCTGAGTATTGTTCCGTGTTTCTTGCGTATAAATCCCGCCGATAACCACCGTTCCGCCATTTTCGACCAGCACTTCGGTCTTGACGTGTTTGGTGTCAATTGCCACACCGGCCCCCGTTGACAGGCGCGTGTTCGGCGTATCTTTGTTGATATCCAGCGTCATTGTCACCTTGCCGTCCGGCGTAATCTGCGGCTTCACCTTCAGGGATAGATTCGCCTTGCGGAACGAAATGCTGGTCGCGCCCGAACTCGTTGCTTGCTGATAGGGGATTTCAACCCCTTGCTCGATCAGCGCCTCGACCTGATTGGCCGTCATCACGCGGGGACTCGAGATCACTTTCCCTCGCCCATCAGCCTCGAGCGCCGAAATCTCGGCGTTCAGAAATACTGTTTTCGAGCGATTGAACAGGATCATCGAGAACACACCGGCCGTACCTGAACGCGGACTCGCCGGCAAATTGACCATGCTCGATGCCGCAGGGAATGCGGGAACATCTGCCGCCTGCCCGGTATGGTAGCCGGTATCCGATAGGCTACCGCCGGCGACAACGCCCGTGCTGTGCGACGTCGACCCGCCATTCATATCGTGATAACCAAGGCGCATACCGATATTTTTGGAGAAGCTATCCCCTGCCTCGACGATCCGCGCCTCGATCATGACCTGACGGACCGGCACGTCAACCTTGGCAATCATCGCCCGGACATCCTCCAAGCGCGTCGGTGTATCCTGCACGAAGAGAATGTTCGAACGATCATCGAGCAAAGCACTGCCCCGTTTGGAAAGAATGGTCTGCTTGGGATCGGCCAACAACTTCTTGACGTCCGCCCCCTTGACGTAATTCATCTGGAAGCTCTCGGTGCGTAACGGCTCAAGATCGCCTATTTGCTTCTTCGATTCGAACTCCAACTTTTCCTTGGTCGCAATTTCCTCGCGCGGAGCCACGAGAATGACATTGCCGTTCTTCCGCATATCGAGGCCTTTTTGCTGGAGGATGATATCCAGCGCCTGGTCCCAAGGCACGTCCTTCAGGATCAGGGTAATCGAACCACCGACCGAATCGCTGACGACCATATTCATTCCGGTGAATTCGCCAATGACCTGCAACAGACGACGCACATCGACGTTCTGGAAGTTCAAGGAAAGTTTCTCGCCTTTGTATCCGCCACGTGTTCCTTGCACGAGCTTGTTGGGATCTTCAATGATCGGCTTGACCTCGATGACGAACTGGTTATCGGTTTGATAAGCGTTATGCTCCCACAGGCCATGCGGGGTAATACTCATGCGTACGTTCTGTCCCTGCTGCACAGTATTCACCGCGAGCACAGGCGTGCCGAAATCAGTAACGTCGAGACGCTTGCGCAGAATGTCAGGAACGCTGACCTTGGTAAAATCAATTACCAAGTCTTTCCCCTGCTGCTGAATATCGATACCAGCATTCGCGTCGCTCAACTCGACTGTAATTCGTCCCTCACCATTTTTCCCGCGACGAAAAACGATATCGCGAATGCTGATTGAGGACTGGTAAGGTTGCGCTTTCGAAAAATGCTCGACAGTTGACTCTACCCCCCCCTCCTGCCAGGTTTTTGCCCCGCTTGAATTCAAGGCCAAGACCAGCGTTTTACCATCGAGGCTGGTCTCGTAAGTCATGGCGCGATTGAGATTCAGCACCAAACGGGTCCGCCCTTCAACCTCGACAACATTGACGCTTCTCAAGTCACCCTCATTGTAGGTCTGCGAATTCTTGCCAAGCGCATTGGTTGTATTAAAGAAGTCCAAAGCAATGCGTGCGGGTTTGGCCACGCTGAAACCAGAAGGAAGAACCGCCAGCGGTTCTTTAAACGTCAGTTTGACATTCACCACCCCGCCTTGCCGTGCAACGGTCATCGCCTCAAGAGAATTGGATCCGGCATCCTGTGCGAACGCCATTGCGGTCGCAATAAAAACTCCGCCGAAAAATCCAAGCAGATATCGTTTAAGTTGTCTCACTTTTTATCCTCCTGACCCTGCAGGTACAGTGCGCTTTCTCTTTCAATCCAATCGCCGGCTGCATCCTGAATAAGTTCCTTCAACGAAATTTCCGTCTCGACAATCTTGGTAATGACACCGAAATTCTGCCCCATGTACCCCCCCTGCCTGACCTGATACAAGGCGCCATCCACCTGGATGATGGCATACGATGACTTACCCTTGGTCATGACTCCGACAAACTTCAGAGACTCCAGCGGATATGCCTCCAGCGGTTCACGTGGCCGATCCATATCCGGCTGCAAACCACCTCCTCCTTTTTTTTGGGCGACACCGATTTTCGCTGGCTTGAACGGATCCAGTTGATTGGCTGCGTCATAAGGCACGGGTTCGTAAGGAGTTACCTGAGGAAGCGGCGGAATCTTGCCCTTGACGCCCTTGGACGCCTCACTCATCCAGTGCTTCAACTCTTCTTGATCACCCCCACCCGAGCAGGCGGCCAAGGTAACGCACGCTAGCGCAAGTACCATCTTTCTCATCATTTCCTGCCTCTAGCGGCCTGCGCCGCCTTTCTCTTCGCCGCCAATTCCTCTTCGTCAAGATAGCGGAATGTTTTGGCGATCGCGTTCAAGACCAAACTACCGTCCTTGGCCTGAGGATTGGTCGTAATGGAAATGTTGTTCAGCGTCACGATTCTGGACAGGCGCCCGATATCACCCGCAAAAGCGCCAAAATCATGATAGCTCCCGGTCAGGCGTACGCTCACCGGCAATTCCGCATAAAAATCCTTGACAACCTCACCGCCAGGCTTGAACAGTTCAAACTGCAGCCCCCGACCCATACCGGATTGGTTCACCTCGACCAACAGTGATTCCACCTCTGCCTTGTTTGGCAATTGCTTCAGTAAGGCACCAAATGAACGATCAATTTCGTTCAACTGTTGGACATAGAGGTCAAGATTGACGGCTTGTTGCTTCTTGGAGAGAAACTCCTGCTTCAGTTTTTCTTCGGCCTGCTGTCTCGCAGCTAGATTGTCCAACTGATCAGCCCAGAGAAACCACCAACCAGCCAATAAAATCAGCGCAAAGAGCGCTAATAGCGTCGCGACGCGTGGCGCAAGCGGCCACGCACCGACATCCTTGGGATTCAGGTTCTTGAAATCGTCAAGGAACGCCTTGACGTCAATTTTTGATAAGGCGGTCATTTCCTGGCTCCGCTATCTGCAGGTGCGCGCTTGAGCGCAGCGTTCAGAGTGAACTCGTTGAGGCGGCGCTTGTCAACGGTTACCGCCTTGATTTCAACCAGTTGCGGCTTCTCCAGCCAAGGGGACGCATCGATGTTTCGCATCAGAGTTGAAACCCGCGCATTCGATTGGGCGTATCCGTTCAGGGAAATTTGAATTCCATTCTGTTTCAACGAACGGATATAAATCCCCTCAGGCATCTGTTTGACCAGTTCACTGAGCAAGCGCACGGCTTCTGATCGATCACGCTGCAGCGCCTCGATCACCTGCTTGCGAGCAAGCAAGGCCTGAGTCTGCTCTTTGAGTCGCTTGATCTGATCAACCTGCTTGTCAAGAACGGCAATTTCCTTCTTCAGAAACGCATTCCTAGCCTCTTGTGCGGAAATATATCCGTCGATTATCGAATAGACGAGGAAAACGACCAATCCAGCGAGGACAGAAACCAACCCGAGCAAGCCGTAATACTGCTGACGCCTGGCTTTGCGTTTTTCTTCCCGGTGGGGAAGCAGATTGATACGAATCATTCGTCGAACCTCCGCAGCGCCAAACCGCACGCAACCATCAGCGACGACGCATCCGCCAACAAGGCCTTGGCGCGAACTCGTTCAGACAAGAGCATATCGGCAAATGGATTGGCAATAATCGTATTGATCTGAGTTCGCGAGGCGATAACCTCATCTGCCCCGGGGAGCGCGGCGCACCCTCCGGCCAACACGATGTGGTTAACCTGCGTGAATTGCGTCGAGGTAAAAAAGAATTGCAAGGCTCGCGACACCTCAAGCGCCATGCTTTCGACGAACGGCTGGAGAAGTTCCGTCTCGTAGTTGCCCGGTAAATTGTTCCGCCGTTTCTCCGACTCCGCTTCCTCAAAAGTCATCCCGAACAGCCGGGCAATGTCCTGAGTCAGTTGATTTCCACCAAAAGCCTGCTCCCGCGAATAGAGCTGCAGGCCATTACGGAGGACCGTCAGGCTCATCACATGCGCGCCGACATCGATCAGGGCAATGATTTCTCCTTGCCCGCCATTCGGCAACTGTTTCTCGATCAACTCGAAAGCCGACAAGGCTGCGAACGACTCAACGTCCATGACCACGGGTTGCAAGCCTGCGGACTCGGCGACAGCCACCCTGTCTTCGACCTTTTCCTTGCGTGACGCTGCAATCAGCACCTCGATCTCTTCCGTCGAGGAAGGCGCGGGACCGACGACTTGGAAATCGAGATTGACTTCTTCGAGCGGGAACGGGATGTACTGATTGGCCTCGGACTCAACCAGCAATTCGAGCTCTTCTTCTCGCTGGCCAGCAGCAACGATGATTTTTTTGGTAATGACGTGCGAAGCGGGTAAAGCGATCGCCACGTTACGCGTCGTGGTCGCCATTTTCTTCCAGGCCCGTTTCACCGATTCGGCGGCGGCTTCAAGGTTGACGATATTGCCATCCGCAACCACATCCCTGGGTAGTATTTCAACCGTATACCGCTCGACGCGGTATCCGTTTTTCCCGTCGCTCGCCAGCTCGACCATTTTGATGGAAGAAGAACTGATATCGAGACCGATCAGCGACCGCGATTTGGGATTGAAGATTGATAGATCAAGTTGCAAGTCGCCACCCCTCGCTAAAAAAACCCTTGAATAATTGGTAGTTAGCGTACTTATAGATAATCTACTTTAGATGCTAGCAACAAGTATTCGGCATGTAAAGCCATTTTTTCCTGCCCCATTCCGCCGTTACATTGATTATCCACAACATTTATAATCCAAAGTTTGTTCGACCCGACCGTGGACTCCACCTTGCCTACCGTTTCCCGCTGGTTTCTCTATCCGATCCTGTTTATCGCCGGCCTCGCCTCAATGGCGATTGCCATGGTCGTCGTGGTATTGATCCTGACCTACCCGAATTTGCCCTCGCTGGAAATCCTCACGGACTACCGCCCGAAAATCCCATTGCGCGTCTACACGGCAGACGATTACCTGATCGGCGAATTTGGTGAGGAACGGCGCGCCCTCGTTGCGTTTCAGGATGTCCCGGAGATCATGAAGCAGGCCATTCTGGCCGCCGAGGACGAGCGTTTTTACCAACACAAAGGCGTCGACATCCTGGGCATCACTCGCGCCGCCGTAAGCAATCTGATCAGCGGAGGAAAACGGCAAGGCGCCTCGACGATCACGCAACAAGTTGCCAAGAACTTTTTTCTGTCGTCTGAAAAAACTTACGTTCGCAAGCTCTATGAAGCCCTGCTCTCTTTCAAGATCGAGCACAACCTAAGCAAGGACCAGATTTTCGAGCTGTATATCAATCAAATTTACCTTGGACAGCGCGCCTATGGCTTCGGCGCAGCGGCGCAGATTTATTTCGGAAAACCATTACAAGAATTGAATATTTCAGAAGCTGCCATGCTGGCCGGACTACCCAAAGCGCCCTCGGCATTCAACCCAGTGGTCAACCCGAAACGGGCCAAGCTGCGTCAACAATATGTCCTGCGTCGCATGCGTGAATTGGGATTTATTGACGCCAAACAATTCGAAGTCGCCCTCAAACAACCGCTGGTCGTTAAACGCGAAACCAACGATTATGCCGTTCACGCCGAGCACGTCGCCGAGATGGCGCGTCAAATGGCAGCCGAGCGTTTTCCAGAAGATGTGTATTCACGCGGTCTAAAAGTTTATACCACCATTCTAAAAAGCGACCAAGAAGCCGCTTATAACAGCCTTCGCCGAGGCGTCTTCGATTATGACCGCCGCCACGGCTACCGCGGTGCGGAAGCTTACGTAGACATATCGAAAATCACTTCAGACGATGACGAAGCGCTTGACGAATTGTTACAGAACTTCCACGGCACGGAGGATCTGCAACCGGCCATCGTCCTGCAGGCTGACGTCAGGCAGATTCGCGCTTATCGACGGGGCGGAGAAACGATCACGATTGAGGGTGACGGCCTCAAATACGCCACCCGCATGATTGACAGCAAGGCCCCGCCAAATAAGCGCCTCCGCCCGGGCGCCATTATCCGCGTTCAGATCGACGACAAGGCCAAGTGGCGCATCGTACAGATGCCCGAAATTGAAGCGTCTTTCCTTTCTATCGACCCGCAAAGTGGCGCCGTCCGCTCGTTGGTCGGCGGCTTCAGTTTCCAGAGTAATAAATTCAATCACACAACCCAGGCCTGGCGACAGCCGGGATCCAGTTTCAAGCCGTTCATTTATTCGGGGGCACTGGAAAAGGGATTCACGCCGGCCTCGATCATCCAGGACGAACCGATCAGCATTCCAGCGTCAGTCACCGGATCGCAAGCCTGGGAACCCAAAAACTACGATGGCAAGTTCGAGGGACCGATGAGCATGCGCACCGCGCTGGCAAAATCGAAAAATCTGGTCTCGATTCGTCTACTGCAAGCCAGCGGCGTCAATTTCATCCAGGATTACGCGACGCGCTTCGGTTTCGACGCCGATAAGAACCCGCCCTACCTCACGATGGCCCTCGGCGTCGGTTCCGTAACCCCGTGGCAGATGGTCGGCGCCTATTCGGTCTTCGCCAACGGCGGCTATCGGATCCAGCCCTATGTCGTTCGCGACATCCGGGATGAGAAAGGGCAAATCCTGGCTCAAGCGCAGCCGGTCAAGGCCGGCGACGAATCCTTGCGCGCCATTGATCCGCGCAATGCCTTCCTGATGGACAGCATGTTGCGCGGGGTTGCCCAGTACGGCACTGGCGCACGCGCTTCCGCCACGCTCAAAAGACACGATCTGGCCGGAAAAACGGGCACCACCAATGACTACGTCGACGCCTGGTTCTGCGGCTATCAGTCAACTGTCGTTGGCTGCTCTTGGATCGGATTCGACCAACCGAGAAGCATGGGCAAGGGCGAAACGGGCGGATCGGCTGCACTGCCGATCTGGATCGGCTATATGGCGAAGGTACTGAAAGACGTTCCGGAAACATTCATGCCGCAGCCAGAAGGCTTGGTCGGACTACCGGTTGTTGCTCCCGGCAAAGGGCCTGCAGTGGAATATTTCTACAAGGAAAACGTACCGCCGGTACTGGATCCTGAGCCGCCACAGGATCCGAACGCCAAACCAGACGATTAATTTTCGCCGAAGTCGACTTTCTCTCCGGCCAAGGCGCTAACAAGCCGCGTCAATTCCGCCATCAACGCGCGACCGGTACGTGTATCTCGCCAGACATCGCCGTCCCGACGAAAGTGGAAGCCCCCCGAAGGGGCTGCCACCCAGATTTCCTGCGCTGCGGCATGTTGATTGACGATGACCTTTGCCCCCGAAGGAAACTCTATCTCAAACACGCCGGCACTGATCATCGCGTAGTCGAGATCGGCACCGGACTGGTCAAGGCTGGCCTCGATCCGCCTCAGTGTCTCATCGGCAAGCGCATTGAATTCTCTATCATTCATCCTGTGCTAACATTTCCCATTTCGGTTAGTCCTGTCATGCGCCAACTCCTCACGCCAACCGTCTTGCTGTCTTTGCTTGCGCTCGGCGCATGCGGAACCCGCGGCCCGCTGACCCTGCCTCCGTTGCAAACCAAACCTCCCACCCAAGCTACGCTCGATGCTCAGGCGTCCAAACCCAGCACTTCTCTTAATGATTCTAACATACCCAAAGGTACACCCCGATGAACCCTTTCGCCCTGAATAACGGACAACTTCACGTCGAATCCGTCGCGCTTACCGATATCGCTTCACGCTTCGGCACGCCGTGTTATATCTATTCCCGCGCCGCGCTGGAATCCGCCCTTGACGAATTCCAGAAAGAACTTAGCGGCATTGATTCGCTGGTTTGCTTTGCGGTCAAAGCCAATTCGAATCTGGCTGTTCTCAACGTCTTCGCCCGCCGCGGCGCCGGCTTCGACATCGTCTCCATCGGTGAACTTAAGCGCGCACTTGCCGCCGGTGCCGACCCGAAGAAAGTTGTCTTTTCTGGCGTCGGCAAGTCCGCCGACGAAATGGCCTTCGCTCTCGAAGCCGGCATCCTCTGCTTCAACGTCGAATCCGCCCCGGAACTCGACCGGCTCAACGAAGTCGCTGGTCGCGTGGGCAAAAAAGCGCCGATCAGTCTGCGCGTCAACCCCGACGTCGACGCCAAGACTCACCCCTACATCTCCACCGGCCTCAAGGAAAACAAGTTCGGCGTCGCCTACGAAGACGCGCTGGCCATCTACAAGAAGGCCGCAGCCCTCCCCAACCTCGAAATCGTTGGCATCGACTGCCATATCGGCTCTCAATTACTCGATCCGTCACCGTTCGCCGAAGCCCTCGACAAATTGTTGCTCTTGATCGATCAGCTTGCTGCCGCGGGAATCGTGTTGCACCACATTGATCTCGGCGGCGGCCTCGGCATCCGCTACAAGGACGAGGAGGCGCCAACGGTCGAGAGCTACCTGCAACCGCTGCTGCAGAAGCTCAGGGACAGAAAGCTAAAAATCCTGCTTGAACCCGGTCGCCGGCTGGTCGGCAATGCCGGCGTCCTGCTCACCCGGATCGAATATCTGAAACCCGGCGAGATCAAAAATTTTGCGATCATCGATGCCGCCATGAACGATCTTGCCCGTCCGTCGCTTTATGATGCCTGGCACGACATTGTGCCGGTCGTTCCGCGCCAAGGAGAAATCCGCAACTGGGAAATCGTCGGACCGATTTGCGAATCAGGGGACTGCCTCGGTCGCAACCGTCCACTGAACGTCGCAGCCGGCGATCTACTCGCCATCATGTCGGCGGGCGCCTACGGCATGGTCATGAGCTCGAATTACAACACCCGGCCACGTGTCGCTGAAGTCATGGTCGACGGCGACCAAGTCCATCTGGTCCGCCGTCGTGAAACCGTCGAGGAACTCTACGCGCAGGAAAGCATCTTGCCGTGATCCCACGCCGCATTGCCCTTCTGAGCCTTTGTCTCCTGGCCCTCGCGGCCTGCTCGGAGGGCAATGCCAAAAAAAAGCCCGAACCACCGCCAGTGCCTGTAAAAACGGCAGTAGCGGCAACCCAAGACATCCCCCTCAAGCTCAGCGCCGTTGGTCGCGCCGAAGCCTACGAAAGCGTCTCACTTAAATCACGGGTTGACGGCCAAGTAGCCGCTGTCCTGTTTACCGAAGGCCGGCGCGTCAAGCAGGGCGACATCCTGATTCGCCTCGACCCGACCGATTTCGCCGCACGTCTGCAACAAGCTGAAGCCGCCGTAATTCGAGACAAGGCCCTGCTCGCCAAGGCGACCGCAGACACCGCCCGCTACGTCGCGCTTCGGGAGCGCAATTTCGTTTCCTCGGAAAAGGTTAACGAGATTCGCACCAACGAGGCCGCTGCGTCCGCAAACCTGAAAGCCAGCGCCGCGGCAGAGCAAGTCGCCCGCCTGCAATTGTCCTACACCACCATTCGCGCGCCGTTTTCCGGCGTCGTCGGCGCCCGCCTGGTCTTTCCCGGCTCATCGGTAAAAATTAACGATACCGTACTCGCCGTGGTCAATCGCGATCACCCTCTGCTGGTCAGCTTTTCCGTCCCCGAAAAGCATCTGCCGCAGATTCGCGCCGCCATGGGAGCGGCCAAATCTCGATCGGAGAGCTTGCGCGTCGATATCAGCCTGTCCGGGGATAAATCGCGGCATTATTCCGGTGAAGCATTCTTCATGGACAATGCCGTCGACACGACAACCGGTACCATCTTGTTGAAAGCCCGGCTGCCCAACGACAAGGAATCGCTGACACCGGGTCAGTTCGTCAATGTCGCGCTACGGCTCGACACACTCGAAAACGCCGTCACCGTCCCAGACGAAGCCGTGCAGCAAGGCCCCGACGGCAAGTTCCTCTACGTCGTCAAGGATGACCTGCGCGTCGACATGCGCCAGATCGAAACCCTCGCCTCCGAAGCTGGCGTCGCCGCCATCAGCAAAGGACTGCAGGCCGGCGAAACGGTCGTGACCGACGGCCAGTTGCGTTTAGCGCCGGGCACCCGCATCGCCCCCTCCGGATCGCCCGAAGACTCCGGAAAAAAGCCCACCGTGACCTCGCCGGCAAAATAGGGCGGCGCAATGAACCTGCCCGAACTGTGCATCCGCAGGCCGGTCATGACGACGCTGCTGATGGCGGCGTTCGTCATCTTCGGCCTGATCGCCTACCGCGCCTTGCCGGTATCCGAATTGCCGAGCGTCGATTTCCCGACGATCTCGGTCTCCGCTGCCTTGCCCGGCGCCTCGCCGGAAACCATGGCCTCCGCCGTTGCCACGCCGCTCGAAGGACAGTTCTCGACGATCGCCGGCCTCGACTCGATGACCTCGACGAGCGCCCAGGGCAGCACCTCGATCACGCTGCAATTCTCGCTCGAACGCGACATCGACGCCGCCGCGCAGGACGTGCAGTCGGCAATCTCGGCGGCGCTGCGCAAGCTGCCGCCGAACATGCCGACGCCGCCGTCGTTCCGCAAGGTCAACCCAGCCGATTTCCCCATCTTCTACATTGCGATGTCCTCGCCGACGTTACCGCTGCCGCTGGTCAACGAATACGCGGAAACGCAACTCGCGCAGCGGCTGTCGACGATCAACGGCGTTGCGCAGGTGCTGATCTACGGTTCGCAGAAATACGCGGTGCGCATCCAGACCAACCCGGACCAGCTCGCCGCACGCGGACTCGGCATCGACGAATTGCAGAATGCCATTGCCAAGGCCAACGTCAATCAACCGCTCGGACAATTTGACGGGCAGCGCCAGGCTTTCGCGATCAAGGACAACGGACAGCTCGACAACGCCGCCGCCTATCGTCCGCTCATCGTCGCCTGGCGCAATGGCGCGCCGGTGCGCCTCGAAGACGTGGCCACGCCGATCGACGACGTGGAGAACTCACGCCAGGCCAGCTGGAATGTGGACAAGCGTGCCATCGTCCTTGCCATCCAGAGGCAGCCAGGCGCCAACACCATCGAAACAGTCGATGCAATCAAGCGCGTCCTGCCCGGTTTCCAGGCCAAGCTGCCGGCAAGCATCAACATGACCACACTCTATGATCGCAGTATCTCGATCAGCGAGTCGATCGCCGACGTGCAATTCACCCTCCTCCTGGCCGGCCTCCTCGTCATCCTTGTCATCCTGCTTTTTCTGCGCAACCTATCGGCCACCGCGATCCCGGCATTGGCATTGCCGATTTCGGTCATCGGCACCTTCGCCATCATGTATCAGCTCGGCTTCAGCCTCGACAACCTGTCGCTGCTCGCACTGACGCTTTCCGTCGGCTTCGTCGTCGACGACGCCATCGTCATGCTCGAAAACATCGTACGGCACATCGAGCACGGCGAACCGGCCTGGGAAGCGGCCATCAAGGGATCGCGCGAAATTGGCTTCACCATCATTTCGATGACCGTCTCGCTGGTCGCTGTTTTCATCCCGGTGCTGTTCATGAGCGGGATCGTCGGCCGCCTGTTGCACGAATTCGCCGTCACCATCTGCGCGGCAATTCTCGTCTCCGGAATCGTCTCGCTGACCCTCACCCCGATGTTGTGCAGCCGCTATCTGCGCCACAGCCCTAGCGAAGCGCACGGCCGGATTTTCAACGCCTTCGAGCGATTCTTTAGCGCCCTTCTCGCCGCCTACGAAAAAACCCTGGGTTGGTCGATGAGCCATCCGCGTCTGATTCTGACCAGCTTTTTCGGTACGATCGCCCTGTCCGCGCTGTTGTTCTCGATCACGCCCAAGGACTTCCTTCCCAACGGCGACAGCGGACGCATCATCGCCTTTACCGAGGGCGCCCAGGACACCTCTTTCGCCAGCATGATCGACCACCAGAGCGCCGTCGCCGCGATTGTCGCCCAAGATCCGGACGTCCAGTCGTTCATGTCGTCCGTGGGCGGCGGCGGCATTCGCGCCACGGCCAACACCGGCACCATTTTCATGATTCTCAAGCCGCACAGCGAACGCCGGCATTCGGCCGACGAGATCATTCAGCGGCTACGGCCGAAGCTTTCGTCCGTTCCGGGGATCAAGGTTTACCTGCAGAACCCGCCGACGATCCGCATCGGCGGCCGCCTGACCTCGGCGCAATACCAATACACCCTGCAAAGCACCGATCTGCCCGAGCTCTATCACTGGACCGACGCTCTATTGGACCGGGTACGCCAGTTGCCGGGCTTCGTCGATGTCACCAGCAACCTCAACAACCTGAGTCCGGTGGTCTCGCTGGACGTCGATCGCAACAAGCTCGCCGCGCTCGACCTGAACTTCGCACAGGTCCAGGATGCCCTGCAAAGCGCATTCAGCTCGCGGCAGATTTCAACGATCTATGGCGCTGCGGCGCAATACCAGGTCATCCTCGAAGTCGCCCCGGAATTCCAGATGGACCCGTCGATGCTCTCCCGTCTCTACGTACGGTCAGGGAACGGCAAACTGGTCCCGCTCGACACCGTCACCACCATCACGCGCAAGACGCAGGCCCTGACCGTAAACCACCAAGGGCAACTGCCCTCGGTGACGATTTCCTTCAACCTGCTCCCCGGCGTTTCTCTCGGCGACGCAGTCAACCGTATCGGCGAACTCGAACGCGACATACTTATGCCGGCCTCCCTCAACACCAGCCTGGAGGGTACGGCGCAGGCCTTCCAGTCCTCGTTGCAAGGCCTCGGCATCCTGCTCCTGATCGCCGTCCTCGTCGTCTATCTCGTTCTCGGCATCCTTTATGAAAGCTTCATCCACCCCCTGACCATCCTCTCCGGACTCCCGTCAGCAGCGCTTGGTGCGCTCATGACCTTGGTGATTTTCCGCGTCGACCTCAGCCTTTACGCCTTCGTCGGTATCATCATGTTGATCGGCATCGTCAAGAAGAACGCGATCATGATGATCGACTTCGCACTGGACCGACAGCGTACCGGGAACGTTCCGGCTCGCGAAGCGATCCATCAAGCCTGCCTGATCCGCTTCCGCCCGATCATGATGACGACGATGGCCGCCCTGGTGGGGACACTGCCCATTGCCCTCGGTATTGGCGCCGGCGGGGACCTCCGCCAACCGCTCGGCCTGGCCGTCGTCGGCGGCCTGCTGCTATCCCAACTTTTGACGCTGTACCTGACGCCGGTTATCTATCTTTACCTTGACCGTTTCACAAAGCGAGAACCACAAGCGCCTGTGGCGACCGATACGATCTAACCTTCGCCTTCGATCGACGATCATGCCTCCGGCCGAAAAACCAGCGCTCGCCATGCAACGCATCGATAAATGGCTGTGGGCAGCCCGCTTCTACAAAACACGCTCGCTGGCAGCGGAAGCCATTCATGGCGGACACGTCAAACTCAATGGACATACGGTCAAACCAGCCCGGGATGTCAAACCGGGCGACGTACTCGATCTGGCGATCGGCGATGCGCAATGGATCATCACTGTTCTCGGCCTGAACGAACAACGGCGTCCGGCTAGCGAGGCCAAATCGCTTTACGAGGAAACGGACGAAAGCCGTGCTCGACGCACCGCGGCATCGGAAATGCGCCGGCTCGCTCCGACGCCGGGCAGCGATCTGCACGGCCGGCCGACCAAGAAGGCACGACGGCAACTACGCAACTTTAAGAGCGCGTTCTGAAAATCGGTACCGAATGCAAGCCGTCTCACGACGCTAAAGTCAGCTGCGCGGCGTTTTCAGTCCGTATCTATTTTTGCTCGAATACAGCAGCCGATTCGGGGCGCCCAAGGAAAAATCCCTGCGCCTCGTCACATCCCATGGCCAGCAGCATTTCCGCCTGTTCCTGCGTTTCAACGCTTTCGGCAATCGTGCGCAAACCGAGTGTGCGCCCCATGCCAATAATGGTATTGACGATAGCCTGATCGCTGGCATTCTCGATCATGTCGCGAACGAATGACATATCGATCTTGAGTTTGCTTGCCGGCAACCGCTTCAGATAAGCCAGCGTCCGGAGCGCTTGGCGAAGCGTTGCCAGAACGCGTTCGGCAATGATCAATACCGTCGTCTGCTCGGTATTCGGCGCCACAAACCACGGAAGTCACCTGAGGTAGTGTCTCCAACACGGGACAAAGCATTGATTTAAAACCAGCGGGCTCTTCGCATCGAGGTCGGCAGTTGCCTGCCACTTCGAACTCATGTCGAGATACTATTCTGCCGGTCCGAATACGCGATCCAGGCTTATTTCCACTCACACCACCATCGGCCTCAAGCCCAAAATAGAAAAGTCCGCCCCGACCAAAAGCACGGCACACGAAACCAGCAAACCGACCCGAAAACGCCGTCGTTTCTGCAGGAAAATACGTCCCCATCTCCCTGCAAAAACCATGATCAACCCCCTGAACATCTACGGCAAAAGGGCAAAACCCCTTAGGGTACGCCAGCCGCTACGCCTGAAGTCAGAAGCCCCAGCATGGTTTGCGCATGACTCGCCGCCTCGCGGCCGAGGCTCGTCAGATAACCGCCATCCGCCTGCGTCACGAGCCCCTTGGCGTGCAGGCGCCGGATCGCCGCGATCACCTTGGCATCTGCCGTCTTATGTACCTTGATTCCTTGCTGGTCGCTTTCCGGATCGAAGCGAATCAGCGCATTCAGTTCGTCAACCAGATCCTGGGTATACGGCATGGCAGCTCCTTGGACTGAAAGTCTCATTCTACGCGCGAAACATCAAGACTAGGAGCTGCAAGAAAGCATTGAACACCCCGCCTTATGCAGCGCCCATTCCGGTCTTTTCGCAGCAAAGACGGCGCCCCCCTCCTGCTCCTCATAAGGATGCTGCAATACGTCGAGCAAATCGCGAATCATGCCCACGTCGCCCTGCTCAGCACGTTCGATGGCCTGCTGTGCCAGATAGTTGCGCAAAACATAACGGGGATTCGCCGCGTTCATGCGCAACTGGCGTCGCCCATCCGATTCCCCCCCCGTGATGATGCAACGCGCCCAGCGTTCCAACCAGGCCGAAAAGTCATGGGCGTAACGATGGTAAAGGACTTCATCGTAAAACGCCTCCTGCAGCACGCGCAATTCAGGCGCTGCAATATCAACGCTAGCCAACAGCCGGAAAAACAAAGTCATGTCGACGTTGGCTTGATGCAGCAATTCAAGAGCCTCTTCGACCAACCCGGCTTCGTCCGCTCCCCAAACCGGCAAACCGAACTTGTTGGCGAAAGTGTGGGCGAACTCCTGTGTATAGACCTGCTCGTAACGCTCCAGGCCAGACCACAGCTGATCGGGATCCGGCGCGATCACGGCCAGCGCTTCGGCCAACCGCTCCAGATTCCAGCGCGCGATATCCGGTTGCCGGGCAAAACAGTAGCGCCGCGCATCGGCGTCAGTGGTATTCGGCGTCCACGCCGGGTCGAAATTGTCCACCCAACCATAAGGCCCGTAATCGATGGTCAGCCCGAGGATCGACATGTTGTCCGTATTCATCACCCCATGCACGAAGCCAACGCGCAACCAGTGCACCATCAAGCGCGCCGTGCGTTCACAAACTTCCACAAACCACCGCAGCACGCGCTCTCCAGCAGGGGCATGCCAATCGGGAAAATCGCGCGCGATGGTGAAATCGACGAGTTGGCGCAACAAATCGGCATCGCCGCGTGATGCCGGCAGCTCGAAGTGCCCAAAACGGAGGAACGACGGTGCGACACGGCAGACGATGGCTCCGGGCTCCTCGACCGGATGCCCATCGTAGAACATGTCGCGCACGACTGCCTCGCCAGTCGTCACCAGCGCCAACGCCCGCGTCGTCGGCACCCCCAGATGATGCATTGCTTCGCTGCACAGGAATTCGCGCAACGAGGAGCGCAATACCGCCCGCCCGTCGGCGTGGCGCGAATACGGCGTTTGTCCCGCGCCCTTGAGTTGAAGCTCGAAACGCTCCCCATCCGGATTGATCACCTCGCCGAGAAAGATCGCACGCCCATCGCCGAGTTGCCGCGCCCAGCTGCCGAACTGATGGCCGCCATAACAGGTCGCGTATGTCACCATCCCCGGCAAGAGGACGTTTCCGGCCAGCGCGGCGACCCATTCCGGCGAATGCAATTCCGCCTCATCAAGGCCCAGCGTCCGCGCCATTTCTGCCGACCAAGCCAGCAGACGCGGCGCAGCCACCGGCGTTGGCTCGACCGGTGACCACAAGGCCCCCAGCACCTGACGCGGAAACCGGCGCAAATCACCGTCCCCCGGTAGTTCTCGGATCAACCGATTGTCAAAAACAAACATGGGAACTCGACACAGGAGTAAGAACCTATTGGGCAAGGCCGATTACTGCAAGTTCCGGTTCGGGAAATTTGTCGGACGACGAATCTGAAGTGGCGCGCGCCCCTCAAACGAAAACAGCGCGGAAACAATATCCGCGCTGCTCTTCGAATGAATGTCCCCGCGAGTGCCGTTAGGCCGGCATCCTGAACCGAGGTTCAGTGTCTGTCGCTTTCCTTCCGCTTCAGGCTCATCCGGCTAAGGGACGAGCACAACAGCAGCTTCTATGGTCGGCGACCGATGCCATTCAGCATTGGTTCAAGGAATCTATGGCCTTGACAAACACCGCAGGGAACAACCTTCGGAGACTTAAATCAACTTGTCTTGCGGCGCGAGCACCGCATCAAGCTCTGCCTCCATGGAAATGATTCTACGCTTTACAGCGTCGATGTCCACCCCTGATTCGATGCCGCCCATTTCCGGCCGTACGGTCGTTTCCTTGCGACTGGTCAAATGCTCATGTGCGATATTAAGCGCAGCCATGACCGCGATCCGTTCCGAGATGTTACTTCTTGTTTTCTCGGCAATTTCGTGCATCTTGGCATCCACAAAGACGACCGCTTCAAGCAACGCGTCACGCTCTTCCGGCGGACAAGCGACACGGTATTCCTTCCCAAGCAGGGTGATGTCAAGGTAGTTGGCTTCGTTGGGCATGGTGGCGATCAGGCAGAAGTATTGGCGGACGGCAACTGTTCTGCCAGCATTTCAATTCGGCTACGCGCTGATTCCATGCGCTCCGACATCATCTTCCGCTCATTCTCAGCTAGGGCAAGCTGCTTTCTGAGTAGCGCATTCTCCGCGCGAAGGTCGCGACAAAGCGCCGCTGCTTGGGCAACCTTGCTTTCCAATGCATCGAGTTCGTTGATCATCAGCGGACTATAGTTTCAAAAACCAAACCCAGTCAAGGGCTAAGCGACGGTTTTAAATGTGATTTATTTCTGGTGAAACCATCGCGATTATGTTACATCGAACCGATTGGCTATAATTTCTGGCTTCACCGCTAGCGGTTGGAAGAACCGTGCAAACTGCCGCGCACTAGCAAGCATGTTCTGTTACGGTTTAACAGGACACAGTTGCATGTCCGAAGCCCCGACTGTGCGGACCCGCTCGACCATGGTGAAAGCGGCTCCCAAATCGGAGCACATCCGGAATATGCTTAGCACCGATCAATCTTTCAAACACCACCATAAACGCTTGACGCCGTCGAAACCTCAGAACGCGTCAGCTTTATTCCAAGGCAACTAATGTACGACACTGCCAACGACAAACAGAAACGCCACGCCCAGCGCATGGGACGCAAGAAAACCGTCATCGATGAGCAAATCGCCGCCGCGCAGGAAGAACGCGGCGTTTTCGTCATCAACACCGGCACCGGCAAGGGCAAGTCCTCGGCGGCCTTCGGCGTCGTCGCGCGGGCACTCGGTCACGGCATGCAGGTCGCCGTCGTCCAGTTCGTCAAGGGACGCGCCGACACCGGTGAGGAAGCCTTCTTCCAGCGTGCCGCGGCCACGATGCAGATGCCACTCAAGTGGCACGTTACCGGTGAAGGATTTACCTGGGAAATCCAGGACAACGACCGAGACTTCGCCGCCGCGCAAGCCGCCTGGAAAGTCGCTTGCGCCTACCTGAGCGACCCTGCTTACAACCTCGTCGTGCTCGATGAATTCACGTATGCCCTGAAATACGGCTGGTTGCAGATCGACACCGTGCTCAAGGCACTGGCTGAACGCCCGCGCATGCAGCACGTCATCGTCACCGGACGCGCCGCGCCGGAGGCACTCGTCGCTGCGGCCGACACCGTTACCGACATGACCCTGGTCAAGCATGCCTTCAAGGCCGGCGTCAAAGCCATGCCCGGACTGGAGTGGTAATCAGCATGGACACAACCAGCGCAAGCCTGTCTTGCCCCGCCCTGATGGTGGCGGCGCCGTCCTCCGGCCAGGGCAAAACGACCGTCGTCGCCGCACTCGCCCGCCTACACACCCGCCTCGGGCGCAAGGTACGCGTCTTCAAGTGCGGTCCGGATTTTCTCGACCCGCAGATCCACGCCATCGCCAGTGGCGCGCCCTGCCAGAACGTCGACCTGTGGATGTGCGGCGAGGACGACATCCGCTGGCGCCTGGCCGAAGCGGCGCGCACCGCGGACCTGATCCTCGTCGAGGGCGTCATGGGCCTCTTCGACGGCGCCCCGTCGGCGGCCGAACTCGCAACGCGCCTCGGCCTGCCGATCCTCGCCGTCATCGACGGCGCGTCGATGGCCAACAGTTTCGGCGCCATCGCCTATGGACTCAAGCACTACCGCCCCGGCACGCCGATCACTGCTGCTTTCGCCAACCGGATTGGCAGCCCGCGGCACGCCGAACTGCTCGAAGAAAGCCTGCCGCCGGATATCGCCTGGTACGGCGGCCTGCCGCGCGACGTCGATTCGGCGATGCCAGAACGGCACCTCGGCCTGCTCCCCGCCGCCGAGATTGAGGGCTTGGCGCAACGCATCGACCGCATGGCCGACCTGCTGGCGCCCACCGCCGCCGCGGCCCTGCCGCCGCCGGTCGCCTTCCGCGACGTTCCGCCGCCGCCGATTCCGCCGCTGCTAGCGGGCAAGACCATCGCCGTCGCCCGCGACGCCGCCTACTGCTTCCAGTACCCGGCCAACCTCGACTGCCTGCAGCGGCTCGGCGCGACGCTCGTTTATTTCTCGCCGCTCGCCGACGCACAACTTCCGGCGTGCGACGCCGTCTGGCTGCCTGGCGGCTACCCGGAACTGCACGGCCCTGCGCTCACCGCCAACCGCCGCCTGTGGAAAGAACTTACCGAACAGGTCGACGCCGGCAAGCCCGTGCTCGCTGAATGCGGCGGCATGATGTCGCTGTTCGAGACGCTCGACGACATCGACGGCCAGACCTACGCGCTGGGCGGCCTGCTCCCCGGCCGGGTGCGCATGCAAAAGCGGCTCGCCGCGCTCGGCATGCAGGAAGTCGACCTACCCGAAGGCGCCCTGCGCGGACACAGTTTCCACTACTCGAACACCGAAACCGGCCTCGCGCCGCTATGCGCGACCCGCCGCGCCGATGGCCGCACCGGCGAAGCCGTCTATCGCCGCCAACGACTGACTGCCAGCTACATGCACCTTTATTTCCCATCCAACCCGGAAGCCGTTGCCCGGCTTTTCCTCGACTGACCGGAAACGCCCATGACGACCGAGAACCACCGCTTCAGCGACGCCGAAATCGAGGCCCTCTGGCGCGCCATGCGCGAGCGCCGCGACATGCGTCATTTCGCGGCCGATGCCGCCCCTCTGCCGGAAGGACTGATCAACCGCCTAGTGCATGCCGCACACCTCGCCCCATCGGTCGGCTACATGCAACCTTGGCGCTTTATCCGCATCACCGACCCGGCGCTACGCGTCCGCTTGCATGAGGCGGTGGAAAGCGAACGCCTGCGTACTGCCCGCGAATTACCGTCGCGCAACGAGGAATTCCTCAGCGTCAAAATCGAAGGCATCCGCGACTGCGCCGAACTCCTTGTCGCCGTCATGATGCCGGAGCGCGAAAAACATATCGTCGGACGGCGCACGTTGCCCGAAATGGATATCGCCTCCGTCGGCTGCGCCATCCAGAACATGTGGCTCGCCGCCCGTGCCGAAGGCATCGGCCTCGGCTGGGTCTCTTTCTTCGACCCCGCGATACTGGCTGAACTTCTCGCCCTGCCTGCCGGCAGCCGGCCCGTCGGCATTCTCTGCATCGGCCGTGTTGATGAGTTTTACCCACGCCCGATGTTCGAGGACGCCGGCTGGGGCAAGCGCCTCGACCTCGACGAAGTGCTGTTCGAGAACCGCTGGCCGGAAGATGCCGGAAGCACACCGACGGCCTATTAATATCTTCAACCAAGGAATTACGCCAACGCCTCAAGGCGTCGCGGGAAATGCCCTGGCATATTCGTCCGCAGACAAACGGCCATCCTTGTTTGTATCCACCTCCCCGAACACCGCCATCAACGACGGACTATCCGCAGCCTCCCTCCGGTCGAGGAAGCCGTCAAGATTCCTGTCCAGCGCCGGAAACGCTTTCGCTCCCGGAAGAGACGCGTTGCTGACCGCGCTGGCGGTCAACACGACCGCGCACAGCGCGATGACGCCGAGCATGGAATAAATCAACGACTGGATGATCCCGTAAGGGGCTTTTTCTTTCATGGGGCTTTCTCCTCGATGAATGCAAACCACTCCCCGTCAGCACGGGAATTCCTCCCTATCGCAAACGCCATGCCATGGCATTTAACCTTTTGACTTCAATGCCGTAGACAACACCCCACCTTCACAACCCGCCCGACTTGTCGCTTCCTGGCGACACAAAGCCTGCGTGGCAAACGAAAACTCCGGATTCATGCCGCTTCGCATTGTCGCCAGCCGGCGACAGGTTTTCCGTATGCCAAACGGGGGAATGCTAGAATCCGCGCCAGTTCACCTGCGACAGGACCTTGATCATGACCGACCTTACCCTCACTCCCGCCCCCTTCCCGAAGCTCGGCACGCCGCTCAGCCCCTCCGCCACGCGCGTCATGCTGCTCGGCGCCGGAGAGCTCGGTAAGGAAGTCATCATTGCCCTGCAACGGCTCGGCGTCGAAACGATCGCCGTCGACCGCTATGCCGACGCCCCCGGCATGCAGGTCGCCCACCGCGCCCACGTCGTCGCCATGACCGACGGCCCTGCCCTGCGCGCCCTCATCGAAAAGGAACGTCCGCATCTCGTGGTGCCGGAGATTGAAGCCATCGCCACCGACATGCTGCTCGACATCGAGCGCGAAGGTATTGCCGAAGTCATCCCCACCGCCCGCGCCACGCGCCTGACCATGAACCGCGAAGGCATCCGCCGCATGGCCGCCGAAGAACTCGGTCTGCCCACCTCGCCCTACGCTTTCGCCGACTCGCTGGCCGAACTGCAGGCCGCCATCGACGATGGCCAAGGCGGCGGCATCGGCTACCCCTGCCTCGTCAAACCGACCATGTCCTCATCGGGCAAGGGGCAATCGCTGCTACGCGGCCCGGACGACGTCGCTAAGGCCTGGGACTACGCCATGCAGGGAGGCCGCGTCAGCCAGAGCCGCATCATCGTCGAAGGCTTCATCGACTTTGACTACGAAATCACCCTGCTCACCGTGCGCGCTCGCGGTGCCGACGGCAGCATCGAAACGCACTTCTGCGAACCGGTCGGCCACGTGCAGGTTAACGGCGACTACGTCGAGTCCTGGCAACCGCAGGCCATGACCCCGACCGCCATCGAGAAGGCCCGTGCCATTGCTGGCGCCGTTACCGCCAACCTCGGTGGCCGCGGACTCTTCGGCGTCGAGCTGTTCGTCAAAGGCGACATGGTCTGGTTCTCAGAAGTCAGCCCACGACCGCACGACACCGGACTGGTTACGCTCGCCTCGCAACGCTTCTCGGAATTCGAACTGCACGCCCGCGCCATCCTCGGCCTGCCTGTCGACGTCGCGCTACGCTCCCCCGCCGCTTCGGCCGTCATCTACGGCGGCATGGAAGCGAAAGGCATCGCTTTCGCCGGCGTCGCCGACGCCCTGAACGTTCCTGGCACCGACCTGCGCCTGTTCGGCAAGCCAGAAAGTTTCCTCAAACGGCGCATGGGCGTCGTCGTCGCCACCGGCGCCGACACCGACGAAGCGCGCAGCCGCGCCAAGCTCGCCGCCAGCCGAGTCAAGCCGATCGCCGGATAATTCCGGAAAGCGATTGAAGCAAAACGCCGGAGCGCATAAAATATGCGCCTTCGCGGGTGTAGTTCAATGGTAGAACGGCAGCTTCCCAAGCTGCATACGAGGGTTCGATTCCCTTCACCCGCTCCACTGACTCCAGTGGTAAGTCACTTGATCTCTCGATGAGATCGTCCCGTTTCCTGATCATTTCTCATCATCTCCACCGTTGCTTCGTGGCGTCTTGATGGCCGATATCGGATCGATCCTTGCCCGACCGCTTCATCGTTGCCTGGTCAATGAATTCACCGGATATTGAAGACGGTGAGGGGCCAAGTGGCGCCGGACAAGCCGGAAACCGTTTGGGGGGGGGCAAAGTAGATCACCAGCCCCATATCTCGTGCAACCGCGCCTTGCAGCCTAGCGAATCCGGGAGTCGTTTGCACTGATAACAATCTAATTCGCGTAATATTCGGGACAGATGAAAGTTCCGATCTCGGCTCTGTTGATGTTTGCCGTCGCTACGCTCTCCGGGTGCAGCGGTATGTTCCATAGCGCGAATTTCCCAGCATCAAGGCAATTGGCCTTCACCATCGTCCATATCAACGATCATCATTCGCAGCTAGCTTCTCTTCCGACAACAGAGTTCACCCTTGATGGCGTTGCCACGCGCAGCGAACTGGGTGGATTTGCACGAGTGACGAGCGCCTTCAAAACGTATGCCGGTCGTAACGATGTGCTTAAGCTGCACGCGGGTGACGCCATCACAGGATCACTGTACTACACCCTGTTTCAGGGAGAGGCTGATGCAGCGATGATGAACGACATCTGCTTCGATGCCCTAGCCGTCGGCAATCACGAGTTCGACAACGGCGATGCCGGATTGCGTCGTTTCATCGACGCACTGCGTTCCGACACCTGTCGGACGCCGCTTCTGTCGGCGAACATCATGCCAGCGATAGGCACCCCCTTGCCCCCCCGAGCGCAGAGCGACTATCTCCACCCGTACGCAATCCGGATCGTCGATGGCGTACGCGTGGCGATCATCGGCCTAACGGTGAAAAACAAGACTCACCATTCCTCGCACCCGCTGGACTCCACGATGTTCGAGGATGAGGCGATCGCTGCGCAACGCACCATTGACCGGCTCAAGGCAGATGGTTTGCGCCATTTCGTACTGTTGACGCACCAAGGCTACGAGGCGGACAAAGCATTGGCGGCACGCTTGAGTGATGCCGATGTGATCGTCGGCGGCGACTCGCATTCGCTACTAGGCGATTTTTCCGCACTCGGCCTACCCGCGTCCGGGCCGTATCCGACGGTGCTCTCGAACCGCGACGGACATCCGGTCTGCGTAGTGCAAGCGTGGGAATACGGCAAGGCCATCGGCGAACTGAACGTGACGTTCAACGCACAAGGCGAGGTCGAAAATTGCACAGGGCAAGCCTCGTTGCTGCTCGGTTCGGACTTCAAACGCAAGGATGCGGGCGGTGCTTTCGTTACGGTGGAGAAGGCGGAACGCCAGCGCATTCTCGATAGCCTAGCGAAAATGAAAGCAGTTCGTGTCGTTGAGCCCGATGCTGAGGCGGCGGCGCGGTTGGCCGGATATTCACGGCAGGTCGCTGACAAAATGGCCGAAACGATTGGCCAGATCGGGGCGCCGTTGTGTCTGGTCCGCGTACCGGGCGAATCGACCCACCGCTCGGGGGGCGTGGCCGGCTGCGAAACGGCCAACAACCAGGCACGCGGCAGTGACATCGCGCAGGTAGTAGCCGAGGCGTTTCTCGCCGCCAGCCCGGCGGCGGACGTGGCGATGCAGAACGCCGGCGGCGTGCGGATGGCCCTGCCGACCGGAGTGGTAAGCATGAATGCCGCGTTTTCCCTGCTGCCGTTCGCCAATTTTCTGGTCGAACTGCGGCTAAGGGGCAAGGAACTGCGCCAGGCGCTGGAAGACGCTGTTTCCAACCATCTCGACAGGGGCGGATCTACCGGTTCGCACCCTTACGCCGCGGGTTTGCGCTGGGACCTCGACATGACGCGGCCCAAGGGAGCGCGCTTTGCCAACGTACAGGTGCGCGACCGGGTCAGCGGCCGCTGGCTGCCGCTCGATCAGGACAGAATTTACACCATTGTGACCAGCGATTTTCTCGCCAGCGGCAAGGACGGTTACGCGGCGTTCGGCGCAGTCAGCGCTCGCGGAGATGCAACGCCAAGCTACCTGCTGTATACACAGACTTTTGTGGACTACGTTCGGTCACGGCAGGAGGTGGGGCGACCGGACCGGGAAACCTTTTCGCACCAGTCGGTGATTACTGCGGCCGGAATCCGGCTACCCTGACGGCTGAACGCGACCGCTACGAAACAGCAAGTATCCACAAAAAAACACATCAGGGAGAACAACCTACATGACTGCTTCGCTGCAAAGCCTGCTGGGAATTCTTGCTTTCCTGTTCATCGCCTGGAGCCTGAGCGAGAACCGCCGCGTGCTGGCTTGGCGAACCGTGACTGCGGGCGTCCTGCTGCAATTCGCCCTCGCCCTGATCATCCTGAAAATTCCCGTATTCCAGCAGTTTTTCTTCGCGCTCAACCATGTGGTTGATGTGTTCAACGACGCGACGCAGGCGGGAACCTCATTTGTCTTCGGCTATCTCGGCGGAGGTCCGGCGCCCTTCGAGACGCGCTTCCCGCAGGCCGAGTTCGTTTTCGCCTTTCGCGCACTGCCGCTGGTTCTGGTAATGAGCGCGCTGTCGACTTTGCTGTTTTACTGGCGCGTTCTGCCGCTGCTGGTCAAGGCGCTGTCCCTGTTGCTGGAACGGATGCTCGGACTCGGCGGTGCCGTCTGCCTCGGCGCGGCGGCCAACGTTTTTCTCGGCATGGTCGAGGCACCGCTGTTCGTGCGCCCGTATCTCAAGGAAATGAGCCGGGCCGAATTGTTTATCACCATGAGTTGCGGCATGGCCACCGTGTCCGGAACGGTCATGGTGCTCTACGCGACCATTGTCGGTTCGGTAGTGCCGGATGCCATGGGCCATATCCTGATCGCTTCACTCATCAGTGCGCCCGCGGCTATCGTCGTCAGTATCCTGATGGTACCCAGTACGGCGCCCATGGTCTCCGGCGAAATAGTTCCGCCAGTAGTTGCCCACAGCAGCATGGATGCGATCACTCGAGGAACAGAAGACGGTATCAAGCTGCTGATCAACATCGTCGCCATGCTGGTCGTGCTGGTGGCGCTCGTCCAACTGGCCAATACCATGCTGGGATTGCTGCCGCCCATCGGCGACCACCCAGTAACGCTTCAGGTACTCCTTGGCTATCTCATGGCACCAATCGTCTGGCTGGCCGGTATTCCGTGGAGCGAGGCGATGACCGCCGGCGCCCTGATGGGAACCAAGACCATCCTCAACGAATTCATCGCCTACGTGGATCTGGCGCACCTCGACCCAGCGGTGTTGAGTCCGCGCAGCCGCATCATCATGACCTATGCCCTGTGCGGCTTTGCCAACCTCGGCAGCCTGGGCATCCTGATCGGCGGCATGAGCAGCATGTGCCCAGAACGTCGAGGAGAAATCGTGCAATTGGGCGCGAAAACGCTGATTTCAGGCACTCTCGCTACGTGCATGACCGGCGCGGTGGTGGGCATCGTGCTTTGAATACAAACCGCTGACCATCGCTCGATACCCTGATCAAGATGCTCAGTTATTCTGGTAAGCATATCTCCCGGCGAAAGCTTTGCCGGGAATGAGGCAATAGCGGCGGCCTTATTACAATCCTTGGTAAGTTTCGATGCCCCGTGACCGTAAGTTCTTCTATTTGTCGGCTTCCGCAACCACGTACCGATTCTTGCCTTCACGCTTAGCTGCGTACATTGCGGCATCAGCATCCTTCAGCAAGTCTTCCGCACTTTTCAGCCCGTTTCCAGAATAGATGATGACCCCAATACTTGTGGAAATATGTAGATCATGGGAATTCACGACGAGCACTTTTTGGACGGCTTCAATAATTTTTTCCGCAACCGCAACCGCATCGCCACGGCTTGATATCTCCGAAAGGATTATCACGAACTCGTCGCCCCCCGTGCGACCGACCGTGTCAATTTCACGAACGCAACCGGTCAGTCGCAGGCCGATCTGTTTAAGCAGTTCGTCTCCGACATCATGGCCGTGCTTGTCATTTATGCTTTTGAAACCATCGAGATCCAGGAACATGAGCGCCATCGAGCGACGAAATCGCTTGGCCTGACCGACAACAAAAAGAAGTCGGGATTCCAGAAAACGACGATTGGGCAACCCCGTAAGGGCGTCGTAGAAGGCTTGCTTTTCGATCTTAGCGTTAAGAAATTTCAAACGTAACGCCAAAAGCAGAATCATGCTGATAGCGACTAACCCCGTGCCGATCTCCCAACGATAACGGCAAAAGACATCCTGCCAAGTAAAATCCGGTGCCGAATCAAAAGGAGGCATCCGTAACTCATGAAGGAGCTCGGCAACCTGCGTATAGTCTGCAGGCGTCACGAAACCTTGAATGGCCATTTCCCTGGCCGCATCAGGATACTGTTCCGGCAATGACAACAACACCGCCGTCACCCGTCGTTTAAGGTCTGCGTCAACCTGGGGCATAGCAACCATCGGCCATTCCGGATAAAGTCGTGTCGACACGCTGAAAGGAAATCGGGGCCATGACTGCGGGTTGAGCACCTTGATTCGCGCAAGATCAAGCCTCCCCTCGTGCGCCATTGATTCCAAAACCCCAGTGCGCACAAATCCAACCTGAGCACGGCCACTCAGGACTTCGGCGACGACTTTGTCATGTGGCATGCCGGTCTGTTGCAACGATATATCCTGCGACAGATCAAGCCCGGCTTTAATCAGCTCTCTGGCCTGCGTCTGATACCCGCCGAACGATGCGATACTCGTGGCGGCAATCGCTGCCCCTTTGAGATCAATGAGTTCGTTAATAGACGAGGTATCAGATCGCGTGAAGATCACCCCGCCGAACTCCCCGACCGCATGCCCTTGTCGCCAAATGGACAGCATAGCCAGTGGCGCTGTCAGGCCATATTTCTTGGTCAAAATGGCGTAGAAGCCTGGATTGCTCAGCACGAAATCAAGGTGGCGTTCATCGACGACGGCTTCGAGCTCCTCAAATCCGAACGCCTCAACGCTGAAATCTCGATCGGGAATCGCCTTTTTCAGCACCTCCCCGAGAACTCGCCATTGCGCCATGGTCTGATCTTTAGGGCGAAACGCCAGAACACCAATTTTCACTGGCTCGGCCGCGTCGGCCATGATTGGCAACGAAAACAGCAGCAAAGAAAAAATCATGCCCCAAAACCGACTTAGGAACTGGCATGAGGCAATACGTCGCATAAACCGAAACTTTCCAATAACACCCGAACATCAATCAATGCAAAACAACTGCATCGGTATAAAGCACCTTGCCTCAGGATAACAACTCAACCCATTTCTGAACATAAGAAAAAAAGCACAACCAAAGCCAAGCTGCTGGCTGCTACCATGAAAACATTCTTCACAAAAACGCGCCTCGCCATGAACCGGATCATCCAAGCCATTGCCTTTGCTGCCGAGAAGCACCGCAACCAGCGGCGCAAGGATGCCGATGCGTCGCCATACATCAACCATCCGATCGCGCTGGCGAACGTTCTAGCCAATGAGGCCGGCATCACCGATGAGAAGGTGCTGATTGCGGCCATCCTGCACGACACGATCGAGGATACCGAGACGACGGCCGACGAACTCGTGGCGGTCTTCGGCGAGGAGATCGCGGCTATCGTGCTCGAGGTCACCGACGACAAGGCGCTCCCCAAGGCCGAGCGCAAGCGCCTGCAGATCGTCAATGCGCCGTCGATCAGCGAGCACGCGAAACTCGTGAAGTTGGCCGACAAGATCTGCAATGTGCGTGACATCTCGGTCAATCCACCGTCCTACTGGAGCATGGAACGCCGCCTGGCGTATTACGACTGGGCCAAGGCCGTCATCGACGGCCTGCGCGGCACGCATCCCCTGCTTGAGCAATTGTTCGACGAGGCTTACAGCAACAAACCCTGAGCCTCGCCGTATCCACCGCGGCTTTTTCATCGCCATCGCCCTCTGATCTGCCGGCTAGCGACCTGATACCAGCTAACCGGCAGGTTTGCGATTTTGGCTTGCGTCAATATAATCCCCGCTCCTTAGGCATGACGCTGGCGCCACTTCAACGCGCCACCAACTTGGCGTCATGACGACAAAGGATTTTCAACACACCAAAGGGGACATTATGAAAAAAATGATCGTGTCGGCAGCTGTCGTCGCCCTAGCCGGGCTTTCCTGTTCTGCGTTTGCCTCGGGGGGCGGCGCGCACTGGGGCTATACCGGTCACGGCGGCCCGGAACACTGGGGCGACCTGGCGAAGGAATTCCAGGCCTGCAAGCTCGGCAAGATGCAATCGCCGATCGACCTGTCGGCGGCCAACGTTGCCAGCAATGTCAAAGTTGAAACCACGTACAAGCCGGTTGAACTGGAAATTCTGAACAACGGCCACACCGTTCAATTCAACGTCGGCAACGGCTCGACGCTGACAGCACACGGCAAGATCTACGATCTGTTGCAGATTCACTTCCATACACCCTCCGAGCACGTCGTCGACGGCAAGCCGTACCCCATGGAAGCGCATTTCGTGCACAAAGCCAAGGACGGCAGTCTCGCTGTGATCGGTGTTCTCTACAAGGAAGGCGCCGAAAATGCCGCCCTGAAGCCAGTAATCGCCAACGCTCCGATGAAGGAGACGAAAGCGGCCAAGAAGGGCGTGCAGATCAACCCGGCCGATCTCCTGCCCGGCCAGCAGAACTTCATCCGCTACATGGGCTCGCTGACCACGCCGCCGTGCTCGGAAGGTGTGAACTGGCACGTCGTCCCGACCGCCGTCGAGGTCTCGAAGGCGCAGATCGCCGAAATGGCGAAGGCCATGGGCATGAACGCCCGCCCGGCACAACCGGCCAATAACCGCCTGGTCGTCGAACCAGCCAAGTAAGTCATATCGCTTTCGGTAACGCAACAGAGCCCCGCCCGATCCGGCGGGGCTTTTTCATTGCAACGTAGCTTAGGCATCCGGCCGCTGTTGCCCGACCCAGATCAGCTTGCCCGTATCGAAACCTTGGCTAGCCGCCTTGTCCAGCAACATCGCTTTAACATCCTCGGGCAGGCGGCGCTCGCGTGCCAGTATCCACAGATAGTCGCGGCTGGGGCCGACGACCAGCGACCAGCGGTAATCGGCATCGAGGGCAACGATATGGTAACCGCCGTAAAAAGGCCGGAAGAAGGAAACTTTGAGCGATCCCCGGTCGGCATCCCCCGTGAAGTAGGCAACGCCTTCGGCGCTTTTCCAGGACTCGCGGGCCGCATCGTAACCCCGATTGAGCACTGTAACCCCACCATCCGGACGCAAAGTGTAGGAGGCGGAAACATCACTCAAGCCGCGCTCAAAGGAATGGTCGAGGCGCGCAATCTCGTACCACTTGCCGAGGTAGCGTTCGATGCGGAAGTTGCCGACCGGCTGCACGTCGTCGGGAATGCCGACGCAACCGGCGAACAGCGACAAGGCGAAGAGCGACAGAACAATTCGTTTGTTCATGGCAGTGTTTTCTATAACGATGTTGATTCGACAAGCTACCAGCATAGACGTTCGCCTGCGGATCAGGCGGCAGGGTGCGTGATAAAATCGCCCCCCATGGAAATCACTCTCAACGGCGAACGTCGCCAGTTCACTGCGCCAATCACGGTCGCCGGGCTGATCGAATCGCTCGGCTACGCCGGGAAGCGCATCGCCCTCGAACGTAACGGAGAAATCGTGCCGCGTAGCCAACACGCCGAAACCATGCTCGCCGAAGGCGACCGCATCGAAGTCGTGGTCGCGGTCGGTGGCGGCTAGACCTCAGTCTCAATCTTCTTCATCAAGGAAAACCTCATGCACAGCCTGACGATTGCTGGAAAAACCTATCGTTCACGCCTGCTGGTCGGCACCGGCAAGTACAAGGACTTTGCCGAAACGCGCGCAGCCATCGACGCCTCGGGGGCACAGATTGTCACCGTCGCGATCCGCCGCGTGAATATCGGCCAGAATCCCGGCGAACCGAACCTGCTCGATTCGCTGCCGCCGTCCGAATTCACGATCCTGCCGAACACGGCGGGCTGCTACACCGCCGACGACGCAATCCGTACCTTGCGCCTCGGGCGCGAACTGCTCGACGGCCATCCGCTGTGCAAGCTGGAGGTTCTCGGCGACCCGACCAACCTGTTTCCGAACATGCCGGAAACGCTCAAGGCAGCGCAGGTGTTGGTCAAGGAAGGTTTTGACGTCATGGTGTACTGCTCGGACGATCCGATCCAGGCCAAGATGCTTGAAGACATCGGCTGCGTCGCCGTGATGCCGCTGGCGTCGTTGATCGGCTCCGGCATGGGCATCGTCAACCCCTGGAACCTGCGCTTGATCATCGACAGTATCAAGGTTCCGGTGCTCGTCGACGCTGGCGTCGGCACCGCCTCCGACGCAGCGATCGCCATGGAACTGGGTTGCGACGGTGTGCTGATGAATACCGCCATTGCCCACGCCAAGGATCCGGTGTTAATGGGCAGCGCAATGAAAAAGGCCGTCGAAGCCGGGCGCGAGGCATTCCTCGCCGGGCGCATGCCGCGCAAGTATTATTCGGCCGACCCGTCGTCGCCAACCACCGGATTGATCGGTTCATGAGCGAACAAGAACGCGAAGAAGGCGTTTATACGGCCGGACGCGCCGGCCACATTCGCAGCTTCGTCCTGCGCCAGGGTCGCGTCTCGAACGCCCAGCAGCGCTACTACGAAGACATGATGGCGAAGATCGGCGTGCCTTACGCCGCCGCGCCGCTCGATCTCGACGCGCTGTTCGGCCGCAACTCGGCCGCAGCACCAAAAATCCTCGAAATCGGCTTCGGCATGGGCGAAACCTCGGCGGCCATCGCTGCAGCCAACCCGCAGAACGATTACCTCGGCATCGAGGTGCATACGCCGGGCGTCGGCAGCCTGTGCAAACTGGTTTCGGAAATGGGACTGACCAACCAGCGCATTGTCCAGCACGACGCCGTCGAAGTACTGCGCGACATGATCGCGCCCAACAGCCTTTCCGGTGTGCATATCTTCTTCCCCGACCCCTGGCCAAAGGCGCGCCACCACAAGCGGCGCCTGATCCAGCCGGCGCTCGTCGCCCAACTCGCCAGCCGGCTGAAACCCGGTGGCTACCTGCATTGCGCCACCGACTGGGAGAATTACGCGGAGCAGATGCTGGAAGTGCTCTCGGCCGATCCGTCGCTCGAAAACACTGCCGACGGCTTCGCCCCCCGACCCGACTATCGCCCGCTGACCAAGTTCGAACAGCGCGGCATCCGCCTCGGCCACGGCGCCTGGGACGTGATTTTCAGGAAGAAAGCTTAAACGCGATAACCACAACGTTCACAACGAGCACAACGAAGATTCATTGCTTGAGAGTTTCTTTGTTTATTCCATGTGTCATTACGATGCTCGTGCGCGTTTCGGACCGACCAACAACAGCTCTCGTTGTGTCCGTTGTGAACGTTGTGGTTAATGAATTTCCGCCTTTATTGCAGGCGGAAGATAACCGGCACGATCAGCTCCCTCGCCTCGCCGCCGCCCAGATTGCCCATCGCATACGCCGCGCGCACGGCGGCGTTGTCGAGGACGGAATAACCGCTCCCCGACCCCACAGCGACGCTCAGGACCCTGCCCTCGGCCGACAGTTTGAGGATCAGGCGCACTTCGCCTTCAATCCCCCGCTCGACCGCCTCGGCTGGATAAAAGAGATGCTGCGATAGCTTGCGCTGAGCGGCTTGCACTTCGCGTCGCGACGAAGCCATAGGCGCCGGTTTCGGCGCGGGAGGCCTGGGCTTGGCAACCGGTTTTGCCTCATCCTCCGCGAGCGTGTCCTTGAGGATCGGATCTTCGGGGACTGATTCCCGCTTGGGCGGAGGGCGCAGGGTAGCTTGCAGCACCGGCGGAGGGGCTGCGGCAGCAAAGCGTTTCAGCAGCCCGGGGAATAGCAACATGCCGTGCAGGGCGAACGAGAGCAAGAAGGCGAGAATCAGACGAGTCGGCATCAGCCGCGTATTGTGCAACAAAATCCGGGTAACATTGGACGATTCCATTGCAAAAGGAAGAACGGATGTACCGGAAGATCAAACGCGGCCTCAAAGCGTTACTTGTATTTTGCCTGCTTGGCGGCAACGCCTGGGCGGCCCTGCCCGACCCGGTCGAGTTCGGCTGGGCGGTTGAACGGGGCGACATGCGCAGTGTCAGCGCCTGGCTCGACGAAGGCCTCAGCCCCGAGTTCATGGGCAGCGAAGTCGGCTCCGGGCTGATGATCGCCGCCTGGCACGGCAACATCGAAATGATGGACCTTTTCATCCGTCGCGGCGCCAATCCGCGTCGCGCCAACGCAAACGGTGAACAGCCCCTGCAACTGGCCGCCTGGAACGGGCATCTCGATGCCGTCAATTGGCTGCTTGACCACGGAGCCAACCTGAACCGTGAGGGAAACTACTGGGGCGCGCTGCATTATGCCGTTTTTAATGGCCACGCCGGGCTTGCCCGCTATCTGATAGGCCGCGGCGCCGAAGTTAATGCCCACTCACCGAACGGATCCACGCCACTGATGATGGCCGCTCGCGAAGGCCGGGAAGACATCGCGAAGGTTCTGCTCGAAGCCGGGGCCGACACCAAAGTCAAGAACGACTGGGGTGACACGGCGCTGACGCTGGCCATGCGCTACGAGCACTTTCAGCTCGGCAAGATGATTTCCACGCCCGAGGACTTCGAAATCGCCGTCAAGGCCCCCAAGGAATCGTTTGGCTTCGCCAGCCGCTCAACCCCGCCGCCGACTCGTATTGAAGAGCTGCTCTTGAAGATCCGCGAAGCCGAAGCCGAAGGCCGACCCAGCGCTGATCTGCATTACCAGTTGCGGCTGGCGGTTAACGCTGCCCGCCGCGAAGCCATTGCGCGCCGACAAGCCAATCGCCAGATGCCGCTTCCTTATGAAAGCCGGTCGATCGTGATCACGGCCAAGCGCGGCCGCCCGGGCCAAGAGCGCGCCGAAGTCGTCGTCGGCCGCAAGCCCACGCAACCCTACATTCCCTTGAACCGAACAAACCGTCCTGCCGCGATCTCGATTACCCCCGTTGATGAGCGGGCCAAGCAAGCGCGAATCTCGCAACTGATGCAGCAGATTCGCCAGACCGAAGCCCAAGGCCAACCGGCCGACCATTTGCGCCGGCAACTTAGCGAGGCGGTCGATTCGCTCAAACCATAGGCTGCAGGATTGCCCCCTCCGGCCTCAGGAACCATAATGTACTAACGTACGATTACTGAACACCGTTCGAAATGCCTTCCCTTCCCGTCGATCGCCTACAACCCGGCATCTTCATTTCCCTCGAATCTATCGGGTGGCTGGAGCACCCTTTTCTGCTCAACCGGTTCCGCATTTCCGACGACAAACAAATTCAGGCCTTGCGCCGGCTTGGACTGACCTCGGTCGAGTGGGATCCGCTGCGCAGCACGGCCCAGCCTCTGGCTGAGGCTCAACCCCCTGCCGAGGAAGAAGATTTCACGTCAGGCGCCCTCGATGCGCTACTCGACGACAAACGCGACCGCGTCATGCGCGTGCGCGAGAAACGCGAAAACCTGGCCCGTTGTGCGCGCCTGTTCGAACAGGAAACCGATACGATCCGCCAGATTCTCGGCGAGCTCGGCCCGCGCCCGAACGAGGCACATACACGCAGCCAAGCGATCGTCGGCCGGCTGGTCGGCGGACTGGTCAAGGCGAAAAGCGTCGCCGTGCATCTGGTCAATCTAAAAAAGCCCGAAACCGGCCAACCGAACCACGCAATGAATGTCATGGTCATGTCATTGCTCATCGGGAAAAGCCTCGGTCTCTCCGAAGAAGAAATGAAGCAGCTCGGTCTCGGCGCGATGCTGCACGACGTCGGGCTATCCGAAATACCTGCACGTATCCAACGCAATCCTCAACGCACCGCGACAGAAGAAAAATTTTACCGCGCACACACGGGATACGGCCTGAAAGTCGTCGCGCCGATGCGCGACCTTCCCATGGCCATCAAGAATGTGATCGCCTGCCATCATGAGCATTGGGACGGCACCGGATATCCTAACGGGATTGGCGGAGCAAAAATCCCGAAACTCGCCCGCATCGTCGCCATCGCCAATCGTTATGACAATCTGTGCAACCCGCTCAACGGGCAGAACGCGATGACGCCGTCCGAAGCGGTCGCCCACCTGTACAAGAATGAAAGCCACGCCTTTGAACCCGAAATACTCGCCGCCTTCATCAAGGCCCTTGGCGTCTATCCTCCGGGCACCTTCGTCGTCCTCAACGACGGCAGCTACGGCCTGGTTATCGAAACGACCTCGCATGACCTGTTGCATCCGTTGTTGATGCTTTACGACGAAAGTGTCCCGCGCCATGAGGCCCTGCTGCTCGATACGCGCGAGGCCGGGGAAACGATCGAGCGAGCCATCGCCCCGCGCGACATGCCACGCGAAGTTGTCGAATATCTAGCCCCTCAGGGACGTGTCGATTTTTATCTGGACCCAGCGGCCTGAACAAAGCATGCTGGCGCCTATTCTGGCCCAGCGAGAAAACGCTGCAGCAGAAGATTGAGGAAACGGCGTCCCCGCACCGTCGGCGCGATGCGCCCATCCTGGCGCGTGATCAGCCCGTCCTGTTCGGCCTCAGCGAGCGTGTTCTCGACGCCGCTCAAGGGGAGTCCGGCGCGCAGGGCATATAACGAAGCATCGAATCCCTGGTTGAGCCGTAACGCGTTCATCATGAACTCGAAGGGCAGGTCTTCGTCGGTGACGCAGAATTCCTCCTGTACCGCTCCCCCCGAGGCAACCCGTTCATGATATTGCTTCGGCTGTTTCCAGCGCATCTGCCGGCGCACCTGCCACCCGTCCGTGCCGGGCACGGTCAGCTTGCTGTGCGCGCCGGCGCCGATGCCGAGATAGTCGCCGAACGTCCAGTAGTTGAGGTTGTGGCGGCATTGCCGGCCCGGCCGCGCAAACGCCGAGGTCTCGTAATGCGTATAACCGGCCTCCGCCAGACGCGCTTCGATGGCGTCCTGCATGTCGGCGCAGAGATCGGATTCCGGCAGATCGGGAGGTGCGGCGGCATACGCGGTGTTCGGTTCCAGCGTCAATTGGTAGCAGGAAAGATGCGGCGGCGCGAAAGCGAGCGCGCACTCCAGATCGCGCCTCGCCTGCTCGATGGACTGGCCGGGCAGACCGTACATCAGGTCAAGGTTGAAGTTGTCGAAGTGCGTGGCGGCGGTCTCGATCGCCCGCCGCGCTTCGTCACCGTCGTGAATACGGCCAAGGGCGCGCAGATGGTCCGTGTCGAAGCTCTGAATGCCGAGCGACAGGCGGTTGACGCCGGCGCGGCGGAAGGCGTCGAATTTCTCGGCCTCGACGGTGCCGGGGTTGGCTTCGAGACTGATTTCCGCTTCCGGCAGCACGGCGATGCGCATGCGGATGGCGACAAGCAGTTTCTCCAGCGCCGCGCCGGAGAGCAGGCTAGGCGTGCCGCCGCCGAAGAAGATGCTCGACACGCGCCGCCCCCAGACGAGCGGCAGCGCTGCTTCGAGATCGGCGATCAGCGCCGCGATGTAATCGTCTTCCGGAATCTCGCCGCGCGCTTGATGGGAATTGAAATCGCAATACGGGCATTTGCGCACGCACCAGGGCACATGCACGTAAAGCGATAACGGCAACGCCTCGCGAAACTCCGGCATCAACGCGACGCTTGCAGGCGTTCGACCAGTTGTTTGAGCGCCTGGCCGCGATGCGAGCAGGCGTTCTTGCGCGCCGGTTCGAGCTCGGCCGCCGTTACTGCGAACTCCGGCACGAAGAAGAGCGGATCGTAGCCGAAACCACCGCTGCCGCGTCGTTCATCAACGATTTCGCCGTGCCATTCCCCTTCGGCGATGATCGGCTGCGGGTCGTCGGCATGGCGGACGAAGACGAGCACGCAAACGTAGTGGGCGCGCCTGTCGGTCTTTCCCGCGAGTTCGGCGAGCAGCTTGTCGTTGTTGCGCTCGTCGCACTTCGGCTCATCCGCCGACGCCTGCGCATAGCGCGCCGAAAACACGCCGGGGGCACCGCCCAGGGCAGACACGCAAAGGCCGGAATCGTCGGCCAGCGCCGGCAGACCGGTGCAGCGCGCGGCATGGCGCGCCTTGGCGATCGCGTTCTCGACGAACGTACAGTGCGGCTCCTCGCACTCGGCGACGCCGAGTTCCTTCTGCGCGACGGTTTCCCAGCCGAGCGGCGCCAGCATCTGCCCGAATTCGCGCAGCTTGCCGGGGTTGTTCGAAGCGACGACAAGTTTCATGCGGCCAACGCGGCTGTCTGCCGGGCGACAAGTTCCTTGATCCCTGTCTCGGCCAGATCGACGAGCTGATCCATCTGGGCGCGCGTGAACGGTTCGCCCTCGGCCGTTCCCTGCAACTCGACGATGCCGCCGCTGCCGGTCATGACCACGTTCATGTCGGTGTCGCAGGCAGAATCCTCGGGGTAGTCGAGATCGAGCACCGGCACGCCTTGGTAGATGCCGACCGAGACGGCGGCGACGTGATCGCGCAATGGGCTGGCCGCCAGCTTGCCGTCGGCGACGAGCTTGTTGCAGGCATCCTGCAAAGCGATCCAGGCGCCAGTGATCGAGGCGCAGCGGGTGCCGCCGTCGGCCTGCAGGACGTCGCAGTCGAGGGTGATCTGCCGCTCGCCGAGCGCTTTGAGATCGATGACGGCGCGCAGCGAGCGGCCGATCAGACGCTGGATTTCCTGGGTGCGGCCGGTCTGCTTGCCCTTGGCCGCTTCGCGCGACGTGCGCGTATGCGTCGAGCGCGGCAGCATGCCGTACTCGGCGGTCACCCAGCCCTGTCCCTTGCCGCGCAGGAACGGCGGCACTGAGTCCTCGACGCTGGCCGTACACAGCACACGAGTGTTGCCCATTTCGATGAGCACCGAACCTTCGGCGTGGCAGGTGAAATTGCGGGTGATATTGATCGCGCGCATTTGCGCGGGGTGTCTGTCGCTGGGTCGCATGCTTGTCCTATTTCGAGTATTTCTGGATGGTTGACCGAATTTCTTCGATGGCGCGTTCAATTTCGTCTTCGGAAAGCTCGGTCTTGTACTTCGGGTTGCGCCCAAAGGCGTCAAGTTTGGTGGTGACGGTATCGTGCGACATGGTCTGCGTGGAAATGGCGCTGGAATGCCCCGTGCCCGGTGCTGTGTAACTATCCTCCCAGCGCACAACGACGGTAGAAAGGTTGTCGGCACTCGGCCCGCCGCGGCTTTCCGCCTGAACGAGCAACGCAGGAACAATTTGCATCAGATTCCCGGCCTCCAAGGCAGCCGCCATCTGGTCTCCCGGCAGGTTGCCCCACAAGCCGTCCGTGCACAGCATGACAACGTCACCGGCTTCCAGCGGCGTCTTGCGCGAGAAGGCGATCTCGGGCGCTTGCATGCCACCGAGACAGCTGTAGACCTTGTTGCGCTCGGGATGCGTTGCCGCCTCCGCCTCGTTGATCGCCCCCTGGTCGATCAGCAACTGCACCCGGGAGTGGTCGCGCGTATGGCTCAGCACCTTGCCGTCGCGCATCAGGTAAAGACGGGAATCCCCGGCGTGCGCCCAGTAGGCGATATTGTTCTGGATGATGCAAGCAACGCAGGTCGTGCGCGGTGAATCCTTCAGCCTGTGCGCATCGGTGAAATCGGTGATGGCGCGATGCGCATTGACCATCGATTTTTGCAGGAACATGAACGGATCGGCGATTTCCGGCTTGGCTTCGCGCTGAAAGTTTTCCACCAGCGTCTGCACGGCGATCTGCGCAGCGATTTCGCCATAGTAGTGTCCGCCCATGCCGTCGGCGACGACCATCAGCAACGCGTCGCGCGAATAACAGTACGCTAGCCGGTCTTCGTTATTGGCGCGCTTACCGGGGCGGCTCTCCTGATAGATGGTAAATTTCACTTGGTATTCGTCTTTCTCTTGAAACGGCCAACGACATCGCTCAACCAGCCGCTGGATTTCGATTTCGGCTTGACCACCGGTTCGGTCAAGGCTTTCTGCAAGGCAAACGCGCTCTGCGGTCGAGACAGATGGTTCAGGTTCAGGCACCAGTCGATCGTCTCCAGCAGCTGATCCGAATACTGCCCCTCCCAGCGCACCATCGCCGGCACCAGCCTGTCCTTCTCCATCCGGCTGTCGGCCGACTGCGGCGCCGTTGCTGCCAGGCAGGCATACATCGAGGCGCCGACACTATAGATGTCGCTCCAGGGCCCCAGCAATTCGCGCTGGGTGTAATGTTCCGGAGAAGCGAACCCCGGCGTATACATCGGCTTGAGCATCGGCGTGTCGTTCGCCAGCGTCTGGCGTGCGGCGCCAAAATCAATGAGTACCGGCGTGGTGTCGTTACGCATGTAGATATTCGACGGCTTGAGATCGAGATGCAGCATCTTGTGCGAATGCACTTCGCGTAGCCCGTTAAGCAATTTGGTAAACACGTTGCGCATGAAATTCTCGGTAATCACCGAGCGATTCTTCTGGATGAATTCCTGCAGCGTGCGCCCCTGCTCGTATTCCATCACCATATAGACAGTGTCGTTGGCGCGAAAAAAATTGAGCACACGCACCACGTTCGGATGCGAAAGGCGTGCCAGAGCGCGGCCTTCTTCGAAGAAACATTTCATCCCGTAGCGGAACGCCGGCATGTGCTCTTCGGTGATGTGCGGCCGGGTTTCCCCCTCGCCGCGAAGCGCCAGACTGTTCGGCAAATACTCCTTGATCGCTACAAACTGATTGTCTTCGTTCGTTGCCAGATAGACGATCGAAAAACCACCCAGCGAAAGCTGATACTCGATGCGATATTCATCGAGCTGAAAACCTGAGGGAAGGGCGTGGTTTGCTTGTTGCGCCATCAGTAAGAAAGCTATTATGTCGGCCGAAAAGCATTTTCGGGCTTTGCCGTCGGACTGTAAAGCCGATTGCGCAGTTTTCAACCTTCTTATCGGGACTTTCATGATTTACAGCATGACCGGCTATGCCGCCAAGACCCTCGACCACGACCACGGCGTTTTGAATATCGAATTGAAAAGCGTCAACTCCCGCTATCTGGATTTCCAGTTCAGGATTGGCGAGGATTTGCGTGCTGCCGAACCAACGCTGCGCGAAATGTTTTCCGCCCGGCTGACGCGCGGAAAGATCGAATGTCGCGTCAGTTTCTCTGCACGTGCAACGCGGCAACAAGCACAGCAGTTGAGCGCAGAAATGCTCCAGCAGCTCAAGGATTACGAAACGCAGATCCGGGAAGCCTTCCCGCAAGCCAGCCCGCTATCCGTCAGCGACGTCCTACGCTGGCCGGGACTGTTCGGTGACGACACCATCGACCTCGAATCGCTGACCCCTGCCTGTCTCAAACTGGCCAAAGAAGTCCTCGACGATTTCTGCGCCAGCCGTGCCCGCGAAGGCGAAAAACTTGCTGCCGTCATCCTCGAGCGCGTCGCAGCCATGCGCAACCTGGTTCGCGATGTCGAGCCGAAAATCCCTCTCGCGCAAGCCGCCTTCCAGGACAAACTCAAGCAGCGGCTCGTTGACGCCATCGGCAGCGCCGACGACGATCGCATCCGCCAGGAAGTCGCTGTCTTCGCCGTACGCATCGACGTCGCCGAGGAGCTGGCCCGATTGTCCACGCATCTCGACGAAGTCGAACGCGTTCTCAAGGCCGGCGGCGCCAGCGGCAAGCGGCTCGACTTTCTGATGCAGGAACTCAACCGCGAAGCCAACACCCTCGGCTCAAAATCGGTCGTCACCGAGGTATCGCAAACAGCCATGGATCTCAAGCTACTGATCGAACAGATGCGCGAGCAGATCCAGAATCTGGAGTAAGCGGAAAATTCGCTCATTGAGCGTCCGGAAGGGATGCAGCGCGTTCAGACAGAGCGACTCATCGGTGACGCGCCCGATCCGGCCTTTGAGCGTGATCGGCTCGCGTTTACTGCTGTGCCCCGTGTTTCATTGGCGCTTCTGATCGTACTTTGTTGAGAATATCCAGTTCGGGCCGATAAGCTCTCGTCTGGATTTCCATCAGACCAAGAACCGTATGAACGACGCTATCGTGGGTTAGCCGCATGTCGCTCATTTTCCGCAAAGCGCCTCGGTCAATCTCTTGAAAGCCTTTGCCGAACCACAGCAGCGCAGGAATGTGCGTCTGTGCTTCGGGGGCAATCGCCCGCGGTAATCCGTGAAGGTATATGCCATTCTCTCCGAGCGACTCACCATGATCGCTCACATAGAATAAGGCCGTTTCGAACTTTTCGTCGTTGTGTTTCAGCATTTCGATCGTTTTCCCCAGAAAATGGTCGGTATACAGGACGGCATTGTCGTAGGCGTTATCGATTTCCTGCTTACTGCAATTTCCGAGTTCCGCGTCCTCGCACGCCGGCTTGAATCGCTCGAAACTCTTCGGGTAGCGCTTCGAATACGCCGGCCCGTGGTTACCCATCTGGTGGAGCACGATGAAAATATCGCCCTTCGGTTTCGAGTCGATATAACGCTGCAGGTTGGCGAGCATGCCGACGTCGCGACATTCCGGATCGCATATCGGATTCAGCTCCGCCGATTTGTAGCTTTGATAGCTCGTCCGGATCGCAACGCCTTTCGAGTCGGAATTGTTGTCCAGCCAGAGGACATTGACGTCCGCATGGCGAAGGATGTCGAGCAGGTTCTCCTGCGCGGCGGCTCGGTGCAAATCGAATTTTTTCTCTCCCAGGGTCGAAAACATGCAGGGCACCGAAACGGCGGTCGACGTTCCGCAAGACCAGAAATTCGTGAAGCTGACGGCATGATTCGCGGTGAGTTCCGGAGTTGTCTCCCGCCCATAACCGTTGACTGAAAAGCGGTCCGCCCGAGCCGTTTCGCCGACGACGAGGATGATGAGTTCACGATCCGTGTCCGTTGCCGGTATATGAGCATCTTCTCCGACCAGTCGGACATTCTCAGTGCCGCTCGCCGCCTCGGCGGCGAAGAACAGTTTCCCCAATGAATACAGGGGATATCCAGGAATAGCGTAGGCACGAAGCGCCTTGTGCTCACGGGTGAAGGAGGCGTAAAAACCGGAAAACGGAACAACGCAGGCAATGACGACAAGAAGCGCCCCGAGGACAAACACGATTCTTTCGCGAACTTCTCTCAAGGGTGATAGCTTCCGCAAGCGTACGCAGGCCACCAGCAATGCCGGCAACAACCCCATGAGAAGCAAGTAAAGCGCAAGTTTGCCGGTCATCAAGTCTGCCGCTTCCTGCGCATTGGTCTGCAAGGCGTTGCGTATCATCTCGTCGCTGACGATCACCCCATAGACGTCGGCAAAATAGGCCACGACCGAGGAAATCAGAAGAAGGGCAATGACGATCGGCTTGTAAAGACGGCCAAAGCACAACGATGCCAAGAGAAGCGCATTCACCGCCACAAAAAGAATCGCGAGAGAAATCATGGCACCGACTTCGGCTTGCCCCGGTGGATACGCCTTCAGGACATTCGAGGAAAAGCTGTAATTGCAGAACACCGCGAGATAGATGGCGACAATGACAAGGAGACTGTGCCGCCCGATCTCGAAGGGCAGTGATGGGTACCTCATTGGTTTGGCCCGGACTTTCCTGAAATATATGGACTTGTGAAACTCCTTGCCGATCTTAAGGCTTCTTTATTAACCCAGGCTTAAGATTCAAGTTCCAAAAACAATGGCGCCGTTACCAAAAGGCAACGGCGCCATCTTTTCTGCGCGATCCGGAGACTACGGCGATCGATCGCGGATCGTTATTAAACGGTCACCATTCAGAATCTCCAGGTCGCTCCAGCCGTCACCGAATGCGTCGTCGATCGCGGGTTATCGTCGTCCGAGTTGCGGATAACGCCGACAGCCAGATCGAGATCCTTGTTCGGTGAGTAGATCGCGCCGAGTTCAACGAAGCGCGAGCGCACCGTGTTGCCGGCTGCCTTCGCGTATTCGACGCCCATGTCAAGCGCCAACTTCCATTCTTCGCTGACATCCCAGACCGGCGCCAGCGAGGCACGGCGGTATGTCGTGTTCGGGTTGTCGTCGGTATTGCGGAAACGGTCGCGCCCAACGCCGGCGTTGACGTGGACCGCGCCGAACGGGACTTCCTGCGTCAGGATGAAGGTCAGGTTGCCCGAGGTTTTGCCTGTCCCCAGCCCGGACGACTCCCGCCCGGCACTCACCGGCAAGGCGATTTCCGGCTTGACGGCGATGCTCGTCCCGCTGGCTTCGTTTTCAAAGAAACGCCATTTCGCGCCGAACGTCGGGTTAGCGTTGCCATGCACGTCGCTGGCCGGTGCGGGAGCATCGATACGGGAGTGGCTCAATCCAATGAAAACATCCAGCGTCTCACCCAATCCACGCGTATAAACGGCTGCCGAGGTATCGGTGCGTTCTGTTTCACCGGAAACCCGTTTTCGGTCACGCGTCTGCGAGAATTCAAGCTGATTCCCGCCCGTCCCCTGGGTGCCGGTATCGTCCGTGATCAGCGGCTGGAACGCTGCCGCCGTCAAAGACAGCCCCGACAACATGATCAAAGAACCGACTGCGACCACTTTTGCGGCAAGCGTACTCGGCTTGCGTTTCTGCGCCATATTATTTCTCCCCTGGTTTTCCCGGCACACCGGGATCGTCAAACAATGAATTGCATAAGAGTGTCGCGACCACTGCCTCCGCCGTCATGTCCAGTGAAACATTGGCAGTGATCGCGACGATAAACACTTTCGACAGCGGCATAAAATTTCATTAATTCGCCCTGTCGTGTAAATCCGCTTAATAAAAGAGCGTCGTCTCCACCGCCGGTGCCGTCATGTCCAGTGAAACACCGACGGCGGAGGCGACAACGAGGAAAACTTTCGGCCCGACATGAGCGCGCTCATGCGAAGGCATAACGAATTCCTAAAGACCGGTTGTGGGGTAGGTGTAACGACAGGCATGGCGTCGCCATGCTCCATGCCGCCATCTGCAACCCCGCAGACGGTCAATCGCATAACCCGCCCGGCCTTGCGGCTGGGCAGAACATTCACAGGCCGGTCTCCGGGCTTGCGAGTCGCGTCCAATCCTTATCGATCTGACGTCTGGCACATCGCCTTCCCAAGCCGTTCGCGATGCCGGTTCTGAATCCGGCGCCACGATGGCGACTCAGTGGCTGGCTCTCCGAAGAGGAAAGCCGTGATGTGCCCACACTCGCTTACCGTTGCGGGGGCAGCCGGGGATTTGCAGCGCTGACGCCGCGCACCCCGTTCCCGTTTCATCCGTTCGGCTGGCGCCGAGCGGAAACCTGTTACTACGTATACTTTTATCGCTGAAACCTTATGAAAAGGCTTCAGAAAACTTCTTCAATTCTAATGAAACTAAGAACAAATAACCAGCGAGAAGTTCCCTAAACCGTTCCAGATTGTTTACCGGCGAACTGGACGACACTACCGATTACGATCAGCGTCGGCGGCTTCACCTTGTTTGCCTGTGCCGTTTCCGGCAGCTTTGACAGCGTGCTGACATACAATTTCTCTTCCGGCCAGGTCGCCTTATAAATCAGGGCTGCCGGTGTTTCTCCCGGCAAACCTGCTTCCTGAAGCTTCTCGGAAATCGTGCTCAGACCGGTGACCCCCATGTAGATAACGATCGTCTGATTGGGCCGGGCGAGACTTTCCCAGTCGAGATCGATGGTGTGGTCCTTGAGGTGCCCGGTCACGAACACACAACTTTGCGCGTGATCGCGGTGCGTCAGCGGAAAACCGAAACTGGCGCCGGCACCCAGAGCCGCCGTCACGCCGGGAACGATTTCGACCCCGACGCCAGCGGCCAAGAGCACATCCATTTCCTCGCCACCACGTCCGAAAACGAAGGGGTCACCGCCCTTGAGGCGTACGACATTCTTGCCAGTCAGCGCCTTGTCGAGGAGCAGCTGGCAAATTTCGTCCTGCGGAATCGTATGGTTCCCGGCCAGCTTGCCGACGTAGATACGCTCGGCAGTCGGCGAAACCAGATCGAGCACGCCCTGACTGACCAGATTGTCATAGACAAGTACCTCGGCCTCGCGCAAGATGCGCGCGCCCTTGAGCGTAATCAGTTCGGGATCGCCGGGGCCGGCGCCGACCAGAGCGACGCTCCCGATTTTCGACTGGGTAGATTGAGTCACGATGTTTCTCCTGAAATACGAATTTTCTTACTCAGCGCTGCCTTCGGCCTCGTCGTCCGCTTCAAGTTCAAGCGGTTCGCTCAACACCGAAGCGATATAGCTTTCCGGCAAACGATAAAGTACGGCGAGTTCGGCCGCGCTCTTGCCGCTGGCGTGTATCGTCTGCAGCCAACCATTCAGTCCGGTCGACAACGAATGCCCGGCCTTTTCGCCGTCGCGCGCGGCGCTGTTGCCGATCTCGACGTCGTACTTGTTGGCGTAGCCGCGCGGCGTAATCATCAGGCCGTTCTTGACGTAGGTGTTCGAATTGCCGATCAGCACGGTGGACAACATGCTGACATTGGCTTCGTGCAATTTCCCGAGTGTCGTGAACTCGAGGCTCTGCTTGGGACGAAACGCCGACTTAACGATGGCGACCGGGTTCTGCGGATCGCGATGGCGCAGGAAAATCCGCTGCGCCTCCTGGATCTGGCGAGTGCGCCGGCCGCTTTTCGGGTTGTACAAGGCGACGACGAAATCAGCATAGGCCACGGCATCGAGACGACGGGCGATGGTCGGCCACGGCGTGAGCAGGTCGGACAGCGAAATCGCGCAGAAATCATGCGTCAGCGGCGCGCCGACCAAGGATGCGCAAGTATTGAGCGCCGAAGCGCCGGGGACGATCTCAACCTCGATACCCGACTCGGGCGTCCACCCAGCCTGGAAGAGCACTTCAAAGGTCGGGCCGGCCATGCCGTACACGCCGGCGTCGCCGGAAGAAACGATCGCGACTTTCTTGCCCAGTTTCGCGCGCTCGTAGGCCTCGATGGCGCGGTCCAGTTCTTCGGCCATGGCTTTCTTGACGACTTCCTTGCCATCCAGCAGGTCTTTGACGAGGCGAATGTAGGTAGCATAGCCAATCACCGTATCGGCTTCGGCAATGGCGGCGAGCGCGCGCCCGTTCATGTACTCCTGGCTGCCCGGGCCAAGGCCGACGAGCATGATTTTTCCTTTGGCGGAGGCGGTTGTGGCTTGGGTCATTCGACAATCCTTGCTATGGAGACGGTGGCGTTGCGGCCGTCCGGGCCGCGATGCCGGTATTTTTCGATGAGAAGCTGCGATGCGTCAGCGCCGGCGGCGAGCAATGCCGCCGCCTCGGAGACCGACGGCGTCCCGGTATGGCGACGCACGGTTTCCGACGGATTAGGCACCGCTACGGTTGCCAGTTCGGCGGCGGGATAGAAACGAATCGACCATCCCAGCGCTTGTCCGAGCTGCAGCAGCGCCGGTTCATCGGCCTTGAGGTCGATGCTGGCAACAGCGGCCACGTCGGCGAGTTCGGCCCGACAAGCGGCCAGCGCCTCGTCGACGACTAGGCGCAGCGTCGCCAACGGCGTACCGCGATCGCAGCCGAGTCCGAGCGCAACTTTCACTGATCCGCTCCCGGACGGTAGGTGACGCAACGACCGACAAGTTGCGCTGCAAAATCGGCAGGCATTTCGCGCCGGCTAATCCAGAGCACGGCAGCGAAGGCGCCGTGATCGACTTCCTCGAGCCGCGAAAAAAGCTTGATGTTCGCCGGCATCGGCCCGCTGCGCCCGTTGGCGTGTCCGGACCACCAGTTCGGGCTGCCGGCTTCCTGCACCAGCGCAACGGGCTCGCCGTTGACCACCGCCGCGCTGGCATGCACGAGTGCTTCGTGCGAGGCCGCCAGCCCCCAACCGAGTTCGCGACCGAGGAGATCGACGCCGATCGTTTCCTGCGAATCGGACGCCGTCGTCAGCACCGGCGTCGCGCCGAGAGCGGTCGCGATCCGCGCGGCCAGCGCGTTGGCGCCGCCGAGATGCCCGGAAAGCATCGGGATGGCAAACTTGCCGCCTTCGTCGAGGACAACGATCGCCGGATCGACGTCCTTCGACTTCAAGTACGGTGCGCAGAGGCGCACCATGGCACCGAGCGAAAAGATGGCGACGATGGCGTCGTATTCGGCGAACAAGCCGCCAATTTGATCACCGGTCGATCCGGCATAGCATTTCGATGCCCCGACGGCAGCAGCTTCCGCCTCCGCCCGGAATTTTTCCGGGGCGAAGAGGACGGCACCGGGCAGTGCCGCGACGACGCGGCCGCCCAGCGCAATGCCGTTGCGGGTGATCGAAATGACGGCGATGGTCATGCCGCGGCAGCTTCCTGGGCCTGTTTGCGCCGGCTGCAACCACGACGCAGTTCGCCGCGCTGGCGCTTGGGATTCTGCACCAGCAGCAACGACAGGTAATTAACCTTCTCGCCCTTGAGGCTGCCGACGTCGCGGATGACGCGCTCGTCCGGCGAACCGACCTTCTCGATGAAACAGCTCGTCGCCAGCAGGTTGCGGCGCTCGAGCAGTTCGATGACTTCGTCGAGGAGCGGCTTGACCTTGAGGAGGATCAGCGTATCGAATTCGTCGAGCATGTGGTCGATGACGCCGACGCCGTAGGCGGTCGGAATGATCGCCAGCGTTTCGTCTTCTTCGGCCAGCGAAATGCCGGTGGTCGCGGCAGCGGCGGTGAACGAGGACACACCGGGGATCGTCTCCACCTCGACCTCGGGCACCAGTTCGCGCACAACGCGCACGAGATGCGCGAAAGTGGCGAAAGTCGACGCGTCGCCCTCAACCAGAAAGACCAGATCGCGACCCTCGGCCAGCAGATCGACCGTCTGCTTCGCCGCACGGGTCCAGGCCTTGCCCAGCGCCTCGGCATCGCGAGTCATCGGGAAGATAAGTTCGACCGCGTCGGCGGGAATCGGTAAGCCGCCACGCTCGACGATCGACAGCGCGTACGATGTCTCCGCCGCCTTGATTACCGGATACAGCCAGCGCGCACCGGATTGCAATGCGGCCCAGCTGCGGCGGGTAATGAGTTCGGGATCGCCGGGGCCGAGCGAGGCGCCGATCAGTTTTCCGTAGGTCTTGGTACTCATATATTTCCTTTTGACTTCAATTAACCACAACAAACGCAACGGGCACAACGAAAAGCTACTGAAAATAGCAACGACTCGATTCCCGCAATGTTCTTAATCTTCATGATTTCGACGTGTTCGTTGTGCACGTTGTGGTCATGCTTCTTTCCACCCCGACACAATCCACACCGGGTTTTGCGCGGCCATCCGGTGCATGTCGACGATCGGCTGGCTACGGCTCGCCTGCAGTTGCACGACGTCCCACGCAGCCCCGGCCTCCGCCAGCGCGGCGGTCGCCGTCGCCAGATTTTCCAGCGTCACGAAATTCATCACCAGCCGCCCACCTGGCTTGAGCCGGTCGAGAATCAGGCGAATCAACGCCGCCAGTTCCCCCCCCGAGCCGCCAATGAAGACAGCGTCCGGATCGGGCCATTGATCGAGATGCTGCGGCGCCTTGCCTTCCATCAGGGTGTGATTGGTGACGCGGAAACGCACGGCGTTGGCCCGCACGTTGGCGGCGTCGCCCTCGCTTTTCTCGATCGCCCAGACGTGACCGAGCGGCGCCAGGCGCGCCGCTTCGAGCCCGACCGAGCCGGAACCGGCGCCGATGTCCCACACCGTCGCATCGGGCGCGAGGCGCAATTTGGCCAACGAAAGCGCACGAGCTTCCTGCTTGGTGATCAATCCCTTCTCGGGCGAACGCTGGATGTATTCGAGGTCTTCGAGCCCGAAAGACGGCGCGCCCGGCCCCGCCTTGCGGCGAACCAGCACGACGTTGGGTTCCGGGAATTCGGTCTGCGCCGCCGTCTTCAGCGACAAATCCGGGAAAAGCCGCTCTTCGGGCAACTGCAGGTGACACGCGACAGAGAGACTGATCTCGTCATCGCCGTAACCGGCAGTAAGCAGCGCCCGCGCCAGCCGTGCCGGCGTGTTTTCCGGGCCGGTAAACAGGAACACTAAAGGATGCCGGGCAATCGCCCGCATCGCCTTGTACAGCCCGTGCTCCGGCGTCGCCCCGACACACCATTCACCGGCGTCCTGCGTGTGGCAGGAGGCAACCCGAATCTCGTTCCACGGCTGCTTGAAACGAGCGCAGGCGAGCTGCAGCGTCGATACATTAGGCAGGATTTCGAAACCATCGCCGAGCTTTCCGGAAAGCCAGGCCGCCAGGCCGTGACAAAGCGGATCGCCGGTGGCAAGAATCGCCGCGTTTTCCCCTTTAACGCGCGCAGCTTCGACCCAGGTGGCGACTTGTCCAAGCGCGCCATCCATATCCTTGAACTCGACGTCCGCCGATAGATGGCTGCGCACCAGTTCGAGCGTGCGTCCGGCGCCGATGACGACATTCGCCGCGCCCAGCTTCGCACGGGCGGCTTCGGCCAGGCCGTCCCAGCCGTCGTCGAGGATGCCGATCAGGGTGCACGTACTCACAGCGCCTCCTCTTCATCAACGCGGACGATGAATTCGCCGTCGAAATCGCAGGCCAGCACAGTCAATTGGTAGGCGCCCGGATAGCAGGCCTTGAGACTGCGGATCGCCTTTTTCGCCAGCGCGCGGTGAAAGTCGGCCGACAACCCGAGGACTTGCAGTTTTTCGGCCGCGAAACGGGCAGTTTCGGCAGAGCGGATTGCCTCGACGAGATCGGGCTTCGCGCCGACTTCGACGGCGCAATCGGCGAGTAGATCGCGATCGATCTCGGCCTTCCAGGCATGCGTAACGGCCAGCCCCTGCCCCATCTTGGTCAGCTTGCCGGCCATGGCGCCGATATAGACGCGCTGCAGCTTGCGTTTGACGGCGGTGGCGAAAGCCGCCTTGACGAAATCGCCCATTTGCACGAAGCACGATTCGTCGAGCTCAGGCAATTGACGCATGGCGAATTTCTCACTGCGCCCACCGGTGGTCAACACGATGCTCGTCTGCCCCTGGTTCGCCGCCACCTCGATCGCCTGCACCACGCTGGCGCGAAAAGCCGCCGTCGAATAAGGGCGGACGATACCGGTCGTCCCGAGAATTGAAATACCGCCCAGAATACCGAGGCGCGAATTCAAGGTCTTCTTCGCCATCTCCTCGCCGCCGGGAACGGAAATCGTCACTTCCAGCCCGTCGCAATCGAGCAGCCCACCGGCAGCGGCGCGCACGTTGTCACTGATGCTGCGCCGGGGCACCGGGTTGATCGCCGGCCCGTTCACCGCCAGCCCCAAGCCTTCCTTAGTGACGACACCAACCCCCGAACCGCCCAGCAGGACGATTTTGCCTGCCGCGCCGGGCAGCCGCCGCACGTCGGCGGTCAGTGGGGCGCCGTTCGTCGCATCGGGATCATCCCCGGCATCCTTGACGATCACGGCATGTGCCTTACGTAGCACACCTTCGCCGTCCACACGGCCTTCGCTGACGGTAAAGCCGACATCCTGCCCGTTCGGCAAATGGCAAACCACGTTCGCCGGCACCTCGCCCGAGAGCAGCCCGAGCGTCGCCGCCCGCGCCGCTGCTGCCGCGCAGGCGCCGGTCGTATAGCCGCTGCGATTGCCGCGCGCGCGCTTGCCATCGCCCTTGCGTATCTTGCCCGAGGTTTCCGGTGCTGGATTCACGTCTTTCATGCCGCCTTTTTCTGTTCGGCTTCCGCCAGCGCTAGCAGCGCATGGATGGCAGCGACGACCAAAGTCGAACCGCCCTTGCGACCTCGGATGGACACCCAGGGCACTTCATTCAAGGTCATGAGTTCGTCCTTCGACTCCACGGCCGAAACGAAACCGACCGGCATGCCGACGATCAGCGCCGGCCGCACACCTTCTTCACGGATCAGGCGAATCACTTCATAGAGCGCGGTCGGCGCGTTGCCGATGCCGACGATGGCACCATCGAGCTTGCCCAGACGCTGTGCCTTGCGCATCGACTGCACGGCACGCGTCGTGCCTTCGGCATGCGCCTGTTCGATCACATCGGGATCGGAAATGAAATGATGGGTCGTCATGCCGAAATGTTGCAGACGGGCTTTCGACAGCCCGACACAGATCATCTCGGTATCGGTGACGACCGGCGTGCCACCTTTGAGCAGCGCGGCCAGACCGGCGCGCATGGCGTCCGAATGAAACGTCGTCAGGCCGTTGAAATCGAAGTCAGCGTTGGTGTGAATCAATCGCCGCACCAACGACCATTGTTCGGCCGTGTAATCGTGCGGCCCGGCCTCGGTGTCGATGATCGCAAACGAATCGTGCTCGATGGCGCGTCCGGCCGCGGTCAACTGTTCGGTGATGGTATTCGTCGTCATAGGTTCTCAAGCCTTTGCGTGTTGGCAACGTGAATGGTCATGTCCGCACGCATGATCGGCATGCGCGTGATGATGGCCGCAACCGCCTGTCGCCGTATGGCTGTGGTCGTGCAGATGCTCATCCTCGGCGGCTTCGCGGTACTTGCAACCGTCACATTCGAGCAAGCCGCCGTCGGTTTCGCCGGCATGGGCGACGCGCGTATCGACGAGCTCGAAAATGCCCGGATCGAAGCCGAAATGCGTCCCGAGCGCGAAGACGATCTGCGGATACTGCCGCTGCAGGCGTTCGACCTGCGCCTTGATGCGCTCGATAAGGACGCCGGTAAACAGATACACCGGCACGATGCAGATCTGCGTCATGCCGAGGATCGCGTGACGCTGCACGACGCGTTCGAGCCGCGGCCAGGTGACGCCGGTGAACGCGAGATCGACGAGTTCGTGCTCGTTCTCTTCGAAGATCCAGCGCGCCATGCGGGCCAGTTCCCCGTTAGCGCCGGCATCCGAAGAGCCACGACCAAGCAGGATGACGCCGGTGGTCTGCGGATCGGGAACGGCAAGCGCCTTCATCAGTCCGTCGAGCTGTTTCTGCAGGACGCTGAACAGTTCGCGCCCCATCCCCAGATGGCGGGTGACGACGAATTCCACTTGCGGATGTCGCTCGCGCGCCGCTTCCAGCGCCGCCGGCAATTCCATCTTGACGTGCCCGGCGGCGTTGAGGATGAAAGGCACAAGCACCACGCGCGCTGCATCCTTGGCGGCGCGATCCAGCCCGTCATTGAGCAGTACCTCGGCGTGCTCAATGAAGCACACTTCGATGCGCCAATCAGGATGCTTCTCCCGCCACTGCGCCGCGAATTTCTCGATCTCGTCGTTGCCTTCGCGGTTACGCGATCCGTGGCCGGCGAGCAAGATCGTCGTCTTGCCCGAATCAGTCATTGGCGACCTCGGTGGCCCGGCGGAAGCGGTGCGTAAACGACGGGTCGTAGAGCTTGGAGCGCACCAGGTCGTCCCAATCGGCGGCGCCCAGCGTCGGGCTGGCGACGATCATCGCCTGGCTGCCGATCTTCTCCGCCTGGCATTTCTGTTTGATGTCGGCCAGCGTGCCGCGCACGATCTTTTCCTGCCCCGGCCAACTGGCCTTCTGCACGACGAGCATCGGCGCGTCCTCGCGCCAGCCGGCGGCGCGCAGCGCGTCCTGGACTTCGTGGAGCAGGGTGATCGAGAGATAGACGCACAGCGTGGAATGATGACTGGCGAGCGAGACCAGGTCTTCGCCTTCAGGCATCGGCGTACGGCCAGCCATGCGCGTCAGAATCACCGTCTGCGTCACTTCCGGCAAGGTCAGTGTTTCGCCGGCAGCGGCCATCGACGCCATCGCCGAAGAGACGCCAGGCACGACGGCCCATTCGATGCCGGCGGCCGTCAACGGCCGCGTCATCTCGATCAGCGCGCCGTAGAGACCGGGGTCGCCCGTCTGCAAGCGGATTACGATGGCATGGCGGCTGGCTTGATCCTGGAGCCAGTCGGTCATTTCGTCGAGGGTCATGTCCTTCGAATCGCGGATTTCGCAACCGGCCGGCGCGTACTCCGTCGCCGCCTGATCCACCAACGACCCGGCATAGAGAATGGCGCCCGCTTGCTCGATCAGCTTGCGGCCCTTGACCGTGATCAGGTCGGGATCACCGGGACCGGCGCCGACAAACCAGATTTTTCCGGCCATCAGAGGCTCCTCGCAACAATCAACATCATGAAACTTCCTTTTCAAAAGTATTCGATTCATCAAGCAGGGAAAGCAGTTCGCGATGGGAGCGCGGCGACACTTCGCGCGAGAACAAGCCGCATGATCTGAGCTTTCTTTCCAGTTCCAGTACTGCCGGCAAGGGCAGCCCCACATCGGTCAGGATTTCACCACCATCGGCCAGACTTCGCGCATCAATCGAAGCCGCGCACTGGCCCGCAGACATCAAGTGAATACGATCAGCCCAGGCATAGGCAAAGTCGATATCGTGCGTCGCCAGCAGGAGCGTGATACCCCGCGCATGCAGGTCGTCAAGCACAGCCATGAATTCATGCTGAGCAATGACATCCAACCCGGCCATTGGTTCATCGAGTACCAGCAATTCTGGTTCCATGGCCAAGACCCCTGCAATGCAGACACGCTTTTTCTGCCCGAAGCTCAGGTTATGCACCGCCTTGTCGGCGAACTTTTCCATGCCCACAGCCTGCAGCGCACTGGCGACACGTTCGCGCACGATCTCCTTGCCCAGGCCAAGATTGAACGGCCCAAAAGAGACATCTTCCTGCACGCTGGCGGAAAACAATTGACGGTCCGGATTCTGAAAAACGATGCCGACCCGGCTACGCAACTCCCGCAGACCGCTGCGGCTGTAATCAATCGGTACGCCGGCATACCGTAGTTGCCCTGATTGAGGGCGCAACAAACCGTTGGTGTGCTGGAACAGCGTGGTCTTGCCCGAGCCGTTCACCCCGAGCAGCGCATTCCGGCTGCCACGCGTGATGCTGAGTGAACAACCGTTTAGCCCGACACTGCCGTCCGGATAACGAAAGCGAACGTCTTCGAGTTCGAGCAGATTCATGAAAAAGCCCAGGAAATTGCGATCAGGGCGCCGCCGCCCAGCGCCGCCAGCACCATGTCGCGCCGCGCGCTGGCATAGGTCGGCTCGATGAAGCGTAGCGGCCCGTCGTTGTTGCGTGCCAGCGCGGCGACGTGCAAGCCATGCGCCCGCTGCCAGATCTGCAGCGTCAAATTGGCCGCCATCAAGCCGAGCGAGCGCAACGCAAGCCGCGAACTGGCGTACCCCAGACGCGCGGATTGTGCTGTCAGCGTGTCGCGCATCGCTTCTGAAAACACAAACAGCATGCGATAACAAAGCACCATCAGTTCGAGCAAAACTTCTGGCACTCGCAAGCGTCGCAACAAAGCAATCAGGTCGATCAGCGGCGTTGTCAAGACAAGAAACAGCAGCGCCGCCAGCGCTGCCAGCGAACGCGTCCCAACTTGGGCGATTCGCCCGGCTTCGGTCGGCGCCCATTGCATGGACAGCCCCCCCCCTTCATTCGACAGGTTGAGCGAAAAGGCCAGCGACAGACAACTGATGGCGAGAAACAGCAGTGCCGGCGCAGCAACACGCAGGTAACGACCGGCCGGCACCCCAGCCCCCGCAACCGTGACGATGGCAAGCCCCGCCGCAATCGCGGCGGCGATTTGCGGTACCGGCGCGGCAAAAGCCGCTACAAATCCGCACAGGGCAAAAAAGGCTTTGGCCGCCGGCGACGCCTTGCGCCACCGATTGGCATAAGCCGACTGCTCGATCAACACTCGCGCGCAGCCTCTTTTTCTTTTGCGGCCTCGCGCCGCATTTTCTCGCGCGTCACCGAGACGCCGAGGTAGTAGCCGATGACACCGGCGCCGAGCGCCGCTTGCAAGGCGAAAAGTAACGAGGCGATCTCGCCACTCGCCGGTTCGA